>WASV01108890.1_pt1 | contig 25028 bp, 21 predicted proteins | sample 5698531 | NCBI WGS metagenome assembly WASV01 (sample SAMN11175559, study PRJNA528189) | sponge metagenome | isolation source: marine sponge | host: Myxilla | place: Antarctica: Western Antarctic Peninsula, King George Island | collected 2013-01 | reverse complement strand
GTTTTGGAACAAGGAAAAAGGTATAGACCTTGAAACATTATACGGGGAAGATTAATTCAAGCCACCTGAACCTCCCAGAAAGTTATTGCCCATTGGCTAAGAAAGCCAATGGGCATAACGCTGGATACCACCTGAACCCCCCAGAAAGCTATTGCTCATTGGCCTCACGCCGAGTGGTTGCCATTTGCTTCCCTCGTTAGAGGGTGATATTTTATCTCCATGAGCCTTCTCCTCTATAACACCCTGACCGGGGAAAAAGAGCCTTTCATTCCTCTCAAAGAAAACCAGATCGGCATGTACGTATGCGGGGTCACCGCCTATGACTATTGCCATGTCGGGCACGCCCGTGCCGCCATTGTCTTCGACACCTTTTACCGATATTTCCAGTACCTCGGCTACGAAGTTCGCTTCGTGCGCAACTTCACCGATATCGATGACAAGATCATCAACCGCGCCAATAAAGAAGGCGTGGGCTGGCAGGAGGTCAACCGAAAATATATCGAAGCGTTTTATGAAGACATGGGCAAACTGAATATCGCCGCGCCCACCAAAGAACCGAAAGCCACCGACCACATCCCCGAAATGCTCGACATGATCCAGTCTCTGGTTGGGCAGGACAAAGCTTATGAATCCGAAGGAGATGTTTATTATTCAGTCAAATCGTTCAAGGATTATGGTCAGCTTTCCGGAAAAAATATCGATGACCTGCAATCGGGAGCCCGTGTTGAAGTCAGCGAAATAAAACGTGATCCGCTGGATTTTGCTTTATGGAAAAAGAGCAAACCAGGAGAACCATTTTGGGAGAGCCCGTGGGGGCAGGGCCGACCCGGTTGGCATATTGAATGTTCGGCGATGAGCAAAAAATATCTCGGCGACACCTTCGACATCCATGGCGGTGGTAAAGACCTGGTCTTTCCGCACCATGAAAATGAAATCGCCCAGTCCTGTGGGTGTACTGGGAAACAGCCTGTCCGTTACTGGGTGCATAACGGATTCGTCAATATCGACAAGGAAAAGATGTCCAAGTCTCTCGGCAACTTTTTCACCATCCGTGAGGTTTATAAAAAATATCATCCTGAAGCTTTGCGTTTATTTCTCATCAGCAGTCATTACCGTAGCCCCATCGACTTTTCGGAAAAAAATCTGGATGACGCCACCAAAGTTCTTTCACGATTTTATGAAGGACTGGCAGGAGCGCGTAAAAAAATGGAAGAACTGGATTTAGCTGCTATCACGGACTTTCAGAAAAAAGTGAAGAACCATCCGTTGACGAAAAAGTTTGAAACGGCCATGAACGATGACTTAAACACGGCTGTGGCAATAGCCCATATGAATGAGGAACTACGCAATCTCAACACCGCTGTACTGGGTAAGAATGGGACCTCTTTGGAAAACCTTGCGATTGCGGCAACAGCATGGGAGAAGGCGGGTCAAAACCTGGGATTGTTTTCTCGCACTCCCGAAGAGTTTGAAAAGGAAATATTTGAAATCAAAAATAGCGACCTTGACCTGGATGTCAGCAAAATTGAGCAGTTGATCGCGGATCGGAACTCGGCGCGCCAATCCAAAAACTGGGCGGAAGCAGACCGTTGCCGGGATGACCTGACTCAAATGGGAATCCTTATCGAAGACACTCCGAACGGCACCGAGTGGAAATTGAAATGACTGCGACATTCTTAAGGTGCGTACCTTAAGTTCACCCAAATCTATAATCAACTACAGGTTCTAGAAGAAGACCACACCATCTCTTTCAAACCGGCAAGAGCGCGAGCGATCATAAACTGCTTCGCATGAAGCATTATATTTTCGGCAACAGGGAGGAAATGCTGCAGGTATTGCGCTCCGAAAAGCAAAACCAGGGGCTGATGCAGGTTTATCAGGATTTTTGCACCCAGAACCAGAATAATTGCCTGTATTGTCCGTTTCCCGATGTAGTAAACAGGTATTTTCCCTAAAAAAACTCCAAAAAACCCATCAATTCCATTGCACAATCACTCAATTTCCCCTAAAACCGACATCCCCCTTGATTCTATTAAGCTTTCGAGATAAAGTGGTAGTCTCCCCATTTACCAATAAGGAATACCCGTTTTAATGGATCATTTAGACGAACTGGAAAATCAAAGCATTTTCATCCTGCGCGAAGCCTACAAAAACTTTAAAAACCTGGCAATGCTGTGGTCGATCGGAAAAGACTCCACCATTCTGGTCTGGCTGGCACGCAAGGCCTTTTTTGGTCATTGTCCCATTCCGTTGGTTCACATCGACACCACCTACAAAATTCCCGCTATGATTGAGTACCGGGACCGGGTCGCAAAAGAATGGGGACTGGATCTGGTGGTCGGCAAAAACCAGAAGGCACTGGATGAAGGCATGAATCATGAAAAGGGACGATTGACTTGCTGCGAAGCATTAAAAACCCAGGGCCTGCAATGCGTCATGGAGGAGCACGGTTACACCGGGTTGATTCTGGGTATCCGAAGGGATGAAGAAGGCACCCGCGCCAAGGAACGCTATTTCTCGCCACGGGATAAAAATTTCGAATGGAATTTCAAAGATCAGCCTCCCGAATTGTGGGACCAATATAAAACCAGCTTTTCCGAAGACACGCACATCCGCATTCATCCCATCCTGCACTGGACGGAACTAAATGTCTGGGAGTACATACAAAGGGAGAATATCCCCATCATTGATCTCTATTTTGCCACTCCAGAAGGCAAGCGTTACCGGTCTCTGGGTTGTGCCCCTTGCACCGGCACTATTGACTCCACGGCAAAATCGGTGGACGAGATCGTAGAGGAACTTAAAACCATTACCACAGCAGAGCGCTCCGGAAGGGCACAGGATCAGGAAAACACCTATGCCATGCAGAAACTGCGAGCCCGAGGGTATATGTAAATGGGCGATAACGGTAGCGTACCAGATCTTTCCAGCCGTCTTTTGCGGCTGGTCATCGTTGGTCATGTGGATCATGGAAAATCCACTCTGGTCGGACGTCTTCTCTCTGACACCGGAACTCTGCCCGAAGGCAAGCTCGACTTCATCCGCGATATCTGCAAGCAGCAGGGCAAGGAATTCGAATTTGCTTTTTTGCTGGACGCTCTGCAAGAGGAGCAGGAGCAGGGCATCACCATCGACACTTCACAGATTTTTTTCCATACCGCACAACGTAAATACGTCATCATCGATGCTCCGGGCCATAAGGAGTTTCTGAAGAATATGGTAACCGGGGCCGCCGATGCCGAGGCTGCCCTCCTGCTGATTGATGCCAAAGAAGGGGTTCAGGAACAATCGCGCCGACACGGTTATATTTTAAAACTGTTGGGACTCACCCAGGTCGCAGTGGTGATCAACAAAATGGATTTGATCGGTTATGACGAGAAGGTTTATAACAATATCAAATCCGAATACACCGCCTTTCTCGATTCACTGGGCATTGAAGCGCGAGAGTTCATTCCTGTTTCCGCCAAACTCGGTGTCAACATCGTTGCATTGAAAGATGAAATACCCTGGTACAAAGGGCCGACTGTTTTAAGCATGCTCGACCAGTTCGAGAAAAAACCACCACAAGATCATCTTCCTTTCCGCTTTCCGGTTCAGGATGTTTACAAATTTGACGAACGGCGCATCATCGCCGGACGGGTTGAATCGGGAAAGTTGAAGACTGGAGACAGGGTCATCTTCTCCCCTTCCAATAAACAGGCGATGGTTAAATCCATTGAAGCCTGGAGCGTGCCCGAGAAACCTTCTTCCGCCAACTCTTCCGATTCCATCGGATTCACTCTCGACGAACAGATATTCGTCGAGCGCGGCGATGTGTGTACCCTAATGGACCAGTTGCCGATCGTCTCCACCACCTTCGATGCCAACGTTTTCTGGATGGGTAAACGGAACCTGGAAAAAGGCAAAAAATTCACCCTCAAATTAAACACGCAGGAAGTGGAATGCGAGGTTGTTGAGTTCAAAAAAGCCATCGATGCTTCTACTCTGGAGACTCTGACCAATCAGAATTATATTGCCAAGAATGACGTTGCCGAATTGACCTTGAGCACGCGGAACCCGGTAGCCTTTGATCTGTTCGGGTCCATTGCCAACACAGGGAGGTTTGTTCTGGTGGATGAATACGATGTTTGCGGCGGCGGCATCATCACTACCTACACCCCAACGACCAAGTCCGATAAACTCAGAGACGAAGTTCGCACCCGGGATTTCAATTGGATCAAAAGCGAAATCAAACCCAATGAAAGAGCTTACAGAAATGGACACCGGGCAGCACTGATCCTCGTGATCGGCGACCCCGGTACCGGCAAAGGTCCCCTGGCCCGGGCATTGGAACACAGCCTGTTCCAAAGCAATTTTCAAAGTTATTTGCTCGACCGCAGAAATGTTAACCTCGGAGTCGGAGCTGATCTTGATGATCCTAAAAACAGTGGTGAAAGCGAATCAGCCAGGAGATTGGGAGAAGTGGCAAAGCTTCTTCTCGATGCTGGCCAGGTGGTGATCTCCACCTCCAACGCCTTCCATCAGGAAGACCAGGCTGATCTGAAATTATTGGCCAGTCCCTATCAGGTAGTGGAAATTCAGGTGGGAAATCAATCGTCTGGAGAACCTGATCTCGTCCTTTCTTTGGATGAAGCGCAGAATACTAATGAAGCCTCCCTCAAAATTCAGAGCTTCCTCAAAGAAAAGAAAATTCTGCTAGGCCATAATTATTCCATATAGTCACTAGCAAGCGGCACAGATAGTAAAACGTCATTGCGAGCAAAGCGAAGCAATCCAGAAAAAACATGGATCGCCACACCGCATTGCGAGCAAAGCGAAGTAATCCAGAAAAAACCTGGATCGCCACACCGCTTTTGGCGGTTCACGATGACATATTTACGGGGCAATGGGTTTTAGCTGAAATTAATCGGGTTTTACCTAAAATTAACCGGGTTTTACCTGAAATTAATCGGTTGACTTTGGCCCTGTTATCGGGCATTAATAGCCATCTTGCAAAGCCAGTAAATCCAGGTTGGAGTTAAGCTTTACCATGCCCAAGATCAAGATCATCAACACCGAAACCAACGAAACCATTGATTTAAAAGCTGGTTATGGTGCCAACCTTAGAAAGGCTGCGCTCTATAACGATGCCGAGGTTTATAAGGGATTCAATAAGTTCTTAAACTGCCGCGGACATGGCATGTGTGGAAAATGTGTGATGGAAATCGAGCCGCTCGAAAACGTCAACCCACGTACCTTTTTTGAAAATCTCCACAAACTAGAAGACCACCAGAAACTCGGATGTCGCGTAAAAGTCTATGGCGACATCACCGTAAAAGCCGCCATCGCCGACTGACCCTTCGAACATTTCGTTCCTTCCCCCAGTATTTTTCTTCCCCCGTATTTTCCTTTATATCTTTAGAACGTTCTGGTGTTTTAGAATTCGTATGATTTCCACGGTGTCGCCCCCTTCGCGCGATCCGATAATAAATCGAATACACACCACACACGCTACGCCTCTATCCTGCTAGGATATGGTCAACGGCGGGATAAAGCATGGGTTGATCCTGCTAACACTGAAAAGCGTTTTTTGAGTTGGTCGCGGTACCGATCTGACTGTTCGGCACCATAGTGATGATCGCCGTATTGTGCAATTTCTATCAAATCTTTTTTGGCATTTTGAGCAAGCCGGTAATCAGCCATGCTTTGCTCGGTGCTCTTGCCTGGCTTCTTCCCATATTTCGCCTACAGTGGAATCACTAAAACCGCTCTGTTCACCTTTAATCAATGCAGCGCGGATCGCTTCAATTTCGGCGGGAGTTTCTTGTTCCCGAATTTGCCGTTCACGAATCAACTCGCGGATCACTTCACTTTCGTTGCCGAAATGTCCGGTTTCAATCTGCGCCTTGATCCAACCATCTTGTTGATCTGTAATCGATATGCTTTTTTTGACCATTGGCATTTTCTGCCCTCCAAGAAACCGATGAAAATATCCTACCTGGTAGGATATCCTGCTCATGGTAAAAGCGGCAAGTTTTTTTGGTCCCTTCGCTTGTTCGAGTTTAAAAAAGAGGGCGTTAGATTCTTATTACAATAAGCAGGTGTTAGATTCTCATTACAGTGAGGAGGTGTTAGATTCTCATTACAATGAGCAGTGGCAGGAGTGTTAGCCCGACTACGGCGACAAAGGCATGGACCAAAACGTCCCAGCGTTTGCTGAACGGAACGATTGTGGTACAGTAAAGGCAGATCAAATAATCAAACAGGCTGTTGTCATCGTGGGTCTGGTTCATCAGCAGGTAATAGCCCAGACAAAACGCAATGCTGTAAAACAGGAGCTTGTGTATTCTCAGGCTCTGAGTGGTCTTCTTCCTGAACGCCATAAACAATCCCAGAAAGATATTGAGGATATAAAATCCAATGGCGGCCACCACCCAAATGAGCGAAGGCGACGATGTTATTTTTGGGAGGAAAGTGGGTTCCATAAAACAGAAAATCTCAAGAGGATAAATCGCATATTAACATGAATCTACAAGACCGAAAAGTGATCATCACCGGGGCCGGTGCCGGCATCGGCAGAGCTCTTGCCCTGGCCTTTGCCAAAGAAGGCGCAAAGGTTGCCGTCTGTGCACGAAGTCAGGATCGTTTGGATTCCTTGTCTGATGAAATTGAGGGTTCCGGGCATCTTTTTTTCTCCGCCGATCTCGGCAAAGCGGAAGGCGTTGAAGCCTTTTATAAAAATACAGTGAAACAACTAGGCCAGGTCGATGTGTTGGTCAATAATGTCGGAGCAATTTTAAAGTTGGCCAGTTTTTTTGAACTGACCGATCAAGACTGGGAAAATTCGTTCCAGATCAACCTGATGTCTGCCGTTCGACTGAGTCGGCACTGCATTCCGTTGCTGAAAAAATCCGCTTGCGCCAGGATCATTAATATTTCATCCATTGCGGCGGCCGGGCCGCAGGAAGTTTTCCCCCACTACAGTGCTATGAAGGCCGGGCTTTCCAATTTGACTGTTTCTCTTGCCCAGACCCTTGCGCCAAATATCCTGGTCAATTCCATTTCCCCCGGCCCAGTGTGGAGCAAATCATGGGAAGACGAAGCCCTGGCGCAAAGTAACGGGTCTAATTTAGAACAGGTAAAAAAAGAAATCATGGAACAAACCGGGAAAACTATTCCTTTAAACCGAATGGGTATGCCAGAAGATTTAACCGGACTCGTCCTGTTTCTGGCTTCCGACCAATCTGGTTGGATCACAGCCACGAACTTCAACGTAGACGGCGGGGTCACCCGGAATCCTTTTTAACAGGGCGCATACAATTAATGACTGGCGCAAAATTAAATTTTTATCGGGCTTCACCCTCATTATCTGGAGGAGAATCGCAGTATTCTCCCATCTCGAAAATAAATAACCCTGCGTTTTCCTGCAGGACTCTAAACCAACTTTAAAAACAAACCGTATTTATTATGTCTATCAATCCTCAAATTTTTCGCGAATATGATATCCGCGGTGTGGTCGGCAAAGACCTCACCCCCGAAACCGTTCAACAAATCGGGCAAGCCATCGGCACCTATATGAAACGCCAGGGCGGAAAATCGCTGGTGGTTGGATGGGATGTTCGCTCCAGTTCGGTAGAATTCCGCGATATTTTATCCCAAGCTATAAACTCCACCGGATGCGATGTCGTGGATATCGGAATGGTCCCCACCCCCGTTTCCTACTTTGCCCTTCATCATCTTAAAGTCGATGGCGGCGTGATGATCACGGGCAGCCATAATCCACCGGAGTTTAATGGATTCAAAATCAGCCAGGGTCAACATAGTCTGTATGGGAAGAAGATTCAGGAACTGAAAGATATAATCGATTCCAAAGATTTTGAAACGGGATCGGGAAAGATAACGCAGACAAATGTTCTGGAACCTTATATGGAGAATATTTGCTCCATCATAAAGATACCCAGAAAAGTGAAAGTTGTGGTCGATGGTGGAAATGGATGTTTCGGTATTGTTGGTCCTGAACTCTTAAGAAAACTTGGATTGGAACCCATAGAAATTTTTTGTGAACCGGATGGCACTTTTCCCAACCATCACCCCGACCCCACTGTGGAGGAAAACCTGAAAGGGTTAATAGAAAAAGTCCGCACCGAAAATGCGGAACTCGGTATCGGGTTTGACGGAGATGCCGATCGCATCGGCCTGGTCGATGAGAAAGGCAATATTCTTTGGGGAGACCAACTGCTGACCATTTTCGCACGGGACATTTTATCGAGAAACCCCGGTGCTACCATTGTGGGCGAAGTCAAATGTTCCCAGAACCTGTATCAGGATATTGAAAAACACGGTGGGGTTCCGATCATGGCACCGGCAGGACATTCCCTGATCAAAAAGAAAATGAATGAAACCGGCGCGCTTCTGGCCGGAGAAATGAGCGGCCATGTTTGTTTCGCTGACAATTATTTCGGATTCGATGACGCAGTGTTTGCCGCTGGCCGCATATTACAAATTGTGGCGCAATCCAGCATGAAGGTTTCTGAAATGCTCGCCGACCTTCCCAAAACAGCCTACACACCGGAAATTCGCATCGACTGCCCCGATGACAGGAAGTTTGAAATCGTCCGCGAGTTGACACAAATTTTCAAGAATCAATATGAAGTCATTGACATTGATGGAGTACGGATCAACTTTGGCGATGGCTGGGCTTTGATTCGTGCCTCCAACACCCAACCAGCACTGGTGCTGAGGTTTGAGGCTGAAACCCAGGACCGCCTTCAAGAACTGGTTGGCATCGTAAAAAAACAAATGGATCAATACCAACCCGTTGTCCAGTTTGATTACTGCTAGCCAGAGGGATAACTAGGCAAGGGCTGGTCATCTGAAAAAAAACGGCTGCTCACCAACTACAGCTGATTTATGGAAACCCACTCTATCCCTCCCTTATCAGGGAGAGCCATTATCAGGGGGCATTATCAGGGAGAGTCATTAAAGTGTTGCGCTTGAGTGTTTAAGTCCGCTTTGCGGTTAATGCAGTGCTGGCAGTATGTGATATCTCCTTCACTGCAACAATATAAGGCTGCGAAATAGTCTGGTTTTCTTTTATGGGAAAAGCAAAATCGGAATAAGCCAGGCTTAAAAACCAGGGCTCGACAAACAGGTGGGGTGGGGCACTACCTTTAGGAGAGCTCGAAAAACAGCCGCATCGCGTAGCAGAGCCTGTAAAACAGCCGCATCCGAGGATACCGCGATGCTTGTTGATCTGATCTTCGACTATCTCTTTTCGAGCAGACTCAAAGCCTGCAGAAAAGACGGCCTTCGACATGAAGAATGTCGAACCTAAGGACCGTAACGTATCAGGGTAGGGGGGATACCTTAAAAAACAAGGCCGTTTTTCTTGAGCCAATCATTGGCATCAAACTTTTTGTTGGCAAACTCCTGGAAATCGATTTCTTTTTTAGAAAGTTCCTGTCCGTCGATGAACTGCGGCTTTTGCGAAGACTTCTTACTTCTGCGCTTCTTTGGCGCGGGCCGCTCCTCCCCGAGTTCCTCTTCAACTTCCAATTCCAAGGAATCGGTCAACACTTCCATCTTAAGGACCAACACCATAAAACTCTTTGGGCAGATATTTTCATCTTTCTGAATTTCAGAAACGATCTTTTTAACTTTGGGTGATGTCATGACCGCTTCGGTGATTGCCTTGGACAATTTTTCAAAACTTCGCTCACTCCCATCGGTATCACTCATAAAATTCCCCTTTTAGTTTCCTGATAAAAATTTTTGATCAAAAAGAATACTTGGTCCAAAAAGAATACCTCGTATTTTCTAGTGAACTTTAAACCTCTCCCACCACCTTGTCAAGCCGGGATGCCCCAAGGAAAAATTGAATAGATCCCTCAGCTTTCAAATAGCTCTTGACGGCTGAAAAAAACTTCTGCTCAATACATAGGCACCGAAGAGTCAACTTTATCCGACCACTCGTTGATGCCACCTCGCATACTTTTGAGGTTGCGGAATCCCATTTCTTCCAATGCTTTCAGTGCTTTCATCGAACGCACTCCGGCTTTACAGTGAAGGACAATCTCTTCATCCGGATTCAACCCATTCAACAGGGCAGTATCTTTGGCCTCAATATCGCCTAGTGGAATTAAGGTCGCCCCTTCAATTTTGCAGATGTCGTATTCGGACGGTTCCCGAACATCGATCAGCTTGAAGGCGTGCTTCTTGTCCAGCATTTGCTTGACCTCTTCCACAGCAATTTCCTTTTCCAGATCAGCGGCCGACTCTTCAACCGGCAGAATGCCACAAAACTGATCATAGTCGATCAACTCTGTTATGGTCGGATTGTCGCCGCAGATAGGACAGGATGGATCCTTACGCAATTTCATTTCCTTGAACTTCATCGACAAGGCATCAAACAGCAAAAGTCGTCCTACCAGCGATTCGCCTACACCTAGCACCAGCTTGATCACCTCGTTAGCCTGAATCAATCCAACAATGCCAGGCAGAATTCCGAGCACCCCACCCTCGGCGCAACTAGGAACCATTCCTGGTGGAGGCGGTTCCGGATACAAACAACGGTAGCACGGTCCCACTCGGGAATCGAACACCGAAGCCTGACCTTCAAAGCGCAGGATGCATCCATATATATAAGGTTTCTTCAACAACACGCAGGCATCGCTGGCCAGATAACGGGTGGGGAAGTTGTCCGTGCCATCGACGATGATGTCGTAGTCGGCAAAAATCTCCATCACATTTTCTGAAGACAAGCGCGTGTTATAGGTAGTGACATTAATGCTGGAGTTGAGATCGGCAATACGAGCTTTGGCCGAATCGACTTTCAGTTTTCCAACGGTAGATTCTCCATGCGCCACCTGCCTTTGCAGGTTACTAAAATCGACCACGTCAAAATCAATCATGCCCAGGTTTCCCACCCCTGCCGCCGCAAGATACAAAGCCAGCGGTGAACCCAGCCCACCGGTGCCAATCAAAAGCACCTTGGAATCACAGATTTTTTCCTGTCCCTCAACTCCCACCTCAGGCAAAAGCAGGTGCCGACTGTAACGATTGATCTGATCCTGTGTCAAAGCCATAACGTAAATCCTTTAAAAAACGATCACTATTTTTCCTGTTATTGATTAGATTCTATTTTAACAGAAAAGATTCTTGAGACAAAAAGACATAGAAAACAAGCAAATAAGAGAAAAATCACCCTTACATTCGACACTCGTTGTAGGCCTGCTCAAATCCGGCGATGGAGCCTTCGATAATCGAATCGGGCAAACAATAGGAAATACGAAAATATCCCGGTAGACCGAATCCTCTGCCCGGCACCACCAGCACCTTTTTCTCGGCCAGCTTTTTGACGAACTCTACCTCATCTTCCAGCGGGGATTTCGGGAAAAAATAAAATGCCCCTTGCGGTTTCACCACCTGATAGCCAATTCGGGTCAGCTCCTTATATAAGTAATCGCGTTTTCGGCGATATTGTTCCACATCCACCGTTACTCCCTGCACCTGTTTCACCACGCGCTGGATGAGCGCCGGAGCGTTGACAAATCCCAACACCCGGTTGCAAAAGATCAGCCCCGCAATGAGTGGCCCTGCAGACTCGCATTTTGGATGCACCGCCACAAAACCAATGCGCTCGCCGGGCAGTGCAATATCCTTCGAATGGGAAGTGATGTAAATACTGTTTGGGTAAAGTTCCATGATGTTCGGCACTTCGACCCCATCAAAGGTGATCTTTTTATACGGGTCGTCCGAGATCAGATAAACGGCCTTGCCAAGCCTGTCCGAATGCGCTTTTAAAATGTTTGCCAACTCCTCTAACTCTTCACACGAATAAACCACCCCAGTCGGATTGTTTGGGGAGTTGATGATGACAGCTTTGGTTCTTTCGTTGAGCGCATTTTTTAAAGCCTGGAAATCGAGGTGAAAATCTTCCAATGTCGGAACCGCCACCGCCTTGCCGCCGTGGTTGTCAGCATAAAACAGGTACTCAACAAAGTAAGGCGTGAAGATGATGACCTCATCATCCGGATCGAGCAGAGCTTTTAAAGTGATGTTGAGTCCGCCCGCCGCGCCGCACACCATGACCACATCGTTCGCCGAAAGCTTGCATTCAGGAGATAAGGACTCGGCAATCGCCGCCCGCACATCGTCAAATCCAGCATTGGGCATATAGCGGTGCAAACCGGGAGTCTCATCCTGCGCGCTTTCAATCAGTGCTTTACGGACTTCATTGGGCGGTTCCATCACCGGGTTGCCGAGAGACAGGTCGAACACGTTATCCTCACCAAATTCCTTTTTTAACCGGATTCCTTCCTCAAACATTTTACGAATCCAGGAAGACTTCTCCATGAACCCAGTGACTTTTTGCGATATCGCCATGAAAAAACTCCACTATAAAAATTTCATGCAAGGTGACACCCTATACTCTGTTGGGTTTTCAAGCCCATCCATAGCATATTCCTCAGACAGGATCAACGACCCACCGGCGTGAGGCCACCACTCGGCGTGGGGCCAATGAGCTTGCACCTCCTAAGTCGCCAACACGGTTTGAGTGCAAGATAAAGGAGTTGCTCATTGCTTAGAGCTACTCATTGCTTAAGGAGTTCTCATTGCTTGCGGAGGCTCTCCGCGTTATATTGAGGCCGAAATACTTTGCTAATATCTTTTTTCTCTATGACCACTCCAATCATTCAATTTATAGATGTCTGTAAGACCTACCAAAGCGGACCGCAGCCGGTGACCGCGCTCGAGATGGTGAACCTCAGCCTTGATGCCGGAGACTTCGTCACCATTATGGGGCCTAGCGGAGGAGGGAAAACCACCTTGCTCAACCTGCTTGCCGGACTCGATCTGCCCGACAAAGGACAAATCATCCTCAACGGCAGCAAGGTGTCCGAATTTTCTGATCATGAACTGACTCTGTTACGACGAAAAGAGATAGGTTTTATATTCCAGTTTTTTAACCTCATGCCCACCCTCACGGTGATGGAGAATGTAGAGCTGCCGCTTCTATTGGCGCATTCATCCCGAACTGATAGTGAGCGCGTTAAAACCCTGCTCGACTATGTCGGGCTCTGGCACCGGGCCAACTCTTTTCCCGCTGAACTTTCGGGAGGGGAAATGCAACGCGTCGCCATCGCCCGCGCCCTGGTGCACGAACCCGTTATTCTGCTTGCCGACGAACCTACTGGCAACCTCGATTCGGAAAACGGATTAAAAATTATCGATCTTATGAAACAGGCCTCGACCAATTTTAAAACGACGGTGGTCATGGCCACCCACAACCCACAGATCGCATCCATCGGCAACCGCCATTTTGAAATCCGCGACGGCAAACTGATCGATAAAACACTGTGAGCTTTCTGCTTTATTTTAAAGACCTGTTCACCGCGCTCATCCTGCGCCCCTTATTGCGCGACCCGTTTCGCACTGCCATCACCATCCTTGGCGTGGCAGTCGGGGTTGCCGTGTTTCTCAGCATTCGTCTCGCCAACCAGCAAACCATGATGTCGTTCACCGAAAGCGTGAACATGGTGTCAGGTAGAGCCGATGCGGTCATCCGGGTTGAGGGTATGGACTTTAATGAATCGGTCTTCGAAAAGCTCCACGTTCTTCGCAAGGAAATCAAGGCCTACCCTGTGATTGAGGGATATGGCGTCGAGTCAACCAGCGACGAGGTGGTAGAAATTATCGGCACTGACTTATTACAGGATAGTGGCATCCGCGATTTTTCCATCAAAACTGCGGAAGAAGGTCTGAAAGGACTAATTCCACTCATAACCGATCCGGCTGGAATCATTCTTCCAGAAAAATTCGTGCCGGGCACTCGTTTTGCCCCTGGAGACACTATTGAGTTTCTGATAAACGGAAAAGTAAAAACTCTCAACGTCAACGCGATACTGGAAGACGAGGGAATCGCCAAAGCTTTGAATGGCAATTTCGCCATGATGGATATCGCGGCGGCGCAAAACGTGTTTGACAAGGTGGGCCGACTAGACCGCATCGATATCCAGTTTCTAAAGTCCGCCGATTTTGAGTCCATCGACTTCGAGTCCATGCAGGAAAAAATCGCCTCCCTGCTTCCTGGAAACATGAAGGTCGAACGCCCACAACGCAAGAACCGTCAGGTCGAGAAAATGTTGCAGGCGTTTCAATATAACCTGACCGCCTTGAGTTTCGTGGCCCTGCTGGTCGCCCTTTACCTGATCTATAACATGGTCGCTCTTTCGGTGGTGCGGCGAAGGGTAGAAATCGGCACACTGCGCGCAATAGGCGCCACCCCTACTTTGATCGCCCTGATTTTTTTTCTGGAGGCCGGGATCATCGGCACCATCGGCTCTTTACTCGGAATCGGGTTGGGGTATTATTTCGCGCAGTTTTCTCTTGATGCTGTTTCACTCACCGTCAATAACCTTTACGCACCGAGTTATGTCACGGAAGTGGATTTCCAATGGAGCCAGATGGGCCCCTATTTCATTTTAGGTGTTGCACTTAGCTTTATATCTGCCCTCATCCCCGCCTGGGATGCAGCCACCACCCCGCCCACCTCGGTCATGCGGCGGGGCAGTTATGACCTGAAACTGTTTCGCGGAAGCCGTGGGCTGAACCTGACCGCCCTGATGGTCGTTCTTCTTGCTGCACTCTTGACACAACTACCGCCAATCAACCACTTCCCTTATTTCGGATTCTTTTCGGTATTTTTAATCATTCTCGGCCTCTCCTTATTGTCCCCGGCGATTTTGCTGTGGACCCGTGACCGACTGCGTTTCTTTTGCAAGAAACACTTTGGCGGAGAAGGCTTGCTCGCCTGCATGAACCTGTCGCAAAATGTAGGACGTAACGCCCTTGCGGTTTCGTCGCTGGCCATCGCCTTCATGATGGTCATCAGCATGTCGATCATGGTGCACAGCTTCCGCCAGACCGTGATCATCTGGATCGACCAGACATTGCAGGCCGACCTGTTTGTACGCGTAGCCGGAGGACGTGATATCGATTACCAGCATACCTTGCCCTCGGAATCGGTGGAGAAACTGAAATCTTTAAAAGGCATTGCCGCTGTCGATCAGTTCCGCGCACTCGACATCACTTATAACGATCTTCCGGTAGTGCTGGCCGCCGGTGATTTTTCCGTACTCTCCCAGTACGGCAATCTGATGATCAAGTCCGGTCCGCCTGCCCAGGAACTCGACCGCATCATGGTCGGCCAGAACCGGGCCATGGTTTCCGAATCGTTTTCTCTCAAGCACAAGACAAATGTCGGAGATAAAATAGAGTTAGAGACCCCCAGCGGTCCGGCTCAAATGGAAGTCACCGCCATCTACTTCGACTATTCCCGCGAGCGCGGCTACATCATTCTCGACCGCACTACATTTTTAAACTATTACAAGGAAACCGCGATCAACAGCTTTGTTATTTATCTTGAAGATAAAACCCTGCTGGAATCCGTGCGAAAAGAAATCCTTAAAACTCTAAAAGATCATCGGCTCATTATTCGTTCTAATTCCGAATTGAAACAGCAGGTACTCGAAGTGTTCGATAAAACTTTTGCCATCACCTACTCGCTGGAAATCATCGCCATACTGGTGGCAGTTTTAGGGCTATTCAACACCCTGGTTTCGCTGATTCTCGAACGCAAACGGGAAATAGGAATTCTGAGGTTCCTCGGCGCGTTCAAAGGACAAGTCAAGCGTATGGTGTTGATCGAAGCAGGACTACTAGGACTGATCGGCTCGGCAATGGGCTTTGTCGCGGGAGTGGTTGTTTCCTATATCCTGATCTTCGTGATCAATAAACAATCCTTCGGCTGGACCATTCAGGTGCATTTCCCCGTCCTGTTCATTCTGGTCATGGTAATCACGTTCTGGGGAATTTCTTTACTATCAGGGCTTTACCCGGCAAGGCTGGCAGGAAAACTCAATCCCAAAGAAGCCGTGCGAGTCGAATAATCAGCGAGCAGGAGACCAACTCGGCAAACCTCGCCTGTCATTCTGAAAGTTAGCGAAGAATCGTGCAATGACATGGAGACTCTTCGCTAACGCTCAGTGCAATGACTTTGAGACTCTTCGCTAACGCTCAGTGGAATGACTTAGAGGCTCTTCGCTAACTTTCAGAATGACAAACTTAAAACCTGTCCCGCACAATTCACTATTTTTCCGCCAATCGAATGTCGATCAGTTTTATCTGCAGCTTTTCCCTGCCGTTCCAAGTGTTGAGATTCAGTTCGTAGGCAATATCAAAAATTTCTGTGGCGACATCCACCGATTCAAATACCTCGGCAAACCCAAAACCCACGCCTTCTATCCGACCTTTGCCTTGACTGACGCGAAACCGGACATGATTTTTTTCCTTACCGATCAGTTTCACTTCCTGAAGTTTCACAGCCTGTGACAAAAAACAGGGAGTCGGGTTTTCAGCGCCGAACGGCTCAAGCAAAGCCATCCGGCTGTAAAGGGAACGGTCAATTTCTTCCATATCGAGTACCGCGTCCACCGACACTTCGGGAATCAGGTCTTCTTCGCTTAAATATTGATGCCCCACCTTATTCATGGCATTACGGAACGCTTCGATTTGATCCTTTTTAATGGTGAGTCCGGCAGCATAGGCATGTCCACCAAACTGAACAAGGTGCCCGGTACAATCGGTAAAAGCCTTGAACAGGTTAAAGCGGGGGATACTGCGTCCGGACCCTTTCCCCTGCTCGCCTTCCAAAGCGATGAGAACCGTGGGCCGGTGATATTTTTCGACCAGACGGGAAGCGGCAATGCCGATCACTCCTGGATGAAAAATTTCTGATGCCAGCACAATCACCCGATCCTTTTGAATATCAATTTCGCTACGGGAAAGCGATTCTGCTTCCGCTACGGTTTCTTCCTGAATTTCTTTTCGCTCTGTGTTGGTGTGTTCTAGTTCTAGTGCCAGAACTTTGGCTTCTTTTAGATCCGTGGATGTAAGCAGGTGCAGGCCTTTATCGGCTCGGCCCAGTCTACCGGCGGCGTTGAGCCGAGGACCAAGACCGAACCCGACCGAACGTGCATCGACATTCCCCACAATGCCTGCAGTTTCTTTTAAGGCGACTAGCCCTGGCTTTGCAGTGGTGGACAACATTTTGAGTCCATGCAAGGTCAGAATATGGTTCTCTCCGGTCAACGGCGCAACATCGGCAATGGTACCGAGAGCAAACAAATCCAAATGCCGTTTTAAATTGGGCAGGCTTTCCTTGGACCAGCCCGCCGAATGCAATCCCTTACGCACCGCAATGGCCAGTTTGAAGGCCAGACCCACTCCGCTTAAAAACCGATAAGGATAATTGCAGTCAGTACGATGCGGATTGAGCACTGCGATGGCTGCGGGCAAACCTTCCTCGCCTACCTGATGGTGGTCGGTAACAATAACATCCAATCCGATTTCATTCGCCAGCGCGACCTCTTTCACCCCAGTGATGCCGCAATCGGCAGTGATCATCAGTTTTGCGCCGTTCTCCCTTATTTTACGAATCGCATCGCAGTTGAGTCCATAACCCTCCGACTGGCGGTCAGGCAAATAAGCCTCGACCGGAGAATTCAGGTCGCGAAAAAAATGTGTGAGAAACGCGGCAGAGGTCACCCCATCAACATCGTAATCGCAAAAAACGGTGATGGCCTCTTTCTGCTCTAAGGCCAGAATCACCCTTTCGACAGCTTGTTGCATGCCGGTCATCAAAAACGGATCGTGCAGGCGGGTGAAATCCGCTTCCATAAAATCCTTGGCAGATTCTTCCAACGTCACCCCGCGATTGACAAGAAGCACTGCCACTGCCGTGGAAATTTGAAGCTTGCGCTCCAACAGAGACACCGTTTCCGCAGATGGTTCGGCTAGACACCACTTTTTATTTGATAGAGAAAGCATAGCTTAACGATTTTTTATTTGATAAAGAAAGCATAGTTTAACGATTGAGGTATTCTGCGCTTAACGATTGAGGTATTCCGTCACTCCCTTGAAAGTTCGACGATGGATCGGGCAAGGACCGTGCTCGGCAATCAAGTCCCGATGCAGTTGGGTGCCATACCCTTTGTGCCGGGTAAACTCATATTGTGGATACATGTGGTGATAGTCTTCCATGATACGATCGCGAGTCACTTTTGCCAGAACCGAAGCGGCAGCTATGGAAAAACTTTTAGCGTCCCCCTTTACAATCGTCCACTGGTCTATGGATGAATCTATTCTCTGGTTGCCATCAATGAGCAGAAGGTCAGGGTCCGACGGCAATTTCTCCACCGCCTGTTTCATCGCCAACCGTGCCGCCTGAAGAATATTGATCTCATCAATCACTTCCTCGCTGACCACGGCCACGCCATGAACCATTGCCTGTATTTTTGGAAATAACTCCTCACGTTTTGCTGGCGAAATTTTTTTGGAATCGTCCAGTCCCTCAAGAACCGCATCGAGGGGCAAGATCACAGCGGCGGCAACCACCGGCCCCGCTAACGGACCTCGTCCTGCCTCATCCACTCCGACCATAAACCGGTAGCCCTTGTCACGCGCCTTGATTTCGTAGTCCCACAAATCCTGTTCCATAGGCAAATCATAAGACATTCCCAACCAGAGAGCTATTGAAAACCATGCCAACCAGAGCGCTATTGAAAACCATTCCAACTAGAGAACTATTGAAAACCATGCCAACTAGAGAGCTATTGAAAACCATTCCAACCAGAGAGCTATTGAAAACCATGCCAGAGCCTTCTATAATTGTTCTATGCCTAACCCATTGAAAGCTATTCTTGTGGCAGTCGTATTTACTTTTGCTGCCTGTGCCACCACACCGATTTCTAATCGGCAGGCCCTGATTCTCATTCCCCCGGCACAGGAAATTGCATTTGGCAAGCAGGCTTACAAGGAGGCTCTTAAAGGCCAGAGAAATTCGAACAACGCGCATTTAAACCAGGTGCTCCAACGTGTAGGACGGCGCATCGCCGAGGTGAGCGACATGCCCGAATTGGACTGGGAATTCCGGTTAATCGAGTCGAAAGATAAAAACGCTTTCGCCCTACCGGGCGGCAAGGTCGCGGTCAAGACCGGCATGCTAGAGATATGTCAAAACGAAGCCGGACTGGCCACCGTGCTGAGTCACGAAATTGCCCATGTTATTGCCCGGCATGGAGCCCAGAGAATGTCACAACAAATGCTTCTGACTGGGATCATGATAGCTGCTAACGTTAGCCTTAGCGACAATGCCCAGCAGGGCATTATCATGAGTGCTTTGGGACTGGGGGTTTTGTATGGCATCACCCTGCCTTTCAGCCGGGGTGATGAAGGAGAAGCCGACCAGATTGGGCTGGTCTATATGGCTAAAGCAGGATACGACCCTGAGGAAGCGATCCGGTTCTGGCAACGGTTCAGTCAGGTCAAAGGGGATAATAAAGAAGACCCTGCCGAGTGGGCTTCCACCCACCCTGCCGACAAGACTCGCATTCAAGGATTGAAGACCTACCTCCCTCGCGCCAAATATAAATATGAGAATATCAAACTGAAACACGGGCTGGGCGAAACGTTCAACCTTCCGGGGCAGAAATACAAGCAGGGAAAACCGAAACCCGTCCCCGGCGTTTCCGTCGAAACCCTTGACCCTCACTAGGCGTGGGGCCAGCGTACCAGTTCTTTTATTTGGTAAGTAAAAACTTGTCTCGGCAAAAAGCTCTTTCCTGATTTTCACCAGGCGTGGTAGCCCTCTGGCGTAATGCGGTGTGATATTTTTCCAAAGCCGCTGTGATATTCTGCCAAAGTCGCTGTGCTATTCTTCGAAAGCCCATGCCCCTGAGGGGGTACCTGAGGGGTACCCTAAGGGGGTAAACCAGCAACAACGGGAATGATCTGGCAATCGGTTATCTCGGCTCAAAGAGCCTTTGCCTGGTTACCTCTCTCGCTAGAGAGTCAGGGACTTTTGGCTGCGGCTTTTGCAGCTTTGGCTTTTTTGCCACGAGTCTTGGTCTTTTTCGCCTTGGTCGTGGGTCGTGGTGCCTTGAGCTCTTTCAGACGGGCCGCTTTGCCACGCAGTTCGCGCAGATAATACAGCTTGGCCTGGCGCACCTTGGCGCGTCGAATGATCTCAATTTTTTCGACTCGGGGGGAATGAAACGGGAATATACGCTCCACTCCAATACCAAAGGAAATTTTGCGGACCGTCAAGGTCTTGCGAACCCCCCCACCACTCATTTTGATGACTACGCCTTCGATGACCTGAATCCGTTCTTTCTCTCCTTCAACGATGCGCATATGCACCTTGACGGTGTCGCCGATATGAACATCGGTAACATCTTTCTTCATTTCTTTTGCTTCAATCTGGTCTACTAAATTCATGAACCTCTCTCCCTGGATGTATATATATGTTAACTAATTAATGATTTTCAATTTCGGTTAAAAAATTCTTTATCAAAACCTGCCTAACAGGCGGTCTAATATAATTGCTATCGCTCCTCGTACCGGCAGGTGATTGAACCCGTTACTGCCTTCGATGGGTTCAAGCACATGGTCGGCATTACCGATCAGATTTTTTTCCAGCCCCCAGCCGGTACCAAAAACCAGAAGCACAGGCCCATCTTCATTTAACTGTTCCCTTAATTGTTCCCTTAATGTTTCAAACCCAATGCTATTCGGCACTCGTTTGGCCCCGGTGACCACCACACGGGGTTTTTCCCCGCTCTGTTCGGCCAGATCGGTAACCGCATCATCCAGGCTTTTTATGACCCTGGTTTTGAGTAACGCTTCTTTCCGGGTCGGATTGTATTCCGCCCCATGCCCTGTCAGCCAGTGACCGACCAATCTCTCGACCAGCTCTTGCTGAGTCTTCAAGGGCGTGACCACATAAAAAGTACCGATCCCATACGTCCGGCCGATGCGCGAAATATCATGCACGTCCAAGGTGGTGATGGATGATACCACCACTTCCCCTGATTTGTTATAGACTGGAAAATGAACCAGTGCCAGATGAATATTTGCCTTATCCAAAGCCGACCTGTGTCAAGCCCGTTTATTTTTTTCGAGCAGGTCGGGCCGAACCTGCTCGGTTTTTTTTAACGCTTCCGCTTTTTGCCAGTCGCGAATTTTTTTCGCGTCTCCGGAGACCAGAATCTCCGGAACCTTGAATCCTTCATAATCCCGAGGTCGAGTGTATTGCGGGTATTCCAGCAAATCGTTGGAGAAAGATTCTTCCACCACCGATTCGGGATCTCCCAGCACCCCAGGCACCAACCTTGATATGGCCTCAACGAGAACCATGGCGGGAAGTTCTCCGCCAGTCAAAACATAATCGCCGATGGAAATTTCTTCATCAACATAATGTGTCCGCACCCGTTCATCGATGCCTTCATAACGACCACAGATCAGCATCAGGCTTGATAAGCCGGAAAGCCTCCGGGCTTTTTCCTGATCAAAGGGCCTCCCACCCGGTGATAATAATATCGTCCTGGTTTCGGGAACTTCCTTTTTAACTGCAGTAATGGCACGGGCAATGGGCTCGACATTCATGACCATGCCCACTCCGCCTCCGAAGGGAGCGTCATCCACCTTCTTGTGTTTATTCAGACTGTAGTCGCGCAAATCATGAACGCGAATATCCAGCAACCCTTTTTCGCGGGCCCGCTGAATAATGCTGTCCCCAAAAGGAGACTCAAACATTCCCGGGAAAATGCTGATAATGTCAAACCGGAGTGTCCTCAAACAAACCCTCGATACGATGAAAAATCAGTTTCCCTTGTTTCAGGTCGATGGACTTGACCACCGAATCAATCATGGGGAGCATCCATTCCTGGTCCTTGTTTCGCACCACATAGACATCGTTACTGCCTGTCGGGATAATATCCTCGATGACCCCATGAGGTCGACCCTCTTCATCGAAGACTTCAAGTCCTTCAATCTCGAAGCGGTAATATTCGCCTTCCGGCAGAGGCTTTAAATCTTCACGGTTGACTAAAAGTTCTTGTCCCGTGAAGGGTTTTGCCTCATCGATGCCGTCAATTCCCTCCAGCTTGATGATGAAGGGGGCGTTGGCTCCGCGAATCGATTGAACCTTTAATTCTGTTTTTTCCAGCCGTACGGTCTGCCCGCTCAAAAACTCGACCCCTTCCGGGTCATGCGGATAAAACTTCAACTCCCCTTTCAGGCCGTGGGTCCTGGCAAGCTTGCCAATCGAAATCCAATCCATATCACTCGATAATTTTCAGCACAGCCCGTTTTTTTAATTTGGTTGCTGTTGCGCTCAGAATAGTTCGCAGGGCCCTGGCGGTGTTGCCCTGTTTGCCAATGATCTTTCCCAAATCTTCTTTCGCAACTCTCAATTCCAGCACCGTCGTTTTTTCGCCTTCGACTTCCTGTAAATCCACTTCATCAGGCTTGTCCACTAGCGACTTCGCAATCATCAGTATGACATCTATCACAATTCTCTCCTGGTCCACTCTCCCCTGGTCCACTCTCTCCTGGTCCACAGGAAACGAACCCCAACATGAGAATGAGCAAACTATGATTCGAGTTCGCTCAATTGCAGGAATCGCGGTTTTGCGAAATGAATGGGTTTAAACCCCGACCCCTGCTTTTTTCAAGAGGGTCCCTACGGTTTTGCTGGGCTTGGCGCCTTTCTTGATCCAAGCCATGGTTTTATCCGCGTCAACCTTACAGCCCACTTCGTCATTCAGAGGATCATAGGTTCCCAGAATTTCAAGAAATCTGCCATCTCTTGGCATCCTGGAATCTGCCGCCACAATCCGGTAAAAGGGTTTCTTTTTTGATCCTCGCCGAGTCAATTGAATTACAACTGCCAATGTACTTTCTCCTGGGTTACGGGCTTAGCCCGGTATATATGGCGTTAACATCCGCCAATAAATAATGATATCACTTATAATCCAGCGTCACGCTGTTCGGGTCTGACCCGAAATGTTTGCGGTTCAATAAACCGCATTAATGCATCCAATAAAAATTCGTTTAAAAAGACCGGCCTGGCATACCCCGTCCGCCCATCAGACTGCCGAGGTTCATGCCGCCGCCACGGGCAACTTTTTTCATCATCTTCTGCATTTGCACAAACTGCTTTAACAGTTTATTAACATCGTTCACCCTGGTACCACTGCCCTGAGCGATCCTGCGCCTTCTACTGGCATTGATGATGTTGTGCTTTTCGCGTTCTCTCTGCGTCATCGAGTTGATGATCGCTTCCACCTGCACAAAAGCGCGGTCATCGATTTTCAAACCCTTCGCCAGTTTTCCTGCACCGGGGATCATGCTCAGCAACTGCTCTATCGATCCCATCTTCTGAACCTGTTTCAACTGGTCGCGAAAATCTTCCAGAGTGAAAGCGTTAGCCTTGATTTTTTTCTGTAACTTTTCCTGCTCTTCCTGCTCGAAATTTTCTTCCGCCTTTTCGACCAGGGACATGACATCGCCCATGCCAAGAATGCGGGAAACAATCCGATCAGGATGAAACGGCTCCAACGCATCGAGCTTTTCCCCCATTCCTATAAAGCGAATGGGTTTGCCGGTCATCTTCTTGATGGAAAATGCCGCACCACCTCGCGCATCACCGTCCATCTTGGTCAAGATCACGCCATCAATACCAACAGTATCATTAAACGCCTTGGCGATATAGGCGGACTGCTGGCCCATCATCGCATCCGCGACAAACAATACTTCGTGCGGCTGAACCGTTTCCTTGATCTGCTTTAATTCTTCCATCAAGGTATCATCGACCTGCTGACGACCCGCAGTATCGATGATCACTACCTGACTCATTTTGTTGACAGCTTCATCCAGCGATTTTTTACAGATCACTACCGGATCTTTTTCCTCGCCGGCGTCATACACCTCCACACCGAGATCCCGTCCTAAAACATGCAACTGCTCAATTGCCGCCGGACGGTAAACATCCGCCGGAACGAGAAGGCATTTTTTTCCTTTTTCCTTAAACCTCTTTGCCAGCTTACCAGCCGTGGTGGTTTTCCCTGACCCCTGAAGTCCCGCCATCAAAATAATAGTTGGCGGCTTCGAAGCAATCTGAATATCAAGAAACTCTTCGCCCAACAAATGGGTCAAGTGATCGTTGACGATCTTGACCATCTGGTGTCCTGGAGTCAGGCTTTTCAAAACTTCCTGACCAACGGCTTTCACGCGGACTTCAGCAATAAAATCTGTGATGACCGGCAGACTGATATCCGCCTCGATCAGCGCAACCCGAATTTCGCGCAAGGCCTCATCGACATCGGGTTCTTTGAGGACACCGCGACCCTTTAATTTTTTGTAGATCGCTTCAAGGCGATCGGATAAATTATCGAACATCTAAAATAGGGCTAAACCCTTTAATTCTAAGGGGACTATGAAGTTTATTTTAAGCGGATTAGTATATAATAAGAACCTGAAATGCGCAAGGCGATAAGATCGTAACAAATAAAACACCATTTAATGGCCCACAATCAGGTAAACCCTTATGAAATCAGTTGTTTTGTTGAGCGGGGGATTGGATTCCACCACCACCCTGGCTATGGCCCTAAAAGAAGGGTTTGACCTCTTTTGCCTCACCTTCGACTACGGCCAGCGGCATAGAGTTGAGATCGACCGGGCACGGGCTATCGCCCAACATTTCGGCGCTGTCGATCATCAAATCGTTACCATTGATCTGCGCCAATTCGGCGGCTCGGCCCTGACTGATTCCATCGATGTTCCAACCGGCAGGGATCAGGAAGCAATGACATCGAGCATTCCCGTCACCTATGTTCCGGCGCGCAACACCATCTTTCTTTCGTTCTGTCTGGCTTATGCGGAAGTGAAAGAGGCCAATGATATTTTTATCGGGGTCAACGCTGTCGACTATAGCGGTTACCCCGATTGCCGGCCTGAGTTCATCCATGCGTTTGAAACTCTCGCCAACCTCGCCACCAAAGCCGGGGTGGAAGGGAAAGAGTCTATTAAGATTCATACTCCACTGATAAAACTCACGAAAGCAGAAATCATCCAAAAGGGATTGGAGTTAGGAGTGGATTATGCCATGACCCACAGTTGTTATGATCCTGTCGAGGGAGGATTGTCCT
>WASV01007812.1_pt1 | contig 25089 bp, 24 predicted proteins | sample 5698531 | NCBI WGS metagenome assembly WASV01 (sample SAMN11175559, study PRJNA528189) | sponge metagenome | isolation source: marine sponge | host: Myxilla | place: Antarctica: Western Antarctic Peninsula, King George Island | collected 2013-01 | reverse complement strand
CAGGGTTCTATCGGTCAAATCCTGAGACCAGCACTTCGCGGTTGTAAGTGGCGACCACTTCTCCTCGATTGACCATGCCGATCACCCGCTTGGGGTCATTCCGGCGGACTACGGGAAGCTGTTCTACATCGAGTTTGGCGAACATTTCCATGGCCTCGTTGAGGTTGTTTTCCGGCGTGAGGGTCATCACAGGTTCGACTTTCAAATCGTTGGCGACCACCAGATCACCCAGTTCTTTTTCAAAAATCATTTCCCGAACCATGTGGAACGACAAAATGCCCGACATCTCTCCCTGACCATTTATCACAGGAAAATAAAAGTTCTTGGAATATGAAATGGTTTCCAGAATTTTTCTGAACGGCATGCCTTCGGGAACCGTCGTGACATCCTTGCTCAAAACATCATTGACCTTGATGGCGTTGAGAATGGAAACTTCCCGACCATGCTTGATGTTGATGCCTTCCTTCAGCAGTTTCTGGATATAAATAGAATTTTTATCGAAGGCGCGAAAGGTATAGGTCGAAACGATGCAGGTGATCATGATCGGCAAAATAATGGTGTAATCGTTGGTCAACTCAAACAGCATCAAAATATTGGTCAAAGGAGCCTGCATCACCGCTCCTGCTACGGCTCCCATTCCCACTAGTGCATAAGTCTCTGGCGAAGCTGTGAAACTAGGATTGATCGCGTGCACCATGGTTCCATAGGCAGAGCCCAGCATAGCCCCGATAAACAAAGAGGGTGCGAAGATTCCTCCCAATCCCCCCGAACCCAGGGTTGCGGAAGTACTGATGATTTTCAAAAAAATCAGTGCGAAAGCCAGTCCCCAGAATATATCCCCGTGCAGAGCCTTTTCCATGAACTCGTAGCCGTTACCCAGAACCGCCGGAAAAAATATGGCGATGAACCCAACGATCAGCCCACCGAGAGCAGGTTTCAAGAGTTTCGGAAGTTGAATCTTTTTTTCAAAAATATCATGAGCCTTGAAATAGGTGGAAGTGAACAATTTTGAAACTACTCCGCAAAGAAGTCCCAGAAATAAATAAAAAATAATTTCGGAGTAACTGACCAGTTCATGAACCGGCACATGGAAAGTAATTTCGTTGCCCTCCAGAGCCCGTCCGGTCGCCGTACCAATGACGGATGCAACGACGATGGGACTGAACGTGTGGATGGTGAAATTAGTGAGAATGATCTCGATAGCGAACAGAACCCCTGCTAAAGGAGCATTGAAGGAGGCAGCGATTCCCGCTGCCGCACCACAGCCGACCAAGACCTGGACTCGTTCATGAGAAAGATGAAACAAGTTTCCCAGGGCTGAGCCCACTGCCGAGCCGATCTGCACGGTAGGTCCCTCGCGCCCTGCTGAACCGCCGGATCCAATGGTGAGCGCCGAGGTGGTAGAACAGGTCAGTAAGGTGCGTTTGCGAATCTTTCCGGCGTTCAAGGCGACCGCATGAATGACCCTGTGCACGCCGTTTTCTTTTACTGCATCGGGAAAAAAATGGCAGATAACACCAGTGATTATTCCGCCTATCATTGGCATGAGCGGCAACAGGAAAGGAATCGCAGAACCGGTTATTCCAATCCATGACAGCCCCTCGGAGGAAAAAACATCCCCGAAAAATCCGATCAGCCAGCGAAACAGGGTCGATGCCAATCCGGCCAGAAATCCGATCACTGCCGCTAGTAACAGCATATTGTGGTCCTGCATCAAGAGGTGTTTGATCTTCTTACGGAGATTTTCGAGTGCGGTCTGCATGGGCTTAGAAATAGTAGATAATATAAAACCCCTCATTATAATGAAAGAAGCTATTGAGTGCCAGAGGGTTTGCCAGATAAGGCCTATAAAAATGGAAGGATTTATCAGCTTATGCTATGCTTCGGTCGATTTATTTTCTAAATGAGGGTTGATTGAGCTAATGGTCGAAAAGAACGAAGGGGTAATCATCGCGCCTTCCATCCTCTCTGCGGATTTTTCCAGGTTGGGGGATGAAGTCAAAGCAGTAGAACAGGCGGGAGCTGACTGGATTCATGTGGATGTGATGGACGGTCATTTTGTGCCCAATATCACTATTGGCCCGGCGGTGGTGGAGGCTGTCCGAAAAGTGACCGAATTGCCTTTGGATGTGCATTTGATGATTGAAAATGCCGACAATTATATCACTGACTTCGTATCCGCAGGTTCCGATATCATCACCGTTCATGTTGAAGCCTGCCCGCATTTGAATCGCACCATTCAATTGATCAAAGAAAAAGATGTGATGGCAGGGGTTGTACTGAATCCGGCTACGCCTCTTTCTTCACTGGAGGAAATTTTGCACGAGATCGACATTGTTTTGCTGATGTCGGTCAACCCTGGGTTTGGTGGGCAGAAATTCATTCCATCCATGCTTGATAAAATCCAGAACCTGAGTGAAATCATAAGCAATTACGAAAATACGATTGCACTGGAAGTCGATGGCGGAATCAATCCCGAAAATGCCGGAGAGATCGCAAAGGCGGGAGCAGGTGTGTTGGTCGCCGGGTCGGCGGTTTTTAATGCGAAAGACTATAAAAAGGCGATCGATTCCCTTCGTGCAGGCTGAAAACTTTTCTATTTTTCCTCGACCAGGGCCATTTCCCCTTGTAATTTCTTATATAAAAGGGATAAACTAGGCTACTTCTAACTGAGTTATCGTTTCTATAGGTGGGTGGACGCCTATTATCAAATACTTGGAGGGTATGAATTATGATGGGAATTGGTTTTCCTGAGTTGATGGTCATTTTGATCATCATTATGATTATTTTCGGGGCGGGAAAACTTCCCGAAATCGGCAGTGCTTTTGGGCGCAGCATTAAAAACTTCAAAACTTCGATGAAAGAAGCACAGGAAGGTGACGAAACTGCCGAGGTTGTTGAAGAGGGCGAGCCGGCTGGTCAGGTTGAAGAAGGCAAAGCCGAAGAAGATATGACTGAAGAAGAAAAAGAAGCTGCGATTCGTAAGAAAGCTCAGGAAGAGGGCGATGCGAAAGATAAAGCCATGAAGGATGAGGCCGATATTTTCACTGCGTCGCTTCCTAGAAAAGGATCCTACGACTTCAGCAAAGATCAGGAAAAAAAGTTAAAAGGGTAGAGTACTGAATTATTAAAACCCCCGTGCCAATCGGCGCGGGGGTTTTTTTATAGGCTTGGTGGGGGGCCCTCTGATGGGTCCTCGTCGTATTCCCAGGGTTCTTTAAGATTGTCTGTGGTCCAGATGGTCAGGCCGTCCATATCCTTATAGATTCCGCGTGTGAAAAAGTTGAACGGGTCAAAAAACCGCACCCCTTTTTCCGGATCGATCTCAAAATTCACCTTTTCCTTCTGAATGGGGTGGGCCTTGGATTCCAGAAATTTTTCTCCGTCCACTTCCGAAAGCTTAAAAATTGCTTCGATAGTATCGGGTGGATATTGTCCTGAATCGACCACTTCCTTCACCTTCTGCATGACCGCTTCTACTTGTTCTTTGTCCAGATGATGCATTTTCATAATGCGAGCTTGCCCTTTAAGTCGTTTGTGTTTAAAGAAAGAATTATAACACCCCTTAGCAGGGGAAGGAACGGGCTTATTGTTCAGCCGAGATAACTCTTTCAAAGAGATGAACCCCAACGCTCAAAGGGATGAACCTCAACGCTCAAAGGGATGAACCTCAACGCTCAAGGTGATGTACAGCCTGGAGAGGGAACGTGACCACAGGGACACGGCAAAAGCTTCCAAATCCGGTCAAAGAGTTAAAAGAACCAAAAATATTCATGCTGAAACTATCAATCTTCACCGGGCTTTTAGCGAAACCGGCAAAACTTTATAAAATTATGAGGTTTTCAGCAATCTGCTAGGTGGGATTAGCCCTTTAACGGCAGAGAATTAGTGATAGAATGAGGATCAGAATAATTAAGGATCAAAAATGAGTAAAAAGTTCAACGACAATATTTTGAAAGCCTTGGAAGCCTCCCATGAGGCGGTGAAAATATGCAAGCAGGCCATGATTGATGCCAATGATGAAAGTTGCAGGGCCATGTATTTTGCGATCCAAAAAGATTGTGAAAAACATGTTGAAATGTTGAAAGGAGAGATAGAGCTTCATAAAGTGCAAAAAAAATGGGATGGCTAAATGCGTATATTGATTGTAGAAGATGAGAAAAAAGTTTCCGGTTTCATTAAAAAAGGCCTTGAAGAGGAAACATACGCTGTAGATATCGCGCCCGATGGGGAAGAGGGCCTGCTTCTCGGGGAGCAGAATCAGTATGACCTGATTATTCTGGACCTCATGCTCCCAAAAATTGACGGACTGGAAGTTTTATCCACCCTGAGAGACCGAAAGATCGAAACCCCCATTCTTCTTCTCACCGCTAAAGATTCTGTAGAAGACAAGGTGACAGGCCTTAACAAAGGGGCCGATGATTATCTGACCAAGCCTTTTGCATTTTCAGAACTTTTGGCCAGGATACGCGTCTTGCTCCGAAGAGGAAAAGCCGAAGCTCGGACGACACTGGAGATTGCCGACCTGACACTGGATATGGTCAGCCACAAAGTGAAACGTGAAGAGCAGGAAATTGAACTTACTGGGAAAGAGTACAGCCTGCTTGAATATTTCTTACGGAATCAAGGCAAGGTGCTGACGAGAACAATGATCGCCGAGCATGTCTGGGATTATAATTTTGACACCTTCACCAACGTGATCGATGTTTACGTCAACCATTTAAGAAAAAAAATTGATAAAGACTACTCCCAAAAGCTTTTGCATACCCTCCGGGGCGTTGGATACATTATGAAAGAATAGTTATGGCTTTCAAATCCATCCGGTCCAGGTTGACTGCCTGGTACATCCTGTTACTGGGCATCATCCTCATCCTGTTCAGTATTTTTCTAAATTATTTTCTTTCTAAACGCCTTTATGAAAGTGTCGATAATTCCTTGACGGTTTCGGCCACCGTTGTTGCTACCTCGGCAGTGATGAAATTCAACCGTTCACCATTGCCCGGACTTGACCAGCTTTTCGAGCAGTTCATGGGAACTAGTAATCTCAACAAGTTTTACAGAATCTATGATGGCTCCGGCAATGTTGGGTCGCGATCTAACAATATTGATGCCTCCAAGTTTCCATTATCACAAACTGCCTATGCCGATGCCCTTGAGGGTAAAAATTCCTACGAAACATTTCTTGTGGATGGCAATCACCCCATTCGGGTGATCACCATGCCTATCATTCGGGAAAAAAAACTGGTCAACATGGTTCAAGTCGGGACTTCATTGGAGGCGGTGCAGGAGACTCTGAAGAACCTGAGAATATTCTTGTTGACTGCCGTTCCTTCGGTGCTCGTTCTGGCTACATTGTTCGCGCGATTTCTGGCTCGCCGCGCTTTGAAACCTATATCCAAAATCATTCAAACCGCCCGGGATATCGGGCAGGGACAGGAGTTGAGCCAGCGCATTCCCGTGCTAAAAGTCAAGGATGAGTTGGGCCAGCTGGCCCTGACCTTTAATAAAATGATGGATCGGCTGGAAAACTCTTTTGCCCAGATGCGGCAATTCAGCAGTGATGCTTCGCATGAGTTGAGGACTCCGTTGACGGTTTTACAGGGACAAAATGAATGGGTGCTGAGCAAACCTCGTGAACCGAAAGAGTATCAGGAGGTGATCGCCAGTAACCTCGAAGAGATCAACTATATGTCCAAAGTGCTGGAAGACTTGTTTGTCCTTTCGAAGTCCGACGAAAACCAGATTCTCCTCAACTGCAAGGCGATGGACTTGAGATATCTGGTGGAGGAAGTGTGCAAACATGCCGAAGTGTTGGCCGGTGAAAAAGATATCTCCATCGTCATTGCGTTTCTGGAGTCGGTGAAAATCAATGGGGATGAGGTGCGTCTAAGGCAAATGGTTTGGAACGTTCTGCACAACGGGATTAAATACACGCAACCAGGTGGCGAGCTGAAAGTTTCTCTGCTGGAGGAAGCAGGTTTTGCCTTATTGTCGATACAGGATACCGGCATCGGAATGCCAGAAAAAAGCCTGCCATCCATCTTTGACAGGTTCTACCGGGTGGATAAAGCCCGGTCGCGCGATGAAGGGGGCAGTGGCTTGGGACTCAGCATTTGCAAGTATATTGTCGAAGCCCATAAAGGAAAAATCGAAGTCGAGAGTGAACTGGGTGTGGGCACCCGCTTCAAAATCCGCATCCCCGCTACTGGGCGTGAGGCCGATTAGCAATAGTTTGCCAAGCCGTCATACTCGTTGCTGCGAGCGATGACGGCATCGAGGTCTTCAAATGGTGCGGCCACCACGACGGGTGCGGCCACCACGACAGGGCCGAAAATTTCTTCCGCCACGATTTTCATATCGGGCTTAACATTTTCAAAAACTGCAGGTTGAACATAACATCCCGATTCCATTCCCCTGACCGGAGCGTTGCCACCGGCACGGGTTTTGGTGCCTTGTTGCTCTTCGGAGCGAATATAGCTCCATTAGAATGAAACTTCAGGCAGGGAGAGGGGATATAGGGGGTTACTGAATCCACACAAGAGGACGATAAACCCAGGCCTTATCGCCTGAAGCGTCTTTGACGTGCACCCAGTTGTTCTTGACTTTGAGGATTTTCATGGAAAAATATTTGTCCACAGGTCCCCATTTCACTTTGGGATGCTTTGTGCCGGGTCCTTTTCTGAGGTTGGTCTGGTTATTTTTGATGGCGGCACATTTATATTTTTGTGTGGTGAGCGGGGCATGGACCCAGTAGGTGTCTCCGTCCAAATCTTCTACCTTTTTCCAGTTACCTTTGGTCGATAAAAGTTTGAAGGGCATGTATTGGTACACCTGCCAGAGTTTTTCGTGCTTGGTGCCGGGTCCTTTTCTCAAATTGGCTTTCTCGTTTTTGATACAAAGAGCCATCGCGGAGCTTGCCCCGGCGAGAAAAAAGATCAAGGTAACTACAAAAATAGATATGCGGGTTTTAATCATGGTGTTCGGAGTTACTAGTGAGTGGAGTAAGGAGCAATATGTTAAGCTTCGCTGGTCTCCTCTGTGGCTATCTTTCTCAAGCATAACAAATTATTCAGCCCTGTTCTGCTTTTTCTTTTTTCTCAACGGAAAACTTTCTTGCTACAAATAGTAACATTTCTGCAGTTGATATTAATTGTGGTGGTGATTGTTTACCTGACGGTGAACATGATTCACCTGGTTCGCCTTGAACCGATTTCACGTCCGCTGGATGACCCGCCTATGGTTTCAGTCTGTGTTCCTGCCAGAGATGAAGAGCGGGGAATCCAGGCTTGCCTGGAGTCCCTCTTAAAACAAGACTACCCTCAGTTTGAAGTGATCGTGGTCAACGACCATTCCACAGATCGTACCGGCGAGTTGATTCAGGAATTGGCGCGCAACAATTCCCGTTTGATCGCATTGGACGGAGAAGATTTGCCTAAAGGCTGGCTGGGAAAACCCTTTGCGTTGCATCAGGCTTTTCAAAAGGCCAAAGGAGAAATTCTTTTGTTCACCGATGCGGACCCCGTTTTTGAGCCTAGTGCGTTGCGTACCGCTATTTTTACCCTACGGGAACGCAATCTGGATGCTCTGACTTTGATGCCCCGGGTAGAGTTTGGTTCGTTCTGGGAAAGGGCCGTGCAACCGACCATCTTTTGTTTCATCGCATCCCTCACACGCTTTAGAAAAGTGAACAGTCCGGATCACAAAAGCGCGATGGGATTCGGAGCGTTCCTGATGTTCAAACGCTCTGCCTACGAAGCTATCGGGGGACACGAGGGCGGCAAGGCCGATGTGCTGGAAGATGTGTTGATTGCCAAACGGTTGAAGAAGGCCGGATTCAATTTTTTCGTTGCCGATGCCAAGCGCCTGTTTTCCATTCGTATGTATTACGGGTTTCGTGAAATCTGGACCGGTTGGCGAAAGAATATGTTCATGGCCATGAAACGCTCAGTCTTTCGTGCGCTTTATTATGTTTTCATGGTCAAGGCATTTTTGCTGACGCCTTACCTGGTACTGGGGTGGAACGTGGTGGCCGGGACCGGAGGGTTCTGGATAGGGCTCTCCCTGTTCGGAGTCAGCATGGTTTCTGCGGCAACGATAAAAACCTGTGATGAGTTAGGATTGAACCGCATAAACGCCTGCCTGTTCCCGATAGGGGCTGTGGTGATGGCGGCCATCATGATGAACTCCATGATTCAGACTCTGGTCTTTTCCCGTACTGAATGGCGGGGGAGGGTTTATTCGGTGGAATAATTCAACGTTATACAGTGAACTCCAAAAAGAACGAATTCAAAGAATATGTGCTGGATCAACTGCATCGCTTAAACGGTGTGGAGTGCAAACACATGTTTGGCGGATTAGGAGGGTAGTTTTACTCGTAATGACGATTTGGTTTTCTGCAATGAGCTATAGATAAAACTTCAAATGTGCTCAGCCGGCTTGACAGGTATAGGCTTGTTGGGTCCAGCTTTAAGCTGGCTATTGGCTACGCGGCCTTCCGCGTTTGGCTTCCTGCCAATATTGTTCCAGTTCTTCGAGAGGCGTGTCTTTCAGTTCTTTGCCGCGTTTTGCGACTTGTTGCTCAATGTATCGGAAGCGCTGGATGAATTTGTTGTTGGTGGTGCGCAGGGCTTCTTCGGCGTCGATCTTTTTGAATTTGGCTATATTGACCAGTACAAATAAAATGTCCCCCAGTTCTCCAGAGATGTCGGTCTCCTTTCCTGAGAGTACAGCTTCTTTGAACTCGGCAACTTCTTCATCGAGTTTGTCGAAGACGGCGGTGATTTCATCCCAGTCAAATCCATGCTTGGCGGCTTTATTTTGTAGCTTTTGTGCGCGCAGGAGTCCGGGTAAATGTTTGGGAATTCCATCCAGCACCGATTCACGGTGCGCGTTGTTTTTTTCATGCTTCTTGATTTCTTCCCATTGTGTGGCGACTTCATCCGGGGTTTCCAGGTTTCCTTCCTGAAAGACATGTGGGTGGCGACGCACCATTTTTTCGCTGACGCATTGCACCACGTCTTTTATATTGAACTCACCCCTGTTTTCAGAAATTTTTGCGTGGAACAGGATTTGGTAGAGCAGGTCGCCCAGTTCGTCCTTGATCTCATCCGGATTATTGCCGTCCAGAGCTTCCAGTGTTTCGTAGACTTCCTCGACCAGATAAGGTTTAAGGCTTTCCCTGGTCTGGACCTTGTCCCAGGGACAGCCATTTTCACTCATCAAGGTATCGACAATTTCAGTTAGTTTTTTGAAAGCAGGATCGTTCATTTTTATCAGGCCATGAATTTCAAGATGACCGAGTCGGCGAGGTTGAGTCCTTTGCGCGACAGGGCCATATGGTTTTGGTTGAGGGTGATCAACCCTTCGTTGAGCAATGGATCGATCACTTTGCCGTAAACTTTTTTAAAGGAAATCTGGAAGCGATTTTCAAAATCTTCAATAGCGATGCCTTTGAGACGGCGAAGGCCGAGCATAATGGTTTCGCCCATAGCGTGAAGTGGGGCGAGTTTTTCGGTAGATTCCACCGCTGACCCCTGGGTCTGCACTTCGCGGATATAGCGGGAAGGCAGAAGGGTATTCTTGAAACGCTCTCCGTTTAAATAGGAGGAGGCACCGGCACCGAGGCCGAGGTATTCGCCGTTGTCCCAATAATTGAGGTTGTGCCGGCTTTCGAACCCCGGTCGGGCATAATTGGAGATTTCATATTGCTGGTAACCTGCGGATTGTAGAATTTCAATAGTGTCCTGAAACATTTCCAGTTGGGTTTCTTCAGGAGGCAGCCGAAGGAGTCCGCGCTCCTGCAATTTGAAGAAGGAGGTCGCTGGCTCTATTGTTAAGCTGTAGGCAGAAATATGGTCGGGTTTCTTTTCCAGTGCCTGTCGTAAATGAGATTTCCATTTTACAGGGGACTGGCCAGGCAGGCCGAACATTAAGTCGAGAGAGAGGTTGTCGAATCCGGCTAAACGCGCACGACCGATAGTGGTGTGGATTTCTTCCTCATTATGGACACGTTCCAGAAGTTTCAGTTCTTCCACATCAAAGGATTGTACTCCTACGCTGATGCGGTTGAAACCTGAAGAACGGATTTGTTCCAGTGTCTCCCGTTCCACTGTTGCCGGGTTGGCCTCGATGGTGATTTCGCAATCAGAACTGAGATTGAAATGGTTTTTTACACTGCCTAGAATTTTATCCAGGCTGGCTGGTGGTAGAAGGGTGGGGGTGCCGCCGCCGAAAAAAACAGTGGAGACCATTTTCCCAGCCAGTCGTGGCGCATAGTGGTCGATCTCTGATAACAGGGCAGGAACATAGACCTCCGATTCCTCCCGGTTTTCAGGATGGGAATTGAAATCGCAGTAGCCGCATTTGTGAAGGCAGTAAGGAATGTGAAGGTAGATTCCCAGAGTGGACATGGTATGATTAAAGCCGAAAAGGGTTCAAAATTATCTTTAATCGATTTTAACTTACAGCGTGGATTTTTTGCGAACTTTATTGATAGCCAATCCCGCATCAACCGACAGATAGCTATGGCAGATACTTTCAAATCAGGTTATGCCAGCATCGTTGGCCGGCCCAATGTGGGTAAGTCTACACTTTTGAACAGTTTGCTGACTCAAAAGGTGGCGGTGACTTCCAACCGGCCCCAGACCACGCGGAACAAAATTACAGGAGTTTTGCATCTTCCCGGCGCGCAGATCATCTTAATGGACACGCCGGGAATTCATCAGTCTGACCGGGCTTTGAACGAAATGATGGTGCGGGCCAGTGTCAGCACATTTTCTGATGTGGACCTGATTCTGGTAATGTTGTCAGCCGAAGTGGGATTTTGTACTGACGATGAATTTGTTTTGAATTCCATGAAGGGGGTTAAAACAAAAAAAGTTCTTGTGATTAATAAGATTGACCTGGTTGAAAAGTCCGTTCTTCTCACGTTGATGGATGAGATGAATCGGAAGTCGTTGTTTGAGGAGATCATTCCTGTATCGGCATTGAAGGAAGATGGGCTGGATCAGCTAAAAAGCCTGATTTTGAATTACCTGCCCGAAGGGCCGGAATATTTTCCCAAAGGGATGGTGACGGATTGTCCTGAAACTTTCCTTTTTGGTGAGATCATTCGCGAAAAAATTTTGAAGCTCACCCGGTACGAAGTGCCGCATTCGGTAGCGGTAGTGGTGGAGGACATGTATGAGCAGAATAACGGTGTGGTGCAGATCGATGCCACAATTTATGCTGAGAAAGACTCCCAGAAAAAAATATTGATCGGTGAGAGTGGAAGCATGCTAAAAAATATCGGACGGCAGGCACGTCAGGAGCTGGAAAAGCGCCTGGGTGCCAAAGTATTTTTAAAGCTGTTTGTTAAAGTTAAAGCCAACTGGAGAGACCAGAAGCGGGCCATAAAGGAGTTCGGTTATTCCCAATGATTCATTTTAAAACTGATGAAGAAATAAATATCATGAAGGAAAGCTGTCGGCTTGCGGCAGAAGTCCTTATTATGATCGACCCCTATGTAAAACCTGGAGTGACTACCGAAAGGTTGGACCAGATTTGCCACGATTATATCGTATCCCACGGGGCGGTTCCATCGCCGCTGAACTACCGCGGTTTTCCCAAAAGCATTTGTTCTTCGGTCAATGAAGAGATTTGTCACGGCATTCCTTGCAGCAGGAAACTGCGTAATGGAGATATTGTCAATCTGGATATCACCACTTACCTGAAAGGCTTTCATGGGGACACCAGTCGCACGTTTTTCGTTGGCTCACCTCGTAAAAAAGCGGAAAAACTGGTGGAGGTCTGTAAGGAAGCTCTACAGAAAGGTATTGAATGCGTCAAGCCCGGCGCCCATCTGGGTGATATTGGCGCGACGATCCAACAATTTGCCGAAGGTCACGATTATTCGATAGTGCGCGAGTTTTGCGGGCATGGGATCGGAAATAATTTTCATGAGGAGCCGCAGATTCTGCATTACGGAAATTTTGGTGAAGGTCTGGAAATTAAAAAGGGCATGGTGTTCACCATCGAACCCATGCTCAACCTTGGCAAACCTGATTTAAAAATCCTTTCAGATAAATGGACCGCTGTGACTCAAGACGGTAGCCTCTCAGCGCAGTTTGAGCATACGCTTTGTGTCACCGATTCCGGTGTGGAGGTCATGACCCGTCTCGATGGCAGGACCCCGTTCTGATTTGTTTTCTTTCTTGTGTAAAACCTTACCAGTTGAGAATACTTTACTGGAAAAAAGAAAATCGCCTTTCTGCAGCGACGCATCATTTGGAAAAAGCCTGGAATCTGGGAAGGCAATCTCCCGACTAGCGTCCCACGCCAGGGAAGAATCCATGAGAGAATAGAGGGGCATAACGTAAAAAATCATTGATTCTCATAGATTCTCATAGATTCTCATAGATTTAAGTTTGACAGAAAGACAGGTCTTTATTATAAATAGATAATGATAATCGTTATCATAATTTGATTTTTACTGAGGCAGACTACTTTTTGGGTCGCGAACGACCTGGATTTCTTCAATTTTTTAAAGGAGGGGAGAGTGAGCATGAAACACAAACTGGGTTTACTGGCATTGACAGTTTTGGTGCTACTTGTAGCGTCAGGTCCGGTTTTTTCCGCCAGCACAGATGAACTGGAAAGAAAGATCGATCTGCTTTCCGATGAAGTGGACGATTTGAAAAGCCAGGGGTTTGGCGCAGGCACCTCTGACCACAATAGGGTCAGCGTCCACGGTTATGGAGAAATGCATTTCAGCGACGACACTCAAAGCGGGGGTTCTGAAATTGACAACCACCGCTTCGTCATCGGGGTGCATGCGTTGTTGACCGACTGGATTCATCTCAATGCTGAAATCGATTTTGAACACGCAGCGCAGGAACTTGAGTTTGAACTTGGTTACCTGGATTTTCTGTTGAGCCCAGGCTTCAATGTCCGTGCGGGGGTCATGCTGGCTCCTGTCGGGCTTCTCAATGAAACCCATGAGCCGAACTTGTTCTGGACCGTGGAGCGACCCCTGTTACAAAAATCTTTGATCCCTACCACCTGGAATGGCGGTGGCGCAGGAATTTTTGGTACCCCGATGGATGGGGTGAACTACCGTCTCTATGCCATGAACTCCCTGCAATCCATCACTAAGGATGCAAGCAAAGATGGAGGGGGCAATGGGGGCAGCGGTGGCTCAGGAAGATCTTTCTCCGAAAAAGGTATTCGGGGCGGACGAGCACAGGTCAATGAGCGAATTGCTAATGATTTTAGCATCTTCGCGCGGGTGGAGTTCACCAGGCTTTTCCCTGGCCTGCAGGTTGGGTTTTCCCTGGTCAACGGCGATACCACGCATGACATTATCCGAGAAGACGGTAATATGACCCTTCTGGAAGCAGATATCCGATACCGCTGGAAATGGTTCGACATGAACGCTTCCATCGTTAATATTGATGTTAATGATGCCGCCGCCATGAATAAGTTTTGCGCTACAGCTATAATGGTGAAGGGGAAGGAGACAACGTACGATTGTAAAGGCGGAATTGCCTCCAATAATTTTGGTTACAATATTCAGGCCGGGATTCACCTGCCGCAGTTAATGGGCTGGAAGACCTCGCAGGACATAGTGCCTCATTTCATGTTTGAAAGGGTGCGAACCCAGGATGATGTGCCAGATGGTACACCAGCAAATGAGAAGGAGAACCTGAATGGGATATACACTTTTGGTGTGTCCTACCTGCCGACCCCTGCAGTTGCGATAAAGTTTGACCACACGCACACCAGGCGAGGAGATAATACATCGGACGATTCATTAAGACTAGGCATTGCCTATATGTATTAAAAGTTGATGACTGTCCGTTAGGACTTTCATTCCTGGCATCTTGAGAAGATGGCTCCTCCAAGTTTTCTCTCAGGGTGCCAGGGTTTTTTTGCCAGTTGTTATTCAGCGTGGTGCTAAAGTAGAGCCATAAAAATTTTTGCCTACCCTTGCTTTGGAGACCTTCAGACAAGTCAAAAAGAGGAACAAGGCCATTTTGTCATTCTGGGGGAACAAGGCCGGTTTGTCATTCTGAGGAACAACGTGACGAAGAATCTCTGGTTGAGATCTTCGCACAACATGAGCTTAGCGGAGGAGATATCATAGGCTCACGAAGTTTAAGGAAATACCACTTCTACCCCTTCGGAGCATGAAGTTTAAGGAAGAGGACATCACATACCCGTGCCACAGGCATGAAGGTTAATGTTGGGGATATTACAAATATCACGTCTTCATTGTGTTCAGCATGACATCAAAAGCTATTTTTAAGCTTTAAAACTTTTCTCTTATGATTTCAAAATGTTTAAAATTTTTGCTGGTTTTTTGGGTCATTGGCTCTGTTCAGGGGGGGGGTATTCCGTCCTCTTTTTCAGAAGAGGAAGAAAAGGTACTGGACATTCAGGTTTACCTCACCAAAAAGCAGGCTTTTGAAATCGCCTTCCCGGGTGCGGACAAAGTCGACCGCGAAAAAAAATGGCTGACGGAGGAACAGAAAATAGCTATCGGTGAGCTTTGCCTGCAAAAAATTGAAACCAACCGCATGACTTTTTATGTGGGCAAGCGCAATGGGGTTCCTATCGGCTATGCCCTCATCGATCACGAGATCGGCAAATCGTTTCCCATCACGTTTATGGTGGTTCTCAATGTGGATGGCACGGTCCGCAATGTCGAGATCATGGTCTACCGAGAACCGCGCGGCTGGGAGGTGCGTTATCCTTCCTTCATGAACCAGTTTACCGGAAAGACAGCCGATACGGATTACCGCGACATCAATTCCATCACCGGCGCGACTCTTTCGGTTCGGGCGATGGTGAAGGGGGTTTCGAGGGCGACTGCGGCTTATAAAGTGTTGTACCTGGAACCTTGAACTCCATCCTTCTTCCTCGAAGCTTTACGGGTTACACACTTTTCCCTGTCATTTTCATTGTTGGCAAGATAAAGGCATTGCAATTTGTATCCCTGTGAGGCATGAAAGCTAAGAAAGAATACTACGCCAGCTGAGGCTCTCCGCTATTTGTCTTCCTTAGGTTTGTAATCGAATTGGCAAAGAGAACCCAACTGAGCGAACAGGTTACTTAGTTTTAAATCGACATAATCCTTCCTGGCGTCCCAGGGGATTTTATCAAAACAGCAGGCTGTCTCAATATAGTCGGTGCGACCAAAGCGAATGAAAAAACTGGCAAACCAGCACTTTTTTATTTTATAGACCCAGTTTTTGTCTTCAACTTTTCTATGTTCCAGTAAAAAATGCTTCCAGACATGGGTTTCATCGACTTGGGGCTGATGGTTTTTGACGAAAGCTTTAAATGGATTTTCGGAAGCTTTTTCTTTCTCGATTAGCTTGTCGCGCTCAGGTTGTTTCCATGCTGCAAGCGCGACGATGATCGCTACCCTGGCTTTATCTATTCTTATATTGGCATCATCCAGCACATTATGAGCATTGTAGATGAAAGCCGCAACGGTAGTGAGGTATTGTTCTTCATCATCCAGTGTGTCGCCGTTTTCATATACCCAGATATCTATAAATTTTTTGCGAATGAGCGCTTTGTCGATTTCTAGGCCTTCTACCTCTAAGTGTTCGAGAATGGGATCAATACGTTGTCCGGTACTCTCGGTATCGGGACTGGCCTGACTTGCTTCTGTTTTTTCGTTCATAATAGCTTTCAGGAAAAAACCCGTCCGGGTTTGAATTTAAGATAAATAATTTATTGCTAATTTGCTTTCTAAACTATCATAATCGGGTTTGAAGTGGCAAGGGGCTTGATGCTATAAGGCAGGGTTGATTTATGCCTGAACAGGGGTGAAAGGACTGGATATATGGACAATGGGAATTTTGATATTGTGGTCATTGGCTCGGGAGTCATTGGCCATAGCATTGCCTTTCGCCTTAAACAGGATGCGCCGCACCTGAAAATCGCGGTTTTGGGCGATCCTGTCAACTCTCTTCAGGCGTCCCGGGCCGCAGCGGGGATGTTGGCCCCTTTTTGCGAATGCGACAGATCCGACCAGTTTTTCAGGTTTTGCCGGGATTCGCTGGATAAGTTCCCCAAGTTCCTTGAAGAACTGGTTTCGATCAGTGAAGTTTCTGTCCATTTTTCGTCTGCAGGTTCTTTGATGCCCTCGTCTAGTTACCGTGAAACCTGGGAAGAGCGAAAGGCGTTTTTCACCCGTGAAAATATCCCGCATGAAATATGGAATGAGGAAAAGGTTCGCCAGAAAGCGCCTTTTTTGTCGGAAGACTGTGGCGAGGTGATGTGGGTTGGGGAAGGACAGGTCAATAACCGGCAAATGCACGACTCGCTCATACAGGCTTCCAGAAAACTTGGGGTTCATGTTCTGGAAGCAAATGTTTCGGGCTTTATCCGCAAGGCTTCGACTATTTCATCGGCGGTGACGGATTCAGGAAATATTATTGGACAGAAGTTCGTTCTTGCATCGGGGAGTTGGTCTACGCAGCTGGCCCGCGTGCTGGGGGTTTCGATCCCCTTGAAGCCGATCAAAGGACAAATGTGCCGGGTGCAGTTGGGCGATCATTTTATGGATTATACCCTGCATGGCCGGATGACTTATATTGCACCTTGGCAAGAAGGCAACGGATTCGTCATCGGCTCGACCATGGAAGATCGGGGCTTTGATCCATCCATAGAAGACGAAGTGATCGACCTGCTGATTGACTCTGCGGCAGAGATCCTGCCTGATCTGAAAACAGCACCCTTGATTGAATCGTGGACGGGCTTGCGCCCTGCGGCTGAGGACCTCATGCCCATCATGGGAAAAAGCGGGAGATATGACAATCTGTTTTATTCTTCAGGCCATTACCGTAACGGAATCTTGCTGACTCCAAATCAGGCAGACTATATGTCTGCGGTGATCAGGGATACTCTTGATGATGAGATTCAAGAGTTCTCTCCCACCCGCTACAATTTGTGATGATGGCTTTTCATGATTTCTGAAAATAAATTCGACCTGGCCCGCGACTTTCATCACGTTTGGCACCCTTGCACCCAGCACAAGGATTATGAAACAGTGCCTCCCATATTGGTCGAGAGGGCGGAGGGCATCTATCTTTATGACCGGCAAGGGAACCGGTATATGGATGTGATTGCTTCGTGGTGGGTCAACCTGTTCGGGCATAATCACCCCAGGCTCAATACGGCTTTGACCCGGCAGTTGGAGAAAATGGCGCATGTGATGTTTGCCGGTATCACGCATCAGCCTGCCATTGATCTGGCAGATACCCTGGTGGACTTGTCACCTGCCGGACTTGATAAAGTATTTTTTTCCGACAATGGTTCCACGGCGGTGGAAGTGGCTCTAAAAATGAGCCTGCAGTACTGGCAGGAAAAAGGGCAAACGCAAAAACTGCGATTCGCTTATCTCAAAGGCGGATATCATGGCGAAACCCTGGGCGCGCTTTCGGTATGCGGACTGGAAATTTTCAGGGCAAAGTTTGAGAAGGTTCTTGCTGAACATTTGCCGGTCGAAGGGCCGGATTGTTTTCGCTGTCCTTATGGGTTGCAGCGCGAAAGTTGTAATGCCGAATGTTTTGAGCCGATGGAAAAAGCATTGAGTGAGAATTCTGATACCATTGCCGGGGTGATTATAGAGCCTTTGGTTCAAGGGGCGGCGGGGATGATGATGTATCCGCCGATTTATTTAAAAAAACTGCAATCATTTTGTGAGTCGCTGGGAATTCATATAATTTTTGATGAAATCGCTGTGGCTTTCGGGCGCACTGGTTCGCTTTTCGTGTGCGGGGAACACGATCTTAATCCGACTTTTTTGTGTCTGTCCAAAGGAATCACCTCGGGGTATCTTCCCTTGTCCGCCACACTGACTACCAATGAAATCTATTCAGCTTTTTACGGTGAGCACCGCGACCTGAAATTGTTCATTCACAGTCATAGCTATTCGGCGAATCCACTGGCCTGTGCTGTGGCCAATGAAACGCTTGATATGCTGACGCAAAACAATTTTCTGGAAACGCTGAAACCTAAAATCTCCGTCATGAAAGAATGTGGAAAACAGGTCTTCGGTGGAATCGAAGGAGAGTTTCGGCAGACGGGCATGATTGCGGCATTGGAGCTGACGGGAAAAAATAAAGAGCGGTTTAATTTTGAAAAACGTGTCGGCTATCATATCTATCTCGAAGGGTTAAAGCGCGGGGTTTTTATGCGCCCTCTGGGGGATGTGGTGTACTTCATCCCACCTCTGATCATCACTGAAGAAGAGATAGAAGTCATGATGAACACGGCGCGTGATTGCATCAATGCGGTGCTAAAATAAGTGCCTGGCGGTGCTAAAATAAGTGCCTGTTAAATATTTAGTAGGGAGTCAACTATGTATGAAGTAGCCATTAAGGCCGGTTTTTCGGCTGCCCATCAGCTCAGGTTGTATGACGGCAAATACGAAAATCTCCATGGCCATAACTGGTCAGCCCAGGTCACGGTCGAGGCCGATGAACTGGACGCTATGGGAGTCGGTATCGATTTTGTAAAATTAAAACAGATGGTGGAAGAAATTCTAGGCAAACTGGATTATCAAAATATCAACGAAATACCCCCTTTTGATGAGCAAAACCCTTCTGCGGAAAACATTGCCCGCTGGTTGTTCCTCAAACTCAAGGAACAGGTCAGTTCGAAAACTACCCGAGTGAAACGGGTGGAAATCTGTGAGATGGAAGGTTGTGGTGCCAGCTATTTTGAATGATGAAACGGTTTTGTGTCTGCCTTGGTGTGGGTGGCCATCCAGATATATTCTCATTGTTTGACCTCTGCTTCACTTGAAAGTTCCTGTTTCTGTCAGGAGAAACAGAGACTTCCTCGTTTGCTGATATCATTTCTTTCCTTAAAAGAATCCCCGTATAATACTAAAGGAGATGTTGCCCTTACTATTTTTCATACTCTGGCGAATACATGGTCCATTTGATTGAAGATTTAGCCGTACTCCTGCTGGTTTCCCTTCCGATCAACCTGCTTTTCCATAAAATTAAATTGCCCTCGGTCATGGGCTATCTCGTTGCCGGGGTTCTGATCGGTCCGTATGGATTAAAACTGATCTCTGATGTCGCTGCGGTGAAGGAATTGGCGGAGCTCGGGGTGATTCTGCTTTTGTTTGTCATCGGTCTGGAGTTTTCACTCGGACGCATGCTCAAAAACCTGGCTTCGGTTTTGGGGGTCGGTGGTCTGCAACTCGGCCTGACAACGGTTGTTGTCTGGTTTATTTTCAGAGAGATTGGGTTTCAGCAAAACCAGAGCATCGCTTTAGGGCTGATCGTTGCTTTGAGTAGTACGGCCATTGTCATTAAAATGATTACAGACCGTGCCGAGATCGATACCTTGCACGGAAGGCTTTGTATTGGCACTCTCCTGTTTCAGGATTTATGTGTGGTCCCCATCATGCTTCTTCTGCCGCTTCTTGCCCAGTCAGGAGTTAATTCAGGAGCGGACTTTGCACTTGCCATGATCAAGTCGCTGACAGCAGTGGTGGCGATTTTTTTTCTATCCAGGTTGATCGTTCCGAAAACTCTGATCTGGATTGCCAGGGTCGGCAACAAAGAACATCTCACGTTATCGGTACTGTTTATCATTCTTGCTACGGGTTGGGTATCGCAAAAAACGGGTTTGACCCTGGCGATGGGTGCCTTGATTGCTGGAATGATTATTTCGGAGTCCGAGTACAATCACCAGATTATTCTCGACATTCTTCCACTGCGGGATTATTTCAGCAGTATTTTCTTCATTTCGGTTGGCATGCTTCTGCAAACGCAGGTGCTGATGGATTCTATCTGGGATTGCCTGGGACTTTTTGTCCTGGTGGTTCTGATTAAAGGGGGATTGGCAAGTCTGGCCTGTTTGCTGGTGCGGGTGCCTATGCGGATTTCTTTTGTGGTGGGGATGCGTTTGGCACAGGTGGGGGAGTTTTCCCTTATCCTTGCTGCGATGGCATTGGATCAGGGTTTGTTCGAGTCTCATGAATACCAGCTGTTGCTCATTGTTTCGATTCTTTCCATGCTTTTCGCACCTTTGTTGATTCAGGCTTCCTCGGCACTTTCCATGAAAATATTTTCCCAGCGGAAATCTGCAGAAACTGATTCGGACCACGAACAGGATTCTGAGCTTAAAGACCATGTCATCATTGTGGGCTATGGACTTGGGGGCCGAACCCTGGCCCAGGTGCTTCTTGAAACGCAGATCCCTTTCATGGTTCTGGATCTGGATGGCGAGCAGGTTAAACGCGCCTTAACGGAAGGCATGACGACTCATTATGGCGATTGTGCTCAGGGAGAAACACTGAGCCGGGCGGGTTTGGAGAAGGCAAGGATGATTGTGTTTTCGATCCCGGATTATGCGGTGATGGAAAAAGCCGTGCGTCTTGCCAGAAAGATCAATCCCAAAGTCAAAATTATGGTTCGAACCCGCTTGACTGCCCAGGTTGAAGAACTTAAAACCGCCGGAGCCGACGAAGTGATCCCTGAAGAATTTGAAACTTCCATAGAAATTTTTTCGCGGGTATTACGTGACTACCATATTTCTAATAATATTATTGAACAACAGGTGGAGTTGATTCGGCTGGAAGGTTATAGCATGTTTCGGGGACTGTCTTTAAACACTGAGAGCCTGAAAAAGTTTTCCACCTACCTGACAGCCACTCTTACCGAGTCCTATCTGGTTTTGCAAGGTAGCTGGGTGCGCGATAAGGTGCTCGGAGATATAAATGTTACCGAGCGAACCGGAGCAGTAGTTATTGCAGTGGTGCGTAAAAACAAACCCCACCCCAATCCAGGTTCTGAATTTTCCGTTCTGCCTGGAGATATGCTTATTCTTTTTGGTAGTCACGGGCAATTAGGCTTGGCGATCACCTATTTGGGGTCTGGTCAGGAACCCGATCAAAAACCGGTTTGATATCTGTATAGTGAAATCCCATTCATTTTTTAAGGATAGAGAGGCTGGACTAGGCCGGAATTGACGACCTCTCGTAGCAGGATCGAGAAATACATTGGCTGAAGAAGGGGCTGGACTAGGCCGGGATTGACGACCTCTCGTAGCTGGAAAGGGTTCAGAAAGTTTGGGAGAGAATAAAAGCCAAGTGACTTTAGATATTTACGAACTCGTATTCGGTATCTGAAATCCATTCGATGAGCAGGTTGTCGGGCAAAAGCGTTTCTCTGGTGATGAAGGTGGTTTCTATCTGGTCGCGGGTGAGATTTTTTGCTTGTTTGAGGTTAGCTCCTGAAAGGTCGGCGTGGTTCAAATAGGTGTTTTCGAAATTGGCGCTGGTGAGGTTGGCATCTGTCAGGTCAGCGGCAATGAGCTCGGCGTTGGTGAAGTCGGCACCAGATAGATCGGCGTTGGACAGAAAAACTCCTGTCATATTGGTGTTGCTGAGGTTAGCACCTGTCAGTTTGGCGTTTTTCAAATCCGCTCCTTCAATATCTGACTCACTCAGGTTTGCATGACTGAAATTTGCGGCAATGAGATTGGCCTCGACCAGATTGGCTTGGGTAAGAACAGCCCTGGTGAAATTGGTTTCTCGGCAACGGGACCGATATAGCAGGGTTCTGTGGAGTCGGGCTCCTTCAAAGTTGGCGGAACTGATATCGGCATCACAGAGGTCGGCCTCGCTTAGATCAGCATCTTTTAAACACGCTTCAATCAGAACCCCGGAACTCAAATCTGCTTCTTTTAAATCGGCTCCGGTGAAGTCGGCTTTTTGCAGGCCTTTTTTAGAGTTTTCTGCTCGGGATTTTTCCGGATTCATAACAAGGCTTTGATGAAGAAAGATATTTGAAGGCACTAGGCTAATTGCTAGTTGTCGTTTCGTCAAGGGTCGAAAAGGGTGGAGAAATTGGGTGCCAGCAATTCGTGTCCGTGGTAATCTGTGGCATCAAATTTCGAACTGGGAAGAAGAACAATATCCGAAAATGATTTTAGCAAACTACCTGCGCCAAAAAACTCAGGATATGCGCCAAAAAACTCAGGGCAGGGACTGGACTTACTATTAGCTCTACATAATGGATTGGAAACATTGATCTTGGAGTAACTTGTCTGTTGTGGCAGGTTGTGATTAAAACTGGAGATAAAAGCTTTATCGGCAAGGAATATGAACTGCCTCATGCCGGTGCGTTTGCGGTAATTTCCGCATTCCGAGAGCTTAAGAAAGGTTGAAAGCTGGAGATATGAATGAGGTTTGATCGAAAGAAAATAACATCAGTGATAGTGCTTGTTCTACTGTGGGTCACCGCTGCCAATCCGGTTTTTTCCGAAACGTCTTCGGAAAAGGAAATGGATATTAAAAAATTGTTGCAAGTATCCGGGATTCTGGATCAGTTGGATTATATGCAGGACTCTCTCCTGAACAACGTCTCAATGATGGTGACGGGGTCATTCTCCGAGGTTCCTGAAGTGTTCTGGGACGAGTTCAATCAACTGATCGGCAAGAAGGAAATGGATGATTTAGTAACCCGGGTGATTCCAGTCTATGACAAGCATATGTCGCACGAGACGGTAAAAAAACTCATTGTCATGTTTGAGACACCTTTCTGGAATGATTGGAAGGAAAAGATGCCCCTCATCAGCCGCGAAGCGGGAGTGATTGGCAGTGAATGGGGCAGGGAACACACTCAATCGGAAGCGTTTAATAAAAAACTGGATGGCCTGATCCAAAAGTATGAACTGGAAAAACTGAACCCGCCTCAGGCCGAACAAAAATAAAAACCGGCCCTCTGGCGAGGAAGGCAAAGTTACAGTTCTGCCTGACGCTGACATCCTTTAAACACCTCTCCATAAAAGCTGGCTAGCTTTAAATGCTCATGCCGGAGTGTGCTTTAGCGGGCAACCTTCCAAATTGAATCCACAAAATATTTTCGGGAGTCAAATAAATGCTCTACGACTTCAAAGCCGTTTTCAACTGCCAGGTGTTCTATTTCTTCAATCGTGTATTTAAAGGACTGCTCGGTCTGCATCGTTTCCCAGGCTTTGAAGTGAAAGTTCTTGTTTAAAGCCTTGATATGCACCGTCTGGTCCCGCGTGCTGTAAAGATAACTTTCTACAGTGCGGGTATCGGAATTGAACTGGCCCTGTTGCACAAAGTGCTCTTTGTTAAAATCGGCGCCCAGTTCCTGATTAATGCGGTCTAGCAGGTGCAGGTTGAATTTTTCAAAGAGTCCTTCGGAATCATTGTAGGCAGAATAAAGTAGCTTGGGGTTTTTCATGAGATCAAATCCGGTTAGCAAATAATCTTTTGGCCCCAACGAATTGCGTAAATTTTCAAGAAAAGACCGGGCTGTGTCCGGATCCATATTATTCAAGGTGACTCCAAGAAAGAGGACCAGGTTTTGTGTTGGGCCATCCTGAATAATGGTTTTGAGACCTTCAAAATAATCTCCGGTTAATCCTGTGACCTTCAGGGATGCGCCGGAGTGGTTATCTTCCAACGACCGAACCAGATTTGTAACCGCTCCTTGGGAAATATCAATGGGGAAGTAGTGAAAATTAAATTTCTTGCTCAGCAAATGCTTAATGAGAATCTTGGTCTTGCATCCATCGCCTGAACCCAGTTCGACAAGGTTGAAGGTGTTACCGGTGATAAGTTTTGCAATATTATTTTTATGGTTGCGAATAATTTCAAATTCACATGCTGCGGGAAGATATCCTGGGAGTTCCGTTATCTTTTTGAAAATCTCACTCCCCACGCTGTCAAAGATCAGCCATGATGGCAAACGCTTGTTTACAAGGGAAAGGCCAGCGTTGACGGTGTCGGCAAACTGTTCTTCGGGGGAGAATGATTGCGGTCCGGATTTCAGTATTTTTGTTGCAAACAAGACGGTGGCCTCTCTTCCTGACTGGTGAATTTGACCTTGTTGATGATGTCTGTTATAGTACGTATCTTGACTCCTTTGTACATCTTTATTTATTTTCTCTGACGATTATTGCGGGGTTAAATCTTTCCACAGTCAGGATGTTTGCAGGGTTCTGGTTTTAAGAAGAACAAGCAAACCTTCATTCTAATCTTTATATTCCCAAAGCTTATGAATTTTAATTTGCAAGCGGACTCAACAGTACTTGATTTTGCATATCAGGAATTGGAAGAGGAGTTTTCAGGGTTGTTGCGTTTAGATGATCTGGATCGAGTCATTTCTGAAAATCCCGAGAAGGTCGAAAGTTTTAATTCGGAACTGGAAGTGTCCTTGTCTGATGCTTTTAATGATGGCGAAGGGTGCCCACAGGCTCACTTGTTTTTGCAAAGGGTGCTTTATCGGATCAACCGTTTGAAACTGTTTTGGTATGACGAGTTGGAAAATTATGCCAATGAAAATTCCAGCTTTCTGTTTTCTTTGCGTTTGAAAATTGAAAATGCGTGGCAGGGTTGGGAAGAAGGTAATACCGTCCAGCAGAGTTCTGATAATCTCAGCGACGCCCTCCGTGACCGCGTGGAAGAAGACCTAGAACCCGAGCCTTCTTCAGATGAGTTGATGATCCGCAATGAAATTTCAAAATCCGGATACCAGCGATTGCTTGCTATTACTTCCCTGGACGGTTTGGTGGAAGCAAGTCAGCTTTCTCGAATGCTGGGAGGTGTCGGAAACGAGGTGCAGACGATGCTGACCCGGATTTTATGGGAAGAGTATGGCAGCGGGAAGTTTTCCAGAAAGCACTCCACTCACTTTGCCACCATGCTGGAAGAATGCGATATGGATTCCAGGCCAGAGGCTTATTTTGATCTTGTGCCGTGGGAAGTGCTGACCAATATCAACCATAGTTTTTTTCTTTCCGAACGTAAGAAAAACTTTTTACGTTATGTCGGCGGTTTGTTGTATATCGAAGTTTCTGTTCCCGCTGCTTTTCAGAATATTAAAATGGCAGGAGAACGCCTGGGGATGGGTGAAAAGGGCATCAGCTATTGGGACCTTCACATTCGGGAAGACATCCGCCACGGGCAATGGATGCTCGATGATGTGACTCTTCCCCTGATTGAGATGTATCCTGAACAGGCTTGGGACATGGTTAAGGGCTATGACCAGCAAAAATTTATCAGTGCCCGTTCTGCCTCAGCCATGGTGGAGTCCATACGCC
>WASV01129836.1_pt1 | contig 25308 bp, 19 predicted proteins | sample 5698531 | NCBI WGS metagenome assembly WASV01 (sample SAMN11175559, study PRJNA528189) | sponge metagenome | isolation source: marine sponge | host: Myxilla | place: Antarctica: Western Antarctic Peninsula, King George Island | collected 2013-01 | reverse complement strand
AAGTTGACGATAAAAGTTGACGATAAAAGTTGACGATAAAAGTTGACGATAAAAGATGTAACTAGTCTATTTAGTTACTATTAAAAGTTATTCAGTTTATAAGTTATCCCTTTGAAAGAAGGGATAACTTTTTTGATTTCAACTACAGTACTCTGCACTCGAACAGTTAATCATCCTTCGGCAGAATCTGGCAGAGTTTATTAGCTGGATCGTTTGTTATCCTGGTGGATAACGGGATAAATAATAGGGATAATCAGTCGGAGTTGACCGATAAAACCTGTTAGTTTGTTAGGGCGTTTTGTATATGGACTTTACTGTTACTCTAAAAAGCAGAACTGGGACACATATTGATATGTCCTAATTGATGTGTCCTAGACGCTATTAGAGTATTAATTTCTTTAATTGGAACTCTATTATTCCTTCAGCCCCGGCTGCTTTGAGCAAAGGTGCTAATTCGCGCACTTTATCTTTCCGAACGACTGTCTCAAGTGCTAGCCAAGCCTTATCGTAGAGTGAGTTTATCGTTGGGGCATTCAGACTAGGTAATTGTTTTACAACTTGCTCAATCCTTTCTATAGGCACATTCATTTTTAGTAACACCATGTTACGCGCCGCTAAGGCACTTTCAAGTAACAATGCGATACTGTTAATTTTCTGCTTTTTCCATGGATTTTTTAATGCTTCGTGGTTGGCGACAAGAACTGTGTGTGTATGCAATAGGTCACAAACAATCCGAAGACCGTGGGCGCGAATTGTACTACCAGTTTCGGTGATTTCGACAGCAGCATCGACCAATCCTTCGACAACTTTTGCTTCGGTGGCCCCCCATGAAAAATCTACAGTAGCATCAATCGAACGATCTGCAAGAAATTTTTTTGTGAAAGAGACAAGTTCGGTAGCGATACGTTTTCCTTGTAAATCATCAATGGACTGTATTTCGGAATCTTGTTTAACGATTAATACCCAACGACATGGATTGTTGGATGCTTTGGAATATACTAATTCACTGATTATATCGACATCGGCATTTGTTTCTTGAAGCCAATCTTTCCCGGTCAATCCTACATCGATGGAACCGCCGTCGATATAACGCCCCATTTCTTGCGAACGTACTAATTTACAACTAATTTCAGGATCATTGATCACAGGAAAATAATTTCGCGACTGAACTATAATATCCCAACCAGCTTGTGCAAACAGATCTTTAGTTGCTGCTTCCAAGCTACCTTTGGGTATGCCGAGTTTAAGTTGGTTTGACATCGATCTAATCGGATTGTTTGTGACAAGATGTTGAGTATAATGGAAATAAATAAAAAATGCTAAACCCACCTACGCAAAAGCATGCCAATCTGTTGATTGGCTCTGAAATTGCTATCCCCTCACGTCAGTCGTTGTTGCAATTTCTGGATGAGTCGAGACTACCCACTACGCATCAGTTAATCTTTGACCACTTTAATATTCGAACAGCGGTTGAAAAAAAAGCATTACAAAATCGTCTCGAGTGTATGCGCACTGAACTTCTCATTCATAAAGATCGAAAAGGTCGATATTTGCGTTCGAGAAAAGTCAACGTAATTTACGGACGCGTCAACGGGCATGCAAAGGGACATGGTTTTATTTTCATGGATGTAAGATCAGAAAAGTTATTCTTACCACCCATAGAAATGAAAAAAGTTTTACATGGAGATTACGTGCTTGCGCGAGTCGACCAAGGTGATGTTGGTGGTCGCGAACAAGGGGTAGTTATCGAGGTGGCTACTGAAGCGCGCACGATTGTCGGACAGCTTTGCTTGGAAGGTGACTCGAGTTTTGTCAGAATAGACGATCCTTGCCGCACCATAATCCCGGTCGATCTTCGAAATGATGCCACGGCCGGTGATGTTGTAGTCGTCCGTATTACTCGCCACCCTTTTACGTACAATAAAAATACCGCCGGTGAGATTATTGAAATCATCGGCAAGCATCAACAAGCCGGAATCGAAACCGAAGTTGCTATTCGCAAATACGATCTCCCGGTGCATTGGCCAGCTGAAGTAGATACTCAATTAGAGAGCATGGAAACAGCCTTAAAAACTGCGAAAATGAATAAAGCGCAATATGAGATCGAACGTATTGACCTACGTGAGCTGCCTTTGGTCACTATAGATGGAGAAGATGCGCGTGACTTTGATGACGCAGTTTATTGTGAACCACGTGGAGATGGATGGCGATTAGTGGTGGCAATTGCTGATGTTAGCCACTATGTTAAAGCAGAAACTGCTCTTGATCAAGAAGCATTCAAACGCGGTAATTCGGTTTATTTTTCAAATCGAGTCATTCCGATGTTGCCGTCGGCATTATCTAATCATATTTGCTCGATTAACCCTGAAGAAGATCGATACTGCTTGGTTTGTGATATGGATGTCGATAGTAGCGGAGAAGTATTAGACTATCGTTTTTATCCGGCATTGATGCACTCCAAGGCACGGCTGACCTATACAATCGTGAACAATATCGTTGTATGTCGGGATGACGATGCACAGCGGCAATGGAAGTCTGTTGTTCGACATCTGGACAATCTTTATGTGCTCACAAATATATTACTGAAACAACGAAGGCGGAGCGGTACCATCGAATTTGAGTTTCCTGAACCGCATATAGAATTTGATCAAAATCAGAAAATTTCACGCATATCAACACTGCAGCGTAATTATGCACATCATTTGATTGAAGAATGTATGCTGAGTGCCAATGTATGTGCTGCACACTATTTACGCGAACATGCGGGTGAAGCAATCTATCGAAACCACGCGCAACCTGATGACCAATCGCTTATCGATGTTCGTCGATTTATCGCCGGTCAGGGATTTAAATTGCATGGCAGCCCACCAACCGCAAAGGATTATGCTCAGTTGATTGAGCAGGTTTCCAAGCAATCTAACATCTCATCGGTCATTCACTTTGCTCTTTTGCAGAGCTTGAGTCAGGCGCTTTATGAAAATGTATCGAAGGGGCATTTCGCACTCGGATATTCCAATTATACTCATTTCACATCCCCCATCCGGCGCTATAGCGATCTGGTTGTGCATCGACAAATCTATAAATTGCTAGCTGAAAAACGGAAAAAGATAGATTCTGTGGATGCCAATTCGCTCCAGAGAATTGCTACTCAATGTTCATTAACTGAACGCCGTGCAGATGATGCAAGTCGTTATGTAATTGCTCGCCTGAAAATGAAATTTATGCAGGATAAAGTCGGTGAGCACTTTGAAGGTGTAATTCTTTCAGTCAAAGAATATGGTATGTTTGTGAGGCTCCAGGACATTTTTGTCGATGGCTTGCTTCACGTAACAGCACTCGGCAATGAATATTTTGAATTTGATCCATTAAATTTTCAATTAGTCGGAAGACGTACTCAGCGAAAATTCAAATTAGGGTCATCGATTCAAGTGGTCGTTACGCGGGTCAATGTTGAAGATGCAAAAATTGACTTTGATTTATATGAGAAACAGCGTAATGGGAAATTCTCCAACAAAAAAACTAATCGCAGTGGCAAAAAAAATCAAAAAAGAAAGTAATTCACCCACCCAACAAATCGTATGTGGTTTTCATGGAGTGCGGTCATTGTTAACGCGACCAACCGATGTGATAGAAGTATTGATTTCCGAGTACCGCCAAGATAAACGTCGTCAACAACTACAAAAAGAACTGGATCAGTCTGGGATTGGTTGGCGCGATACAACATCAGATGAATTGGATAAACTTGCTAATGGTGTAAAGCATCAAGGTGTCATCGCACGAATTTTGATGCAACCGCCAACCGATTCAGCGGAACAGAATTTAATTGGCTTGCTGGATGGATGTAAACACAATTGTTTGTTATTAATTCTCGATCAGGTTCAAGATCCACATAACCTCGGGGCCTGCTTGCGCACCGCGAACGCTGCCGGCGTGGATGCTGTTATTTTGTCAAAAAATAGATCATGTCCGATTACACCCACAGTGATACGTGTAGCGAATGGTGCGATTGCTACGCTATCTATTTTTTATGTAGTAAACCTGGTGCGAACACTAAAGGATTTACAGAAACGCGGAATTTGGATAGTAGGTGGTGAGGGTAACGCAAAACATACTTTGTATGAAGTCGATTTGACCACCGATGTTGCACTAGTCATAGGAGGGGAAGGAGATGGTTTGCGTCGCCTGACTGGTGAATACTGCGACCGACTCGTGCGTATCCCGATGTTGGGCAGTATTTCCAGCCTTAATGTGTCTGTTGCGACTGGTTTGCTTTTATTTGAATCAGTTCGACAACGAATGCCCACCAATCGATCGATGTAACATGTTCCCAACTATTTAAATATCGAGGTGTAATCTGCATAGCCTTCTTGTGCTAACTGATCAGCAGAGATAAAGCGCAATGAAGCGGAGTTGATACAGTAGCGTAACCCGGTTGGTGCAGGTCCATCAGAAAACACATGGCCAAGATGTGAATCCCCGTAGCGACTGCGAATTTCTGTACGTGGAAAGAGTAACTTAAAATCTACATTATCAACGACGAAGTGTTTATCGATGGGTTTAGAGAAACTAGGCCAACCGGTACCAGAGACATACTTATCGGTTGAAGAAAACAGTGGTTCCCCAGAAACAATGTCAACATAGATGCCGTTCTTCTTGTTATCCCAGTATTCATTGTTAAAAGGAGGCTCAGTACCGTCTTGTTGAGTCACTAAGTACTGCATGCTATTCAGTTTTTCTTTAATTTCAGAATGAGCGGGTTTGTTATACGTGATGTTCTGCTCATCGATAGGGGTGTTTGTATTGCTTTGCTCATGCGCTACAGGATCGTTCGGATCCTTATAAGGAGCATGCAAATCTTTCCCCCAGAAGTCTTGCAAGAATTGATCACGCCCTGATCCGTGGCGATAGATTTTATAGGCATATGGCTTTTTCTTATAATAATTCTGATGATAATTTTCTGCCGGATAAAAGGGGAGCGCGCTGGTAACTTCAATGTTAACTTCATTACCAAAAGGCCCGGATGCTTTTAATTGGTCGCGCGAATCAATTGCAATTTCTCTTTCTTTTTCATTATGGTAATAAATCGCGGGGCGATACATACTTCCACGGTCGACAAATTGGCCGTTGGCATCAGTTGGATCGATTTCTCGCCAGAAATAATGTAACAACTCGGCGTAGGAAATTTTCTTGGCATCATAATATATTTGTACTGCTTCAGTATGCTCTGTTTTTCCCGAACCAACTAAGTTATAAGTTGGATTTTCGATACGCCCGCCGGTATAACCGGAGATCACTTCACTGACGCCATCAATTTTTTCAAATGTCGATTCGAGGCACCAAAAGCAACCGCCGGCAAGTGTGGCAATTGTCATCGAATCGTGTGGCGCTTCATCTTTTGCACTCGCACTAATAAAATTCGATTCTTTATCCATCCACATAAAAATACTGGCGGCGAAGAGTATACTGCTAACTAAAATAATACGTCGCATGGCTACTTACCTCATAAGATATAATCTAAGACAGATTAATAATTCTACTCTAATGTACCCGATCTTACATCTTTATTATGACTGTTATTTCTAAAATCTACTTGGGAGTAAATGTAGATCATGTAGCGACTATTCGTCAAGTACGTGGGACCCAATATCCGGATCCGGTGGAAATAGCGTTACAGGCGGAACAAGCAGGTGCCGATGGAATCACCATGCATTTACGTGAAGATCGGCGGCATATCATTGAAATGGATATTGAACGCATGGCACGTGTAACCACGACCAAACTCAACATGGAAATGGCGAGCACCGATGAAATGTGCAAAATTGCGCTCCGCGTAAAGCCGGCGGATGTCTGTATCGTCCCGGAAGGGCGGGCCGAGTTGACTACTGAAGGTGGATTGGATGTGGCAAAACATCGTACTCACCTGGCTGATAGGATCGCGTGTTTTCGGCAAGCGGGTATCCGAACTTCGTTGTTTATTGATCCAGAAGAGAGGCAGATCGATGCTTGTAAAGAAATCGATGCCCCTGTGGTTGAATTTCATACCGGCAACTATGCTGGAGCTCAAAATCAACGAGAATTTAATCACGAATTAGAAGTTATCCGAAGGGCTACGCGCTATGCTTTCGAGCTCGGATTGATTGTAAATGCAGGGCACGGCTTACATTACACAAACACCGACTCGATTGCCGCGATACCTGAAATCAATGAGTTAAATATCGGTCATGCGATCGTCGCTCGAGCAATCGCGGTTGGATTTCCACGAGCGGTTAGCGAAATGAAGCAGTTGATGATCGCGGCTCGGCAGTCACTGGATTAGTGCTGCAACCGCTACTCGACCGTCAGAGACTAGTAGATTATAAGTCCGACATGCGGCAGCGATCTCCATTACTTCGAGTCCGATTCGTTTTTTCATCAACGGGTGCGTAATTTTGCTTGCAGGAAATACCGAAGACGTGCCAGTACCAAGTATCACGATTTCAACTTCAAGGTTAGCGAGTTGTTGGAAATGCTCGATACGTAGCATGGAAACATCATTTACCTCCCAAAAACTTAATGCTGTAGGGGTCAATATTAAACTTTTTTCGTGCCATGCGTCTGCGATTTTTAGCCGATAATGATTTTTTTCGGGTACAAAGATACACGCATGAAATATCAATAAACTCGGATTATGTTGAAGGGTGAGTTCCATATAGAGAGGCTTTGTCGAGTAAAATGTTTAGATTCCGCCAAACCACTACGATATACCGAGTCACGCAGGGTTCAATCCTAAGTAAGCCAGATTTCGTAGATTGCTTGGATAATTTTGTCAAAGTCTAGAGTATAATACAGATGATCCAAAAGGTCACACACAGGCTAAACTGTGTTCTTCTTTGAAAGCAAACTAACAAACTATCGTGAAAGCAGTTAATGTCGGTATATTAGGACTGGGCACTGTAGGTGGTGGGGCATTAGAAGTGCTACGCCGAAATGCGAATGAAATTAGCGCAAGGGCTGGGCGAGAAATACATGTGGTCAAAGCCGCGGTACGCGATATTTCGCGGAGGCGTGCGAACACCGAGAATTTGATACTGACGGATAGTCCACTGGATGTGGTCAATGATCCGAATATCAGCATTATTGTTGAGTTGATGGGAGGGGATACCATCGCTAAAGAAGCAATAATTCAAGCAATCAATAACGGCAAGCAAGTCATCACTGCGAACAAGGCTCTGATCGCAGTGCACGGTAATGAGATATTCTCGAAAGCCGAACAGCACGGTGTGAGCATTGCTTTTGAAGCGGCGGTTGCAGGTGGCGTTCCCATCATAAAATCTATTCGCGAGGGATTGGCAGGTAATCGTATTAAATCGCTTGCAGGAATTATTAATGGTACCTGCAACTACATTTTAAGCCTGATGGAAGAAGGAAATCATAGTTTTTCCGATGCGTTGGAAGAAGCACAGAAGTTAGGCTATGCTGAGGCTGATCCTACCTTGGATATCGAAGGTGTCGATGCTGCGCATAAACTGGCTATTCTCGCATCGATTGCATTTGGCATGCCTCTCCAATTCGAACAAGTATATACACAAGGCATCACAAAAATTACTCAGGTGGACATTTTATTTGCTGCTGAGATTGGTTATCGAATTAAGCATCTGGGTATTGCACGGCGCACGACTGCTGGCATCGAACTCCGCGTTCATCCGACTTTAATCCCAAGCAGATGCCCATTGGCAAATGTTAGCGGTGTAATAAATGCAATATTGGTAGATGCTGATGCAGTTGGTTCAACCTTCTACTATGGTGCCGGTGCCGGTGCTGAAGCGACTGCGTCTTCGGTCGTGGCAGATTTAGTCGATGTAGTGCGCACGCTCAGCATCGACTCGAAAAATCGTGTTCCACACCTTGCATTCCAACCGAGTTCGCTTACTAATTTTCCGATTTTACCGATGGAACAAGTGAAAACCGCCTACTATCTGCGATTGACCGCGATCAATCACTTTGATGTGTTAGCGAAGATTATCCGCATATTTAGTGATAACGAGATCAGTATAGATAGAATTTTGCAGAAAAAAGGGCAGAAAACCACTACGTACGCCCTCAATGAAAATGTAACTATCATTATGCTAACGCAGAAAACTTATGAGAAAAACCTTAATCAAGCCCTCAAAAATCTATCCAAATTGAGCAGTGTAAATGACGAAATTATCTATCTACGTTTGGAGGATTTGTCCTGAATCATACCGCTGTAAAACAAATCACTCGACGGCAACGCTTATCCAATCTTTCTGAGCAGGCGGGTGCTTCCCTCCCACCGTTATTACGGCGGATTTACGAAAATCGTAATCTATCTTCTCTGGCTGAAATCGATTATTCACTTGCACATCTGCATCCAGCGGGGCAGTTGAAAGGAATGGATTCAGCAGTTTTAATCGTTCATCAAGCGGTCACGACTAATCAAAAAATTCTGATAATCGGTGATTATGATGTTGATGGCGCAACGGCTACTACGGTGGCTGTACGTGGATTGCGCGCCCTTGGCGCCAGGTCGGTTGATTATTTAGTGCCTAATCGATTCGAATACGGTTATGGCCTTACGCCTGGAATTGCTGAAATTGCCAAACAACGAAAGCCGAATCTGGTGGTCACCGTCGACAACGGCATAAATGCTATCCAGGGTGTTGAGGTTCTACGCAAAGCAGGGATTTTAGTTCTCATAACTGATCACCATACTGCCGGCGTCGATCTACCAAATGCAAATGCGATTATTAATCCAAATCAGCCTGAGTGTCATTTCCCATCAAAAGCACTCGCTGGAGTTGGGGTAATATTCTACTTGCTGTTGGCTGTACGCACATATTTCCGACAGATTGGCTGGTTTGAGAAAGCCGGTATGGTCGAACCAAATCTTGCCGAGTTGCTCGATCTGGTTGCTCTCGGTACTATCGCTGACATGGTTCCGTTGGATTATAATAATCGAATTCTAGTTGCGCAAGGTCTCGCGCGCATTCGAGCAGGCTGTTGTTGCCACGGAGTCGCCGCCCTGATTAATGTCGCGGGGAAAAACTATGCCAATGTAAGGACATCTGATATTAGTTTTGGTGTCGCCCCGCGAATCAATGCTGCCGGGCGCATGGCAGATATGACAATTGGCATTGAGTGTCTGCTTGCTGATAATAGTAAAGATGCAGCTCAGTATTCCCACAAGTTGGATGAAATTAACAATGAGCGGCGGGGTGTTGAGAAATCTATGCAGCAGGAAGCGATGCAAATTATCGCAAACCTCAAACCGCTGAAGCGTACCGATAAACAAGCGAGTTTATGCTTGTTTAAACCTACCTGGCATCCCGGTATCGTTGGGTTGATCGCATCTCGGGTCAAAGAAAAATTTGACTGTCCAGTGATCGCATTTGCACCATCAGATGAAGGATTTCTACAAGGTTCAGGGCGTTCAGTCGATGGATTGCATATTTGCAATTTGCTGATCAGTATTGCAATACGCTATCCTGATTTGTTGAAAAAATTTGGCGGACATGCAATGGCGGTTGGAGTGACCATACGTACAAAAGACTTAAAGGCTCTTGAGCGGTGCTTTAACGAAGCAGTCATCACGCATTTTTCAAATAGGGTCACCTGCAATGAAATTTTAACGGATGGTGAGCTTACAGCAGAAGAGTACAGATTAGAAACAGCGGAGTTATTGCAATTTGCCTCGCCTTGGGGACAACAATTCCCGGAGCCGCTGTTTGATGGTTTGTTTGAGGTAATCTGGCAAAAAATCGTCGGGCAACAGCACTTACGGATGACGCTACGCCCTGTTGATAGCGTTCAGACAGTGAATGCGATTTTTTTTCGCCATCATGTAGAACCTGGAATAGATACTTGTGTTGCGAAGATGATTCGAGCGGCTTATCAATTGTCAGTGAATGAATTTAACGGTGTACGATCATTGCAATTACTCATCAAGGAAGTGCAAGAAGTGGATAGCCCAAATTAACTCTGAGTTATTAAATTATTTATACTTAAATGGTTGACGTCTGTAATACCCATTTCATTCAGGAAGGTAAGTAAAAAACCTTGCGCGGTAATTCTACCCAATCCGCCAACGATGCAATCTTTTTCATTATATTTACAAACGTGGTCGCGTCGGCCAAATTGATGGCTGATTAAGATCGGTACCGGATCACAAACATGATTCCCACTAACGGATTCAGTAGAGTGATCAGCGCATACCCCAACGACCAAATCGTTCAAATCCAGCTTTCCCAATTCGGTGTCAAATCTTTCTATAAACTTCGCTTTTAATAGGGGGTCTTTGTCATGTGCCGCAATATCTGTTCCTTTGATATGCACGAACACTAAATCATGCGTTTTAATGTTGTCCATTGCAATCAGAAATTTTTCGGCGAGATCGGTATTCGGTAAACAAGTAAAGCGTGGGCTGTTGTAGTAGTTGAAATCAAATATTCGTGCGAGCCCCAAAATTGTCATTTCGCCGGCTACAACAGCAACTTTCATGCCTAAAAGCGACAATAAATTATCGATTGGGCGGTACATTCCAGCACTTCGTGAGATGATCCCATTCGCCGCTGGTAGCCCTTGTTCGATCCGACGTATATTGATTGGATGCTTTGCTAAAATTTCATGCGAACGGGTGGTAAAACAATTTACTGCGTCTGCTGTTGCTTGAGCATCATTAATAAAACCTGGAAAGGGCTGGGCACTCAGAATTCCTCGTTCGATTTGAACACTGCCCGGGTCGGTATTGCTAAATTCAGGTGAAAGCCCGCTACCATGTAATTTCAAAACTGCACGGTGTTGTGTGGCAGCATGCAGACTAGCGGTTATGCCAGGACCGACCTCTAAATTTTTCAGTGCAGCACACAAACTAGCGGTTTCGTCAGTAATTCGACCGGCACGACGGTCATGGATGTGATAACCGTCTCCATGTTTTTCCACATAAGCGAAATTAGCACGCAGGAAGACATCATCATGGCATAATTCTAGCCCAATGCCAGCAGCCTCGATAGGGCCGCGGCGTAATCGCAATACTTCATTTAGGGGTAGTCCGAACAATATCCCAACGCCAGTATGAGTATCCGCCGTCACTCCCGGCATGAGTGGGTCCATCAGGCCAGACTGGTTGTCTGTCGCCAGACGATCTAATGTTGGTGTGAGTGCCGCCTCCAGCGGAGTATCGCCATTGAGTTCTTTGCATGGGCGATCGCCTAAACCATCCAAGATGAATATTAGTCCTTTGCGTTTCATTGGTAGTTAGCACGTAATTCCGTCATTTTGTTTTTATAGTGTCGTGAGATCCTCAATGTAATCGTCTTAATAATTTCTGTAACGGTTACTTCGCTATCAATATTATTTAGGATTTGAATATCTGAACTATCTGCTTCAGCAAGCAAGGTCGATTGCATTTGCCAAATATCATCAATTCTTTCAAGATAACGAGCCGCACGACGTTGCTGGGTGTCTACCCGTCGTCGTTTAATATGGCTGATAAGTTCTCCTTTATCAAGCACAGAGAGAGTACACCGAACAATTACTACGTCATTTTCAGGTAGATGTTGCAATAACTTTGGGCGAATATGGACACCTTCGAGAATCATTGACACTCGCTCATTGATAGCACGTTGTAGAACTGCCTGACATGCGATTTCGACTAGTTCGGATTGCTGTTGAAATCCATATAACAGATGCTGATTATTCTCGATCACGGAGATATTAGCGGTGCGGCCAGCATCAAACGAAGATGTGTGCAACAATGGTGCAACACGTTCCGGGATCAGACTACGCATGACTTCTCGTAGCATGTCGGTCGATTGGATGCGTACAATACCGATGCGATTGGCAATCTCAGTAGCAACCGTGCTCTTGCCGACACCCGGTACACCACCAATCAATAACAGTAGCGGCTTATCATTGTCAATAAAATCGTCCCAAATTAGATAATAATCAGCATATTCCTGATCCAATTCTTTGCAAATTGTTTGATAGGTCATTTTAGTCAATTCATAGGTAGTGATTTGACGCTGTTTATTGCGTACCAATTTGCTATGAATCAAACGAGTTATTGCGTTACATTTAGTGGAGGGTAACGAACAGTTTTTTAGTCGCTGAGCGTGGATATTTCTAGAAAAGGGGATGCTGTGATTATCGCTATATACTACATGGAGGTTTTCGCGAAAAATATCTTCTTTGCGATAACGGCGCAACACTTCTTTCGGATATTCTTTGGTAAGTGTTGTGGTAATTCGGGTACGCAGTTTGCCAATGGTGATTTGTTCCGTATCATACAAATCCTCACGAATCGAATTTGCCATGCGGTAGGCATCTTTAAAAGTCAATCCTGCATCTTGCAATGACTGTGTCAACATACCGCGTAAGAAAGGAATAGTTGTTCCTTTTTCTTGATCAACGACCAGTAGTTTTCCCATTTGCAGATTGTGTTATGGAATAAAATGTTTCCAGATTTAATATTATTTGAGATGGCTTTTTATTGTTTGGGTAACTCACTTTGCTTTGAGTCGTATCGAGAAATACTGTCATCGTTATTGCCAGTAACCAACGTCGAAAACAAATAATCTCCTAAAATACTACCACTTTCTCTCAGTAGAGCATCCGGCTCAGGTAAGGTACGATCATTTTCTAACTTTTTGCGATTTTTCTTTCGCTCCTCTTCAAGCGCATCTATGGATAAAAGGGTTTCTTTGCCAATTGCTTGACGCATTTCATTTTCTAATAGAAGACGTTCTTGATCTCGCTCTATACGCTCTTGTTGACGGGCCATTGTATTGAGAGTAACACTTTTCCGATTTCGTACTTCTTTATTAAATTCATCGAGTTTCTCAAAGTATTTAAATTCCGGATGAATGAAAATTCGCTGTTCGTGTAAATCACGAAGGTGATCGACGATTTTGTCAGTAAGCGATCTTTCAGCCGTTTGATATGTTGCCGCAGGAATCCTTCGCCAAGGCAGGGCATTATCATATGCGCGTTCACCAATTTTTTCATTGTTGGTGGCCGGCCAAATGATGTCCGGGATAACACCACGAAACTGCGTACTGTCACCGTTGATGCGAAAGAATTGAGCAATAGTTAGTTTTAGTTGTCCCACAGAAGAGAATCGATTCAAGTTGAGTAAGTGCTGTACCGTCCCTTTGCCGTAAGTTGGTTCACCGATAATCAAGCCACGCTTATAGTCTTTTATCGCCCCGGAAAAAATTTCTGAGGCTGACGCACTATAACGATCTACCAGTACTGCAAGCGGGCCAGAATATACTTCTGCCGGATCAGGGTCTTGATTGATTTTTATTTGACCGCTGACGTCTTGAGTTTGAACTATCGGACCATCTTCGATGAATAAACCGCTAAGAGAAATCGCTTCTTCTAACGATCCACCACCGTTACCACGGAGATCAATAATTAATCCATCAATTTTGTCGGTTTCAAATTCAGCAAGCAACCTTCGCACATCGCGCACGGTACTTCGATAATTTGGTGTATTTTTCTCCCGAGCATTGAGATCACTATAAAAAGAAGGTAGGTCGATGACTCCAATGTTAATAATACCTTGCCTGCTTTCTATTTCGAATAATCGTTTTTTTGCGGCTTGTTCTTCAAGATTAATTTTGTCACGTTTTATCGAGACTATTTTACTACGCTGGTCTAGACTTCCTTTGGATTGAATTTCCAATCGTACGATTGAGTGCTTTGGACCACGAATTAATTCAACCACATCATCAAGGCGCCAGCCAACCACATCCACTATTTCAGCATCTCCTTGCGCAACTCCAATGATTCGATCTTCGGCGTTAATTTGTCCGCTCTGATCGGCCGGTCCCCCGGGAATAACGCGTCGAACTTTAGTGTATGCGTCGTCGACTTGTAATACCGCCCCAATGCCTTCTAATGAGAGTCGGAGCTGAATGTTAAAGTTTTCACTGGTTCTGGGTAAGAAATAACTACTGTGCGGGTCAATAGAACTGATATAAGAATTAGAAAAAAATTCAAATACATCATCAGAATTAAATTGCCTAATACGACGCGTCATATGCACATAGCGCCGGTGCAGTGTATCCATGATTTCATTTTTTTCTTTGCCAGCTAAGCGCAACGAAATAATATCGTTCTTAATTTGCTTCCTCCAGAAATCATCAAGAGCCTGCATATTCTGTATCCACTCTGAGTCTTCTCGATTAAATTGAAATGTTTCGTTTAGTTCAAAATCAAAATCAGATCTCAGTCGGTTAATCGCATATTCGCTCCGTTGCTCGATTCGAGTCCGTAAAATGCTGAAAATAACAAATGCTGGTTCAAGCGTACCCGTACGAATGAAGTCATCAAATTCATGACGCAATAAGTTAAATTGGTCAATGTCTGATTGTATGAAAATATTTTTATTGGGATCGAGTTTCTGCAGATATTTCTCTAACACCACCTCGGAAAAGTCATTATCAAGAGGTTTCATTTGATAATGTGAGTTATCGAGTATGTAATTAACAGTCTTTAGTGTTTTTGATTGTTCTAAAGTGGGGACAGGAACTTCGCTGTCCGCCAATTCTTCAATAGCGGCATGAAGTGCCGATGAAGAAAAGGCAAGCAACAAGATGAATAAGTTGAGGTGCACCAGCAGACCGGCAAAAGAGTGGGAGCGTAAAGTATGCTTGGATTTCATGTTGATATTTGCCAAAGTAAAAAGGATAGACTGTCTGATAAATTAGCTGCTTCGCGAAGAGTCATTGCTATTAAGTTGATAATTAGAGTGTTTGGATTTCTTCCATTAATGCTTCTGTTGAATCATAGCGCAATAATTTATTTTTTTCCAAAATAATCACCTGATCAAATTTCAACGCAAGTTTGGGGTAGTGTAACGCCCAAATTAAGTTTTTACCTTGGCGAAGTTTAATAATTCTATCCAGTATACGAGAGAATTGCTTACCATCCAGCCCGGCTAATGTATTATTTATAATCAGAATATCCGGATTTTTTAGCAACGTTCTGGCTAGTGTTAGCTTTTGGCGGACACTCAATGATAATTTTGCTCCGCCTGAACCTGCCGGAGAGTTTAGACCAGCGAGTACAATTGCTTGATTTAGGCCGGTTGATTTGAGTACATTTTTTATTGTTTCGGTTACTTGCGGTTGTAAATGTCCTTTGGAATAGACAATCCGACCGAACAATAAATTTTCCTGTACTGACAAGCTATGATTGTACTTGTTTTGCTCAAAAAATTGAATGTAGTCATTCTGTGCACCACATTGTTCTATTAAGAACTTTCTTGCAGAAACGATTTTTTGTTGAATTTCTGGTGTAATTAGATCGAGACGATGTCTCGCTGGGCATAGTTTTAGGCTAACGGCAAATAGTTTGGAATTCTGGACATCATTTAAAGTGGTGGTATCTGCGTTGGCACCTGTGGCTGTAACAATTTTTTGGTATTCAGGGAGATCGGCGGCTTTAATGAAACTGAACTGATCGAATAATTCACTGTCATCAGGAACATCAGAGAACAATTCGACCATCAAATTTGCCATCTCCAAGCCAATTTGACTTAATTCTTGTTTTAAATCAGCAGATTTCAAAGCTTTTTCGCCGAGCGGATTAGTAGTTAAAAACTCGGTTGCGGATACTCCGGACTTGGGAGTACCGAAGAGAAGATTTTCTTCAACTGTGAGGTTTTGTACATAGTTATCTCGATCGAGAACTTCGATGATTGTGTCAGATCCGATTTGATTGATTTGTTCAACTAATTGGTTCCGCAACGTGACCACTTGTTCAGCGAGTTTGATAGGAATATCGATACCTGTAGCGGTACGAAGTGCTAATGTGAGCAGGTCATCATCCAATTCGACACATTCAATCATGGCATGGACGATTTCATCAAACTCATCCTGATTTTTGGCACCCGCTAAACTTATATCTACCCAATTCGCTTCGCTATTATCAGTCGAATTTCCAGATGCGATCGATTCACGGACAAATTTTGAACTTTCCTTATGGGCTTCATCGTCACTATTACTTTCTACCGGCCGATGTTTTAGACCGTAATATAAATTGTCGCGCAGAGAAGTATTAAAAATTTGGGAACCGGCGAAGCAATACCCAATACGTTGCCCGGTAATCGCTTCTGGTAAAGAGTTAAGAGCAGATTCTGCTACTTGAATCGAGCCTGAACTCGGATTAATAAGTCGTGCCAATAATTGGGATAGTTCATCACTAGCCGTACCATCTTTACTGATGATAGCGACATGCCGATCAATATTAATTTCCAAGTTGAGATTATCCACCTTAACAAAACCGTCTTCTACGTAACTGACAGTGTGGGTGTGGATCTTTCCTTGAAGGGGTTGTACCGGCTCTTTTTCCGATTCCAATAATTTTGGGTTAATTAAATCATCGCCAGTAAATTGCTCAATAATCTGAGAATACTTCACCTTTACATCTTCTGTAATCTGATAAAACTTAAGCAATTCCTTCCATGGTGGTGAAATATCCTTATACGCGGCCAGTACTGCCACCATGGCTCCCAATGAGAGTTGATTTTTTAATACCAGATACCCACCGATTGAAAAGAAAAAGAAGGGGGTTAACTGAGCGAGAAAATTATTCAAAAATTTGATAAAAAATTTACGACGATAAATTTCATTGCGAATTCCAAAAATATCACCGAGTCTCCGGCTAATTAAGGCGCGCTCGAAGTGTCCAGTATCATTCGTATGAATATCAGCGATACCAGCAACTGACTCACCGACATGATCGGAAAGCTTGCGTACATGTTGTACGCGTTGCTTACTCAATTGATTGATTTTAGCTTGTAGTCGAGGTATCAGATAGATTTGCGGGGGGTATAGTGCAACGGAAGCGAGGCCTAACCAAAAGTCTTGGACAAATATGAATGAAAGGTAGGTTATCAATAGCCCGCCCTGCATGATGGGCAGGGCGATTGAATCGCCAATAAAACCACCTAATGGTTCGGTTTCAACGGTCACCATTGGGATGATTTCCCCGGCACTCAAATTTTTAAATCGAATTTGAGGAAAGCGTAAAATGTGTTGGTAGAGTTCGTATCTAAATCGTCGTAGCATGCGCTCTCCAAGCACGCCTCGGTAAACATTAATAATAAATTTCATGCCACCATTAATGATGACCATGACAAGATATATAGTACTGAGCAGGAGAAGAAAGTTAATCTGGGTTAGCGACAAACCCCAAAAATCGAATACGATGGAGGTCCCACCGATCGCCTCATTTATGATGATTTTGGGGATCTCAAGCGCGTAATAGACAAGCGGCATGGACATTAATGTCAAAAAGATCAGGGCAATTTGATCTTTTCGAGTATGCCGCAAAATATAAGTATAGATCGATTTATCCACGACATCCAAATAGGGAGAGGTTTATACCGGCAAGTAAGACGATACGGTCAATTTTCTTCTATTGCGTCGATTCGGGTTTGCAATTCCGTCAGATGACGACTAGTATCGGCTAACTTTGTGCTAAGAATCTGCATGACATGCAAAGCAACTTGGGGATTGCCCGTGATCAATTCGATAAAACGATCGTTGGAAATCTTCAATGCGGTAACCATTCCTTGCGCTTTTACGCTGGCAGTACGGCTTGCACTACTCAAAACCGCCATCTCCCCGATCAAATTATTTTTCGATAAGGTGGTCAATAACACCTCATGTTGATTATGATCACTGCCGAGAATTTCAACAATCCCTTCAAGAATCACATAGACACAATCGGAAATCTCGCCTTCGCGAAATAAATATTCTTGATCAGCATACCCGAAGACCTCGCAAGTAAATGCCAGCAGCTTGAGTTGCCGATTATCCAAACTGGATAGCAGTGGTACCTGCTTGAGTTGCAAGGCTTCGCTAAGGACTGCCAATTTGTTTCCCCATCAAAAAATTAATATTATAAGCCATCTAAAATCTCACATTCCCTTTAATGAGCAACGAATTCTCATCTAAATCGCCCTCATTGGCATCATGCGTGCCGATCAAATCCATACCGAACAATCGATTAACTTTCCACTGCAACCTAATCGATATAGGTTGTTGTCATTGAGGAGGGTTAGTTCACTATATGGAGTTAACAAGCCGCTAGGAGCTGTAAATCCATAACTGATCCGAGCATCCAGTCTTAGCCCCGAAGCATCCTCATTAGATTGTAAACTCCCACGCCACAGTTGTTTAGTTGTGCTATTAACATTAACATAAACGTATTAGCATGCAACTTATAAAGTTGATAGTAGCATGCATTTTTATGAAAGCACGATACTGCCCCATAATAATTCTATCGCCAATGTTAGTCAAACATATTTAGATAAACATAAAGTGAATGAAATGCTTATGAGTATCCAGAATCAAGCAAAATTGATTGGAAACATTAATACCACTACAGATAATTTATAGTAAAATGTTTCTGATGTGTGTAAAAGCAGTACATAATGGTTGGCGATAAGGTAAGTATCTCAAATGTTGGCAAAAAAGCAACCACCCCGATGAAATCGATCGAATTAGCATTGACCTTTGACGATGTATTACTGGTGCCGGCCAGATCCTCTGTTTTACCCTGTGATGTGTGCCTAAAAACCCGTTTTACCCGTCAATTAAACATTAATATCCCGTTGGTTTCAGCAGCAATGGATACGGTGACCAACGCCAATACCGCTATTTGCATGGCACAAGCCGGTGGCATTGGTGTGATTCACCGTAACTATACGCCGGCTGAACAGTCGCTAGAAGTTAGTTCTGTGAAAAAGTATGAAAGCGGAGTCATTACTAATCCGATTAAAGTTGAAAAGAGTGCCAAAATTTCTGATGTTTTGACATTAATGCAACGGCATAATATTTCTGGCGTGCCAGTCGTAGATGGGACACGCGCCATTGGTATTGTAACGAATCGCGATATTCGCTTTGAGAAGTCTTTAGGCAAGCCAATCAGTAATATTATGACGCCTGAGAATAAGTTAATAACGGTCCCCGAAGGAACGCCGTTTGAGCGGGTCAAGAGTTTATTGCACCAACACCGCATTGAAAAAGTGTTGGTGGTCGATAGCGCAAACAACTTGAAAGGGTTGATTACAGTCAAAGATATTCAGAAAGCTACTGATTATCCAAATGCATGTAAAGACGCTAAAGGGCGCTTGTTGGTGGCTGCCACAGTGGGGGTGGGCAAGGATGCGGATGAGCGAGTTGAGCAATTGGTTGATGCTGAGGTGGATGCAATCATTGTGGATAGTGCACATGGGCATGCCAGTAGCGTATTGGAACGCGTATGCCTAATCAAAAAAAACTACCCGGATATGCAAGTTGTCGGCGGTAACATTGCGACTGCAGAGGCGGCTCGAGATCTACTCGATGCGGGCATTGATGCCGCGAAAGTCGGGATCGGTCCCGGCTCAATTTGCACTACACGGATCGTTGCCGGTGTCGGGGTGCCGCAAATCCATGCGTTGCTTGAAGTTGGCAAGGTTTTGGGAAGCAGTGGGATACCATTTATCGCAGACGGAGGAGTGCGCTATTCTGGCGACATCGCTAAGTGCATCGCCGCCGGGGCACATACGGTCATGCTTGGCGGCTTACTGGCAGGAACAGATGAAGCACCGGGTGACATTGAAGTTTATCAAGGGCGATCGTATAAATCCTATCGCGGCATGGGCTCATTAGGTGCGTTACAGAAAGGTTCAAAAGATCGCTACTTTCAAGACAGTACCGAAAGCACCGGCAAACTTGTTCCCGAAGGGATTGAGGGGCGGGTACCCTATAAAGGACCAATGAGTAATGTTCTTCATCAACTCATGGGAGGGGTCCGTGCCAGCATGGGCTATACCGGGAATGCTAATATCGAGGAGATGCGGACGCGCGCGCAATTTGTGCGCATTACCAGTGCCGGTAACAAGGAGAGTCATGTTCATGATGTATACGTTGTCAAAGAAGCACCCAACTACCAACGCGGGTGACCTCCTCGTTTTCAGCGGGGGCTGTTTCCGTGTCGAATAAGCCTCCCCAGTCTCCGCTGTCATCATCATCATCATCATCACGCATTTTAATTATAGATTTTGGCGCGCAATACACACAACTCATTGCGCGGAGTATTCGAGAACTTGGGGTGTATTGCGAAATTTACCCATACAGTGTCGATGGGGAGAAAATTAGGCGGTTTGCACCAAGTGGGGTCATACTTTCAGGCGGCCCGGCTTCGGTGACATCCACAGAGTGCACGCAGGGACCAATTGCCCCGATCGAGATTTTTTCATTAGAGGTGCCAGTGCTGGGGATTTGTTATGGGATGCAGACGTTGGTCGATCAACTAGGTGGTTCGGTCGAAAAAGCGAAGAAACGAGAGTATGGGCAGACCCAAGTGCGGACTTGTAGCGAGAGCCCATTACTCGGATCAGGAGCAACGTTGCTTGATGTTTGGATGAGTCATAGTGATCGCGTGACGGCGTTGCCGGATGGGTTTGAAGTCATTGCCAAGAGCGGTAATTCGCCATATGCGGCAATTATGGATGAGCACCGTCGATATTATGGTGTACAGTTTCATGTGGAAGTAACACACACCGCCAAGGGCAGGGATATTTTGTCACGTTTTGTACATCATATCTGCCACTGCGGACACGATTGGATGCCGCAGAATATCATTACTAACATGCTAACGGATATTCGCGCTAAAGTTTCGACTAATTCGGTGATATTAGGGCTGTCGGGCGGAGTAGATTCGTCAGTTATGGCGGTATTGTTGCACCAAGCGATTGGGCGGCAGTTGACTTGCATCTTTGTGGACACGGGGCTATTACGGTTGCATGAAGGGGATGAAATCATGCAGACATTTGCTGAAAACTTTGATGTGCGGGTCATCCGGGTCGATGCAGAATCTGAGTTTCTGAATGCATTGAAAGGGGTAGCTGATCCGGAGCAAAAACGCAAGATTATCGGCAAGTTATTCATCAATATTTTTGAGCGTGAAGCCGAGAAGATCAAGCATGTCAAATGGCTCGCACAAGGAACGATCTATCCGGATGTCATCGAGTCAGCGGGTGGTGACTATGCGCAGGCAAAGGTAATCAAATCGCATCACAATGTCGGCGGTTTGCCTGCAAACATGAAGTTAAAACTGCTCGAACCACTTAAGTTTTTATTCAAAGATGAGGTTAAAAAGATCGGAAAAGCACTTAACTTATCCGAAAAAATCATTAATCGACACCCATTTCCAGGTCCCGGTTTTGGGGTTCGAATACTGGGTGAAATTCGTAAAGAATTTATCGATATTTTGCGACAGGCGGATGTTATCTATTTAGAAGAACTCGAACGGCACGGTCTTTATCATGAAATCAGTCAGGCATTTGCGGTATTCCTACCGGTCAAATCGGTTGGCGTAGTCGGCGATAACCGTGCGTATGAATATGTAATTGCGTTACGCGCGGTCGAAACGGTTGATTTTATGACCGCCGATTGGAAGCGGATGCCGTACGATGTACTCGCGATCATCTCCAATCGCATTTTAAATGAAGTGCATGGCATTAGCCGTGTGGTGTACGACGTTTCGGGTAAGCCGCCGGCAACGATTGAGTGGGAATGAAGAATATAGTATAAACCGTTGGAATTGTTATATTTATTTTTGACGCGCCAATGTTCTTAATTTATGAAACTTGGCAAAATCGTAGAAGAATTTTCTGTTTTTCCAGATCCTTAATTTTATAGTAATTTTCCGATCTTGAAGTTTGCAAGAATTTTAACGAAGCCTATCCCTCTATCTCCATCGATAAAACCATTACGATTACGTGGAAATGTTAAAAAATATGCCTGAGGTCGACTGTGAATACATGGCACAAGCATTGGAATTGGCGCAACAGGCATGGGAGGCCGGCGAAGTGCCGGTTGGAGCGGTAGTAGTTTTGCAACAAAAAATTATTGGTCGTGGTTACAATCAGAGCATCCGCCGGTGTGACCCGAGCGCGCACGCAGAGGTATTAGCACTACGCCATGCCGCTCGTGCACTTGGCAACTATCGTTTGACTAATGCTAGTTTATATGTGACGCTGGAGCCTTGCGTGATGTGTGCAGGTGCCATTTTACATGCGCGCATCGCCCGGCTGGTATACGGCGCGCGCGACGCGAAATTTGGTTCTGCTGGTAGTTTGCTGAATATACCTGAAGCGCCATTTTTTAATCATCGTTGCAAGATCATTTCAGGGGTCTGTGAAGCGCAGTGCGGGCAGATGATGGAGGCATTTTTTGCTACGAAGAGAAATCGTAACCGATGTTGATAACACAATTTCGCGCAATGATGGATCGGACGTAGCACCCTGCAATTATTTATTTGAAAAGTAGGATAGTTTGTGCTATACAAGATTTGAACATCATGAATACTATGAGGTGATTAAAAATGAAATCTAAACTAAATAATAGTCTGAAAGTTATTTTCCTGGGAATGCTATCCATCGGGGTAGTCGAGACGGCCGGTGCGCAAACAGTGCAGCCCCCGGTGATCAATCCGAAAGTGACCGAGGTATTGACGACTGCTGCTTCAAGTAGCATTGCAAGTAGTACCAGCAATGCCATCAAGACAACGCTTGAACTTGTATATGATAAGGAGAAGGTACTGACCGTGTCTAACTGGGCAGAGTATATCGGAGAGGAGACTATCGCAAATTTTGAGGAAGAATTTGGTATCGATGTTATCTATGACCATTATGATTCGGTTGAAGCCATCGATTCCAAACTGCTCGCCGGTAGTAGCGGCTACGATGTGGTCAGCCATTCTGGGAGTTCTATTGGGCGATTGATTCCGGCTGGCATCCTACACAAATTAGACCGAGCAAAACTACCTAATTTAAAACACATGCGCCCCGATATTATGACGCAGTTAGCGGCCAACTGGGATCCCGATAATGAATATGTCGTACCCTATATGTGGGGGACACATGGGGTAACCTATAATAAAGAATTAGTGCTGAGTGTGCATCCGCAGGCACCGATTGGATCGATGGAGCTAATCTTCAAACCCGAGCACATGGAAAAATTAGCGGAATGTGGTGTTGCTTTCCTCGATTCGCCGACCGATGTGATTCCAATGGCATTAGCGTATCTGGGGCTCAATCCAAGTTCCACAAAAATCTCCGATTACAAAAAAGCGGAGGCAATGCTTCGCAAGATACGCCCGTATATCAAAACTTTTGATAACTATGCCTACCAACGAATGCCCGAGAAGGAATTTTGTGTGGCAGTTACATGGGGGCCGGATGGTTTGTTAGCGATGTCGGGGGCGGCGGAAGCGAATACCGGAGTAGTGTTAGACTTCTTTTCACCACCGGGGCAGGGTGCTGCCAACATCTGGGTTGATGGTTGGGTTATTCCTGCGGGTGCTGAACGGGTTAATAACGCACATATATTTCTCAACTATATGATGCGACCAGAGGTTTCCGCTGATGATAGCAATTACACATGGTATGCGAGTGCTAATAAAGATGCGCATGATTTAATTAATGAAGAGGTTACCAGTAGTCCCGCGACTTTCCCGTCTGAAGAATTGGTTGAGCAGATGTATACTTTAGCGGTGGTTCCACAGAAGGTCGAACGGGCACGTACCCGCGTTTGGACGAACTTCAAGTCAAGCAACTGAAAAACCTTCATGGTTATGCGAGCGCACTGGTTCGGTGCGCTCCTGCTCGACGCCTGATGTTAATTCATCATGCATGACGATGGAAGCGTGATGGCCACTACTGCAAACACTTCTGGGGACATCGCCCGTCCATGGTTGGACGCCAAAGCGAAACCTTTTATTTCAATTGAAAGGGTGAGCAAGCATTTTGGTGCATTTACCGCTATCAATAATGTGAATCTGCAGATTTACCGTGGTGAAATATTTGCTTTGCTGGGCGGTTCGGGTTGCGGTAAGACGACATTGTTGCGAATGCTAGCCGGCTTTGAATATCCAACCACTGGCGATATCTACATTGACGGAGTCGACATGACCGATGTGCCGCCGTATCAGCGGCCGGTCAATATGATGTTTCAGTCGTATGCACTTTTTCCGCACATGAGTGTGTCTGATAATGTCGCATATGGGTTGCGTCGTGAGGGTGTCAACAAAAGAGAAATCATCGAACGAGTGCAGGATATGCTGCATTTGGTGGAATTATCTGAATTTGGCAAGCGCGCACCTCATCAACTCTCCGGCGGTCAACGTCAACGGGTCGCATTAGCACGTGCGCTAGTAAAAAAGCCAAAAGTATTGTTGCTAGATGAACCGTTGGCAGCACTCGACAAACGGCTTCGAGAGCAAACCCAGTTCGAGTTGATGAATATCCAAGACCAGCTGGGTATTACATTTATCGTAGTCACGCATGACCAAGAAGAGGCGATGACGTTGGCGACCCGCATTGCGGTGATGGATGCCGGACAAATCATTCAAATCGGCGAGCCTGCTGAAGTATACGAACGGCCGAAGAACCGTAAAATCGCAAATTTTATTGGCACGATCAACATATTCGAGGGCAATGTCGTGCAGAGTGGCGATCATTTAGCATTGAACTGCCCGCAAGTTGCAACGCCTCTCAAACTTCCACCCGATGCCGATGGAACAGAAGGTAAAGAGACTTCACTGGCAATTCGTCCAGAGAAAATTTTCATGGATAAGATGCCGCCAGAGGATGGATCGCTAGTAGCGTTACGAGGAGAGGTATTGGAGTTGGCATATATGGGCAATCTTTCCATTTATCGTGTACGTGTGGAGGGCGGTAAAGTGATTCAATTGATTGCACCGAATCTGCAACGGACCGACCGAAGAAATATCGTTTGGGACGACCAAGTTTGGCTCAGTTGGATACCGGAAAATAGTTTGATTTTGCACGATTAATTCGGCATTTTTATGGCAAATATTGGTAACAAATTTTTTCTATTGCCAATGTGGATCGCTCTGTTTGCAAAAATCAATCATTTTTTGCAAACCCGATGGCGTACCGTAGTGATTGCTATTCCTTATTTGTGGTTGATATTCTTTTTTTTAATCCCATTCTTTATTGTTCTAAAAATCAGTTTTGCTGAAGCGCTGATTGCCAGCCCACCTTTTTCATCGTTGTTTGAATGGGGCACAGAAGGAGTGCTTCAATTCCGTTTGGTTTTTTCGAATTTCTCGTATTTATGGGAAGACGAACTTTATCTCAACACCTACCTAAATTCGCTAACAATATCCGCGGTTTCCACTATTTTCTGTTTGTTAATTGGTTATCCAATTGCGTATGCGATTATCCGAACCCCTCCGCCGACACGGTATATTTTATTGCTGCTTATTATTCTACCGTTTTGG
>WASV01009866.1_pt1 | contig 25638 bp, 40 predicted proteins | sample 5698531 | NCBI WGS metagenome assembly WASV01 (sample SAMN11175559, study PRJNA528189) | sponge metagenome | isolation source: marine sponge | host: Myxilla | place: Antarctica: Western Antarctic Peninsula, King George Island | collected 2013-01 | reverse complement strand
TTGGATATTAAACTATGGAAGAAAAAAGAACATACAAAACAATTAAATGGATATTAAAAGATAATATCAAAAAGAATGTCAAGTCTTTATGGACTTGGAAAGATGACAATTTCACAATGATTTATGAAAACTATGATGGAGATGATAGGATTTTTACGAGTTCGCAATTACTAAAACTATTAAGCAAATGATAATATTTACAATACTAGGTATCTTAACAGCTATATTCTTTTTCTTTGTTATTCTTTTAAGTATCATAGAAGGAAAGGTAAGAAATAAAACAAATGAAAAGATAGTGTGGAAAATGGATAAGGTAGAAACAAGAACAGGAGGACTAGCACACGATAGAATAAATGAAAGAAAATAGAATCCCTAGTTACTACATAGGAACGAATGGATATGAAGCTAGAAAGGTAGTAGATGGTTTTGAACTTAGCTATAACGTAGGAACGGCAGTTACATATCTTTTAAGAGCTGAAAGGAAACACGACTCTCCTATTGAGTGTATACAGAAAGCAATTAATCACTTAGAGTTTGAACTTGATAAGCTAAAGAGATGACACTATACACTTGCGAATGTGGAAAGACTAAAGAACTTTCTAAAGCTACTATAGTCTACAGAGATGGAAATTGGGTTGCCAAAGAGTCAGAGTGCTTATGCGGAAAGTATATGGATAGCGAACCGACAGAAGGAATACCAACACTTCAAAGAACAGAGCCTAGTCTAACTAAGAATAGAGATAAGCTATGGGCAGGAGCAAAAGAAAAGCTAGTAGGAGAAAGGGGAATCAATGAATCCTTTGACTAATGAAGTTCGTGATAAAGTGTGATAAAGATAAGCAAACTCTGATAAACTATTTAAAGGAATTAGGTAATGACTATTTAGTAGATGTAAAGAAACAAAGAAACACAAGAAGCAATATGCAGAATAACTATTATTGGAGTTGTATAGTACAGACACTATCTAACGAAATAGGCTACTACCCTGACGAAATTCACGACCTCTTAAAATTAAAGTTCTCAAGTGAATGGAATAGTATAGAACTAAACGATAGAACAGTAGCAATACAAACAGTTAAGTCAACAGCTAGAATGGATAGCAAAGCCTTTGAGATATATGCAGACCAAATAAGAATGTGGGCATTGACTGACTTGGGCATAAGACTAATGCTGCCAAACGAATACGAGTAATTTCTATTATATAACAAGTTGATTAATCAAATTATTTCAAAATGGAACACGGAGGAAAAAGAGAAGGAGCAGGACGCAAAAGTAAAGGGGAAGAACAAAAGCTAATAGAACACTTAACACCAATGAGTGGAATAGCATTAGAAGCTTTACAAGAAGGTATAAAGGGTAAACAACAATGGGCAGTTAAATTGTACTTTGAATACTTTTACGGACGACCACAGCAAAGAGTTGATGTAACTACTAACGAAGAAAGTCTTAACGTACCTTTAATAAACTTTATAAGCTCTGAATCTTAGCGACAAATACACAGCACTATTTAATTCAGATGCTAGATACTTTATAATTACAGGTGGTAGAGGTAGTGGTAAGTCTTTTGCAGTTACAGTCTTTCTTACGCTCTTAACTATGTCTAGGAATGTTAGAGTCTTATTCACACGTTATACAATGACCTCGGCTCACTTGTCAATCATACCTGAGTTCTTAGAGAAGATAGGTCTTCTAGGATATGAGAATACATTTAGCGTAAACAAAGCAGAGGTAATAAACTTAGGAAACAAATCAGACATTCTATTTAGAGGTATAAAGACATCAGCAGGTAATCAGACTGCTAGTCTAAAGTCATTACAAGGTATTTCGACTTGGGTGCTTGATGAAGCTGAAGAACTTGTAGATGAAAACATCTTTGATACAATAGATTTAAGTATAAGGGAAAAGAAAGTGCAGAATAGAATCATATTAGTATTGAATCCTGTTACTAAGGAACATTGGATATACAAGAGGTTTTTTGAAGACAAAGGCGTTGAAGGTGGTTTTAACGGTATTAAAGATAATGTATGCTACATCCATAGTACATACCTAGATAATATAGTTAATCTATCTGAGAGCTTCCTAGAGCGTATTAAGAGCATAAAGCATACTAACTTTAAAAAGTACACACATAAGATAATGGGAGGATGGTTAGCAAAGGCAGAAGGAGTAGTCTTTGAGAATTGGAGTATAGGTGCATTTAATCCTGATGACTTACAAGTTTCTTGTGGTCTTGATTTCGGATTCTCAATAGATCCTGATTCTTTAACTTCTATCGCCATTTGTAAGAAACACAAAAAGATTTATCTTAAAGAAGAAGTTTATCGTAATGGTTTAAAGTCACACGAACTAGCTGCAATCATTTTAGATAAAGTAGCAGGTACACTTTGTATCGCTGATAGCTCTGAGCCACGTTTAATTGCCGACTTAAAGCACTTAGGAGTAAACATTAAAGCAGTTAAGAAAGGAACGATTGAAAGTGGTATAACTAGGATGCAAGACTATCAGCTTATAGTAAGTCCTGAATCTACAAATATAGCTAAAGAGTTAAACAACTATGTCTATGCAGACAAAGGGTCTAAGCTATATGTAGATAACTACAATCACGCAATTGATGGGATTAGATATAACATTATATACCACCTAGACAATCCAAATGCAGGTAAGTATTTTGTACAGTAAACTATAATCAACTTATTTCTATTATATATTAGATGAACATTAAAATTAAAAAAGAAGGGAAAAAAGAAACATTCAAACTTATTAATAGTTGGTCAGATGTTACGCTAGAAACTTGGCTACAACTTATTGATTTTGAAACTGGTACAAAAACTGAAGAAGCTACAGAAACAATTGCAGCATTATCAGACATACCTAAGAAGTTAATAAAGGAACTAGCCTTATCAGATGTTGCATTATTAATGAGTAAGATAGGAGAGTTACAAGCTAAACAAGATACTACACTAAAAAGAATTATAGAGATTAATGGAGTTGAGTATGGCTTTCATCCAGATCTAAATAAAATTACTTTAGGCGAATATGCCGATGTAGAAAGCTTTATGAGTAATGGAGTAGAATCAAATCTTCCTGAGTTAATGGCGGTACTATACAGACCAGTTAAATTAAAGAAGAACGACATATACATAATAGATGCATATGATGGAGATATAACAATGCGTACAGAAGAGATGAGACTAATGAAAGCTGAACAAGTACAGTCAAGCCTTTTTTTTTTCTACAATTTAGGGAAGGTATTGTCAAAGATTTTGCCATCATTTTTGATGGAGAGGCTGACGGAAATGAAGATGCAATAGCTAGTAATGACTTCGCAAGCAAGTGGGGATGGTTTGGCGTTATGCATCGTTTGTGTAAAGAGGACATAAGTAAATTGGAAAGTATCACAAAGCTAAGTCTTCTAGAGTGTTTGACTTGGTTAAGTTATGAAACAGATTTGAACTCACAAAATAAAGTAAAAAGAAATGGTTAAAAATAAAACATATAATAACGTTGTAAATACTTTGCTTAGAATGGCTGAGTATCATGAGCAGATAAGCACAACTTCTGTAGGCGATATATTCGACATCAACTTAGAAAAGATGCAGAAGTTTCCTTTAATGCACATCAATCCAACATCAGTAGAAACTGGAGATAGTCAGCTAACTTATAACTTTCAAATCTTCGTTATGGATATGGTAACTGAAAAAGAAGAATGGACAAAGAATAATGCAGATGCTAACTTCCCAAAGCTATACAAGACTTTAAGTAATGAGCAAGATGTGTTTAATGAAACTTTACAAATAGTAACTGACTTCATAGGAATGCTTAGACATAGTCAAAGACAATCTTTAGAAAGTGTTAATGATATAGATGTACCTATATACTTTGCACAAGACCAATTTACAATAGAGCCTTTTCAAGAAAGGTTTGACAATCTATGCTGTGGATATGTATTTAACATAGGTATATTAGTACAGAATGACTTTCAGACTTGTGATATACCTGTTCAGACAAAAGGTGCAGGGTATTAATGAAATGGAAGTTAAGATGGATAACAATAGAAATAGGATGGAAAAAATTTAAAATAACAATTAATTTATAAAATTATGGCAGACTTAGTAACAACAATCAGCGAAACAGTCACTTTAAATGGAAGCCTTAGGGGTTCTGTTAACTCAGTAACAACAACAGGTATTAATGATGTATTTGAAAGGATAGTAACTTGTACTGCAAGTGTAGTAACTACTATAGGAGTATTTGCAGCTTTACCTTCTACTTCGCCTGGTGCAATTGATGTAGACAGAACAGAATACATTAGAGTCACTAACTTGGAAACAGCTGTAACTATAGAACTAGCAGTAGTAACAACAGCTACTAACTATCAAGTTACAATAAGACCTGGAGGTTCTCACGTTTTATATTCAGGAGAATTAGTTGCTTTAGGTGAAGAAGATACTAGTCCAAGTTTCGGAACTATGGAAAACCTAGCTTCATTACAAGTAAAACCAACAACAGCAGTTACAGCTAGAGTTGAATTGTTTGTAGGCTTAAAATAGTGAAAACTGAGAATCTAAGAAGGTACTTAAATAGTTTTGGCAAGCAAGTTGTCAATCGTTCTAAGGGTAACTTACAAAGAAAGAAAGGTGGTAATACAGCACTAGGAAATTCTATTAAGTTTAAAGTAGTATCAAAAGGTGATAGTCTTACTGTAGAGTTTATTATGTCTAGTTATGGCAAGTTTGTAGATAAAGGAGTATCAGGAACAAAAAGGACTAGAACTTTTAAAGATTTTAAAAATAAAACTATAAGGAGTCCATTTTCTTATAAAAATTCTAAAGGTCATTCACAACCTCCAACTAAGGCATTAGATAAATGGTTAGTAAAAAAAGGAATAGCTCCAAGAGATGTAAAGGGAAAGTTTACAAGTAGAAAGTCATTAAAATTCTTAATTGCTAGAAGTATAGGAAGAAATGGAATACAAGGAATTAGCTTCTTTCAGAAACCTTTTGGATTAGCAATGGTAGGATTTAGAGCCCAAGTATCAAAAGCAATAAAAAAAGATATTCAAGATGAATTAAAAGGAAAAGAAAAAGAAAAAACTAAAAAATAATGAGTCAAACAATAATAGAACAACAGCCTTTATTTGATACACTTCCAGTTGGGCAAGATGTAATATTTACAGTATCTAATACATCAATAGTAAGTACATTTACAAGAGTTAAATTCCAAGCAGAGGTACATATAAGTAATAATGAACCACCTAACACAGCTGTCAATACTGATGTAGTAGGTATATTTAAAACTAATCCTAACAATGCAGGAGTAGGGATGTTTGATTTTAGATCTATTATAGAAAGCTTTGTTAAGACAGATAACTTGGCAAGGGAAGGTAGTGCTTATAAAGAAGTATTAAACACAGCAGATAGTACAGTACCTATGCACTTAATAGATAAGTACTCAGGTAATTTAAATACTATGCGTTATTTAGTAATACAATTTAAGACTGAGTATTATAACGGAACTGATTTAGTTACAGAATCAGCTGCAAATTCTGGTACATTTAAATTAATGAATGGCTACTTAAAATATACTGATGGCTTAACTCTTATAGGAAATAACTTTGGTTATGACTTAGAGAAGTTTGAATTTAAAATATCAGAACAAAGAAATTTCTTAACTAATGCTCCTACTACACAGTATGCAAATGTAAATGACTATGGTACTATGGGGATGTTAATGTCAAATCCTATAGGAAAAAGTCCATCAGGAACTAAATCAATTAAGTTTTCTTATTATGATGCTAGTGATATTTTTTTAGGAGGTGATATTGTAGAGCATAATATTGCTAATGGTGGCTTTATTTATCCTAATTCAGAAATACAATCTCAAATGTTATTCGCAGGCGTTTTCCCTGCTAACCTACAGAATTGGAGTACTGTATTTAATACTAAAATTCTTACAATTTCATACTATACCATTAATGTTATAAGTACAGTTGATGGTATGTCCGATTTATACAGAATAAATATTAACTGTCCTACATTAAAAGGTTTTGAACCTATTAGATTAGCTTGGCTTAATCAATGGGGTGCATGGGATTACTACACTTTTATTATGAAGTCTAGCAAAATGATATCTACAAAAGGTAGTACATACCAACAGTTAGAAGGTTCTTGGAATGAATCAACTTATAAGATAGATAGTTTTAGAGGTGGTAAGAAATCATTTAGAGTTAATGCTACAGAAAAGATTACTATGAATACAGACTTTATAAGTGAATCAGAATCAGCTTGGTTTGAGGAGCTTATTAATAGTCCTGAAGTATATATATTAGAAGGCTTTAAAAATGAAACAGCTACACCTAATACAGCTTTAAATAAGTATGTAACTCCTGTAAGACTTACAACTTCTAGCTATACAAAAAAGACAGTTGCAAATGATAAGATTATACAGTACACTTTTGAAGTAGAAAAAAGTAAGACACTTAGAACTCAATCAATATAATGAGCGTACAACTTATAGTATATCCTCAAAGCTTTGATGGCTTTACTAACTCTAATAATCCATCTACTCAGATTCTAGTTGATGGTATAAATTTTAGTACTATTAATACTTCTATTTCTCATTCTGTAACAGCAGCTAATGGATTACAAGAAGCAATAGATTTTTTCAATCCTACATTACCAGTTAATACTTGGAAAAGATACCTTCAAGGCTCTTTAGTATCTTCAGAAACTAATGGTATTTTAAGAATAAGTACAAGTGCTACGACACAACAACAAGGGGTAATACAAAAACTTTCTAACCTTATAGTTGGTGGTGTTTATAATATAACTGTAGATATTGATTCAATTACTAATGTTGGTAATGTTTTTAATCTTTCAATTTTCTCTGGAACTATATTACAAAGCTCTCAGCCTTTTCCTCCATCTTCAACTACAGGTACATCAGCATTTCAATTTACTGCTAACTCAACTGAAGATACTTTAGTTATAGGAGGTAACTCAGCAACAGGAGGTATTCTTACTATTAAATCAATTGGTATTAAAGCTGCACCAACATTACCATCAGGAGCAATACAATTACTAGAAGATGGTCAAGTTATTTTAGACTTATATGAAGATGAAGACTTACCTCTGTCTTTAAGTGTAGATGATTTTAAGAATGTAGTAGAACAAGTGCAGTCTTATTCTAAGGCATTTAATCTACCTGCTACAAAAAGAAATAATAGAATATTTGATCATATCTTTGAAATAACAAGAGAAGTAGAAAGTGCAGGCAGTCTTTTATTTAATCCTTATCAAAAAACTACTTGTGTATTAAAGCAAGATGGTTTTGTTTTATTTGAAGGCAATTTAAGGATGATAGACATTACTGATAAGGATGGAGAAATTAGTTATAATGTTAATCTATATTCTGAAGTTGTAGCTTTAGCGGATATATTAAAAGATAGGACTTTTAGAGACTTAGAATTTGAGGAATTAAATCACGAGTATGTTTATAGTAATATCAAAAATAGTTGGACTGGAGTTTTAGAATTAATAAATCCTTTATCAGCAGGAAGTTTTGCAGGTACAACAGGTTCAGTTTTAACAAATGTATTGCAATATCCTTTTGTTGATTGGAATCATCAATATTATTTCGGAATAAATAACCAATTAGTATTATCAAATTTAGAATCTTCTTTCAGACCTTTTATTAATATAAAATATATAATAGATAATATTTTTGCAGCTACAGATTATACTTACGAATCAGAATTTTTTTTATCAACAGACTTTACTAAACTCTTTATGGATTTTAATTGGGGAAGTCAAAATACAGGAGCTGTTCCAGTTAGAAATGCAAATTTTATACAAGCATTTAATACATCAGGAGGTAGTTATTTTTTTAATAGTACTTATACTAATTTTAAATTACAAGATAATACATTTGGTAACAATTCTTTATGGGATAATACAGAATATAAACTCGTTTCAGATATTAATAATTTAGAAGTGACTGCTGATTATAAATTAAAATGCCAAAATGATACTTCAGGTGATAGAGCTAATAGTGTACGAATATCTAAATTTAATTCTTCAGGTCAAGTGTTAGAGGTGTTTGCTGTTGATAATAATGACATTGGTGGTAATTTAACAAAAACATTTCAAGGTACACTATCAACAGTTTTACAACTTGGTGAATATATACAAGCTCAATCATCTTCTCCTACAGCAAATACAGTTAAAATAAGTGAATCATCTCCTATGAGTTCTATTGAATTTAATTTAAATTCTAATTCATCACAGGTTGTACCGTTATTAGATTCCTTAAGGGGTGATTTAGGACAATGGCAATTCTTAAAAGGATTGATTACAATGTTCAACTTAGTTACTTTACCAGATGAAAACAATCCTAATAATATAAAGATAGAACCTTATACTGATGTATTTGTTACTCCTGCATTAACTGAACCTCCATTAAATTGGACAGAAAAGATAGATGTATCTGAAATGAAGCTAAAACCTTTGACTGACTTAAATAGAAAGACAATGTTTAAGTTTGTAGAAGATGATGATGATACAGTATTTATTCAATATAAAAATCAAGTTGGTAATCATCTTTATGGTAGTCAACAGTTCAATGCAACCAATCAATTTAACATATTAGAAGGAGAAGTTGATATAGTTGCAGAACCTTTTGCAGCTACAATAGTTAAATCTATAATGCCTAATTTTACCGATTTTATTACTCCAGCAATTTATGCAATGAATGATGAAGGTACAGAATCCTTTGAAAACAGTCCAAGAATAATGTATAATAACGGAGTAAAAACTTTACAAAATAATAGTTATAAAGTTTTAGCTCAAAATGGAGGATCTTCAGTAGCTGCAGAAACACAATTTTTACAGTTTAGCCACTTGTCAGAAATACCAACTTCTAGTGCATCACCTTCAAATACTTTAGATTTTCATTTTGGTATATGTCAACTAGAGGCAAATGTAGGTTCTCCCACACCAAAAAATTTATTTAACTTATACTGGTTACCTTACTATTTAGAACTTTATAATCCTAACACTAGAATAATGACTATAAGAGTTAATTTAACTCCTGCTGACATTTCTACGTTCAAGTTTAATAATACGGTATATTTAAAAAACAAAACCTTCCGAGTTAACAAAATAGACTACAAGCCAAATGATTTAGCAACAGTAGAATTTATACTTATACCATAATGCCAAAAGTAAGAGAAATACCATTTTTAACAGGTTACACAGTAAAACCTTCTTCAGTTTCTGGAGTAGGAATTGTTACATTTACAGATGGCACTAACAATATAACTCCGAATCAGTTACAATGTGAAGCATATGGATATACTTATAATATTGTAACAGGTACTTGTTCAATTTTTACATATAATACAAATTTAGATAGTAATACAGCAAATGAAAACAACCGAATTTATGGAGCAGGTAATTTAACTCAAATAGGGACAAATTATACTTTAATGATGGGTGAAAATAATACTGTTAAAGGTTCTTCTAGAAATAGTATTATCACAGGTAGTAATAATGTTATAGACAATGGAGTAAACAATGCAAATGTTTCAGGTACTTTAGGAGAATCCACAGCTAATAATTCTATAGTTTTGGGAGGTAACAATGGAACAGATACTTTAGGTGAAAGACAATCAGTACAATTACTTTATGGTATTCAAACTACTGATGGAGTTAATACAGTTAGCTTCTTAAACAATACAACAGATAGTCTTTTTGCTATTCCTGATAATACTATAATGTACTTTCATGCTGATATAGTAGGTGTAAGAGTTGGAGGTACTGCTTCAGGAAATGTTGGAGACTATGCAAGTTTTGTAGAAAGAGGAGTTATTATAAACGAATCAGGAACAGTTACTATTAATAGGGAAAGAGATTCTATAAAAAGTAATGGAACGGTTACAGGCTGGCAGCCTACAGGTATAGTAAGTGGAACTAACTTTGCTATGAGAGTAAAGGGTGCAACAGATATGACAATTGAATGGTGTAGCAATATTACATTTACACAAATTAAAACAGGGGTAGCACTTTAAAAAAATAAAACTATGGCAGAAAAAATAGAAATGGAAGTTGAATCTAATTTAGGAGACGTTTCAAAAGATGCAAAAAATGCAGCAGGTAATTTAAGTGTTATGGGTATATCCCTTAATACTGTAAAAGCAGGCTTTAAATCAGCTGGGGCAGGTGCAAAGCTAATGTTTGGTTCTATTAAAATGGGATTAATATCAACAGGAATAGGTGCTTTCTTATTAGCAATTTTAGCACTAGGTAAATATTTTACATCAACAGAGCAAGGAGCATCAAAACTTAAAACAGTATTTGCTGCTTTTGGTGTTGTTGTTGGTAATTTAGAGGATATACTTGCAGATATGGGAGCAAAATTAGTTTCTGTTTTTGAAAATCCTAAGAAAGCAGTAGCTGATTTATGGGAAGCAATAAAGACTAATCTAGTGAATAGGGTTACTGGACTTATTGACGGATTTGGTGCTGTAGGAAAAGTTATACAAGGAGTGTTAGATCTAGATTTTGATAAAGTTAAAGAAGGAGCTTTAGAATATGGCGAAAGTGTTGCTCAAGTAGTAACAGGTGTGGATAATGTTTTTGAAAAAGTAAAAGATAGTATTGAAGGAACTATAAATAGTGTTAAAGAATTTGGAAAACAAACATCAAAAGAAGTTGGGCAAGCTATAAAATTAGAACAAGACAGACTAGCATTACAAATATTTGAAAGGGAAGCTATAGTAGAAAAAGCTAGAACAGAAAAGGATATGATGAAGCTTAGGTTACAAGCTAGAGATTTTGAAAAATTTACAGCAGAAGAAAGGCTAGAGTTTATGAGAGAAGCTAATACTTTAGCAGCAGAACAACTTGAAAAAGATTTACACGTTGCAAGAGAAAAACTCAGATTTAGAGTAGAAGAAAATTCATACAGTAAATCTAATCAAGCTAATTTAGATGAAGAAGCTCAATTACAAGCAGCAGTATTTAATTTAGAAAGGTCTAATTTCTCAGAAAGAAAAAGACTTAAATCTGAAGAACAAGCTATTGTAAAAGAAATAGCAGCAACAGAAAAGAGTGCTATAATGCAACAAAATAAAGAAATAGCTGCAATAGAAAAAGAAATAGCTGATAATAAAGCTGCAAAAGTAAAAAAAGATATTGCTGATGCTAAGATAGTTGCTGATGCTGAAATTAAAGAAGCTGCAAGAGTAGCAAAAAAGAAAGAAGATTTTGATGTATTAGTTGAAAAAACAAAAGAAGCAACAATAGCTATGGGTTTTTCAACAGCAGCATCTTTAGCTAAAGAAGGTTCAGCAACAGCTAAGGCTATAGGAGTAGCAGAAACTATTTATAACACACAAACTGCAATAATGGCAGCAATGAAATTACCTCCACCATTTAATGCAATTCAAGCAGGGCTTACAGGTGTTATGGGAGCTACTGCAATAGCTAAAATCTTGTCAACTAATCCTGAAGATGGTGGTGGTTCATTATCTGGAGGAGCAACAGCAACAAATACTCCTGCACCTCAGATGATGTCAGGAGCTTTTGATTTATCAGGAGGTGTAGCACCAGACCCTGTACAAGCCTTCGTACTTACCGATGAAATGACAAATTCTCAGAACCAACTTGCTAATATTAGAAGAAGAGCAACGATATAAATCAAATAAACTAACTAAAAATCTATTATATAATATGCCTTGCGAAAAATGTGAAAACGGAAAATATAAATGGGGAAAGACAGGAAGCTGTACTTATGACTCAGTTGCTGAATGTGAAGAAGCAAATAAAGACTATTATGAAGAAGTTAAAGAAACTAAAATAGTCGAATTAATTATTAATGATGATAGTCAAGAATTAGCAATTGATGCAATATCTCTCGTTACCTCTCCTGCAATCGAGCAAGACTTTGTCTTTTTTGGTAAAGAGAAAAACAACTTAACATTTGCAAAGGTAGATGAAGAGAAAAGAATGATTATTAGTCCCGCTCTTATTCCTAATAAGCAGATATTTAGATACGACCCAAATACAGACTCTGATTACTATGTATATTTTTCCAAAGAAACCGTAAGACAAGCGTCTGAACTGTATTTAAAACATAACAATCATCACAAGGCTACTTACCAACATCAAGACAGAGTTTCAGGTGTTCTTACAGTTGAATCTTGGATAAAGGAAGGAGATATGGATAAGTCTAAGCTATATGGCTATGATTTACCTGACGGTACTTGGTTCGTCAAAATGCGTATAGACAATGATGAGCTTTGGTCTAAGATAAAAGAAGGCGAACTTCGTGGATTAAGTATCGAAGGATATTTCACCGATAAGCTAGAATCTATGTCAGAAAAGCAACCAACTAATGAAGAAATATTAAAAGCACTAAACGAAATAATAACAAAATCAAACGTATAACTAATCTTTCTATTATATAATAGAACTTAAATTAAAACTATGGATATTAAAGAACAAATTTTGGTAGCACTTGGTCTTGACAAAGGCGAAGATGTAACAATGGCTTATCAAGCTAAATCAGAAGACGGAACTATTTTCGTTTCAACAGCTGACGAATTAGCCGTAGGCGTAGACATCTCAGTTCTTACTGAAGACGGTACGACAATTTTACTACCTATTGGAACGTACAAAACTGACACAGGCGTAACATTTCGCGTGGATGAAGAAGGCGTGGTTGCAGAAATTATGGAAACTGAAACTGAAGAAGTAGTTGAAGAAGAAATGGCTGAAGAAGAAGAAGAGAAAGAATATGCAGACGTTGCTGACTGGGAGGGAATGGAGAAACGAATCCAAAACCTAGAAGATGCTGTAGCTGATCTTAAAAGAGATAAAGATGGAGGAGATGATGAGGTTGAAGAAATGGCTGAAGTAACTGAAGAGCCTTCTACTAATCCTAAATCTATTAAGACTACAGAAGTAGTTGAGTTCTCAGCAGAAGACGAATTAACAAAGTTAAAAGCTGAAAATGATAAACTAAAGACTGAATTAGCAGAATCTCCTGCATCAGCTCCTTTAGACACAAATAAATTTAGTTCAGAAAGAGCAACTCCTACTGCACAAGATTTTAGAAGAATGACTAATAAAGAAAGGTTCTTATATAACCTAAATAAATAATAAACAATAATTTAAAAAAACAAAACTATGGCAATTACAGTAGCTTCAAACTTTGCAGGTAAGGCAGCAGGATTTTACATCTCAGCAGCTTTAAAAGCATCAAACTCGTTAGACTATCTAACAATGATAGAAAACATTAAATTTAAGAGCAACATCCAAGCCTTAAATCAATCAGTAAATAGCGTTGTAGATGCAACGTGTAATTTTACACCAGTAGGAACTTTAGCTTTAACTGAAAAAGTATTAGAGCCTAAAAACTTACAAGTAAATATGGATATTTGTAAAGAAACATTATTATCTTCTTGGGAAGCTCTACAAATGAGAGCAGGAGCAGGCGCACCACCACCTGCATCTTTTGATGATTACGTTATCTCTTATATGGGAGAAATTATAGCACAAGCAACTGAAAACTCTATTTGGGCAGGTACTGCTGTTGCAGGTCAATTCAATGGATTCTTAGGAGCAGGAACAGGACTTTTATTACCTGGTGTTGATGCAACAGTTGTACAAGATGCAGCAGCAGGAGCATATACAGCAGGAACTATCATAGCAGAGCTTCAAGGAGCTGTAGCGTCTATTCCTGTAACAGTTTTAGGTAAAGAAGACTTACATATCTATATGAGTCAAAGAACTTACCAATACTACATTTCAGCAGTATCTACTTTAGGATATGTAAATGCTTACAATATGAATGGAGATTACGTACCAATGTTTGAAGGGTACAAAATCGCAGTTTGTAACGGGATGTTAGAAAATGAATTAGTAATAGCTCAAAAATCTAACTTATTCTTTGGAACTGACCTTTTAAGTGATGCTACAAGAATTAACTTGATGGATATGGCTACTTTAGATGGTTCAGACAATATCAGAATGGTTGCTCGTTACTCAGCAGGTGTACAAACTGGTACTGGAGCTGATATCGTAAGACAGTCATAATTAAATAAATAAAAACGGAGAAGGAGGGTGTAAAAGCCTTCCATCTTTATAACAACTTAAAATTAACCACTTATGGCTTGCACGGCATTAACAAAAGGAAGGGGACTCGACTGTAATAGAATCAGTGGAGGAATAAAATTCGTTTATTTCGGAGTTTACGACCAATTTACAGCACCAATTGAAACAGTAGGACTTCCTGTTACAGCAGGAGAAGTTACTGATTTAGAAATGGGAGCAAATGACTTATACAGATACACTATGCCTCTAGGCGTAGCTAGTCTTACTGACACAATTGTCGGTTCTCGTGAAAATGGCACGATTTACTTTACGCCAAGTTTGAGCGTTATTCTTAACAGACTGACAAAAGCAGACCAAAATCAAATCAAATTATTATCAGCTACGAAACTCGTTTGTTTCGCTCAGCTTAACGCAACATTACCTACAGGAACAGATGTTATTGTTGCTTTAGGAGTTACTAATGGAATGGAGCTTAATGCAGGAACTATGGACTCAGGTGCAGCTTGGGGGGATAGAGGAGGATATACTCTTACTTTTGACGGAATTGAGGCTTCACCTTTTCCAATGGTAGCAGACTATCCAATAGCAACAGGGCCTTTTACAAATGCAGGGTTTAATTTTGGTGCAATAGTTACATCTTAATTTTCTTATCTGTTTTCTTATAATCTTAAAAGGGTAGCTTAATTGTTACCCTTTTTCTTTTCCAAACAAAACCAGACTTTTTCTATTATATAGTATGATACAAGGAATCACAGAGTCTAATATAAGTGCAGAACTTTCTACAGAAGACAATAGAATAAACACAACTGTAGCTTCTACTCAGATAAGATTCTTAGTTAAGTTTATTAATGATATGGATGGTTCTATTGCTTATTGCTATCCTAATTCAGTAATTTATCCAAGATACACAGGAATGAGTTTTATATATGAAGCAGTTGTTGCATCAGTTGATTTTTATGCAGCAGAAATTCATCTTCTACCAGCAGGACATTGGAAATATGAAGTTTATGAAGTAAGTTGGATAGGTAGCGTTGTAGTGGCTTTAAATACAGCTCCAGCTACTGAAAAAGATGTATTACCTGTAGCAAATACAAATGGAGTAGTACAAGGCATAGTAACTAAGGGAATATTAAACCTTTCAGAAAAATCAGGAACAGAACAAGTACAATACAATCAACACGAAGTAGCAGAAGGAACTAACTATATATATTACGGACAATAAAATAAAATTATGGCAATAGAAAACGTACAACAGCTCTTATCAGAGCAATTAGGAAAACATAGATGTGATGTAATTACTACAACAGCTATGACAGGAAAAGCTTACTATGCAGTTTACTTTGTTACAGAAAGCGTTATAGCTTCTATAACTGCAACTAATATTCAATCAGGAACAGGAAGTGCAGCAGCAAGTCTTCATACGACTATCGCAGCAGGTACGACTTTATTTCTTACTGTAACAGCTATTACTTTAACAAGTGGATTAGCTATCTGTTACTACGACCAACCTTTATAATGAAGTTAGCTCTTGGAATGTCTTTGCCTTCAAGTAACAAGGGAGGAGTAACACCAATTCAAAAACAAGTAAATGACTTTAAGGCTAGGGTTATTGCTGATGGTGGAGTATTTGAAGCTAAGGCTTGTTTAGAAGCACAATTAGTAATATTAAATAATATAGCATGAGTTTATTAGATGATGTAAGTATTGTAGTAACTCCTAATGGGTATAAGGCAGGAGAATTATATGCAGTTGTACCTAGTAGTGGTGCAGCTGATATGGATGTTACAAGAGCAACAGCAGCTACAAGAGTAGATGAAGCAGGATTAGTAAAATATGCTGAGATTATAGGAAGTGAAGAAGTTACTAATGGAGATTTTGCAACTGATAGTGATTGGAGTAAATTTGATGGAACTACAATAAGTAATAGTGCTATTAACTTTAATGTAACAAATACAGGTACAAAGGCTAATCAGACTAATGTAATGATAAGTGGATTATTATATAAAGTAACTTTTGAAATATTAAACTATGTAGGGGGGAATATATACATGAGTGGCTGGAGTATACCATTAGCAGACAGAACAGAACAATCAAACGGAGTTTTTTCTTTTTATGCAGAGGCAAGTAGTTCTACTTTTACAATAGGAACTACATCAGCATCTACTCAATTATCAATAGACAACGTATCAGTAAAAGAAGTAACAAGAGATAACGTACCTCGTATAGACTACACAGGAGGAGGTTGTCCATATATATTAGCAGAGCCTCAGAGGACTAATAAACTTACTTATAGTGAGGATTTTAGTCAATGGAATAAAAGCACTTCAATAACAGTTGAAATTAATAATGCAATTTCTCCTAGTGGAGATGTAAACGCTAGTCTTGTAACCACTGCCTCTTCTAATAGATTCATATATCTAAGTGCATCCTCGCCAGCTAATTCTACTTTCTCTATTTATGCTAAATGGAAAAATGGAAGTGGAGGTATTGATTTGAGTACAGATGGAGGTTCTAATTACACTTCAGTTTCAGTAACTAATGATTGGTTAAGAGTTTCAGTAACTCCTTCAACTTCTGCCTTCCAATGTGTTTTGAGAGTACCAACTGGAGGTAGTGAATTATATTTATGGGGCGCTCAATTAGAAGCAGGATACGCAACATCATATATTCCAACATCAGGAAGTGCAGTTACAAGAAATCAAGACATCTTCACAAGAGATGGTATAGGTAGTTTGATAAATAGTGAGGAAGGGGTTTTGTTTTTAGAATCTGCCGCTCTTTCTAATGATGGGACTAATAGATTTTTGTTTATTTCTGACGGAACTAATGATAATGGAGTGAGGTTTTTTTATAGCACTACAAACAATCAAATAGTATCAAGATATTATGTAGGTGGTGTTGCTACTGCTATTATTAGTTTTACTTTGTCTGATGCTCTTAATTTTAATAAAATTGCATTTAAATGGAAGGAGAATGACTTTGCTTTATGGGTAAATGGCGTAGAGGTAGGAACTGACTCTAATGGAGCAGTAGTTTCTTCAGATACATTAAATAATATAAGTTTAACTACAGGTGTAGGTAGTTCACCTTTCTTTAGCAAAGTAAAACAACTACAAGTCTACAAGACAGCTTTAACAGACGCACAATTAACTTCTTTGACTTCATAATATGAATATATACAAATTACAATACACAGACAAAGCAGAAGGAGATGCAGACTTACTCGCTAAAGGTACTTATGAAGTAGTAACTGAAGAAGGTATTACTCAAGATATTTATACAAACGGAACTCAAGCAATAGTATTTTTAAATAAGATAGTAGAGATACCAGCAACATATGATCCTGATGGAAAAGAGATAACTCCTCCTGTATATTACACAGGAGTATTTTACGACCTAATGACTACTGAAGAATTTGACTTTGGAATAAACGAGATATTTCCTGTAGATTGTGTACATTCGTTCTTGGGTTATGAAAAGAACGCAGAAGGTACAGATGTAGACCCTGATGAATTAATAATAGAATAAAATGGATAAGATAATTTCAGTAGATTTAAGCACTTCAACAGCGCCATTAGTGCAGGAGGTTAGAGGAAAGGATTACATTGAGTACGGAGACGCTAATGGCGAATGGAGAAACCTATACCCTCAGTTTTTAATTGACCTTTATTACTCTAGTTCAATAACAGCTGCGATTGTAAACGCTACTGCTGAAATGATTAGTGGAGAAGACTTAGTTATTTCTGATGAAGATGATAGAGATGTTGAAGCTAGGATTAAGCTTCAAAACTTTATGAATAATGCTAATGGTAATGAAACTTTACACGAGGTATTAAAAAAGGTAGCATTTGATTTTAAACTACAAGGAGCATTTGCTCTTAACATTGTATGGTCAAAAGATAGAACACAGATAGCTGAAATCTATCATATACCTGTAGAGAAAATTCGTTGTGAAAGACCTGATGAATTAGGCAAGACTAGAGGTTACTATGTATCAGGAGATTGGGCAAATACAAGAATGAACAAGCCTTATAGAGTTCCTGCATTTAATGTAAACGACAGGACATCTCCAAATCAAATTCTTTACACAGGTCTTTACAGTCCTAATATGAACTCTTATTACACCGCTGATTACATTTCTTGTAATAATTGGAGCTTAATCGACTCTAAAGTTTCAGAGTTTCATCTTAATAATATATCTAACGGATTTACAGGCTCTTTTATGATTAGTTTCGCAAATGGAATTCCGACAGCTCAAGAGAGAAATCAGATAGAAAGAAGTTTAGAATCTAAATTTACATCAGAAAAAAATGCAGGAAAATTTGTCTTAACATTCAGCGACGACAAGACTAGAGTTCCTGAAATAACTTCAATTAGTCCATCAGATTTAGACAAGCAATATATAGCACTTCAAGAACTACTTACTAGCAACATCCTCTCAGGCCATAGGGTGACGTCTAAGACACTAATGGGCTTAGATAGTGCTAATGGGTTCTCAAGCAATGCAGACGAGCTTTTAAACGCTTCTAATTTTTACTTAAATACGGTTATAATGCCATTCCAAGGGCAAATATTAAAAGTATTACACAAGATATTCCAAGTAAACAATATGGATATGCCTGTTCAGTTTGTACAGCTTAAACCAATTACTATTCAATTTGATTCTAAGACTATTAGAGAAGTAATGACTCAGGACGAAATAAGAGAAGAAATTGGATTACCTCCTTTAAATGAAGAAGAATCTGTTGAAATTAAAGAAGAGTTTGCTAAAGTTGGAATGATTGATGGAAAGCCTGTTTATGATACCATAGATGAAGCCTTAGAGAGTGCAAAGTCTTTAGGGTGTGAAGGCTATCATTCGCATGAATATGAAGGTAAAACGGTTTATATGGCTTGTGAAGGGCATACAGAGGCTACAGAGCTTACTAAGTTCATTGAGGAGTTTGGAGAAGATATGTCTGATGAATGGGAATTAGTAGAAGAAGAAGTAGTAGATGGTGAGCATCAAGATTTTAATTACGAAGAGGTTTTGAATGAATTATTTAATGAAAAAATACAGCTAGCATCTACAGGTAGAGCAATTCCTAATCGTAAATCAGAACAAGATGGAAAGTCAAAAAAAAGTGAAGACTATTTTAGAGTTAGATATGTTTATTCTAATGATAATTTTATAACTAATAAATCAGGAACTAGAAGAAAGTTTTGCCAACAAATGATGGGGCAAAATAAACTTTACCGAAAAGAAGATATAATAAACATGGGAAGTAAAGCTGTAAATCCTGGATTTGGTAGAGGTGGAGCTGCTACGTATTCCATATGGTTATACAAGGGCGGACCTCAGTGCTTTCATTTTTGGAGTCGTCGTATTTTCAAGACAACAGCAGGAGAATCTAAGACAAGTAAGATAGACGATGCTGATATGATTGGTTACACAAAGGCAGTTTCTGAAGGATTTACAGCAAAAAGAAATGACAAGCTAGTAGCAACACCACCAAGAAAAATGAGAAATAACGGATATTATAACTAAAATGAGCTACGTATTATTTGTATCAGAAAGTAAATTAAAAGACAGTACCGCGATCAATTTATCAGTTGATAATGAGATATTATTGCCGTATTTAAGACAGAGTCAAAAACTATATGTAGAGACTAAATTAGGAACAGATTTGAATCAAAAATTAAAAGATTTAATTGTAGCTGGAACTGTAAATCTTCCTGTAAATGCAGCTTACAAAACTTTATTAGATGATTACATAGGAGATATGCTCCCAAATTGGGCGCTATACCATTGCATACCTTTTTTACGATTTAAAGTGGAGAATGGCAATATTTATTCTAAAACATCTGAAACGGGAAATAGCTTATCTACAGAAGAAGCTCAACACCTTAGAGAAGAAATAAGAAACACAGCCGAATACTATACAGAAAGAATGATTGACTATATTTGTAATAATAACTCTTTATTTCCTGAATATAATACAAATACAGGGGCGGATGTTAATCCAGACCGCAATGCATATTATAACGGAATGAACCTTGAGAGACCTCAAAATCAAGGCAATAGACTTACACTACAAGATTTTTTAAGCTCATCTGATTATTCATAATGAAGAAACACTACAAGCCAAAACAAATTAATATAACAAAGCTTAAATCCTATTTGGATAAAAAGCCTAATAATAAAACAAATGCAAGACAGCCTTCAAGTAGGACTAGCAAATAGTACAGCAATAGCATTCAGCCTTACAGAGTGTAACGAGCTTTTAACTTTTTGTTCTTTAATATTAGCGATTACTTTTACTATTTATAAATTTGTTAAATTTGAGAAAAAAAAAACTGATTAACTTATTACTCATAAGAGATACATTCTCTGATCTAAGTACATTAGGAGAACTTTTCTTAAATGGAGAACGGATGTGTGATACTCTAGAAAATCCATGGTTAGATAATCAAAAAAATATAAGCTGTATTCCTGCTGGTATTTATGATGTAAGGCTTAGACTAGCAAGAGAATCAGCTACAAGAGACTATTTACACCTATTAATTCAAGATGTACCAAATAGAGATTGGATTCTATTTCACAGGGGAAATTTCCCTAAAGATACAAGTGGCTGCATCCTAGTAGGATTAGGAAGCCAACAGAACGCTGTTAATAACTCAGTCTTAGCTATGGACTTGTTAATCAAAGAAATAGTTAATTTAGGCGGAGAAAATATAAAATTAATAATTAAAAATAAATAAAATGAAAAAGTTTCTAGAAAAGTATTTAAACGGAATCCTACTTAAGATGTTTGGCTCTCGTAAATTTTGGTACACAGTCGTAGGTATCTTGACTACAGTACTTAGTGAAAAATTTGGCTTAAATGCTGAAGAAGTAAAAGGAATACTATTAAGTATTAGTGCATTAGTACTTGGACAAGGAATAGCGGACGTTGCTAAAAAATAACCGATACAGATTAAAGCCTAACGAGATAGCTGTTATTCAGGAAATGAGGAAGTCAGAGGTTAGAAATATTCTAGTCATTGGCGACCTGCACGAACCTTTCTGTTTAGACGGCTACCTTGAGTGGTGCAAAGAACAATACAAAATCCATAATTGTAACCAAGTTATCTTCATTGGAGATATTATTGATGCTCACGGCTTTAGCTATCACGAACCTGACCCTGATGGTATGTCTTCAGGACTAGAACTTGAAACAGCAATTAAGAAGATACAAAAGTGGTATGAAGCTTTTCCTTATGCAGATGTTATGATAGGTAATCACGATAGAATGGCTAGTCGTAAAGCTATGTCAGGTGGTATTCCTGCTGCTTGGATAAGGTCTTACAATGAAGTCTTAGGTACTCCCAATTGGAATTGGTGCGAGTCTGTAGTTTATGATGATGTACTTTACGAACACGGAGAAGGAGGTCAAGCAGCAGCTAAAGCTAAGAACAACTTAATGTCTTCAGTATGTGGTCATACTCATACCCTTGCTTATGTTCAATGGTTCGTAGGTAAACGATTCAAAGTATTTGGAATGCAGGTTGGTTGTGGTGTAGACTCTACGACTTACGCAGCAGCATACGCTAAGAACTTTAAAAAGCAGTCAATCGGTTGTGCAGTAGTATTGAACAGCGGAACTCTACCAATCAATCTTTTAATGCCTTTATAGTAGTACCCCGTATAGTCGTTTTAGGCACTTTCTTTTCTTTTTAATACTAATATACTAGACAAGCTATAAAGTTTGTCCTAGATGTAAACACCTTAATTGTTAATAACTTTGTAAATAAACTTGTTAATAATTGTGTGAGTAATTTAAAAGGTTTACATTTGCAGTATGAAAACAACAAAAAATAACACACCGCAAGTAGGACAAAGAGTAAACTTCTTAACAGGCTTATTTAAGATAGTAGCAGTTAGCGAATGGTACGTATCAATTGAGATATACTCGAGAGATGCAGGAGGAGTATCACAGCATTCAAGAGAGGAATTCACTACACTACAGAACTTTGCTTTAAACTACTTCGGATACAAGTCAAACTAATAATAACAAGGGGGTGTAAAAACCCCCACAATACAATTAAGATGAAAAATTTATTACAAACACTTTTAGGAATAGCAGGACTTTTTGGCTGCTTATATATACTACTTGCGTCTATTACGCTTTTAGAACTTTTTTTAGGATTAAGATAATGGATAAAATGAATAATATGGTAGATGAACTAATAGAAGCAAAAGATGAATACATCAAGCTTTTACAAGATAAAATAAAAGAACTAGAAATCAAATTAAAACAAGCAAATAAAATAAAAGTAAAATGACTAGACAAGATGCAGAATACGAAGAATACAATTCAATGAATTTAATTTGTCAAGATTTCTTTTATAAGTCAGATGGCTATTCAAATGATTCAAAATTTAATAAGAGTTTATTTGTAATGGATAATGATATAGTAGGTAATGAGAGATCTATAAGAATTTATGGAACTAAAGAACAACTAGATTTAGTTGCTGTTGAATACAGAAAGATGAATGGACTTATTTTAGATGAGGTTTATAATTACAAAGTAGAGCCAAAGGGTTCTTATTGGAATGAAATCTTAGAAATTACAGTTGAACAGAATCAAGCTGTTATAGATAAGTTAAAAATATACAATAAGCTTTATAACCAAAGAGGTAGAAAGGCTTTAATTTTAAGAACAAAATAATGAATTTAGAAAAATTAAAAACAGAGATACCTTTCAAATGGAGGGTTCAATCTGCAAATCAATATGGTGCATCTTGTGTAGCTTATATAGATGCAAGAGATTGCCAAGACATATTAGACCAAGTATGTGGACAAGAAAATTGGCAGGATATATATTACGAAAGTGCAGGTTTGCTATTTTGTAAAGTAGCAATAAAAATTGAAGAAGATGAATGGGTATGGAAGTCAGATACAGGTTCAGAATCTAATGTAGAGAAAAACAAAGGACACGTTTCAGATGCTTTTAAAAGGGCTTGTGTGAAATGGGGGATAGGAAGATTCCTTTACAGTAAGACTATTGTAAAGCTACCTGTAAAAGAAAAAAATGGTAGGTTTGCTCCTTATTCAGTAAAGACAGGTAAGTTCATATATGGAGATGACATAACAAAATGGTGTAACTCAATTAGTAACAAATAATTAATTAATAAAGACCTGCAAAAACAGGCACAAACAAAATGGAAGTATCAGGTAAATTAGTAAGGAAGTTAGCAGTAGAATCAGGAATTTCTAAGTCAGAAAAGACTTGGAGGAAGCAAACAGTATTGATTGATACTGGTGGAGAATTTAATAATGAGATTGCAGTTAGTGCTTTTGGAGATGAAAAATTAAAATCTTTAGATAAACTTGAAGTAGGTATGCAAGTAAAAATATTATGCAATGTATATTCTAGAGAATACAATGGTAGATACTTTCACAACATAGATGGTTATCACTTTACATCTAATACTCGTGAAGAAGTAGCTGTCAATATTCAATCAGATGATTTACCTTTTTAATATGAATCAGGAATCAGATTTTAAAAACTTATGCAACCTAACGACAAATGTCTTAGGATTGCGTAAGGGTTCTTTAGCTTTAAAAAGTAGAAAGCAAGAATTTCAAGTAGCTAGAATGATAGCAAGTATTATTGCAAGGAGCGAATACAAAACTAATCGTTCAGTAATTGCAAAAGTAATCAACAGGGATAGGTCTTTAATTTATCATTATGAAAAGAAACATAGCATAAACTATGCATCATTTCCTAAATACAGAGATATTTTTAATAAGGTACATAATTCTTTTACAACAATAGAAGATTCTAAAAAGGTTTTTACTTCTATATTTAAACTTAGAGAACACTTAAGAATAAATAATGTAATAGATAGTAATAAGCACCAGGTTATTGTTAGGATTGTTAGCGGTAAAATAGGTCTTGATGTTAAACTTTCTTATAGAGATTTTAGCAAGCAGTTAGAACTTATAAAAGAATCTTTAAATGGATATAAATACGATGCACAAATAATAACTGTATGAAAGAGAAACCAAACTACTATGCAATCATCCCTGCTGAAGTCAGATATAGTAAAGCTTTGACACCAAATGCTAAATTACTTTATGCAGAGATAACAGCTTTGTGTAATATGAATGGCAAATGCACAGCATCTACTGAATACTTTTGCAGACTTTATGAAGTAAGTAGGGGTGCAGTTCAAAATTGGCTTAAAATGTTAGATGATAATGGTTATATAAAAAGAACTGTTATATATAGACAAGGTAGTAAACAAATAATGCATAGGTACATCAATCTAAAAGACAAGGGTAGTATAAATATAAGTACAGATAATACTAATATAAATATAAATAATACTAATCTTACAGATAGTAATAAAAAGGCTTTCTTTAAAAAACCTTCTTTAGATGAAGTTAAAAATTATTGTATCTTACGAAAAAATAATATAGAAGCAGAAGCGTTTATAGATTTTTATTCTAGCAAAAACTTTATGATAGGTAAAAACAAAATGAAAGATTGGAAAGCTTGTGTCAGAACTTGGGAAAGTAGAGAGAAAAAAAATCCAAAAACTATGAGTAAGTTAGATGCTCAAATTAATGAATGGCAAAAAGCAAAAGAATTATTATGATAGAAAATGAATTTTTAAATAAGGTAATTGATTTATTAGAAGTAATGAAATCAGAGCTACAAGTAAAAGAAGCTAAGAATAATGATATGAAAATGGGTATAAGAATAGGTCATAGAATATCAGCAGTTCAAAAAGTTAAACATTATGTAAAGCAAAGAATAAAAGGTGAAGAAATACCTGAAATTACAGGTAAGGGTAATAGCAATCCTAATCTTTATTCTATAAAATCTTATTAATTATGATACCATTAAAACAAGAAGAACTACAAATTTTAACTGAAAAGGTTTTAGACTTATTAGGTAAGACTTCAGTTGAAATAGGACACAGGTCAGACGCACAAACTTTAGCAAGTCTAAGTAAGATATTTGCATCAGACCTAATACAAGAGAAACGATTTGGAAATATGACTTGGAATCAAATATTAGATTCATTCCACATAGGAGTAAGATTTGGAAAAGACGAACCATTTTTAAACATCAGAACTTTTTATAAGTGGGTTTATGCTCACAAGAAAGTAATTGATGATGCAACCTATCAAGTAAGAACTTTAGGTAACGACCCTAAGCAAGTAAGATATTATCAAGAACCAACAACAAAATTATTAAAATGAAAGAAGAAGAATTATACAGTCCTGAAGAAACAGGAACTTTTCAAATGATGTTCGGAATGAAGAATAGAAATACATCAGGTAAAAAAATTTATCAAAAAAAGAAGAATTATTATTATATAGATAAAAGAACAAAAAAATATGGTAATCAAAGAATAGAATTATTAAAAAATAATAAATTATGATAAAAACAATTAGTAAACTAAAGAAGGAACTAGACAAATGGTTCAGTCTTTACATCAGGTTGCGTTCATCAAACGAGTTTGGTATGGTACAATGCTTCACTTCAGG
>WASV01067172.1_pt1 | contig 25699 bp, 24 predicted proteins | sample 5698531 | NCBI WGS metagenome assembly WASV01 (sample SAMN11175559, study PRJNA528189) | sponge metagenome | isolation source: marine sponge | host: Myxilla | place: Antarctica: Western Antarctic Peninsula, King George Island | collected 2013-01 | reverse complement strand
TGCCTCTATTCGCACACCCTGCACCGCCGCGCCAAACTGATTCTGGAAAAACTCCTGCCGGTAAATTCTAAACCTCTGAATTTTTCTCCTTCTTTGCCGTAAGTCCCGCCAAGGGACCTTCACCCTTCTCGATGAAAACACCCTGCTCTTGTCGACGAAGTGTTCGAGTCCGTTCCCGAACGGCGAAGCGTATTTTGTTGAAGAAAAAAAGGGCTCGCCCAACCGCGCTTATTTAAAGCTTTATGAAGCTCTCACTCTCACCGGCATGACGCCGCAAGCGGATGAATTTTGTATAGACGTTTGGGGCAGTTGGAGGGGGCTGCGGCTGCGGCTGCGGCTGCGGCTGGGCCTGGGCCTGGGCGATTCAGCAATGCGGAGCAGAGGTTTTGAGCATCGACCGGGGGGCACCCTTATCTCAATTGGTGGCCGAATTAAAAGGCATCTCGTTTCAGAAACGCGATGCCTTCACACTGTCGCCTGAGGAATTTATGGAATCCGCATCATAATTGGCGAAGGGGTTTACGAGAATGAGCAACCCTTACGGTTTCATGACAGCCTTCAAATTCTCCAAGGCTTTCTGTCTGTTTTTGGGGGTTCGAGAGTATAAAGCGGAAAATGCTCTACATCATAAAGCAAAAAATGCCCGATGACCACATCGAATTTTTGTCCATCCAATGGGAAAGAAGATGTTAAATCGGACTGAAAGCAGGAAACCCTGTCGGCAATGCCCAACTCTTTAGCACGGAGCAAGGCTTGTTTCACTCCCGCTCCCAGGATATTCAGCCCGGTATATATACCATGCCCTCTCGAATACGCGCTTTAAGAAAGCGCATAAGGAAGGCCGGAACCACAACCCGCATCCAACAGGTTTAGGGATTTCCCCTTCGGCAAAGTAGCAACCGCCCGCCGCATCAATTCAAAACAGGATTCCGGAGACAGTCGGTCATAGAGACGGGATTGAAATTCCACCAACCAATAGTTCCTGCTGTAAAACTTACTCATGGTTTTTCTGAAAATTAAAAATTCAACCGCTTGTCAGCCACCGGGCAAAAGAATATAATTACTGCTGTAACCAAAAGGAGTAACTGAGTGGCAAAAAAACCTTTTATCAATAAACACGGGTTTGTGGAATACCCGTTTCTCCATGACACTCGCAAGCAGAAGAACTGGTGGTTTTATAACTTGTTGGAAGACCACCTCAAACGCCGGGCCCGTCAAAAGATCGGCCCTAATTATATTCGCGACGATTGTGAGGATGATTTCAAAAGAATCCTGGCCGGAACCAACCTGAAGTTTTATGTCTTGCTCCCTTCAGGAATGGGAATGGAATTCAAGTTGATCGGGAAATATAAAACCCCCGAACTCATAGAAATCGAAGATCCGGTTCCTTATATCACCGAAAAATATGGTGGCGGAAAATTCAAGGTCAATATCTATCACGAAGGTACCTTCGCCGGAACAGAAAATTTTAAAGCCCATGGCGATCCCAAGTGGGTTGAAATTGAAGATGACAACCCGACAGGCTGAAAATTTTCGATATGCCTGTGGATAACAGCAAGCTTATATATTTTGAGGGTTGTCCTAATTACAAAAAAGTGTTTGGAATTATAAGAAGTTTAATCCAGTTCTTCGTCGGGATTGCGCAGCTTCTGATTGGAACTATAAGAAATTTAATCCAGTTCTTCGTCGGGATTGCGCGGCTTCTGAATGGTAGGGACAGTAAACTTGAGGCTCGATGGCAAGGTGGAGGCTTTTTTCCCGTAGGCAATATTCCCGCTTTCCCCTTCCAGTCCAATATAGATATTTTCGTTTTTGACCTTTACCGGATAGGTTGGAATAAACAGTTCCGGGTTTTGCATATTCGCCCCGGTCTCCAATTTGAAACGCCATTCATGATTCGGACAGATCACAATGCCTTCTTCAATACGCCCTTCACCTAAAGGTGCACCTCTATGCGGGCACTTGTTGGCGATGGCATAATATTTGCCTTTATAGTTAAAAAGAGCAATCTCATCCTCACCCGCTGATATGATGGCGGACTTGCCAATAGGAAGATCCTCCACGGTCATGACTTTGACGTATTTCATAAGGTTTCAGCTTTCCTTTGCTGGCTCTTCGCCTTCTTTATAATACTCAATCTCGCAGTTTGAGTAGATAAAGTTCATGGTTTTCTGCCCCAGCAACTTGGTCGTGGTCTGGCTCAACGAATCAGGGTTGGACATGATGCGTTTTTGGATATCTTCCACCTTCTGCTTCGTCTGTTTGGCCAGTAGTTCATATTCGCCTTCCATGTCCTGTTGAGTCAGATGAATATTTTCGGCAGCGGCGACGGACTCCAGCATCATATAACCGGTGGTGTTAAAGATGGCTTTTTCTCTCCATTCCTTCACCGCTTTTTCAGGCTCAAATCCGGAGTCCTCCATCTTCATTCCTGACTGGGCAATTTGAAACCTCATGCCTTCTACCATGAATTTCAATTCCCGCTCTATCACTGATTCCGGCGGACCCGTCTCGGCATCTTTGACCAGCATGTTAAAAATATCCTCTTTAATTCTTAGCTCTTCATGCTGCTCTTTATGGTTTTGCAGGTCAATCCTGATGGCCCGGCGAAGTTCAAGGACGGTGTCAAAACCTTCCCGCTGGGCAATTTCATCGGTTAATTCCGGCAAGTGCAGTTTTCTTATTTTTTTAATTTTAACTTTAAAGATGGCTCTGTCATCTACCTGCTTTTCGTCAACCCCAGGAATGGGAAAACTGACCCGGCGCATTTTCTGGTTCCAGTCAGCGGGGAGGACGGCCTTCACCTCAAATTCCTCATCCTGGACATGCCCGATCAGCTGATCCTCGAAACCAGGAATCATTTTCTTTTCACCCACCCGCATTTCATGGTCTTTCGCGCTGCCATTTTCCAACGGTTCCCCATTCAATGTGCCTTTAAAATCCAAAGTCAGGATGTCTCCATCCTGAACCGCATAACCCGCCGGCATGTCTTCTAGCGAACCCTGGCGACTGAGAACCTTTATCAGGGTTTCTTCAACATCCTCGTCCTTGACAACCGCTTCTTTCTTTTTAAATTTAAGCCCCTTGTAATCCTTAACTTTTAATTCCGGTTTGATGTCAAGAATCACGGCAAACTTCAAAGGCTCATCGCGTTTCATATCCTGCATCCCGGAGTGATCGATCTCCGGCTGGCCCGTAGGTTTGAGTCCGGATTTATGAAGTGCCTCTTCATAGTATTCCTGCATCAACTCCTGAAACATCTCCGTTAAAGACTGCATCGGAACCTGTTTCTCAAGGATTTGCTGAGGAATCTTTCCCGATCGAAATCCCGGAATCTTAACCTCCTTGTTCAACACTTTATAAGCGTCTTTCACCCTCTTCGATACCACATCCTCAGGAATGGTGATATTGATTTTTCGCTTCAAACCTTCTAGTTCTTCAACATCAAATTCCATTTTCAAACCTTTCCAGGATCATCTGGTCGATTTCCTTTTTCAACTGATCCAGTATCTCTTCATAGGGAAAAGCCCCCAGTGTTTCTGTTCCCTTTTTCAGGTTCACGCGTGTAGGTCCGCACCAGAGCCCAAGGTCCGCGTCATCAGTTTCTCCCGGACCGTTCACCCGACATCCCATCACCGCGATGGTCAACTTATGCTTTGCAGCATACTCGGTCATCTTGCGCACATCCTGAGCTAGATCGATAAACTTATCATTCTCCACCCTCGAACAGCTAGGGCAAGCAATGATATTCAATCCTTCAAGAAAATTTTCGGGAACAGAGCGGAAGCGGCCTTCCTCAATATCTTTCAGGATTTCCCGGCCAACCTCAATTTCCTGGCCTTTCTCATCGTTAGGCAGAGTTAGGGAAACGCGAATCGTATCGCCAATCCCCGCAGAGATCAACTGCTCAAAAGCGATCCGAGTTTTAATGATGCCTTCAGGAGGAAGCCCTGCCTCGGTCACTCCAAGATGCAAGGGAACATCCGGACGTTCTTTAGAAAACCGGCGATTGGCGTCAATAACTTTCTGAGATTCTGAATCCTTGAGTGAAACACAATAATTCTCAAAACCCAACCCATCTAGCATCTGGCAATGATCGACTGCGGACCGGACCATGGCTTCTACCGAATCGTCTTTATAACGTTCCTTGTAGTCCGGGTCCACCGAACCGCAGTTGACACCGATGCGAATGGCGCAATCGTTTTTCTTCGCCGCGTTAACGATGAACTCCACTTTTTCACGAATGGGCTTTTCTTTTTCCAGATGGAACAAGTGCCCCGGATTATAACGAATCTTGTTCACTAAAGGAGCAACGATGGGTGCCAGCTTGTAATTTTCCTGCAGGTCTACCGACCACACACTTTCGGGAAATTTTTTTCGCAGGATTCCAAGGGCTTCCACATCTTTTTCGTTATCCACGGCAATACGAATAACATCGGCTTGAGCCGCTTCCAGAACCTCAATCTGTCTGGCCGTGGCTTCCAGATTCTGAGTTTGGGTCGCCGCCATGCTTTGCACTGCAATGGGGGCATCACCACCAATCTCAACTCTGCCAATACGTATTTTTCGTGTTTTTCTCGGTTTCATATATATATTGCGTTCCTGTAGGGTATTCCGGGTCAAAGGTAAAGCTTAACAAATAAAGGGTTCCAGAACAAGGAAGCTCTTATCCTAAAGGTTGGCTCGCCTTGAAATTTTCCTGGTTATGGGTGCGATCCAAAGGGAAGGGATTTTCAGGATTGTTAAAATCCGGTAAATTATGCACGGTCGCTTCCAAGGGTTGAAGGTACAAATTCTCAAATCCCAGTTCCCTGGCCATAGTGATGGCCCTTTCATATTCCTCCCGGTTGATTTCCCGGTTCAGCAGTGGTTCAGCGGAAAAGTTCGAGCCCAAATCAGAAGATTTTGACTGGGGACGAGAACTTGTCCCTCCGGCGAGGAGCGCGGCTTTATGAACAGGGCGGTACTGGCTCATCAGGCTTAAAGGCACGCTCGGCGACAGTTCGAGAGCGATGAAGCACAGGGTCTCCCATGTTCCGGCCTGGTCTTCGGGCAAGAGCAGATGCCGAACCAGTAATCCCCGTTGGGCCAGACCATCCTCCCCTATTTCCAGAGACCCGACCTGCCGATACATTTCCAACACCGCCTGCCGGGAAAATTCCGGGTATTCCTTAATATGTGAAATCTTCTTGGCTGTAGCGGAATGGGCATATTTCAAATCCGGCAGATAAATATCCACCACTCCATCCAGAAGTTTTAAAGTGGGCAGGGCATCATAACCATTGGTGTTATAAATGATCGGAATTTTCAAACCCATCTCCCTGGCAAGCGACAGGCTTTTCAAAAGTCCAGGAACGACATGGGAGGGCGAAACCCAACCGATGAAATGCGCCCCCTCCTCCTGCAAGCACAGCATTTTTTGAGCGGTAGACAGCCAGGATTGCTCCAGACTGACTGCATCCGTCGGATCCTGCCAGAGCTGGGAAATCTGAAAATTCTGGCAATAATCACAACGCATATTACACGCCGTAACAAACAGGTTGCCCACCCCACCCGTCCCGACCAGAGGCGGTTCTTCGCCAAAATGCCGGACGCTGGAAGAAACCCTTAAAAGATCGGTTTGGCCGCAATAGCCAGTTTGACCCCGGGTGCGGTCCACCCCGCAAGCATGTGGGCACACCCGGCATTCTCTGTAAATTTCATAGGCCTGTTGGGCTCGTAACTCCAACTCAGACCGGCTCAAATCCAGATAACGTGCAGACAATTTTCATGCTCCCCATTTTAAAACTTGATATTAACCGGTTTCATGCTCCCCATTTTAAAACCTGATATTAACCGGCGTAGCATATATCTTTCCAGCCTTCCATAAACCTACAGGATCAGGATACAGTTTTACTTTTGCATCTCTAGTTCCAGCACCTTTAACCAATAGAATATGATACATATCACCCTTTCCTTCTGAGTGTAGTTTTCTAGCATAATTCCACTGTGCTCATGTTACATCTACATCAAATTCCTGTGGAGACTCATCCACTTTACTTTTTACTTCAAAGTACGCTATATCAACACCATCTTCCTGAATAACAAAATCATAACCCCTACCTGTATTTCCATCGGTATTCAACCAATCTACAGACCTTCCGAGATACTTTTCTTCTAAGTACCTTAGAAGCAGCCTTACTTGAAACCTTCTGACAACGATTGTCAGGCATAGTAATTTCTTTTTAAATAGGAACTGTGGGTGTTAATGTGGGTATTAATATAGTAAAAATTCCAAACAACACTATACAACATGATAAAATTTCTTTTATCCATCATCCTCACACTGCCTCTGGCCCAACCCGTATGGGGAGTTCCACAGCACGGGCTTTCATTATATGGCCCTCAGGACCTGAAATACAAACCCGGACAGAACTATGAACACGCCAATCCCAACGCCCCAAAAGGCGGTAATCTCGTGCTGTCAGATTTTGGCGCGTTCACCAAACTGAATCCAGCCTCGCTCAAAGGTGTGACCGCCCCCGGTATCGTGCAGTTGGTCTTTCAATCTGCCATGGACAGTTCCACTGATGACAACGAGGCCTTTTCGTTATACGGCAACCTGGTGGAAAAGGTCGAGTTGGCCGAAGATCGGCTCTCCATGACCTATACGATCTATAAACAGGCACGGTTTTCCGATGGACATCCACTCACGGCTGATGATTTTGTTTTCTCGTTTAACCTTATTAAAGATCCGGAATACCATCCCTTCTTTAAGGAATATTTCAAGGACATCAAGTCTATTGAAAAAATCGATACCCACACCGTCCGTTATCACTTCGCACTCTACAATCAGGAACTCCCATTGATAACGGGCCAGATGACAATTTTTCCACAACATATTTATGACGTTAAAGAAAAATCTTTCGGTGCAGATTTCGATGATATTGCCATCGCCAGCGGACCCTACACAGTCGAGAAATACGAATACGGTAAATACATTACGTTCAAGCGTGATCCAGATTGGTGGGGCGACGATATCGCCATCAACCGGGGACGCTATAATTTTGACCGGGTCACTTACAGAATATACCTCGACCCTGTAGCCCAGCGGGAAGCGTTCAAGGGCGGTGAGTTCGACATGCTGCTGGTCAACAGTTCCCGCGACTGGGCCCTTGACTACAAAGGCGATTTTGTTAAAAAAGGCTATTACATCCGTGGCGAGTTTCCTCACACCCGTGTTGCTGGCATGCAGGGATTCGCCATGAATATGAGGAATGAATTCTTCCAGTCCCGCAAAGTCCGGGCCGCCATCGCCATGGCTTTCGACTTCGAATGGAGTAATAAAAATCTGTTTTATGGACAGTACACCCGAAACGAATGCTATTTTGATAACAACCCTGAAATGAAAGCCCATGGAATTGCCCAGGATGAGGTCAAGTCCCTTCTCCTTGAGTTGCGTAAAAAGTATAAAAACCATGTTCCTAAAACGGCAATCACCAAACCAGTGGGCGCACCAGGACAAGGTCGGTCGGCCGCCCAAAATACCCAGATCGCCAATGCTTTGCTGGATTCCTCTGGATGGGTAATCGGTTCCGATGGTATTCGCACAAAGGGCAATCAGCGATTGGAGTTTGAACTTCTTTTGGCCGGGCCCGGGTTTCAGCGCATCGCCGAACCCTATAAGCATAATTTAAAAAAGATCGGCGTGCATCTGGATATCAAGGTCGTGCAGGTCGCTGAATATGAAGAACGCCTGCGTAATTTTAAATTCGGCATGATCGTGGCAAACTATCTCCAAAGCCGGTCGCCGGGAAATGAACAACGCTCCATGTGGGGAAGTGAAGCGGCAGAAACTCCCGGAACCAGAAACTATATGGGCATTAAAAATCCCGCACTCGATGAATTGATCGATGGGATCATCAAAGCAAAAACCCGCAAGGACCTTATCATCCATCTCCATGCCCTCGACCGGATTCTCACACATCAGTTTTATATGGTTCCACATTGGTATATTTCCTATGACCGGACAGTCTATTGGAACAAGTTCAGCCGCCCAAAAATCAATCCTTCACAAAGCTCTATACTCAACAACCTCCTGCAATGGTGGTGGTGGGACCAGCAAAAAGTACAATTACTGAAAGACGCAAGATCAAAAGGAACGTCTCTCCAATAATAAACATGCACTTCCCTGAATAATTCCATGACCGCTTACGTCATACGCCGGATTCTATTGATGCTTCCCACTCTGATCGGGATCGTCACCATCACCTTTATCGCCACGCAATTCGTTCCCGGGGGTCCGATCGACCAGATAAAATCGCTTTTAAGAGGCCATGCTGGCACCCTGACCGAGGCAGGCGGCGGAGCTATGACAGACCCCGGAAAAAAATTTGGCGAGATAGACCCCAAACATATGGAGCAATTAAAAAAAATCTATCATCTCGACCGACCGCTCTGGGAAAGATATCTGCGCACCTTTTTATGGTACTCGCCGCAAAATAAAAATGCCCCTCTGGTTGAGAGTTTTTTCAACCGTGATAACTGGGAAGGGTTTCTCGTCTTTAAATTCGGCAACTCGTTTTACCGCAATAAATCCGTTCTTGAACTCATCAAGGAAAAGTTGCCGGTTTCTGCATCGCTGGGTATCACCAGTTTTTTTTTGACCTACACTATCTGCATCATTCTGGGCATCGCCAAAGCCGTGAAGCATGGAACCCGTTTTGACACCGCCACCAGCTTGATTGTTCTCATCGGTTATAGTGTCCCTGGATTTGTTCTGGCAATATTTATCATTGTCCTGCTTGGTCCAGGAGATGGGGCCGTCGCCCATCTTGTACCGATCTCCGGCTTGACTTCAGCGGGAACTCCCGGTTACGAGTCGTGGACGGCCTGGGAAAAGCTGACCGATTACCTCCATCATCTGGCCGCCCCCTTGTTCTGCTATGTACTCGGTGGATTCGCCACGCTGACCTTGTTGACCAAAAATGCCTTCCTGGAAGAAATGCGCAAACAATATGTGTTGACAGCCCGAGCCAAGGGCCTGCCGGAAAAGTGCGTCCTGTTCAAGCATGTGCTGAAAAACTCGCTCATTCCACTGGTGACAGGATTTCCCACTGCCTTTCTCGCCATGTTTTTCTCGGGTTCGTTATTGCTGGAACAAATTTTTACTTTAGACGGACTAGGGCTTCTTTCCTACCAGGCGGTGATCCAGAGAGATTATCCCATTGTCCTCGGCACTCTGTTTATCTTCTCACTCATGGCACTGGTCGGCCAGTTGTTGACCGACCTGTCTTACGTTTTAATTGATAGAAGAATTTCTTTTGATGAGTCCCAGGGCTGAACATGCTGCAATTGAATAAAGAACTGAAAGTTAAGATTGAATAAAGAACTAAAAGTTAAGATAGAGGTGTACAAAAAAGACAAACGGGCCTATTACAGCTTTTTAATTCTGGCTTTTCTTTTTTTAGCAACCCTGCCAGCCGAACTGATCTGTAATGTGCGTCCGCTTGTGATCGTTGTGGAAGGGAAAGCTTATTTCCCCATCTTCTTCACCTACAGCGAAAAAGATTTTGGCGGCGCCCTGCCGAGCGAACCGGATTATAAATCCATCCGGTTCCAAAGGATTTTAAACGGGGTATCTGCGGCACCTTTTACGCCGGCAAAAGAAAAGAACTCTTTCGGCTTGCAGTTGGATGATTTCGAGGATGATTTCGAGGATGACTTCGAAGAAAAGGGTTCGGAACCGGCGTTCAGCATCGGGCTGGATGATTTCGAAGGTGACTTCGAAGAAAAGGGTTCGGAACCGGCGTTCAGCATCGGGCTGGATGATTTTGAGGACAGTGAAGAGTCTATTGACCCGCCTGCCCCTGCTATTGACCCGCCTGCCCCTGCTATTGACCCACCTGCCCCTGCTGCCGAAGTCGCACTTTCTCCCTCTCATGGAGACTACTGGGTACTCTGGCCGCTAGTGCGTTACGACTACCAATATATTCCGACCGAATCAAAGACCGGCAATGTTGTACTGGCCGCTCCCTACCGCACTCCTGCATACAATGGTGAAGGATTCATCGAGTCTTCGTGGGAAGACGGGCATTACCTCGGTACTGACGACCGAGGCCGGGACGTGCTGGCGCGTTTGCTTTACGGTTTCCGCATTTCCATGCTCTTTGGCGCTTCGCTGGCAATCACCGGCACCCTGATTGGATGCCTAATTGGAGGGGCTCAAGGGTTTCTGGGCGGCTGGGTGGACCTTGTCGGCCAGCGGTTGACAGAGATATGGGGATCCATCCCGCGTCTCTATATCTTAATAATTTTGAGTTCCTTTCTGGTTCCCTCTGCACTACTGCTATTTCTGATTTTAAATCTCACCGCCTGGATGGGGATTGCCGCCTATATTCGTGCGGAATTTTTAAAAGTCCGCAACTTTGAATTTGTCAAAGCAGCTAAAGGGCTGGGAGTTTCCAGTTTCACTATCATGCGCCGACATATTCTGCCCAACGCCTTAACTCCCGTGGTCACATTTTTCCCCTTTGAAGTCACAGCAGGAATTCTCGCCCTGGTGAGTTTGGACTATTTGAACCTGGGAGTACCCAGTCCAGCCCCCAGCATAGGTGAACTCCTGGCACAGGGAAAGAACAACCTGCAAGCATTATGGATATTACTGCCCACCTTCGCGTCGCTCACTTTGACGATCACATTATTAACTTTTGTTGGGGAGGGTATTCGTAATGCCTTCGACCCAAGAAAAACTCTATAAAACTATGCTGCTATCGGTAAAAAATCTAGCCACCCATTTCCATGCTGGCCCCGGTAGAATTGCCCGGGCGGTGGATGGCATCTCTTTTGATCTTGAGCAAGGCAAAACCCTCGCTCTGGTGGGAGAATCCGGTTGCGGCAAAACCCAAACCGCGTTTTCGATCATGCGGCTGATTGCCGAAAACGGTTACCACCCAACGGGAGAGATCTACTTTCAAGGACAAAACCTGTTCGGATTAAATCCTGAAGAAATGCGAAGCTTGAGAGGAAATGACATCGCTATGATTTTTCAGGAACCGATGACCTCTCTCAATCCCTTGCTCCGCATCGGTGACCAGTTGGAAGAGCCTTTAAGGCAACATCTGAAAGTTGCAAAAGGGGATTCCCGAAAACGGGCTCTTGAACTTCTCGAACGAGTAGGAATTCCCGATCCTCATAAACGCATTGATGATTTTCCGCACCAGCTTTCAGGAGGCATGAAGCAGAGGGTTATGATCGCCATGTCCCTGGCCTGTGAGCCAAAACTGCTCATCGCCGATGAACCCACCACCGCTCTCGATGTCACTATTCAGGCGCAGGTGTTAAGCCTGATGAGCGATTTACAGAATCAAACCGGGATGGCGATTTTGTTGATCACCCACGACATGGGCATCGTCAATCAGATGGCCGATGACTTGTGCATCATGTACGGAGGCCGGGTGGCAGAGTATGGAAGCCGGGAGCAAATCTTTAACAATATGACCCACCCCTACACGCAAAGACTTTTCAATTCCATTCCCAAACTTGAGAAAAGCGATACTTTGCTGGACACCATTCCCGGCCTGGTTCCTTCCGCCACCGAATATGGAGAAGGATGCAGGTTTGCTGACCGCTGTTCCGAAGTCATCGACATTTGCCACGAACAAGAAAGCAAAGTGCATCACATCACCAGTAACCATAAAACGGTTTGTCACTTAATGGATAAAGGCGCGGGCAGCGCCCCGAAGCAAAGCAGAACAACTGCTCCTGTACCGGTTCGAAAACTTGAGAACACGCAGCTTATCAAGATACGTAATTTAAAAACCCATTTCCCTGTCCGCAAGGGAGTGTTTCTGCGCGTCGTCGACCATATCCGGGCAGTGGACGATATTAGTCTGGATATTCCAAAAGGCGCAACCGTGGCTCTGGTCGGAGAATCCGGTTGCGGAAAAACAACCCTGGGTGAATCCATTCTGCAATTGGTTCCCGACGCGCATGGAGAAGTCTCCTTCGATAATCAAAATATCATGAACCTGAAAGGCGAAGCCTTGAAACAATTTCGCAAGCATATGCAGATTGTGTTCCAGGACCCTTTCGGTTCCCTGCAACCTCGCATGACCATCGAAAGAATTGTGGGCGAAGGGCTGGAGGTTCACCAGCCCCTGCTTTCATCAGATGAACGGTCTCAAAAAATTTCCAGGGTTTTAAAGGAGGTCGGATTGAGTTCATCCATCCTGGAACGCTACCCGCATGAGTTTTCCGGCGGCCAGCGGCAACGCATCGCTATTGCCCGCGCTTTAATTCTGGAACCGGAGTTTCTGGTGCTGGATGAACCCACAAGCGCTTTAGATGTATCGGTACAGGCCCAGGTTCTCAACCTGCTTAAAGAATTACAATCACGACATACACTTACCTATCTGTTCATCAGCCATAATTTAAGCGTCGTGCGCTATATGGCAGACACGGTAGCCATCATGTATCTTGGAAGAATTGTGGAGCAGGCGCCTGTAGAAGAACTCTTCAAGAACCCGCGTCACCCATACACAAAATCGCTTCTCGATTCGGTACCCGATCTGGAAACCCGCAAACCATTCAAGCCTCTGGTGGGAGATGTGCCCTCCCCTCTTGATCCGCCGTCAGGCTGCTATTTTCATCCCCGGTGTCCCATTTATCTGAATGAGGAACAGGGTTCCGCATTAGCAAAAAACTGCACCAGCCAATATCCTGAAAAGATGGGGATGAACCACTCGTTCGTTTCCTGCCACCATGCCGCACCCTCCGCAAAAACCCGGGAATAAAAACCTGTAAGAATTTCTCCTGCAGCTTTTCGCTATGCAAGGCGAGATTACCCCTGCGAGGGTAATCCCTGTTTTCAATCTATAACTTTAGACTGGTTTCAAAGGATAATCCCTGTTTTCAATCCATAACTTTAGACTGGTTTCAAAGGATAATCCCTGTTTTCAACCCATAACTTTAGACTGGTTTCAGGAGAGGGATTCTTCGTCACGTTGTTCCTTAAGAATGACAAACTGGCCTTGTATTATCATGCTGAGCTAATGATATTTGACCTTTGAATTCTTGCCCTGCAGGGGTAATCTCGTTGTCTGTCATTCTGATCATTGAAAAAAACCGTCTAAACGGTCACAATGAACATCCATCCTGGTTCAGCGCAAAACAAATCTCAAAACTCATTGCGCCGGAATCCAGCGTTTATCAACCTTTCCCTGAACTAAACACCCTCCACAGATAACCTTCTGTAAGCTTTTTGAAATACCCGCGACTCATTTACAGTTATCTAACTAGCAGGTTGCTGGAAAACTCTTTTGCGTGTCATTCTTGAGCGAAGCAAAGAATCTCACCCATTGTTTTATAAGGAACTTCGAGATACTTCGTCTCCCTAAAGGGACTTGCCAGGCCTTCGGCTTCTTGATGATGACGGTTTTAGGAGTTTTTCAGCAACCCGCTAGTATGAATTTGTTATCATGTTAAACCAATATTGAATGAGCACACATTGCGAGGATACTTATCATGAATAAACTCTATGCGATCTTTTTACTATTTTTAAGTTATTTTCTTCTTGTAACTTTTTTACCAGAAAATGTTGACAGTGCTTCAAAGCAATCTGCTGTTCCCACAAAGGTATCTGAAAATTCAGGAAAAACCGAGACGGCTATCTTGGCTGGAGGTTGTTTCTGGTGCATGGAACACCCTTATGAAGACCTGTCGGGAATTTCAAAGGTCATTTCCGGATATACCGGCGGGAAAAGGGAAAATCCCACCTATAAACAAGTCGCCTCAGGCGCCACTTCCCATGTTGAAGCCGTAGAGATCCATTACGATCCGGAAAAAATTTCCTACAATGATCTTTTAGAAATTTTCTGGAGAAATATCGATCCAACGGATGCAGGCGGACAATTTGTCGATCGAGGCAAACAATACGCATCAGGGATTTTTTATACGAGCGAACAGCAAAAACAAACTGCGGAACAATCAAAAAAAAGAATGGAGGATGGCAAACGGTTCAGTAAAAAAATCATCACAGAAATTGTTCAGGCAGGACCGTTTTACGCCGCAGAAGAATACCATCAGGATTTTTTCAAGAAAAGTTATGTCCGTTACAAAGTATACCGGGCCGGTTCGGGAAGAGATGAGTTTATAAACCGTGTCTGGGGGAAAGACAAAGAATACAAAATTTCAAAAATGGGGTTTAATGAAAAAAAAGCTCCCCGATACACCTTGATTGGCAGCAAAGCAGCGTCTAAAGCGAATTTGACCAAGATGCAATATAAGGTCACCCAGAAAAACGGTACGGAGCCTCCATACAAAAACGAGTACTGGGACAATAAGCGGCCCGGGATTTATGTGGATATCGTTTCGGGAGAACCCCTGTTCAGTTCTAAAGACAAATTCAAATCCGGCACGGGCTGGCCTTCTTTCACCCGGCCATTAGTGCAGGAAAATATAGTTCACGAAAAGGACAGCTCCTTTGGCGTAGTTCGAATCGAGCTACGTTCAAAATCTGCGGACTCGCACTTGGGACATTTATTTCATGATGGTCCAAAGCCTGCAGGGTTACGGTATTGCATCAACTCGGCGTCCATGAGGTTTATTACGGTTGAGAAACTAAAAGAAGAAGGTTATGAGGAATTTTTGTCCTTATTCAGCAAGGATATTTAAATGACCGTAATGGATTCCAAAGTTTTGCTCTGGCACCTGTATATGGTGAGAACCAGCCATGACCAGCTTTATACTGGAATCACCCAGGATGTCACCCGGCGTTTCATGGAACATCAGGAAGGCGGCAAAAAAGCAGCGAAGTATCTCAGGGGGAAAGGTCCGCTTAAACTGGTGTTCCAGCAAGAAATAGGGAGCCGGTCTTCTGCATTAAAAGCAGAAATCGCGCTCAAAAAACTTCCCAAGCGGGAAAAAGAAAGCCTGGCAGACAACTCAGGCAGGTTGATTCTTGATAATCTGGAACCCACCCAGGAAAAACAAATAAGACTTACCGGATAAGTTTATTTTTGAATGCATAGTTAGTGATTTGCACATTATTTTTCAAGGTGGTCTTTGCAAAAATTATCTACCCCACAGGGATTAAACCCAGCAATTCTCGAAATTCTTTTGGCTCTATAGATGGAAATTTCAATTTACTCTGCGTTCCACTCGGTCAAAAAATAATAAACCAGTGTGATCGCAACAACACCTGCCAAACCAACAGTTACAATACAACTCAAATTCATTATAGTCCCCTCTCAGAAAACCTGTTCACGATGAAGTAGTCAATCTATATCTTCAGGAAGCTTAATTGTTATTCGATTCAATCTAATCCCGCGGCCCGGGCCTGCTGGTCTGCCAGGTAGGAACTCCGCACAAGAGGCCCTGCTTCCACATGATTCAGGCCTAATGATTCGCCAATCTCCTTATATTCTGCAAAACGGTCAGGGTGAATAAATTCGACGACTTCCAGGTGAGCCGGGGAAGGCCTAAGGTATTGTCCGATTGAAAGAATTTTGCAGCCTGCCTCTACAAGATCCTGCATTGCTTGAACCACCTCTTCTCTTTTTTCTCCCAGACCCAGCATAAGTCCGCTCTTCACGATAACCCCTTTGGTTTCTGCTGCTATTTTCAAGGTTTTCAGGGACCATTCGTAGCGACATTGAGGACGCGCATGCCTTTGCAAAGATTCGACCGTTTCAAGATTGTGGGCCAGCACATCAGGACAGGCTTCGCATACCTGGCGGATTAGATTCGTGTTTCCCTGAAAATCTGGAATCAACGCCTCAATTTTTATCCCCGGACACTGACCTCTAATCGCCACGATGGTTTTAACCCACTGCCCTGCTCCGCCATCTGGCAAATCATCGCGATCGACCGAAGTTATGACCGCAAATTTTAAATTTAATTGTGAGAGCGACAGAGCAACCTTATCAGGCTCAGCAGGGTCAGGCCGGTTCAGGTTCCCTGTGGGAACATCGCAAAAGCCACAGGCCCTGGTACAGGTATCTCCCAGAATCATGAAGGTCAGAGTGCCCGCATCCCAGCAGGTGCCTATATTAGGGCACGATGCCGATTCGCAAACCGTGTTCAATCCACTTTCTTTCAAGAGGGCTTTTAACTGAAAAAATTTTCGCGTTCCAGGAAGCCTGGTCTTCAACCAGTGAGGCAACCTTTTATGCTGATATTTTGTGGCTGGGTTGTGCATTAAAATTAAAAGGGTGCGGTGTAATCCATAAGTCGCAATGTAGTATAAGCGGTGTAATCCAGAAGTCGGGATGTAGTATAATGTGAGGGCTTATAAAAAGAAACCCTACGTTTCTTTATCCATAACTCCAGCCAGTTTCCCAATCATTCAAAAGCAACTCCATGTTTTTCAAGACCATTGACAGATATATTTTTAGAGAATTATTAAAGGTATTTCTGATCAGTGTCTTCGCCATAACAATGATCCTTTACTTGGATAAATTCCTGTTCTTGGCTGAAATGATCGTCAATCGCGGCGTTTCTTTCATGGAAATGGTGATGATAATGGTATATATATCTCCCGCTTTTCTTGCCATCACTATTCCCATGGCAGTCCTCATGGCATCTGTAGTCACATTCAACCAATTTTCAGCCCATAATGAATGGGTGGCGATGAAGTCCTGCAGCTGGAGTTTTATGGAATTGATGAGACCCGTTCTGTTTTTTTCATTGTTCACATATTTTCTGGCCAATGTCGTGATGTTCTGGGCTCTCCCCTGGGGCAACCAGTCCTACAAAGTCCTGATGTATGACATCATTAGGAACCGGGCTAATATAGACATCCAGCCTAACGTCTTCAACCGGGACTTTAAAAACCTGATTCTTCTGGTTAAAGAGCGCCATCAAAATTCACAACTCAAAGATGTGTTCATCGCCGACACCAGCAATGCTGAAGCTCCGCAAATTATCACCTCTGAACGGGGGGTTATATTTCCAAATCCGAAAACCCTGAAAATTCAGCTCAAACTCAACAATGGAACCATCCATGAATTGAGCAATGAAAGAGGCGACTACCAGACTTTGAATTTCGACCGTTATGATATCAACCTCAGCCTCCCGAATACAGAAAGACTGGAGCAAGAGGCCCTTGTCGGGAACAAGGAACTATCGCTCTCAAAAATTAAAGAAAAAATTGAAGACCTGAAAAAAAAGGGACTCTCGACCTCGAGCCCAGAGGTGGAACTGAGTAAAAAATTCTCCATTCCCTTCACCTGTCTGCTTTTTGCGTTCCTTGGGGCTCCGCTCGGTATCAAATCAAGCCGCTCAGGAAAATCAGGTAGTTTTGGCGTCACTCTGGCCGTTATCATGGTTTACTATGTGGGACTCATTATGACCCAGAATCTGGGAAGAGTTGGCGAAATCCACGCCTACACCTCTGTATGGATACCTAATATAATCCTGATTTGTGTCGTTATTTATGTGCTTTACAAAATGCAAAAGGATTTGCCCTTTAAATTCATGGAGAGTTTCATTGATTTCCTGATAACAATTGTTGAGTTCTTCAAAAATTTGTTTGGCAAAACCAATAAAGGGCCCATCAGAAAAATTAAGGGTACCCGGAAACCCACCCGCCCATCTCTGGAGGAAATAGACCGGCTACGCAGAGTATCTAATCCAAAGAAGCAAGACTGAATTTTTACTGAAACGCAGAGTATCTAATCCAAAGAAGCCGGACTGAATTTTATTGAAACGCAGAGTATCTAATCCAAAGAATTCGGACTGAATTTTTACTGAAACGGAGAATCGAATGAAAACGGCACGCGATATCATGACCCGGGATGTGGTGACAGTAACAAAGGACCAGCCCATCAGCGACCTTTCCAAACTATTTATCGAAAACCATTTTAATGGTGTGCCCGTTCTCGATGATGCAGGGAAAGTGATCGGTGTAGTCACCCAGGGAGATTTGATTGAGCAGAATAAAAACCTGCACATCCCCACCGTCATCGCCCTGTTTGATGCCGTCCTGTTTCTGGAGAGTGAAAAAAAGTTTGAGGCTGATGTGAAAAAACTGACCGGCTCCAAAATTGAAGACATTTATAGCAAAAACCCTGCCACCGTTTCCCTCGACACAGACCTCAACGAGATCACCACATTGATGGCCGAGAAAGATGTCCACACCCTCCCCGTTCTGGATAACGATAATTTAGTTGGCATCATCGGCAAGAAGGATGTTATCCGCGCCATGGCTTAACCCTCATCCACCTTTAGAAAAATATATTTTTTCCCCTTTTAAACTCTTTGATTTCTAAATTCTTCAAACACGAATTACCCCAAATGTTTCAGTCGGCTCCAGGCTAACGGGCTGGAATCCGGCAAGCCATACGGGTTACTGGGAAGACGCAAAGGTCGGAAAAATAATCGCGGAGAAACTTGCCATTGACTGGCTCAGGGTAAACAAGTGGGACAAAAAAGAAAAGACGATCACACGAACTAAAAAATATAAAGAGTGGGACAAAAAAGAAAAGACGATCGCGCGAACTAAAAAATATAAAGAGTGGGACAAAAAAGAAAAGACGATCGCACGAACTAAAAAATATAAAGAACGTTACGATATGCCCCTGTCTTAAACACCGTTAACACTATTATTGTTTCTGTGTTTTAGAGATGAGGAGATGAAGTCCCTGAACAAGGGATGGGGGCTCATTGGGGAGGATTTAAATTCGGGATGAAACTGGCCAGCCAGGAACCATGGATGATCTTTCAACTCGATGATCTCCACCAGATTGCCGTTGGGCGACGAGCCGCTGAAAACTAGACCCGCCTCTTCCATTTCGTTGCGGTACGTATTATTGAACTCATAACGATGCCGGTGCCGTTCTTCGATTTCATTTTTTCCATAGGCCCTATAGGCATGGGATTCTTTTTTCAACTTGCAGGGATATTCTCCTAGCCGCATGGTTCCGCCCTTATTTCCTTTGGCGTCCTGATCGGACAGAAGGTTTATAACCAGATAAGGTGACGTCGTCGAAAACTCGGCGCTGTTAGCGTTTTTAAGATGAGCCACATGTCGGGCAAACTCAATCGTAGCGCAATGCATACCGAGACAAATCCCGAAATAAGGCACCTTGTTTTCCCGTGAATATTGAACCGCATTGATCTTGCCTTCGATACCCCTGTCGCCAAACCCTCCCGGAACCAGAACCCCGTCACACTCTTTCAGCAAGTCTGACCCGCCCTCTTTTTCAAGATCCTCCGCATCTACCCAGTCAAAAATGACACGGGCATTATTGCCAATCCCTCCATGAATCAACGCTTCGGTCAGGCTTTTATAGGACTCCTTCAAATCCACATACTTGCCCACAATAGCAATCTTGACCTCGCTCTCGGGTTCTTTCAAAATTTGGTTGATATTTTGCCACTGTGCCAGATCCGGCTGCTTCGCCTTCAGTTCCAATTTTTTCCTAATAATTTCGCTGAGTCCCTCTTTTTCCAGGCTGAGCGGAACTTCATAAATGGAGGCAACATCCATGGCGGTGATGACGGAGGTGACCTCGACACTGCAAAACAAGGCTATTTTCTCTTTGATAGCTTTAGAAAGTTTTCGCTCAGTACGGCATAGCAGGATATCCGGCTGAATACCAATTTCCCGCAATTTCTGAACGCTGTGCTGGGTGGGTTTGGTCTTCAATTCGTCCGAGGTTTTAATGTAGGGTACGAGAGTCAGGTGAACATAAAGCACATCTTCAGGTTTAACATCAAAGCGAAACTGGCGAATGGCCTCCAGAAAAGGCAGGCTTTCAATATCGCCGACCGTACCCCCGATTTCGCAAATCACAACATCCACCTCACTAGTGCCAACTGAGTGGATATGATTTTTGATCTCATCAGTAATATGGGGGATCACTTGAACGGTGGCGCCTAAATAATCCCCTTTGCGTTCCTTCTGAATCACATTATGGTAAATTCGACCGGCGGTGATATTATTGACCCGGCGCATTTTTGCGTGAGTGAATCGTTCGTAATGTCCAAGATCCAGATCGGTTTCTGCGCCATCATCGGTCACATAAACCTCACCATGCTGAAACGGATTCATCGTCCCAGGGTCCACGTTAATGTATGGGTCCAACTTGAGAATGGTTATTTTAAGGTCGGAACATTCCAGCAAGCTGCCTATGGATGATGCCGCAATCCCCTTGCCTAAAGACGATAGAACCCCGCCGGTGACGAAGATGTATTTTACCTCTTTTCCGTTCTTTCTTTTTTTCACTTAATGTTCCTCAACAATTTCAGGTTCAGGGTAAAACCATCGCCAAACATTTTTCTATCGTCGCTAAATCCGCTTCACAATCCACGCCAATCGAGTCCAGGTTCGTTTCAACAACTTTAATGCTAAATCCGTTCTCAAGGATGCGCAACTGCTCAAGCTTTTCTATTTTTTCAAGACCCGACTCGGGCAAACCAGCAAACTCCATCAAAAACTTTTTCCTGTAGGCATACAGGCCAATATGTTTATACCAGAAAGGTTTCAAGGGATAGACCGACGAATTTTGAATGGTATTATCCCTGTCCCAGGGTATGGGAGCTTTTGAGAAATACAAGGCTGAACCGGATTTATCGACCACAACCTTGGTGATATTGCGGTCCATCAACTCATCGCGCGATTTAATCAATATCCTTAACGTGACGGTCGATTCCGAAGCCCCCTCCAGTAAAGATTGTACTATAAGGTCAATATTCGCAGGAGGAATCAACGGCTCGTCTCCCTGTACATTCACAACGATCTCACATTTTCTATCGCGAACCACCTCGGCAATGCGGTCGGTCCCAGACTCATGATCCGGCGAGGTCATGACGGCATTTCCGCCAAATCCATTCACAGCCTCCAGAATGCGGGCATCATCGGTGGCAACGATCACTTCCGAGACACTTTTTGCTTTATTCGCCTGCTCAAAAACCCGTTGGACCATCGGCTTGCCTTTGATCAGGGCAAGAGGTTTTCCGGGAAACCGGGAGGAAGCCCACCGTGCGGGGATAACGGCTATCACTTTTGGGTCAGCAGGCATGAACCAACCCTCTCCTTAAGATCATCACAAGAACTTTCAAATCACACAAACCGGAATTTTTATCATCCCAGGAATATACAAAACGTGAAAAAAAACAGGACTATGACTAGAAGAAACGGGAACTTAAATGACTGGGAAGGCTTTAAGTCAGGCAGTCAGGTTATTATAACAAAAAAAACCACCCAGCCTTTGTGGAAGGAGAATAACTCAAAACTCAACCGGCTTCAACCGCTAATGTGGAGAGGAAAAGCTGCCTGGTTTTTAAGACGACTGGTTACTGAACCTGTTTCAATTGGGAAAGAATTTTTTCACGCACTTCAGAGGGAGGATTCTTCTTCAAGGCACCCTCCAGAACTTCAACCGCACGACTGGTTTGACCCTCTTTAGAATAGGTCAGACCCAACATGTATCGGGAGTCATGCACCTTGTTTCCTCCAGGGTAGTCGTTTAAAACTCTCTCAAACTGCAAGATCGCATCCTCATACATCTCTAGAGCCACGTAATTAGCACCAAGCCAGAAAACAATATTATCCTTGAGTTTATTTGGCGGGTTGCTCAGAGCCAGATTCTCGAACAGCAAAATGGACTCGTCATAATCTCTGCTTTGATAAGCACTCAAAGCTTCATCATATTCTGGGGGAGTCTTGGTCGGTGCCTTACGCATGCGCTTTTTGGGGGCGGGTGCCGGGTCTCTTTGCGTTCTAATTCGGGCAATCTCTTCATTGAGACGATCCACCTGCTCCTTCAAATCCGCAACTTCCAGTTCCATAAAATCAGAAGACTCTGTAGCCGTACCCTCCAGCCTTTCGCTGGCGGCATTGATCTGGGGTTCCAGCGTACTCAAAATCTCTTCCAGCTCCCGAACCTTACTGATCAAGGCCTCCTGCTGACTTTGCAGGCTTTCTACATCGTCTTTCAACCCATTGCTGTCTGTGCTCTCGCCGGCGGCGTCAAAACCTTCAGGGTCACCTTCAATAAAATCGTCCTCCTCCGAGAACCCGCTATCATCAGCAAAAAAATCATCCTCGTCAGAATCCGCCTTTTTACCGCTTCTCCCGCTCTCCACGGTTTTCCCATCTTCAAAAGGAAAATCTTCCTCAAAAGCCAAGTCATCTTCATCATCCTCACCCATCCAGGGAAGAAAGCTGCAACCAGCAAAAGTGAACGAAAAGAAAAGCACTAAAATTAAGGTAAGGCGGGTAAAAATGCTGGCGGACGGCATAACTGACTCCATCAAATTTCAAAAAAGGGTATCTACTCCTTAATAATCAATGAATTATATGAGGTTCACCCGATAATGTCAATCGTATTATAAATGGTTTGCTCTGCTAAACATATTTAATATTGGTTGGTCATAACCCTAGGTTTTTATTGTTCTTTCAGCATGCGTTCCAGTCCTGTTCACTGACACAGCTTCAGCTAAAATCTTTGCAGCTTTTTCAATTTCTGCCGTGGTATTGCTCCAGCCCAAGCTGAAACGAATAGATGAATTAATTTTATCAATGGGAATACCCATTGCTGTCAGCACGGGGGAAGGAAGCCCAGACCCCGAACTACAAGCCGATCCTGTAGAAACAGCAACTCCTGCCATATCCAGGCTAATCAGCAAGGTATCGCCTTCGACCCCTTCAAACCCGAGGTTTAAAGTATTAGGAAGCCTGTTCTCTAAATCACCAAAAACTTCAATCCCTGCAATCAGATTGGATGCCATTTGTAGAAATTGATCGCGCATGAAGGAAAGGTTGGAGGATTTCAGGGAAGACAAACTTGCCAGCTCACAAGCCTTACCAAAACCTGCTATTCCCGCCACGTTCTCCGTCCCCCCTCTTCTTTTTTTCTCCTGACCTCCCCCGCACACAGGTGAAAACAAATCCGGGCTCCCCTTCCTCAAATAAAGGGCACCGACACCCTTCGGGCCATTCAACTTATGTGCTGAAATGGATAGCATGTCTACAGGCAAATCTTGCACCCGAAGTGGAATTTTGCCCGCACTTTGTACCGCATCAGTATGAAACAAGACCTTCTTTTTCCTGGCTATTTCCCCAGCCCTTTCGATGTCCTGCAAAACACCTGTCTCACTGTTGGCGTGTTGCAGGGAAACCAAAAGAGTCGATTCTGTCAGGCAATTTTCCAGTTCTTTAAAGTCAATGCGACCCAACTCATCGACCTCTAATCGGTCTACCCTGAAACCCAGGCTTTCCAGTTGTAGGCAGGGGTTTAAAACCGAAGGGTGTTCCACCTGGCTGGTAACAATATGACCACCGGTTTTACCCAATCCGAGAGCCACTCCCAAGAGGGCGAAGTTATTCGCCTCGGTTCCTCCACTTGTAAAAACGATTTCCGAAGGAGAAACACCAAGGAGAGAAGCCACCTGTTCCCGGGCTTCATCAATAAGAACCCTGGCCGACCTGCCGATAGAATGCACACTGGAAGGATTGCCCATCTGATCTTGCAAAACAGAGGTGACGGCATCCAGCACTTCCTGAACCACCGGCGTGGTGGCATTATGATCAAGATAAATTTTATCCATCAACTTACCCAAAATACAAAAACCAGGTTAAACAACAAAAATTAGATTAAACAAAATGTGTGGATTTTAACAAGAAACGGCAAGCTATTTGCCATGCAAATCCCCTGCAATCAGGATTCGGACTGGTGCCGTTTTATAGTGGCAGAATCTGTGTCAACCTTAGGGTCTATCCCTTCTTTAGGGTCTATCCCTTCTTTCGCCAGAATTTCCTTTAGGTGGCGAATTTCTTTTTCCATTTGCGGCAACCTATCGAGCATGCATTCAATGGCCCGCGCCACAGGATCGGGGAAAGATTCCAGATCATCATCTTCCTTATCCGAAGGGATGCCAGAAAAAACCACCCTTCCAGGAACTCCGATAACAGTGGAATACTCGGGGACATCCTGGAGAACCACCGACCCGGAACCAATTTTCGTGTTTCGACCAACTTGGACCGGGCCTAAAACCTGAGCCCCGGCACCGATAACGACATTTTCAGCGATGGTGGGATGGCGTTTGGCCTTCTTGGCCGCAAGGCCTCCCAATGTCACCCCGTGGTAAATGAATACATTGTCCCCCACCTCCGCCGTTTCCCCAATCACCACGCCCATGCCATGGTCGATAAAAAATCGATGGCCAATTTTCGCGGCCGGATGAATTTCTATACCCGTTATCCATCGTGAAAACTGCGACAAGGCCCTGGCCAGAAAATTAAACCCCCTGCCCCATAATGCATGAGCCAGCCGATAGCTTATCAGGGCATGCACACCGGGATACAAAAGTAACACCTCGATAAAGTTCCTCGCAGCAGGATCTTTTTCCAGGGCAACCAGGACATCTTCTTTAATTTGACGGAGCATAGTTAGGATGTAAGCTATTGTTTATTTTTATATTATATCCCACCCGGGGCCAGACAAAAAGCATCAAATAGTTACAGATAGTGTGTCTTAGCCTATTTCGACATGAGGGGAACCAATTGGGCACGAACATAAACCCTGAACCTGGAATACATCCTTTTTATAACCAGGGTTTAATAAGTTATCAGAAAAGGTATTACCTTTTTATAACCAAGGTTTAATAAGTTATCAGAATCGGGAGTGGGCTGAAGCCAAAAGCTATTTTAAAAACGCATTAAAGTCCCAACCAGAAGATGGTCCATCAAAAGTCTACTTGGAGCGATGCGAAAAATTTATCCAGGCACCCTTTCCGGAAGATTGGGATGGTGTTTTTAATCTCAGCACAAAACAAGTCTTTTCCAAAATAACAACAGGGCTCAGGATTCGGAGGATTCGAAATCTATAGACTGGTGGTATTCTTCCAGAATGGAATCCTGGGTTTGCTGGTCTGCGGATTTATAAATTCGAATGGTTTCAAAGTGGCGGGTCTGTTGAACACGCAATAATTTCAGGCGCATTAATTCCAGAATAGCAAGAAACGTCACGACAACCTCCTGCTTGCTGTTTAAAACTGTAAACAGAGATCCAAACGTAACGCTTTCTGAAGCATTAAGAATTTCCATAATATGCTGAATCCGACCGGTGACCGACATTTCGGTTATTTCAATTTCGTAATCCTTTTCAAACGATTTGGTACCCAGGATTTTCTGGTAGGCCTTGAGCAAATCAAAAACCGATGCATCCACCAGTTCCTTCCCTTCAGGGCTTTCCTCAATTTCAATCTGTCCACCCCGCACAAAAACCTGTTGCCGGTCATGCTCCTTCAATCTCAACTCAAATGCCGCATCCCTGTAGCGCTGATACTCCCTAAGCCTGCGCATCAGTTCTGCACGCGGGTCTTCCCCGGCTCCCGCATCAAATTCGTCATCGGTTTCAGGAGCAGGTAGCAAAATTTTTGACTTGATCCGCGTCAACTCAGCAGCCATGACCAAATACTCCCCGACCAGTTCAAGGTTCAACTCCTGCAGCATTTCCAGATACTCTATATACTGGCGAGTAATTTGGGCGATGGGAATATCATAGATGTCCATCTTCTCTTCTTTAATAAGATGGAGAAGCAGGTCTAAAGGGCCTTCAAAAATATCCAGCTTGCATTGATAGGTCATGGTCGGACCATAGATTCAAGGTTTTCAAAAGGTTTCCAAAAAGTTTTCAATACGAATTCAATCATAACCAAGTTTTTACTAAGGTTTCCAATACGAACTCAATCATAACCAGGTTTTTACTAAGGT
>WASV01012751.1_pt1 | contig 25984 bp, 26 predicted proteins | sample 5698531 | NCBI WGS metagenome assembly WASV01 (sample SAMN11175559, study PRJNA528189) | sponge metagenome | isolation source: marine sponge | host: Myxilla | place: Antarctica: Western Antarctic Peninsula, King George Island | collected 2013-01 | reverse complement strand
GGCATAACACGGGCATGAATTTAGCGCAGGGGTAATCTCGCTTTTCTGTTTTTTTTTCGACTTATGCAAAGGTCTCATTAGCAAGGGCCGCTTATGGAAAAAGCAATTTTTAAAGATGCCTGCAAGGAAAACGCTCCAAAAAAGGACAAGGTTTAGTCCAAAACAGCCATTAAATCAAGGGGACAAAACTATAATCGTGGATCAAATCCGGGCGGGATTCTTAGGAAGGGTGGGCATAAAAAAAGCCGCATCCTAACCTTGCAGGAAATGCAGCGAGTCTATTGCAGATGGCTTCACTTCCCTTCGCTGGCATGATCCAGATCAGGTTCAAAGGGTCGTCCTGTTTTAGGACTCTCAGTTCAAAAACACCCCCAGTATCCGTGACGGATCTAGCTTATTTCATTTTTCCTGCAAGTCAACAATTATTGACGTAAAAACAAAAAAGAGTAATATGCACATTATGTTTCCCGCACTCCTGTTGTGCGTTTTGTTAATGGTTCTCTTTTTTGGGATCAATGGTTGCATCACCCGATCGGGCCTGTAAATCCCCATTTTGAGATACCACTCGAGAATCTGCCTAAAGCGCAGTTGGAACTGTATAACCGCGCCATGGCGCAACTAAAAAAACATTCCCGGCTGGTTAATTAACCCTCTCGCGCGATTTAATTTCCCCTTTATCTTTATATGGTAGACGAATAAAAGACGAATATATAACATACTAATTTTATATGGTTTTTTGTTTACGGGAACCATCAGGAAAATCAGCTAATACCCGAAATTAAATCTCAAAATTGCTAGCCACCTATCGTATATTGGTGCGAATAATAAAGGAGGGTAAAATTTTAACAAGCGCACGGTGATGATACTCGTCTGGTAGTAATAAAAAATCTCACTGGAGCAACCTTTTCAGTAACCTGCTAGTATTGTAGACAATTTAGATATCGAACTATTTGGAGAATTATGGCAGCGATTGACAATGAAAAGCTGGATGCATTGATCCAGGGCGAGTGGGATTATCTGGAATCCAAAAGGAGCGAGTGGAGCCTTCTCGAAGGAAAACAGGATATGGAAGTGCTGAAACATGTCTTGCGCTGTATCCTGCATATGGATTTAACCGAGGAAAAACCCGGCGAATTCAAAGAGTGTGTCAAAGTGCAAAACCCGGATGGCGGCTGGTCTAAAGAATCCCACACCGAAAAAACTTCAATGTGGATCACGACTTTTGTTGGGCTCAAACTCTGTCGATGTAATATGGCTCTCAAAGATCCGGAAATTCAAGCGACCGTTGATAAGACTCTGGAATATGTCCTGTCCATGCAGGAAGAAGACGGGCATTGGTCCGATGCTGAATGGTCTCATCTGGATACGACCTGTTCTGTCACGTGCTTTCTGACCATTTATCAGGTCACTCAGGACAAGACCGATGATGAACGCATCAACAAAGCCCGCATTAGAGGCTTCGGGTTTATCAAGGAATGGCAAAGGGATTCAGGACTCTGGAAAGATGAAACGTTTCATCCGGCAGGTATCGAAACCACGGCGCATTTAATGCAGTACACTCTGGTTCCCGCCTATTTCATGGACAAAATCGAGTATGCCGGGAAAATGTGTATGGAGGCGGCCGACTCTCTCGTAGCCGAACAAGCCGCAAACGGCAGTTGGAGTAGTGAAAATATCGACCACACCATGGATGCCTGTCGTAACCTGATGCTGGTGTCGGACACCTTCAAGGATAAGGGAAAGTACACGCCGATTATTGAAAAAGGGGTGCGCTGGCTGATCGATATTAAAAATGAGCAGGGCTGGGGAGACTTTCCCGAGGAACCGAGCAACGTGGAACGCAGCGCAGATGGACTGGACACCCTGCTCAAATACCGGCGTTTCTGTTCCCGGAAACCGATGTCCGATTTCTGGGCTTTTTCTAAATAATTCCTTCAGTATTCGTCATCGCGAACAACTGAAAGGATCGTGGCGATCCAGACTTCTGGATTGCTTCGTCGCTGTTGGTTCCTCGCAATGACGGGCTATGCAAGGGTTTCTCTGTCAAGGGGTGTCAAGCTGGTAGAGGTTTTTTGTGGAAGCAATCATATTACTTGCCGGTTACGGCTCGCGTCTGGATCGGCAGGACCTTTTTCATAAATCACTGCTGCCTTTTGGCGAGGAGACACTGCTTTCCCGCCACTTGAAATGCCTCAAGGCTCTGGGCATTCAGAAAATCCATCTCATTCTGGGTCATAATGCTCCGGTGCTGAAATCCTATGTGCAGGAGCTCAACCTCGATCTGCCGGTACATTTCATTGACAATCCGGTCTACCGCACTACTGGCAACACTTTGTCAATGGTGATGGGACTCAAACACTGCCAGAACGAAACATTGATTCTCGATGGCGATGTTTTGTATCCGCCCAAGGCCCTGCTCAACTATGTCCAAAAAGCGTTGCGCCCTTCATTTGCATTGATACCTGCCGACATCAACGACGCTGAATGTTCGAAAGTTTTATTAAAACCATCAGGAACCATCCATGCTTTCATCACCAAACGAGAACTGACCGACGAGGAAAAATCCGGTTTCGATTTCGTTGGCGAGGCGATCGGGTTTTTCATGCTGCGTCAGGAAGATGTCTCCCGGTTTGTCGCCCTGTATGAAAATAATGAGTCCGCCTACCGACCCGTCCTTTGGGAGTTCCCCTTCACTGAGTTTGCCCGAAACACCTCCCTGCATCCCTGGAACGTTGAGGAAGAAGGCTGTTTTGAAATAGACACTCAGGAAGACTACTCCATGGCTTTGAGGCGCTTCCAGTTATACCCGGATCAATACAAGCTCCCAATGCTGTAAAATTTAGTAAATACTGTTTTTATGTATGAAAAATCATTCATAACCGCCATAGCCCTGATGGGGGTCCTCGGCTTTTTCCAATCCGACCACCGCTAACCAGTGCCACTCGGCGTGGAGACCTTTGCATAAGTCGAAAACAACTGCATAAGTCGAAAACAACAGAAAAGCGAGATTACCCGTTCCGGGCACGAAGGGATATTGAGGGGGGTCGTAACTTTGTACTCATTAACTTTGAAGTGCCTTGGAAACTTTGGTCAACTGGTCCGACAATTTGCGAATGCGTTGTTCGATTTCAGGATCGGCCAGGTTGTCTCCTTCAAAGGCCTCACCTGTAACGTAAACGAATCGGGGCAGGACGATACATCGAAAGTCCAGCATCAGGCTGTTAGCCAGGCTCATGATGGACATATAACTGCCTTGTCCTCCAGCGGCACAAAGAAACCCCACCACCTTATCTTCCCAACTTTTTCCGGTAAGCTCGATCAGGTTCTTCGCAGCGGCATTGGCATCGTAGTTATAAATGGGGACGGAAAGCAAAATCCCCTCAGCTTTTTTAACCCGTGCAGCAACAGATATTACCTCCGGTTGTGCATAAGCCGAATCTCCATCACAAAGAGGTAAAGGAATATCCTTTAGAGACATAAAATCTACCGTTGCACCTGCTTGACGGAGTTCTTCCTCGGCCTTTTGTGCCAGGATCCGGCTACGACTTTCAGGATTGAGACTACAGGCCACAATTAAATAAGACATTTATTTCTCCAGATTTAAAATGGCTATAACGGCAATGATTCAAATCTTTTCCCATTGGCTTTCCATCTTGTTTACAGTATAAAATGCCAGTTATAAAATTTAATTTTGGAAAATTTTCCATTGCCTTTATCTTCTTTTAAAGCGGTTTTTTTTGATGTCGGAGGGACTCTGATCCACGTTCACCCGTCAGTCGGGGATGTCTATGCCCGACACGCCCGCCCCTTCGGCTATTCGGGTTCTGTTGAGGTTTTAAACGAAGGGTTCCGCACGCAATGGAAGAAAATGGGGGGTATCGAGTCTTTAGGTAATCAGAGCGGAGCCGAAGCGGAAAGAAATTTTTGGCGCGAGCTGGTTTATGAGGTGTTTCAACCGCTGGGAGGGCTCGACCAGTTTGAAGAATACTTCGATCTTGTTTTTGAGGCGTTTCGAGAGAAATCCAACTGGCGAGTTTATGAAGATGTGATCGAATCAAAAATTCTCGAAACTCTGAAAAAAAGGGGTGTGGTGCTGGGGGTCATTTCTAACTGGGACTCGCGGTTGACCTCCACCTTGGAAAATATTGGTCTCGCACATTATTTTGAGTTTATCCTTCCTTCTGCTGTTATCGGTTCGGCGAAGCCCGATAAAAAAATATTTGAGGAGGCGTTAAGACTAAGTGGAGTCGCAGCTCATGAAGCCTGCCATATCGGCGATGAAATGCGAACGGATGTAGATGGGGCTCAGGCGGTTGGTATACATCCTATCCTGCTGGACAGGGACAACCGTTTTGACAAGGTGGGAGTGACGAAAGTTGCTTCCCTTAGGGAACTGAATCCGTCGGCTGGATTGTGAAGCGGGGAAAGTGGATAGGCGACTATTAAGCCTTATACCCTTTTATGCCATCCAGTTTAGCGTTTTTAAAGCTGGCGTCTTTAGTGTCGGCTTTGGTCAAGTCTGCTTTGGAGAGGTCTGCTCCATGAAAAGAGACGGCGTTGAGGTTTGCCCTCCTTAAATTGCAACTGACCAAAGATGCGAAGGTCATGCTGGCCTTTTTGCATTTTGCCCGAATCAGTTTTGCCCGACTGAACGAAGCATTTCCTTAATTTTCACTACCGTTACGTTAGCCATTTCTCCCCTTCAGTTGATTCCATTCAAAACCCATCAAATAAATAGTGGGTGTAATCTTAAAATTTTAATTTTGCAAAATATCAGCATTCTTCAATTAACCCTTGTTAGGAAAATGTTCCGTCGGTCGTTTTTTCTTTTGGTTTTTCCTGAATTCCAGAGCCAATAAAAAATAAAATGGGAGATATTCGACCCAGGGAATCCACAGGCTAAATGACTGAAGTTCTTGATAATCAAAATAAAAGTCGAGGTAATAAAGGCCCACCAGTCCGGTCAATGCCATCCACGACTGTGCGGGAAATACGCACAAAAATGGCACCACCCAGCAGAGATACCATGGGTTCTGCACGGGACTCAGGAGAAAAACCAGAGCCATGATCCAGAAAAGTCCGCGAACAAATTCTACAGGTTGTTGAAGAAGAGAAGCCCCCTTGTACAGCAGCCAGAATAAAACCCCGGTCAAAATAATGGCTACTGTAAATTTACTCAGAAAGATCGGCAAAGGATTGGAAAGAATCATTTCATTTGCGAACCCGCCTGACATGTTTTTAAAGATGAAAACCAGAATAGCAAAAATGCTGTCGTTGCTCTGCCAGTACAGGGTGAAGGCTTTGAGTCCATCAAACATCTGCAGTCCGATTCCCATAAAGGGTAGGTACCCCAAAATAGTCACCCCGAGAAACAGACTGGCATTGCCGAAAGCAGCCAGCCATGCCTTTTTTCCTGCCTGGTCCATTTTTTCATAGCAGGCCTTGAGGTACAGGGGGAGCAAAATCACGGGATACAGTTTTCCTAGAAAGCCAAAGGCCAGAAACAAGGTTGCCAGGGTATGGCGGTGACAAAGCAAAAAATAAATAGATCCAGTGAGCAGGGATATACCGATGATATCCAAATGGGTCGAGTTAAAAGTTTCCTTGATGATCAGAGGACTCCAGAAATAAATCAGGCAAGCGGATTTATCTATCCCCAACCTCGAAAGAATGCCAAGGATAAAAACTAAAGTCATGATGTCGAAAATTAAAAATCCGGAACGCAGAGCGATAATGCTGTCGGGTTTTATCTGGTGCACCAGGCGGAACACAAACTGCGCCATCGGCGGGTAGATGGTCGACACATCCGGGTGGTTCACCCGTTCCAGATATTTAAGGGATTTTGGAGACGCCCATTTCAACGCATCCAGTTGTTCCAGTTCGCGCTCGTTGCGCTCAACATAAGTTTCATAATAGTTTTCTGGATTCTGAATCCTTAGTGCTTTGAAGTCATGCACTTCGGCGGGGGCGTATTCAAACGGATTGATTCCATTTGCGAATACTTTTCCATCCCATAAATAGCGGTAGACGTCATCCTCCTGAATCTGCTGAGAGGGGAGGATGACGGCACGAAACAACAGGCCGAACACGATGACCATCCAAAAACTGCCTCGGTCTCCAGGGCACTTGCGCACGAAAAACCAGGTGAGGCCATAAAGCGTACACAGGGAAAAATAAACAGCGAGATAAGTGAGAAGGGGTCTTTCTGAATATCCTTCTCCCCAGCTGAATTGGCGGGAAAGCTGGGTCAGGAACCCATAAAGCAGGAGGCTGGCTGCCCCCGTTAACAGGATAGGGAGTCGGGAACGCATACCCGGCTAGGGATTGCGGGCAAAAAAGACCTGCCCCTTAAGGAAAAATATTGCAGCTACTGGCAGCATGTGGTATCCCCTTCACTTGTTTCATGCCCTGCACGGGTATGTGATACCTTCTTCGCTAAATTCATGCCTCGGAGAGGTAGAACGGGTAATCTTGCTTCTCCGTTTTTTCGACTTATGCAAAGCTCTCGTGGACAGGGGGAGAAATAACTTTAACTTATCCGCTAAGATAGCTAAAATGTGATAGTGGGTCAAACCGTTTTCCCGATACCTCGTTTATGGACAGAAATCTAAAACAAAGCTCAAGCGGGAACTGGTCAGAAATAAGGTCTGTTCTTTTTCAGTCTCTTCCTGACGAAATGTTTTCCAAGGCGAATCAACAGGAATGGTTGACCTATCATTGGAACCTGGTAGTGGGAAAGGAAATTTCAGGGGTCTCCACCATTGACAAGGTGGCGCGGGGGATACTCTATGTACGGGTAGAGGGTAAAGAGTGGGTGCCGGTTTTGGATCTGTTAAAAAGAAAAATCATGCAGGAAATAAACAGCAGGGCAGGTAAACCGTTGTTAAACAGTATTGTGTTTAAGGCGGTGGCCTGATACGCTCTAAAGAAAAATTTTCTAAACGTTAAGACAATCCAGAAGATGAAAGCTACAACCTCTGAATTAAAGTCCATTTGCAGAATCAGCCAGTGGAGAGCCTCTGCTACAGGGTTATTCATACTCCTATTTCTGGCGAGCTGCACGACAACACCCGGAGTCCCGGATTCAACGACTACTGACTTGTCTTCTTCTTATGCGGTTTTGTCGTTCGAAAAGAAAAAACAACTTTCAGGGAAACTGGATACGCAGGACCCTCGTTCCTATTATCACTACCTGCTGGCCCTCAAGGCGGAAAAGGGCTATCAGATGGAGCAGGCCGCTTTGCATTATCAGAAAGTGGTCCAGTATGATCCGGAAACAGAAAGGTTCCATGAAAAATGGGTTCGCCTGTTGCTTCGTACCGGTCAACTGGATGAGGCCGTTGAGGCCAGTCAAAATGCGCTAGCCCGTTTTCCCGACAACGAGGAAATTTTGATGGTTCTGGGGGATATTCTAGCCAGTCATGGGAAGGTGGAAGAGGCTATCACGCATTATGACCGGATTAGCCGAGTTGCCCCTGGGAATGCCAGGGCTCCGTTACTGAAAGGTTCCCTGTTGGAGGGATTGGAGCGATTTGACCAGGCTTTTGAAGAGTATAAAAAAGCGGCGTTGATAGAATCTAATAATCCTCTGGTGCAGTTTTATCTGGGCCGAGCCTATTTACGGGCCAACCAGCTGCCGGAGGCCGAAAAGAGTCTTGAAACGGCGGTTTCCCTGAAGCCCAACCTTCTCCAGGCCCGACACCATTTAGCCTGGGTGTTCGAACGCCAGGGCAGAACCGTTGAAGCGTTGAAAGAATATGGGCAATTTTTAAAGCTGACACCAGATAACGAGCATATTAAAAATCGGATTTCACAGCTTCACTCTTCGGGTTCTTTGGGTCAGAATCCCTCGCAGAGTTTTGAAGCCATTCCTTCCGGCTTGGCAAAGCAACCCGATATCCATATGCACATCGCAACGATATATTTTGAGCAAACTCTATATAAGAGAGCGTTGGATGAGTTTCAGCTTGTTCTGGCCAAACACGATTACAAGGATGCGCATGTCTTCATGGCCCGGATTTATGAAACTCACGGTCGCCTGGACAAAGCCGTTGAGGAGTTTGAAAAACTCAGAAAACTGGAGCCGCAATCCCTGGACCTTCTTCTTTATACGGCTAGGCTCTATAGCTTGATGAAAAAGACACAAAAATCGGTGGCCCTGCTCAATGAGGCCGTTGCAATAGAACCGGAGAACGACCAGGTTCATCACTCTCTGGCACTGGCCTACATGGCCCTCAATAAAAATGATGAGGCCATTGCAACCATGCGCAAAGCTTTGGCTTTGAACTCTCAAAAAGATTCTTACTATTTTGAGTTGGGTGCCCTGATGGAAAAGGCCGGGGATTACCAAGGGGCCATTGCAAATATGAGGCAGGCGATTGAGTTGAATCCTTTGCATTCCAACGCGCATAATTTTTTGGGGTATATGTATGCGCTGGAAGGACACGATCTTGACCAGGCCCTTGAGCATTTGAAAAAGGCCCTGACCATCCAGCCTCGCAACGGTTATTTCCTGGACAGTCTGGGCTGGATTTATTTCAAAAAAGGCGAATCGAAAAAAGCTTTAACGCAAATTCAGAAGGCCTTGATCTACACCGATCCGGACCCGGTTCTTTATGACCATCTTGGGGATATTCTGTTCTCTCTGGAAAATTACGATGAGGCCAATGGGGCATGGAGAAACAGCCTGTTTCTCACTGTGAATCCAAAAGACGACCTGGGTGGAGAAGCACCGGACCCGCAAACACTCAAGAATAAAATTAATAAATCGAAAAGGCTTTTACAAAAGAGCTATTAGGAAGGTCCGTTGAATTCCTGCCTGTTAATGCGTGTGACCAACCTCCCTCATTTTTTTAGATTCCTTATTTTTGTTTTGTTGGCTTGGGGGTGTCAGCCCCGTGTCGAACCGATGGGTCCGCATTTTTTAAAAGATTCAATCACCACCGATTACGTTTTAAAAAGGCAGGTAGACCGGGCGGGGCAAATTAAAAACCTTAAATCATTCACCCGCACCAGTTTTTTAGGTCCAAAGCGGAAGCAAAGTTTCCGACAATCTCTGTTGGTTCAGGATAGTGGGTCTATCCGAGTAGATACCTATGGTTTGTTTGGTCAAGCCGTGGGAGTCTTGACCCATCATGAGGGCAGGACGACATTTTTTGATCCGGCAAAAGGCAGGGTTTATTCCGGGGCAGAAGTGGAATCCTTGATGGAGAGAATGCTGGGAACACAAGTGGACTTTCACGAGCATCTCAGAATTTTTATCGGTCATATTCCAAGACTTGAGGTTCTTAAGGTTTTAGGATCGCGTTTGAATTCAGATCGGACGCGATACATTTTGCAATTGACCGATATCTTGCGAGGTGGTCGCGTGACCCTGCAATTTTCCGCCACGACTTTGCTTCCTCTTGCGATGACCCGTTACCTGGAAGGCGCGCGCGCTGTCTATTCGGTTACATGGCAGGAATACGCTAAAGTGGGGAAGCATGACTTTCCTCATCTGGTGACGTTAACATTTCCTGAAAAACAGGAAACGATCAGGGTGAAATATAAAAATCCGATCATCAACCAGGGTCTGCCTGCGGACACGTTTCAACTCCCTTTACCTTCTTCGAGAAGTTGATGACAGCGTCCAGCATTTCTTTTAAGACCCCTGCAAAAGTGAATCTGGGGCTCCATATTCTTGGCAAACGTGAAGACGGTTTTCATGAACTCGAAACCTTGTTTCAAATGGTAAACTGGTGTGACGAGATTAAGTTGGAACGTCTTTCGCGCGGATTAGAGCTGGTCTGCAACCAGCCGGATATTCCTGCCGATGAAGGCAATCTGGCTATAAAAGCCGCCCGCCTGTTAGAAACGCGCTGTCCTGGTCGCTGTAAGGGTGTAAGAATCCATTTAAAGAAAAATATTCCACATGGGGCCGGGTTGGGGGGAGGCAGCGGCAATGCCGCCGGGATTTTGCTGGGACTTAACTTTTTGTGGGATTTAAAATTAAAGCAAAAAGACCTGATTCTGATGGCTTCCGAATTGGGTTCGGATGTGCCTTTTTTCCTGTTTTCTCCCTGTGCTATAGGAAGGGGGCGGGGAGAAATTCTCGAATCGGTCAAAAGCTCCATTAGATTTTATGTTTTAATGGTTTACCCTGGGTTTGCCGTGTCCACGGCTATGGTTTATGGGAACCTGAAATTGAATTTGACAAAGCGGGAAAATAATATTATTATTTTGAAAAATTTTCTATTGCGGTCGGAGTTTGCCCAATTGGGGGCGGCTTGGTCCAATGATTTGGAACCCGTTGTATTTCAAGAGCATCCGGGCATCTCTGAGATAAAAAAAGGGATGCTTGCTTTGGGAGCAAAGGGGGCGCTCCTTTCAGGAAGTGGCTCTACAGTCTTTGGTATTTTCGACAATCCCGAAACAGCGAAAAGTGCGTACGCCCGGTTGGAGAGAGGGGAATTCAGGCTGTTTTTAGCTGAAAGCGTTGCCAGTTTATCCGAATTATATCCTGAGGAAATGTTGCGTTAGCGACCACCCTCGCCTTCATGCCCTGAGAGGTATGTGGTGATTCTTCATTTGTCTCTTCATGAGCCTGTGTATATCGCCTCCATAAGTTTCATGCCCTGTATGGGAGTTAGGAGGGGTAGATCAAATTTTTAGAGGTGCGAATTTTCTTGCCTGGAAGTGAGGCAGGGGGGTTGGGAGAACAGAGAACCTCGGCGCATTGGTGCGGATTGGGTTTTTATACTTTGGGGCGTCGTCAAGTGGCTAAGACACAGGATTTTGATTCCTGCATTCGGAGGTTCGAGTCCTCCCGCCCCAGCCAGATTTTTACGGGGATTTTTTAGAGAATGTATTCCAGCGGTAATGGGCGGTTGCTTGTTTTTTCAGGTAGGGCCAACCCGTCCCTAGCGGAGGATATTTGTAAATATCTTAAAATTTCTTTAGGGAAAACGGTGGTCCGTGATTTCTCCGATCAGGAGATTTATGTACGGATCGAAGAAAATGTTCGCGGCGGAGATGTTTTTGTTATTCAGCCGACTTGTTATCCCGGCAATACCAATTTGATGGAATTGCTGATCATGATCGATGCCTTGCGCCGGTCATCAGCAAAAAGGATCACATCGGTGATTCCTTATTATGGTTACGCACGCCAGGATCGCAAATGCGAACCCAGGGTGCCAATCACCTCCAAGCTGGTTGCCGATTTGCTGGAAACGGCTGGAACGGATCGAGTGTTGACTCTCGATCTTCATGCCGGACAGATACAGGGTTTTTTCAATATTCCCGTGGATCATCTGTTTGCCATGAATGTTCTGATTGATTATATCCGCACACTTGCTTTACCAAATTTGATTGTTATTTCACCCGATGCGGGAGGGGTGGAACGGGCTAGGGCATATGCCAAAAGGCTGAACACTTCTTTGGCTATTATTGATAAGCGCAGGGATATTCCGAACGAAGCCAAAGCCATGAATATTATTGGTGACGTGAAGGACAAGGTAGCGTTTATTGTGGATGATATGATTGATACTGCGGGAACTCTCATGGAAGCGACCGATGCGTTGCTGGGGGCGGGTGCCAGCGAGGTTCATGCCTGTTGTTCTCATGCGGTTCTTTCCGGTCCTGCGGGGGAGCGAATCAGTAATTCCCGGATCAAGTCGGTGGTGACGACAAACAGCATTCCCTTAACCAACGGGTTAGAGAAAAACCCGAAGATCAAGGTGCTCACGGTCGCGTCGTTGCTGGGAGAAGCTATTTTAAGAATTCACGAGGAAAGCTCGGTCAGTTCGTTATTCGATTCAACCCGAGAATAAATAATCAGGCTTTGGCGTTGCATATTATGTGTAGTGCGCTCATAGCTTTTATCTAATGGATGGGAGTATAGAATGTCAGTTTTAGCGGGAAAATCAAGAGAAGTAACCGGCAAGTCTGCCACACGAAAACTTAGAAACGATGAGACCATGCCCGCAGTTCTGTATGGATTGAAAGACAACCTCAACCTGACGGTTAACCCTAAAGAATTGAGAAAGCTCCTTGAAGCAAAGGGCCGCAATGCCTTGATTGAACTTGAAATTGAAGGTGACTCCAAACGCAGCGTGGTGGTGAAAGAATATCAATCCCACCCTTTAAGGTCTGGTTGGGTGCATGCGGATTTCCTGGAAGTAGATGTTACTAAAAAAATCAAGGTCAAGGTTCCTGTTGTGCTGGTGGGTAATTCCCCCGGAGAAAAAATGGGTGGGTTGGTCAACCACATCCTTCGCAATATTGAGATGGAGAGTATCCCCATGAATATCCCTGAAAAAATTGAGGTGCAGATGGATGGGGTGGAACTCAATGATGTGGTCCATGTTTCTGATCTTGTGGCGGGTGAAGGTGTAGAGATTCTCAATGACCCCAAGGATGCGGTGGTGACGGTTCATGTTGAGAAGGTGAAAGAAGAGACACCTGAAGGCGAGGAAGGTGTGGAAGGCGCAGAAGGCGAAGCCACTGAAGCCTCTACGGATGTACCGGCTGATGCTGCCGGTAAAAAAGAAGACGGTTAAAATAAATAGTGTTCTTGATTTTAGGTCTGGGCAATCCCGGGCCACGCTACGAATTGACACGGCACAACGCGGGTTTTTGGGTGGCGGATAACTTGGCCGATAAATATGGTATCCGGCTGGGGTGCCACAAATATTTCTCCTTGTATGGAAAAGGAGAAGTGGATGGGCTCGAAGTTGTTATCGCGCAACCGATGACTTATATGAATGAAAGCGGAAAAGCGGCCAAGTCGTTGCTTTCCGCTTTTAATCTTTCACCAGAGCGAATGCTGGTGATTCATGACGACATTGATCTTCCTCTTGGCAAGGTTAAGAAAAAATTCAAGGGCGGTGATGGCGGACAGCGAGGAATTCGATCAACGATCCAATCCATACGGACCGGGGAATTTGCGCGAGTTCGAGTGGGGATCGGTAGGCCCGAAGATAAAGACGATATTGTTGATTATGTGTTGTCTCCATTTGAAGCACAAGATTCGGGCCTGATAAATGAAACTATAGAACAAGCGGTGCAGGCGGTAGAAGCGGCACTCAAAGAAATTAATAAACGATCTAAATCTACGGAGGGTTGAACGGAATGTTAGCGGAAAATAAAGGTGAAATGATTTTCATCGGATTTGCCATGACCTTGTATCTGGTGATGGCCGTTTTTGATGTGTCGCAGAATTTTGTTTATCTGGCGGTATTATTCGGATTATTCGGACTCGTCATCGCTTGGAAAATTTTTGAAAGCGTGGATGATGAACCGGCGGGCAATGAAAAAATGACCGAAATCGCCGATGCCATCCATGAAGGTGCAATGGTTTTCCTGACCAGGGAATATAGAATTCTGAGTTATTTTGTCGGAGGGGTGTTCCTTGTGTTGCTGGTTTTGATTTCCGTACAGAATGGTTGGTGGATCGGTCTGTGGACAGCCATTGCTTATGCAATAGGGGCTGGGTGTTCCATGCTTGCCGGATTTTTTGGTATGAACGCGGCGACCACCTCCGGAGTACGAACTTCTCAGGCTGCTTTGGATGGCGGCCAGGCTAAAGCCCTCAACATTGCTTTCAACGGCGGGGCTGTAATGGGGCTTTGTGTAGCGAGTTTGGGCCTGATTGGGGTTGGCGGATTGTTCACCCTGTTTGGCCGCGGAGAATCGATCGGTGTCATCAGCGGGTTTGCCATGGGTGCCAGTTCCATCGCACTGTTCGCACGTGTGGGCGGAGGCATCTACACCAAAACTGCCGATGTCGGTTCCGACCTGGTTGGTAAAGTGGAAGCGGGAATCCCGGAAGACGATCCAAGAAACCCGGGGGTTATTGCTGACAACGTCGGAGACTGTGTGGGCGATACTGCAGGTTTGGGAGCAGATATTTTTGAGTCCTACTGCGGTTCTATGATTGCTACCATTGCTCTCGGTGCGGGCATGGCAACCATGTCGTTTGAATACATGGCGCTGCCGGTTCTGGTGGCTATGATCGGCCTCGTGGCTTCTGTCCTGGGAATCCGGGCTATGAGTGCTTTGGGAAACATGGACCCTTCCGCTGCATTGCGCAATTGTACTTTTATCAGTGCCGGGGCCATGTTGTTCGTCACCTTTTTTCTGATTAAGGTTATGGGACTACCTTCTGGCGTTTTTGTCGCCTTGCTGTTTGGTTGTCTGGCAGGCATTGGCATTGGCCTGATCACCGAGTATTACACGGCTGGCAAACCAGTTGTCCGCATTGCAGAGGCAAGTGAAACAGGGGTTGCGACAGTAATGATCACGGGTCTTGCGATAGCAATGGAAAGTTGTGTTGTGCCTATCCTGATTATTGCGTTGACGATTTTTGTGAGTGCCGAGTTTGCCGGTCTTTATGGGGTAGCTCTTGCGGCCGTGGGTATGTTGGCAACGGTAGGCATCACCATGTCGGTCGATGCTTACGGACCGATTGCGGATAACGCAGGCGGAATCTCTGAAATGGCCGGACTGGGAGAAGAAACCCGTAAAATCACAGATGGACTGGATCAGGTGGGTAATACCACTGCTGCTATCGGTAAAGGTTTCGCCATTGGTTCTGCAGCTCTGACAGCATTGGCTTTGTTTGCGGCTTTTACCCAGGCGGCAAATATTGATTCGATTGATATTACCAAAACGACGGTCATCATTGGTGTCTTTCTGGGCGGGGCGATTCCCTTTTATGTCGCCGCTCTCACTATGACTTCTGTGGGAGAAGCGGCTATGAAGATGGTTGAAGAAATCCGTCGCCAGTTCCGTGAAATTCCGGGACTGATGGAAGGCACGGCAAAACCGGACAGCGCCCGTTGTATCGATATCAGTACTCAGGCGGCCTTGAAAGAAATGGTCGCTCCGGGTGTAGTGGCTTTCCTTAGTCCCATCATTGTTGGATCAGTGCTTGGGGCAGAAGCTCTGGGCGGTATGCTGATGGGTGCCACGCTTACCGGCGTTCTGTTGGCGTTGTTTATGTCTAATGGTGGTGGTGCCTGGGATAACGCGAAAAAATATGTGGAAGCCGGTAACCTGGGTGGTAAAGGGTCGCCTGCTCACCACGCTACAGTAGTGGGAGACACGGTTGGAGATCCGCTGAAAGATACATCGGGTCCGGCGATGAACATCCTGATCAAATTGATGTCTATCGTCTCCTTGGTGATGGCGCCGTTTTTCCTGTAACTGAAATATGGTTTAAGTGAAAGGGATGGGGCTTGTCTCTGTCCCTTTTCTTTTTGGAAAGGAACCTTTCCTTTGTTGTTAGGAATTCATGACTTTATAAATTCACAACCTCTATTGGAGCCTTTGATGAAACGGGAGTTGGATATCCGCACCGACTCCCCGGCACGCCTGGCCGATCAATTGTCTGGCGGAGAACTGGATATGGCAATGATTCCCGCCATTGAATATTTAAAGAAGGCCGACCGGTTCCGACTTCTACCGAACATTTCCATAGCCTCCAGAAACAAGGTGGAAACCGTTTTGCTAGTCTCCAGGGTCCCTCTAAATGCTATCTGTTCTTTGGCACTGGATAACCGGTCAAGAACCTCGGTTGCGCTGCTTCAGGTGCTTTACTCGAAAGTGTTTGCGACCGGGCTCAAACTGGAGAGCCAGGAGCCCGATCTGGAAAAGATGCTCGAAAATCACGATGCCGCATTGATCATTGGCGACCAGGCTCTAGGGTTTTCCAAAGAAGGCGTATCGGTTTATGACCTCGGTGAAGAGTGGTTCAACCAGACAGGCAAAACTTTTGTTCACGCTGTGATGGCAGTTCGGGAAGGTGTCAGGGTGGAGGGTGGAATCATTCAGACCCTGTTGGATGCAAAGCAGGAAGGAATGGAAAACCTGGATACGATTGCCGAGGGTCAGGCAAAGAAAACTGATCATCCTGTGTCTTTATTGCAGGACTATCTCAAAAATAAAATTCGTTACGATCTGGGCGAAGAGGAAATAGAAGGGCTCGTGCATTTTCAGCTCCTTTGCTACGAGGCCGGCCTGGTCCCACAAAAATTTCCCTTAAAGTTTGTTTGAGGATGGGCTCCGAAAACTCAACTTAGCTTTTGTTTTAAATAATCCGAACCCCAATTAAACCCTTCTTTAATCAACTGGCCTAATTTCTGCACAGAAGATTCAATGAACTCGAGATAAGCCTGGACGGCTTCAGTGCGTTGTAGTTCGTCCGGCTCTGATAAGGAAGGTTCTGGAGAAATGATCACTTCAGTTACCACTTCCTCGGTTACTTTTTGTTCTATAGTCGGATCAGGTTCTTCGAGGCTTGCGGTTTTCTGCAGTTCTTCCGCCACATCTTCCTTTTCAAGAGTCTGATCAAAATCGTTGCCAGAGAGGTGGGCCGGTGATGTGGACGGCGTGTCGCTGATACGTGTTTCCTGAATTTCAGAAGGCGAGACGGTAGCAAGCTTGGCAATTTCAGCATCAGGAACATCAGCAGGTTCGGAAATTTTAGCAGCCGCCTCGTCCACAAAAGGCGGTGTTGGGGTGACCAACTCAGGAACCTCAGCAGGTTCGGAAATTTTAGCAACCGCCTCGTCCATAAAAGGCGGTGTTGGGGTGACCAACTCAGGAACCTTAGCATGTTCGGAAATTTTAGCAGCCGCCTCGTCCATAAAAGGCGGTGTTGGGGTGACCAATGCTAGTGGTTTGGAAGTATCTGATTTTGGAAAAACGAAGTTTAAAATTTCAGCGGGAAGGAGGTTGTTGAAATATAGATAGCCGCCCGAACCCGCTAGAACAAGAACCATGAGCAAAATGACTTTCCCTGCACCGGATTTTTTCTTCTCCTCCGCAGGCAGAAACTCCTGTTCCTCAAACCCGAGATCGGATTCAGAATCTTCCGGCGTCTTCACCGCATCTTCATCAAACCTGGGATCGGATTCAGAATCTTCCGGCGTCTTCACCGCATCTTCCTCAAACCCGGGGTCGGATTTAGAATCTTCCGGTGTCTTCACCGCATCTTCCTCAAACCCGGGATCGGATTTAGAATCTTCCGGCGTCTCCACCGCATCGGCGGGAGCTTCTTCTTTTTCCAGAGAGTCTGAGTCCTGCGGTTTTTCTGATTTGCTGTTTTCTTGCATAAGACCATTTGCCGTGGGGACAACTGGGAAAATCTTTATCCAGAAGCGCAAAGACTATGGTTCGCTCCACAGCATTCTGACCATTTCCTAGCACTGGTGCGCCACTAGTGGATAATTTTGTTTAAGGGGTATTCCACGATATCTTCTGCGCCAGCCTTTTTAAGGTCGGGAACAATATCCCGCACTAGTTTTTCTTCCAGAATGACATTCACGGCAACCCAGCCCTTATCGTTGAGTTCGGAGATGGTGGGTTTTTTCCCCGGCGGAAAAATTTTAATAATAGCATCAAGATTATCTTTCGGAGCGTTCAGCATCAGCCCTACCCGGCCGTTTGCGGCCATGGCTCCCTGCAACATCAAAACAAGGCGATCCACTTTATTTCTTTTCCACTTATCCTGGCTTGCTTGCTTGTTCATGATAAAGCGGGTTGTCGATTCCATCAAGGTGTCCACAATGCGCAGGTTGTTAGCTCTCAGAGAAGACCCGGTTTCGGTAACTTCGACAATGGCATCCACCAATTTAGGAGCTTTAACTTCTGTTGCTCCCCAGGAAAACTCAACGTTCGCAGTCACTCCCTTTTCTTTCAGCCAGTCGGTGGTCAGGTTCACCACTTCAGTGGCGATGCGTTTGCCCTGCAGGTCTTTAACGGATTGGATGGCAGAATCGTTGGGGACGCACAGCACCCAACGTACTGGCCGGGCGGAGACCTTTGAATAAACCAGAGGTGCGATTTCTTCAACATCGGCACGATTTTCAAGAATCCAGTCTTTGCCTGTCAGACCGGCATCGAGCACGCCATCTGCTACATAACGAGCTATTTCCTGAGCGCGGATCAGCATGCATTCGATCTCGTCATCATCGATACTGGGAAAATAGGACCGGCTTTTAATGGTGATGTTATAACCTGCGCGCGCGAAAAGTTTAACGGTTGCTTCTTCCAGGCTCCCTTTGGGAATTCCTAACTTTAATACGTTACCGCTCATGGATTGGCTTCTTTCTAAAGAAAAATTATTTAAAAGGGCGGATTATTTTTTATAAACTTTTTCTGGGTCAAAAACTTTTTCTTCGATGATTTTTACATCGCCGTTAACTTTTCTGAAAAAACAACTGGTATAGCCTTTATGGCAGGCGGCATTGCCAACTTGTTCGACTTTCAGCAGAACTGTGTCGTCATCGCAGTCGACAAAAACTTCCTTAACGATTTGCACGTTACCGCTTTCTTCACCTTTCATCCATTGTTTGTCGCGCGAGCGGCTGTAAAACCAGGCTTTCCCGGTTTCCAGGGTTTTTTCCCAGGCAATGGTGTTCATGTACGCAAGCATCAGAACCTTGCCGGTTTCCGCATCCTGAATGATGGCCGGAACCAAACCGCCCATCTTATCAAAATCCAACTTCATAAAACTTCTCCAATACGTGATAACGCAATGAAAATGCGCTTAAATTTGAGACTAATCAGGGGTCAGAACCTGAAACCCTGAAACTTCTCGATTATTGAGGAAGACCAGAATGGCACATTCATTTTATTGGGTAAAAATCCCAATAAATACTGGCTCAAGGTGAAGCTTGAAAATTTAAAATATAATTGATTTTATGTCAACCTTATAATAGCCTGTTTGAAACCGAATTAGTTGTTTTTTTGTTTGTTTTGCGACATTTCCCTGTTGAATTTATGGGGAATTAAACGATTTAATCCTATTTGAAAGAGGTTTTATGCCTTCGATCACTCATTTTGAAATCTATAAACCTGCGGAGCCGTGTAGTTATACCGGGGAAAAATTGCGGGAAATCATGGCGAAAATAATCTCGGAAACGCTCACTCCAGATGGCAAAGACTTGAGCTTGAAAGGCTATTGCATTGGCCTGAATGGCATGACGATCATTACCCGTGACGAACGCGTTGCCAAAGTGCGGCGATTGAACCTGGGGGGCAACCGCATTGGCGATGCCGGGGTCAAGCTATTAGCTGAGGCGGAGTTGTTTTCCAGGGTCAACTGGTTGGAACTTGGGGGGAACGATATTGGGCCGGAAGGCATCCGTTCTCTGGCGAATTCGAATGTATTGACAAAGGTCAAATCCCTCAATCTTTATCGCAACTATATTAAGGACGAGGGGGCGATTATTTTTGCTAATAAGAACCAGTTGGCAAAAGTTGAGGATCTTGACCTGGCTCAGAACGAAATTGGAGATGACGGCATTTTGGCTCTTTCCCAGTCGAAAAAATTTCCTGAACTGGTGAGTGTTGCTTTGGACAATAATTTTTCCTCTGCTGAAGGAAAAGAAGAGGCCAAAGTAGGTCCTAACTTTAAAAAGCTCCAGTCCCTTAACCTGTAACTACTAGGCGTAGGACCAACTGCAATAGCTATTTCTGGCTAGCAAAGGGTCATCTCGGCTTGATGGGGGCCCCTGTTAGTTGCCAGCGGAGGCACTCCGCTTACTCATTCGTGGGATTAAAGTATTATGTCAGAAGTTAACCAGGATTATGGGAAAGGTCATTTTCTGATCGCCAACCCTGTTTTGCCGGACCCTAATTTTTCCCGAACGGTGGTGTTGTTATGCAATCACGACGACCAGGGTTCGTTTGGCTTGGTAATTAACCGGTCTGCCTCTGCCAGCGCCAAAGAGATTTTTGAAGGGATGGGCGTTTCAAATTCTCCCTCAGGGAAAATTTATATAGGTGGTCCCGTGTCCCCCTCACAGGTGTTTTACCTTTGCCGCTCAAAAACTCCTTTGCTGGAACTGGATGCCATTTGTGATGGAGTTTATCTCGGAATGAGTTGGGAACTTCTTGATAATTTGATGACGCGGGTTGAAGATCCGGAAAAAAATATCAGATTTTATCTGGGCTATTCCGGTTGGGGAGCAGGTCAGATTGCGGGCGAGATGACCCGGCTCAGCTGGTTGACTTGTGAGGCGCAGAGCGAATTTGTGTTTCAGGAAAATGAAGACGGCATCTGGGCAAGTGCTGTGAAGTCCATGGGCAAAGATTACGAGTACCTGATCAAAGCCCCTGTAAATCCACAATGGAACTAACCCACTAGCCGTGGGGGCAAGTAGCAATAGCTCGCAAGGCTGAAAAACGTTTTTCGGCAGAAAAACACATTGCGATTATCATGAACTTACTTTACCGGGACTCGCTCCACCGGCCTCCGGCAACCCAGCAGACTTATAAATCCACAATTCCGCTGCAATACCACGGTTTTGTCGTGGAGCAATATTTTTCATTACGATTTCCCTATCAAACCCGGGAAGCGTGGGTCGCGCAGATTATAAACGGAGACATCACGTTAAACGGAGAAAAGGTCCGACCCGGGTGTATCCTTCGTGAGGGGGATAGCATCATCACTCATGCGGGAATTCGTCAGGAGCCTCCGGCGGACCGCAGGTTGAAGGTTGTTTATCAAGACAGGCATATCCGGGTGTTCAACAAGCCGGCACCCATTCCCGTGCATCCGAGTGGGCGATATTTTCAAAACAGCATGACCGAAGTCTTGAAGAAAATGTTCCCGGAAGAAGTTCCGCGTCCTGTGCAACGGTTAGACGCAACCACCACCGGGTTGATCGTGTTTGCCCGGTCCCGTCAAGCTGCGGGATTCTTAATGAAAGAGTTTCAAAACCATCAAGTGCAGAAAGAATATCTGGCCTTGGTGAAAGGCAATCCGGAAAAAAAGCAGTTCACTTTGACAACCCCTATTGGAGTGGTGGCTGGGGCGCAACGAGGCGTGGGAGAGGGAATCAGAAAACCACAAGCCGCGACCACTCAGGTTGAATGGCTGGCCTCCACCGACACTCATTCGATTTTAAAAGTGGTTCCCTTGTCTGGCAGAACCAATCAGATTCGTGTGCATTTATCCAGCCAGGGTCTCCCAATATTAAATGATGAGGTTTATGGAGAAGGGAGCCTGGAAAGTTATGAGTATGGACTGCATGCTTGGAAGCTGAGTTTCCATTGTTTTGACCGCTACCTGGAGTTTGAAGTAGCTCCTCCGCCACATTTTCAATCTTTTTTGGAAGATTTTGATAGAAAAAGTTTATGAACTTACTGCAATCATCACTTGTATCGGATACACCCGCAAGTCAGGAAAAACTGATAGTGCGCGCCAGGAGTCCGTTTTGGCTAGCTCCTATGGCGGGGATCACCGATGTCTGTTTTCGCCAATTGATGGATGAAATGCAGGCAGGTGTTTTGATTTCAGAACTGGTGTCAGCGAAAGGGCTCTTATTTAATTCCGAGAAGACCCTGAAAATGATGCGCATTCATAAAAATCCCGGAACCATTGTCGGGATTCAACTTTTTGGTGAGTCTGCGGATGATATTGTTCAGGCGGTGAGCGTGATTGAGGAGACGGGGGCAGATTTTGTCGACATCAATATGGGTTGCCCGGTAAAAAAAGTGGTCAAAAAAGGATGCGGGGCAGCATTGCTGCGCGACCCGGCTTATGTGGAAACATTTTTGACTACGATTAAAAAAGGCATTCGTCTGCCCCTCACTGTCAAAATGAGAACGGGTTGGAATGAAAATGAGTTGACCATCCATGAATGTGTCGAAGCGGCTTACCAGTCAGGTTGCGAGTGGGTGGCCATTCATGGGCGTACTCGTGCTCAGGGTTATGAGGGCAAAGCGGACTGGGACCTTATTGCTGAAGTCAAACACCGGGCGAAATTACCGATCATCGGTAACGGAGACATCCGCAGTGCCGCCCAGGCAAAACAAAGGTTACGGGAAACTGGAGTGGATGCGGTGATGATCGGTCGTGGAGCTTTGCGGAATCCCTGGATTTTTAAAGAATGTGTCAGCCTGTCTGTTCAGCGTGTTGGTCTTAAACTTCTTAACCACTATTTAAATGGGTTGCGCGAAAATTACGATTTACGATCAACGCTGATTTTGTTGCGCAAGTTTTCTTCCTGGTTGGCGTTCGGCTATCCCGGCGCGGCGAAGTTTAGAAAAAATATATTCGAGTGTCATACCGCATCAGAGGTTATGCAACAGGCGGAAAACTTTTTCAGTCAGGTTGCCGAACTTCCAGTTCCGGCCTTTGAAGACAGTGAAGAATTTATGATGGGAGGTCATGGTTAGTGGAGTGCCCCCGCCTCCAGGGAAAAATAACCGAAGTATTGAGGAGTAGTCATTCTAAATGGAGCATTAATTTCACAAAATATACTTGAGATTAAGGCATCCGAGAAAAGAAAAAAGTTCATACCTTAAAAGGTGAAAGCCCCGTAATAGATACCCCGTTCACACAGATATACTTGGGAGGCTGTGCGGAACGGTTGCAAGAGATTGACAATAGTTCTATAGATTTAATCGTTACCTTTTTGCCGGGCCATAGGAATTTATTACTTGTGGTTTTGTGGTAAAATGAAAGCGACCTTTAGCAAAACTGAAAAGAGAATCATTCAAATCCCCCCCCTCAAATTTCTTTTATTTAACGGCTCTATAATTGGACAAGAGAACTACAACCTATGAAAAAACGCGTCCCGACCGGGTGCGCAAGCAGTATAAAAAGCAGGAAGAGTTCACCCTCTATGGCTGGAACTCCTGCATGAGCGCGTTTAAGGCGAGACCGGAAAGTCTCTTGCGTATGTTCTTCAGCCGCGCCCGTGCTGCTCAGTTGAAAGAGGTTAAGGCTTTTTGCGGAGAAAATAAAATTCCCTATCGTCAATTGGATCAGGAATCCCTCAATAAAGTTGCGTCTGGTATTCACCATGAAGGAGTGGTGATGGTCGTCCGGCCTCGTCTACTGGAATCCGCGCATCGACTGATCCGGGGAACAATGCCCGACAATGGACTGGTCGTGGCGTTAGACGGAATTGATAACCCGCATAATCAAGGAGCCATTTTGCGAACTTGCGCTTTTTTTGGTGTGCAGGGGCTGCTGGTTCCCGGAAAGGAAAAGGTTGTTTCCTCTTCCGCCGCGAGAATGGCAGAAGGAGGACTGGAAGAGGTACCGATATTTACCAGTAGTGACCTTCCTTCTGCGTTAAGAGATTGCAGGGAGTCAGGTTGGTTTGTGTTGGGTGCGGATCCAAATGCGAAAGAAACCCTTTTCAACGCTACAATCAAGTTTCCTGCTGTGGTGGTGATGGGAAATGAACAGGAGGGACTTTCGAGTCGAGTCAAACAAAAATGCGATAAGGTGGTCCGGGTTCCCGGAGAGGGTTCCTTGCAATCCCTCAATGTGTCGGTCGCAGCTGGAATCATTCTAGCGGAAATCGACCGCCGGAGAAAAACCCGCAAAAAAAACATATCTGGTTCATGATTTTCTTCGCAAAACTCCACCCCATGATCGTTCACTTTCCAATGGGTTTGTTAATCAGTGGAGTGGTGTTTGAGATTTATGGAGTGCTTCGCAACGAGGAGGTGGTTGAAACCGCAGGCCGGTTTAATATCAGGTTTGGATTCTGGTGTCTGTTTCCGGTTCTGCTGGTGGGGTTTCTGGGAATGTTCAGCCTGGAAAACACGGAAAAGTTCAAGGACCTTCTGTCCAGCCATTTGAAGTTTGCGTTCACGACTGCAGGAGTATTTATTTTGGCCATGCTGGTTTCCAGATATTTACGCCGGCCCTGGGGCAGGGTTTTGTATTTACTGATCATTGCCACAGGGGGAATTTGTGTTCTTACCACAGGTTACTTCGGCGGAGAACTTGTTCATCTCTTCGGAGTTTCCACGCGCTAAGTGAAAGAGCTAATTCGTATCACCTATCGTAAAACCTTCCGCTAAAAGACCAGTTGGTAGCCTGAAAACAGGCAGATGCCCATTACCAGAATTCCTGCCAAATAAAATCCTATCGCGGTTCTCGAGAAGGTGTTGGTGTAGGCGTAGCCGGCAGAGAATCCATAGAGGATGGTAAACAAAAAAGAATAGCCTTGATGCGCCTCAACATCGACAACGGTTCGCAAGTTAATGTCGACAGAGACCATGCCGGAAAAATCGGCGACCACAGCGGCTAGAAGGCCCAGGCTCAGATTAAAAGCTCCTGCGGCTTTTAATGTTGCATCATTTTTTTTGTGGGCCAAAAAAAGCAAGGCTAGCCCGGCAACAAATAAGGCGGGAGAAAAATGGGAAATGAAAGGGTGAAACGATACAGAGCTGACCATTACATGAGAAACTCTTGATTGGGTAGGTGGTGGAGCAGGGACTCATCCAGTCGAGATAATTTTTCGATTGCTAGATAAAGTGGCTGCTTACTAGCCCCACGCCTAGTGGGCGCCGGTCAGTCGTCCTTTTTTTTCAGGTCGCCGGCAATGTCGCCGGCAAGATCGAGGTCGGCTTCTGAAAGGTTGATATCCACGTCCACTTTGGTGGCAGCACTGATATCCTGCTGCAGCGCATCGATGTTGACGGTTTGTTTGAGTCCTTCCGCCTCATCCATGACCTCCTGTTTCAGGCCACTGAAAGTTTTTTGGAATTCTCCCCAACCTTTACCAATGGCTTTTGCGAGTTTAGGCAGATTCTGTGGGCCAATCACCACTACGGCGATGCCCATAATAATCATCAGCTCAAAAAATCCGATATCAAACATTCAGATGCTCCAATCTTGTTGCGATGGAGTTCATTCTAGCAGATTAGAGAGGTAAATGCATCAGGCTGGAATCAGGATTTTTCCGGGAGATTTTCCGCTGATCTTGAATAATAAGTCGTTTGAGGTAGTATAAGATCAATTTATGCGAATTATTCGAGGGACAAAAAATATAACCGGTGCCATTCCCTATCCTGTGATGGCGATTGGCAATTTTGACGGGGTGCATGTGGGCCATCAGACCCTGTTCCGCAAAACGGCAGAGTTGGCGTTGGTGCATGAGGGCACTGCCATCGCGTTCACCTTCGAGCCGCATCCCTTAAAGATCATCGCGCCGGGGAAAGTACCCCCCCTGCTGACCAATTTCCATAAAAAGATGGAGTTGATGGGATCCTTTGGAATCGACCTGGTCATTTGCGCTGATTTCACCCGAAAATTCGCAGATCAGCGACCGCGTGATTTTTCCAAAAATATTCTTTTTGAAAAGATAGGTGTGAAGAAGGTAGTGGTCGGGTTCGATTACGCCTTTGGCCGTGGAAGGGAGGGGACGATTCCCTACCTTAAAAAGATGGGGGAGGAGTTTGGATTTCAGGTTCATGTGGTGGAACCCTTTAAGCTCAAAGGGCATACTGTGAGTAGTTCCCATGTGCGGGAACTGATAGAGACCGGGCAGATAGAAACAGCGAGTCAATTCCTAGGCAGGGATTATTCTATTACAGGTCCAGTTATTTCCGGTTATAAAACCGGGCAGGCCATCGGGTTCCCAACCGCTAATATTGATACCAGCAAGGTCCAGATACCGGGGACGGGGGTGTACGCGGTTCGGGTTGTCTATGAAAAGAAACCTTATGACGCAGTGGCTAATATCGGGTTTAATCCAACCTTTCATCGCGACCGGTTAAGTGTCGAGGTGCATATCTTTGATTTTAATCAAGTGATCTACCATCATGAAATTGAAGTTCAGTTTGTGGCGCGCATTCGCAGTGAAATAGCCTTCAAGTCGGCTGACGATCTGGTCACTCAGATTAAGCACGATATTGATAAAGCCAAAAAAATACTGGAGAAGACAGAAATCCCGAACAAGTGATTCTTTAGTTGGCAGGTATTTAAATTCTACAAGAATTTGCTATCAGGAATTTGCTATAATGTTGCTTTAAATTTTGCCCAAATAAATATTGTATGTCTTCGTGAGCAAGAGCTCACGCCAACAGACTGAAAATGTATGCCGAAGTGGCGGAATTGGTAGACGCGCATGATTCAGGTTCATGTGTCCGAAAGGATGTGGAAGTTCGAGTCTTCTCTTCGGCACCATTTTTCAATTAATTTTACTGTTGGCTTACCAGAGTGATTATTCAGCAAAAGTTTGACCGATGA
>WASV01134956.1_pt1 | contig 26066 bp, 27 predicted proteins | sample 5698531 | NCBI WGS metagenome assembly WASV01 (sample SAMN11175559, study PRJNA528189) | sponge metagenome | isolation source: marine sponge | host: Myxilla | place: Antarctica: Western Antarctic Peninsula, King George Island | collected 2013-01 | reverse complement strand
AGAAATCATCGGCGCCGTAGTCGATGTCCAGTTCCCCCGCGAGGCGGTTCCGAAAATATATGACGCGCTCACGATCGCCGAGGGCGGGTTGACGCTGGAAGTGCAGCAGCAGATGGGCGATGGCGTAGTGCGCACCATTGCGATGGGCTCCAGCGACGGCTTGCGTCGTGGTTTGGCGGTGGAAAATACCGGCGCGCCGATATCAGTACCAGTTGGTGCCGGCACGCTTGGGCGGATTATGGATGTGCTCGGCAATCCGGTGGATGAAGCTGGCCCGGTTAAAACCGAAAAACTCATGCCGATTCACCGCCCAGCGCCGAGCTACGAAGAGCAAGCCGCCAGCCTTGAATTGTTGGAGACCGGCATCAAAGTCATTGACCTCATCATGCCCATCGCCAAAGGCGGCAAGATCGGATTGTTCGGCGGTGCCGGCGTCGGTAAAACTGTGACTTTGCTGGAACTCATCAATAACATTGCGACCGCGCATAGCGGATTATCGGTGTTCGCCGGCGTCGGCGAGCGCACCCGCGAAGGCAACGACTTCTATCACGAGATGACCGAAGCCGGCGTGCTCGACAAAGTGGCAATGGTTTATGGGCAGATGAACGAGCCGCCCGGCAACCGTCTGCGCGTCGCCTTGACCGGGCTGACCATGGCAGAACACTTCCGCGACGAAGGCCGCGATGTGTTGATGTTCATTGATAACATCTATCGCTACACATTAGCCGGCACCGAAGTATCGGCGTTGCTCGGGCGCATGCCATCGGCAGTTGGCTATCAACCGACTCTAGCCGACGAGATGGGCGCGCTGCAAGAACGCATCACTTCTACCAAAACTGGATCGATTACTTCCTTCCAAGCGGTCTATGTTCCAGCGGACGACCTCACCGATCCGTCGCCGGCAACCACCTTTGCCCACCTTGACGCAACGCTGGTATTATCGCGGCAGATCGCCGAACTTGGCATCTATCCGGCGGTTGACCCGTTGGACTCTACCTCGCGGCAACTGGATCCGTTGGTCGTTGGCAACGAACATTACGCCACTGCGCGCGCGGTGCAGAGCATCCTGCAACGCTACAAAGAACTGCAAGACATCATTGCCATCCTCGGCATGGATGAGTTGTCTGAAGACGACAAACTCGCAGTCGGTCGTGCGCGGCGCATGCAACGCTTCCTATCGCAACCGTTCGCCGTAGCCGAAACCTTTACTGGCACGCCGGGCAAATATGTTCCCCTGAAAGAGACCATAGCGGCATTTCAAGGCATCGCCAACGGCGACTATGACCACCTACCGGAGCAGGCATTCTACATGGTTGGCGGCATCGAAGAAGTGTTGGAACGAGCCAAACAGTTGAGTTAGTTAGGTAAACTAATGAATACCATCCAAGTCGAAATTGTCAGTGCCGAACGCGAAATCTGGTCCGGCGAAGGAACCATGGTGTTCGCCCCTGGCGAAGTGGGCGAGCTCGGCATCGCCCCGCGACACACCCCCCTCATCACCCGCCTCAAACCGGGCGAAGTTCGGGTGCAACAAGCGAGCGGTGAAGAGCAATTTTTCGTCATCTCCGGCGGCATACTGGAAGTCCAACCGCATGTCGTTACCATCCTCTCCGACACCGCCATCCGCGCCGCCGACTTAGACCAAGCCGCTGCCGAAGAAGCCCAAAAACGCGCCGAAGAAGCCCTGCGCGACCAGACATCAACCATGGAATACGCCCAAGCCAAAGCGGAACTCGCCAATGCGATGGCGCAGTTGCGGGCGATTGAAAAGTTGCGGCAGATGAAGGGGTAAGGGGCGAAATGGAGCCAATAGCGGTTAATGATTTTGTGTCTAGTGTATTGGCAAATATCAATACGAAATTATCTAAACTCCCTTAAGGGGGTTGTTTGTTTGTTTGCGCTCCAATGATGTCGCCGTTAGATAATGTTTTCCGAGAAATTATTTAGGGGTTGACAGAAACAAAAAAGACAAAGGAAGGTCATTTAATCGTAGTGCTTGAAACGGTTGGTGGATACATAGAGACGGCCCAGCGCATGGTTTCTGTTATGCGCAAACATTACAAGGAAGTTTCATTTATTGTCCCAAGCCATGCGTATTCTGCCGGCACAGTGTTGGTATTATCCGGCGATAAAATCTATATGGATTACTATTCTGTTTTGGGTCCGATTGATCCACAATACCCTGATTTAGAAAACACGTTGAGGACAGTATTCCGATGACTCAAAAAGTTTATCCAGCAAAAGCAGACCCGCGCAAATTTAACACCCAAATTGGTGAATTGAAAGAAGCGTGGTGCCAGCAAGGCGGGGATGAATTGCGATTTCTGGGTTAAGATTTCCAGATTGATATTTCCCAATTGACATTTCGGGCGGGCACATGATTAGACGCGGTTGGCGTATTGGCATTGCTGGCATTTGTAGGGAAGTTGTTTTTCGCGCGGGGCGGTAGATTAAGCCGAATAAATCTCGCCGGTAAAGAGTAATCACATTAGGCAAAGGTTTTTGTTAATCGCCAACTTATAACCCCATGCTACAAGTTTAAGGGGGGGGGTTAGCCCTCGTGTATGGGCAGGGGGGGGTGGTATAATTGCATCTGTTTTTAATCAACCTCAACCTTAACTGGAGAAAATCCAATGAAAGGCAACAAAATTTTAATTGCAACTGTGTTATTTGGTATCTTGTTTTCCGCGCCATCGTTTGCACAAAAAGTGCATACTGGCGGATTAGAGGGTTACAAAGTTGGCACTCAAGCCGATATTGCAGGTTTACAACGCATCAAGCAAACGCTGGTTGCACCGCCAAATCTGCCAAAGCATTCACAAACCAGCCCTGACAAGCCACGCATAATTGAAGTGCACATGGTAGTTGAAGAAAAAGAAATTGAAGTAGAGCCCGGTGTTTTTATGTGGGCATTTGCTTACAACGGACATGTGCCAGGTCCGATGATTGTTGCCCATGAAGGTGATTACATTGAATTGACGCTGTCAAGTCCCAAAACCAATATGCTGCCACACAATATTGATTTTCATGCGTCCACTGGTGCGTTAGGTGGCGGTGAGTTAACCGTAATTCCGCCTGGCAAAGAAGTGACAATTCGATGGAAAGCAACCAAAGCCGGTGTGTTTATTTATCACTGTGCACCCGGTGGCGTAATGGTGCCTTGGCATGTAGTGCATGGCATGAATGGTGCAATCATGGTGCTGCCAAAAGGTGGATTAAAGAATGATATGGATAAACCAATTAAATATGACCGTGCCTACTATATCGGCGAACAAGATTTTTATATCCCGCGTGATGCAAATGGCAAGTTTAAACGTTACGCCACACCAGTTGCGGGACTTGCGGATGACCTTGCGGCGATGAAAACTTTAATGCCAACGCATATAACTTTTGGTGCAAATAAAACTGCGCTGACTGGTAAGAATGCGATGACCGCCAAAGTTGGTGAAACCGTGCTTTTCTTGCATTCACAATCCAATCGGCAATCCTATCCGCACTTAATTGGCGGTCACGGCGATTATGTTTGGGAGCGTGGAAACCTTGGCGACAAGCCACAAACTAATTTAGAAAGTTGGGTTATTGCGGCAGGTTCTGCTGGTGCGGCTATCTACACATTCAAACAGCCCGGGACACATGTTTATCTTTCGCATAACCTAATTGAAGCATTTATGTATGGGGCACTTGGGCATGTACAAGTTGAGGGTGAGTGGAATAATGACTTAATGGAGCAAGTTAAGCCGCCAACTGATATAAAATAAATGCTCTGTTGCCAACCCCGCTAATTATGATGATTAGCGGGGTTTTTTTGTATAATCACCAATCTTAAATTAATCCGAGAAAATCCAATGAAACGAATTTTATTAATCGCTGTGTTGTTGTTTGGGTTGTCCGCTGGTGTATATGCCCAGACGGATGATGAAATTACTGCTGAACGGATTGCAATGGTACGTGTGTTGGCTGAACTCGGCGAAGCCGAGCCTCAATTTGTTTTGGGAATTTCATACGAATAGGGCGATAGCATTGAAAAAGATTTGGGCGGAGCAGAGTGGGCATGACTGCGCTATTTGGACGACATTCCAAACTTCACCGGCAAAGATGAAGTTATTCGGTGTCCTTACGAGAGCGTAAAAGGTTCGGATTTTGGGGAGTAGTCATCCACGGTTTTGCTGGTCGGCAGATATGAGATTACGGCGCACAAACATATCGGCACCGTGTAGTATTACTGCAAAACTAAAAACAGCATTCGGTTATCGCGCAACAGTTTAATCAGCAATGTCTTATGCGCACGTTCGAGCACTTTCTCTAATGATGCCAGATTTTTAACGCGTTGCCGATTGATGGTTAGGATGATGTCGTTTTCCTTCAAGCCAGAATGCACCGCTGGGCTATTTGGCTCCAGATCAACGATTTTCACACCACCACCGTGTTTGGCGGTTGGCGTGGCGCTCATAAAATGTGCACCGGTCAATCGCCCGTCGATTTTTTCATTACGCAGTACCAAGCGGTCGATTGCTTTAATGCGTGCTTCCACAGTCTTTAATTTTCCATCTCGGTAGAATTCCACCTCTGCTTCTGCCCCGGCACGAAGCAACCCGACCGCATTGCGCAAGTCGGAACCTCTAGTGATCGAGTCACCAGCGAAACCAACGATGATGTCTCCTTCTCGTATGCCGGCTTGTTCGGCTGCCGAGTCGGCGATCACTTCTAATACCACGATTCCTTTTTTCCCAGCAATATCAAAGGCATCTGCCAATGATGGCGTGAGGTCTTGCATAACCACCCCCAATAAACCACGCCGGACATTGCCGTGTTCAACTAATTGAATCATCAAGTCGTTCGCCATATCGATGGGAATAGCAAAACCGATGCCAACACTACCGCCGCTTCTGGAGAAAATTGCAGTATTAATTCCAATCAATTCGCCGCGTAAATTGACCAGCGCCCCCCCTGAGTTGCCCGGATTAATGGAGGCGTCGGTTTGGATGAAGTCTTCATATCCTTCGATCCCTAAGTTGCGGCGTCCGAGCGCGCTGACGATGCCCGAAGTAACCGTTTGACTGAGCCCAAACGGATTGCCGATGGCAACCACAAAATCACCAACGCGTAGAGCCGCCGAACTGCCAAGAGGGATTTCGATTAGTTGTTCGCTATCTACTTTGACAACAGCGATATCACTGTCGGCATCCGAGCCAACCAACTTTGCATCCAACGTGCGGCCGTCCCAGGTGGTTACCGTAATTTGATCGGCTTGGTCGATGAGGTGGTGATTGGTAATGATATACCCGTTGGCAGCATCGACAATTACCCCTGAACCGAGGCTACTGCTCGATCGCTGTTGCTCAGGGAAGTCGAAAAAGCGACGGAAAAACGGATCCCGCATCAGCGGATTTTCCTGTGCTTGCAAGTGTGTAGTGGTCGAAAGATTTACCACTGCCGGTTGCACTTTTTCCAGCATTGGAGCTAAACTGGGCAGGGGCTCACCGTCCACCGCTATCGGCAACGCCACCCCCGCTGGGGCAATCATGCACAGCAAAACAATCAATAGTAGTTTACGCAACAGAGTATGCTCGATAATCATTTTTGGTTTTTTAAGGGCAACAATTAAGTATAATAGCGTTGGCATGGTAAATCAACATGTCCCCCGCTTCGCGCATGTTTCATCGCTAAAATATAATCAGCAAATAGGAAAAAGTTGATGTCAAAAAATGTGGTAATGCTGTACTCGGCACTAGGTCACGCCTATTTCCACATGTTTACCGCATTTTATTTTATCATTGTTTTATCGCTCGAAATCGAGTGGCATCAGCCTTATCACGAACTCATTAAGTTGTGGTCGCCCGGCGCAGTACTCGTCGGTATATTTGCTATTTTCGCCGGCTGGTTAGGTGATCGATGGAGCGCGCGTGGCATGTTGGTGGTGTATTTTTTTGGCATGGGCTTGAGTGCTATTGCCGCCGGGTATGCGAATAACCCGCTTATGATGTTATTGGCACTCTCTGGCATTGGGCTATTTGCATCGATCTATCACCCGGTTGGCATTCCGCTGGTCATTCGAAACAGCGGTAAGTACCAAGGCAAAGCGCTCGCACTCAACGGCGTATTCGGTAGCCTCGGTACGGCAATGGCCGGGGTGGTAACTGGCTTTCTGGTCGATATAGGTGGTAGTTTCATCGCATTTGTTCTGCCCGGTACGATCGTTGTACTGACCGGCGTTGCAATGCTCATCGGGTTACGCCGCACCGAGCTGCATACGAAAACAGAGCAACCAAAACTTAGCGGCGGTGTTCATCGGAGTAAGTGGACGCCGTTGCTGGTGATCCTATTTTGCCTGGTGGCTTCCGGTTTAGTTTATCATTCCATGCAGACCGTAATGCCGAAGGTCTTCTCGATCCGCCTTGATCCGGGTGCGGTTACAGGAGTCAAAACTGTCGGCATTTATATCGCGGTGGTATATGGGATCGGCGGGCTTTTCCAGTTTATTGGTGGTGCACTTGCCGACCGTTATAGCCTCAAATGGGTCTACTTGTGCCATTTTGTGGCATATGGGCTGTTGTTGTTGCTTGCCGCACAAGTGGGCGGAATTTTACTGGTGGTTGTCATGTGTGCAGCGGTATCATTCGGGGCAGGTGTGTTGCCCGCCGAAAATATGTTGCTGGCGCGCTATACCTCGAACAAGCATTATGGCTTGGTCTTCGGGCTCAAGTTCGTACTATTTTTTGCATCGGGTCCGATTGCTATAATGTTGGTGTCCGTGATCAATCGGCAAACCGGGCAATTTGTTGGGGTTTTTCTAGTGCTTGCAATAGCGGTTATGGCGATCTGCCTGGCGGCACTTGCATTGCCGCGCACTGCAAGTAAGCTGCAGACAAGTTGACCGACACGAATCAAACCGATTGGACTTGCCAAAGGAGATAGCATGGTAAATTGTAATACACCGAAATCCACTACCTATTGCGGCCTGCTGATAGCGGCTTTGCTGATGGTGCTATTTACTGCTTGCACGACGACTTCGCAACCGAAACACCCTGCGGATGCGTGCAAAATCTATACCGAAAATTCCAGTTGGTATAAGCATACGCGCAAAGCAGAAAAAAAATGGAACGTCGATGGAGCCGTATTACTTGCAATTATGCACCAGGAGTCGGCGTTTGATGCTAAAGCCAAGCCGAAGCGCAAACGCTTTCTCGGTATTCCATTGCGACGCCCATCTTCAGCATATGGGTACGCACAAGCGTTGGACGGCACTTGGGCTGACTACAAGAAGAAGACCAATCGGCTCTTTGCCCAGCGAAATAAGTTTTCTCATGCGATAGATTTTATCGGCTGGTATGTTGCCCAATCACGCAGACAGCTGAGAATTTCTCCGACCGATGCTTATCGAAACTATCTCGCATATCACGAAGGTTGGGGTGGCTATCGGCGCGCAACTTATAAACAAAAAAAATGGCTGATCGCGGTGGCAAAAAAAGTGTCACGGCAAGCAGCCCAATATCGCAGGCAATTAAAGCGTTGTAGCCACAAGTTAGATTAACGCACACCCCCCCCAAAACCGACTTTTTACTGCGGTGATGTTATCCGCTCAGCAGGGTGCGCTTAACCCGGATGTGAACCAACGTCGGGTGTGAACCAACGATTTACTTCGTGGCTAGCCGAGAAAGTCTGGCGACTGTCAAAGGAAAAAGTGTTGTGAAAATAATCATCGCAGGTATCTGATTGATGATACTTCGATTGATAATACATCTTGTCGTTGCAAATTTTTTGCAAGGCAATCACCAGCGCGTCGACATCGCGTTGGTCGTTATACAAACCAAAGCTGATGCGCACCATGCCGCGATGCAAATCCACCAGTATTTCAAGTTCGTGGTTACTCAAATTGTCCATCTGTTCGCCGAGGTCATCAGCAATCATTGTGCGCACATAAGGTTCAGCACAGAAGCATGCATTTCGAACCGAAATATTGAAGTAGTCGTTTAGAATGGCGGCGGTCAGCGAGTGATGCAGCCCGCGAATATTGATCGAGACCGCGCCGGCGCGCTTACATTGGTCGGTGTTGGTGGCGCCATAAACAACCACATCATCAATTTTTTTTAGTTTAGCAACGACGTCATTAATTAATTTCGTCTCTTCTTTTTCGATAAAATCCATGCCGATTTTTTTGAGTGCACACAACGCTGTCGCTAATGCAATCGCACCGACAATATTAGGGGTTCCGGCTTCTTCTCGATCGGGAAATTTTTCAGTTGGTGCATAGCGGTCGAGATAGACATCATCCGTCATACCACCTCCGACTTCATCGGGGTCGACACCGGCAAATAAATCGAGCCGCGTGACTACAGCCCCTGGAGAAGACGGAGCATATATTTTATGCCCGGAGAGACAGACGATATCGAGATCGCGCGCCGGGTTTTTGTGGGCACTCATTTGAATCGGCACATGAGCGGCCATCTGTGCTGCATCGACCACAATCAGCACACCATAGCGGTGCGCCAGCTCGGCAATTTCATAAATTGGGTTGACGATGCCAGTAACATTGGAAACTCCGGTTACCGAAACATAATTTACGCGTTTGCCATATTTTTTGAGTGCTTGCTCGATACGCTCGAGATCTGCGCAAGCATAACCATGTGCAGTAATTTTGACCGGCACATGGACGACTTTGTTAAAGTTTTTGCGGTGTGGCAGGTCGTTGGAGTGATGTTCCATGATAGTCGTGATAACCACATCACGGTCTTGCCATTTGTGTGCTAATGTGCGTGCCACCCGATTGATCCCACCAGTCGTGCCGCTACCGACGAAAAAACATCCATATGTTTCAGAGTTTGCCCCGACGAAATCCAAAACCATCTGATGTGCCCATTCAAATTCATGCGACGAAATTTTTGCGCCGAAGTGGGCGTTGCTATGGGTGTTCGCATAATAGGGTAAGTATTTATCCACGACATGTCTAACAACGCCAATCTGTAAAGTGCTGGCAGTGCTGTCAAGATAGATGCGCCGAGTATTTTCGCCGGTCGCTAGTTGATACTCGACATTCAAACCAGTAACACTGGCTTTGAGCTTCTCTAGCATGGCGTGCTTTTCGGCGTTATTGCTTGCTTGTGTAGACATGACGATTCGATGGACTGTTGTACGGGCTCATGTATAAGAGTTATATGAAAAAATGCATGTTATTAATCTTGACAACCATTTTACCCTATTATGTATACACGAAAATCGGTGGCGAAGCGAATAATCGATTATAATTTACAGCTAACTTCCGGTTTCTCCGAGGGTTTAGACTGAAGAGAGCCGAGCAACAGAGAGCCGAGCAACCAAGGCGGTAAGATAGACCAGAAACTATGCAAAAATACGATATTATCGTCATCGGCAGTGGCCCAGCGGGTAAAACGGCAGCGATACAGGCAGCTAAACTGGGGCGAAAAGTTGCTGTCATCGATGGCATGCCGCAAGTTGGAGGGGTATGTGTGCATACCGGCACCATTCCTAGCAAGACGATGCGCGAGACTGTGTTGAACCTCAGCGGATGGCGAGAGCGCGGTTTTTATGGGCGTTCCTATCGCGTCAAACAAAACATAACCGCGACTGATTTGATGCGCCGTTTGAGCATGACATTGAAACGCGAAGTCGATATTCTCGAGGATCAACTGCTCCGAAACAATGTCGAAATTATCTGCGGGCAAGGCAGTTTCATCAGTGAAAAAGTACTTGAAGTCACTACCAAGTCTGGCGAAAAGTACAAATTAACAGCAAAAAAAATTATCATCACTGTGGGTACTCGTACCTACCGACCAGATTATGTTCCGTTTAATGGTACGACCGTCATCGATAGCGACGAAGTGACCCAATTGCGTACGTTGCCGCGTTCGCTTACCGTTATTGGTGCTGGCGTAATCGGTGTCGAATATGCAACCATCATGCAAACGCTCGACATCAATGTAACGCTTCTGGAACCTCGAGAGACCATGCTCGACTTCATCGACAAAGAAATTTTGATGCATTTCATGCATGATATCGTCGATGCCGGTGTGCGTTTGCAGTTCGGGCAAAAAGTTGCCAAAATCGAAGTTCGAAAGAATGGCTCCTGTGTGGTGCGGCTCGAAAGTGGGCGATCAATTGCTTCCGACATGGTGTTGTTTGCCGCCGGGCGGGTTGGTGCTATCGATAATTTGGGGCTCGAAAAACTAGGCATCGAAAGCGATCATCGAGGTCGGCTATCGGTCAACGAATATTTTCAAACAACGGTGCCACATGTCTATGCTGCTGGGGATGTCATAGGTTTTCCGAGCTTGGCATCAACTTCGCTCGAACAAGGCAGAAGTGCGGTCTTGCATGCGTTGGATGAGCCGGTGTACAAAACCCCAGAATTTTTCCCATATGGTGTCTATTCGGTGCCAGAGATGTCGACTGTCGGCATGTCTGAGGAAGAGGTGGTCGCGCGCAAGATTCCGTACGAAGTCGGTATTACCCCGTTGCGTGAGACCTCTCGCGGCAAAGTCATGGGCTTGCAATCGGGCACGCTCAAAATGATATTCTCCATGAAAACGCGGCGCTTGCTTGGCGTTCATATTGTCGGTGAAGGCGCAACCGAATTGATTCATATTGGTCAAGCGGTGCTCACGCTAAAAGGTACACTCGATTATTTTCTTGAAAACGCATTCAATTATCCGACGCTAGCGGAGGCGTATAAAGTTGCTGCGTTGTATGCGCATAATCGCATGACAGCACTCATCGACTAACATGCATCGACTAACATGGGGCATGGGATCCGAAACTTATTTCCCAGAGTAAGGTTGTCAAAAAAGTGAAGTAGGATTGCCCGGCAACGAGCAAAAAGTGCGATGGCACGCGATGCATCTCGCTTTCACCCGTTACGGGATCAGTATAGTTGAACCCGTCGTGCGCCGATTTTCGAGTTCGCGGTGTGCGGTGGCGGCATCCGCTAATGGATAAGTTTGATGGGTGTGGATGGAAACTGCGCCTGAGGAGACCACATCAAACACTTGACCTGCGGTATAAGTCAACTCAGCGCGGCTGGTAGTGTAATGAAGCAGCGTAGGACGAGTCAGATAGAGTGAGCCTTTTGTACTCAACAAGCCGATGTCAACGGGTTCAACTTTGCCGGACGATTGTCCAAATGAAACCAATGTGCCACGCGGCTTTAGGCAATCCAGTGATCGCATAAAAGTAGCTTGCCCGACCGAATCATACACCACCGGTACGCCTGCACCCTCGGTGATCTGGGCAACCCGATCGACAAAATTTTCGCGGTTATAATTGATGACATGCGCGCACCCGTTGGCACGCGCCAACTCGGCTTTTTCTTCAGAGCCGACAGTTCCGATTACGTTTGCGCCAAGGTGTTTTGCCCATTGACATGCAATCAGCCCGACTCCACCAGCAGCGGCATGAAATAAGATCGTATCTCCCGGTTTGATTCGGTAGGCACTACGCAACAGATAGTGTGCGGTCATGCCTTTTAGCATGATTTTCGCCGCGGTCTGGTCGTCGATATTTGGCGGGGTTTTGACGACACGTGCCGCCGGCATATTGCGCGCGGTGCTATATGCACCGAGTGGTGGCGAAGCATATGCAACTCGATCGCCGACGCAAAAATCGGTGACCTCCGAGCCTACTTTTTCTACTACTCCTGCGGCTTCCAAGCCGGGTGTGAAGGGCAGCGGTGCCGGATAAAGCCCGGTGCGAAAATACACATCAATAAAGTTTAAGCCAATGGCGGTATGGCGAATTTGTATCTCATCTGGTTGCGGTGTAGAAAGGTTTGTGTGCTGCCATTCCATCGCTTCGGGGCCGCCGCTTTGGCGAATGACTATTGACTCGGTCATCCTATCGCTCCCGAAACTCTGATCGACTCGGTTTCAGCGGCAGAATAACCGCCGACCTCGCGCAAAATTTTCTCAGTATGCTCTCCAAGAAGCGGTGAACGCGTGACCCGCACTTCAGAATCTGACAAATTGATCGGGCACCCGACCGAGAGATAATTGCCGCGCACCGGATGATCGATTTCAACCACTGTGCCGCTGGCACGTAGCGATGGATCTTCGGCGAGTTCTTTCATCGACAAAATTGGACCGACTGGGATATTCCTCTTCCCACAAGTCTCCATCACTTCAAATTTGGTCTTAGTTTTAGTCCAGGCTTCAATCGCATCGAATATCGTGTTCAGGTGCGGTAGGCGCGCGCCCAGTGTCGCGTATTGTGGATCTTTTTTCCAGTCGGGGTTACCGATAACCTCGCAAATATCTTCCCACGCCGTTGCCTGTATGACGAAATACGTATAGGCATTTGGGTCGGTTTTCCAACCGCTGCATTTTAGAATGCGACCTGGCTGTCCACCACCCGAATCGTTACCGGCACGCGGAGTGGCATCGCCAAATGGAATGCCATCGATATGCTGCGAATACTCGGTAAGCGGGCCAGCGGAGAGACGTTGTTGGTCGCGCAATTTAACCCGACATAAATTGAGCACGCCATCTTGCATCGGCACGAAGACTTTTTGCCCCCGCCCGGTTTTCTGCCGTTGAAACAGTGCCGTCACGATACCGAGTGCAAGGTGGAGCCCAGCACCCGCATCGCCGATTTGCGCGCTGCTGATGAGTGGTAGACCATCGGGAAAACCGGTGGTCGAAGCCGCTCCGCCTACACACTGCGCGACATTTTCATACACTTTGCTATCCTCATAGGGGCCCGCACCAAAACCTTTGATCGACGCAAAGATCATGCGCGGATTAAGTTTTTGGATGTGCTCCCACGAAAACCCCATTCGCTCCAATGCTCCCGGCGCAAAGTTTTCGACCAATACATCGCATGCGCAAATAAGCCTCTCCAATACCTGCTTGCCGGTCTCGTTTTTGGTGTCCAGTGTCAACGAACGCTTATTATGATTGAGCATAGTGAAATACAACGAATCAGCCCCTTCGATGTCGCACAGTTGCGTGCGCGTAATATCACCGGTGCCCGGTCGTTCGATTTTAATCACATCGGCACCAAACCAAGCGAGCAGTTGTGTACAACTAGGACCCGATTGCACATGCGTAAAATCGAGAATTTGGATACCTTCGAGTGCTTGCATGGGGGTATTTTCGTATGATTGATGAGGTTGTTTTGATCTGGAGATATTTCTCAAAATCTATGCGCTAAAATATAGCACAGTGTCAACGTAAAATCTGGGTATCATCAATCTACAAAAAACAGGCACACCGCATGAAAATCACAGAACTTAAAACCTGGGTTGTCGCCAATCCACCACCGCATTTTGGTGGATCATATTTCATTTTCCTCAAATTGGTAACCGATAGCGGTGTCGAAGGGGTTGGCGAGGTCTATGCTGCAACTTTTAGCCCGCATGTCATCGTCAAAATGATCGAAGATGTCTACGCACGTTTTGTGCTCGGTGCAAACCCGTTTCAAATCGAAAAGCTCTGGCGTAATGTCTATGGTAGCGGCTATAACTTGCGCCCGGACGTTTCATTGATGGGTGTGTTAAGTGGTCTCGAGATCGCGTGTTGGGACATTATCGGCAAAGAAGTCGACCAGCCAATTTATGCACTACTTGGCGGGCAGGTGCACGAGAAGTTGCGAAGTTACACGTATCTGTACCCTGCAGAAGAGGATATTGACGAGCGAGTGTATTCCGATCCTGATGTCGCGGCGATACGTGCTGCCGAGTATGTCGAACAAGGTTTTACTGCGATTAAATTCGATCCGGCGGGTCCGTATTCTGTCTATGATGGTCGGCAGCCGTCCATGCAAGACTTGGAACGCTCGGAACGTTTTGTTAAGCAAATCCGCACCGCGGTCGGCGTGGGTGCTGACATGTTGTTTGGAACGCACGGGCAATTTACCGCCGCTGGAGCGATTCGGCTAGCGCGTCGTTTGGAGCCGTGGGAACCACTGTGGTTTGAGGAGCCGACGCCGCCTGAAAATCCACGCGAAATGGCGGCAGTTGCACGTCAAACCACGATTCCGATTGCGACAGGCGAACGTTTGACCACCAAATATGAATTCGCGCGCGTGCTGGAACATCGTGCCGCGGCGATTTTGCAACCGGCACTTGGGCGAGTTGGCGGCATTTTAGAAGCGAAAAAAATTGCCAGCATCGCAGAGACTTATTATGCACAGATTGCGCCGCATCTGTATTGTGGTCCCATCGAAGGTGCTGCTAATATTCAACTGGCTACGTGCTCGCCTAATTTTTTGATTCTTGAAAGCATTGAAACTTGGGGTGGTTTTCACGCCGAAATTCTAAAAAAACCGATCTGTTGGCATGAGGGGTATGTGATCCCGCCAACCGCACCCGGTTTGGGGGTAGAACTCGACGAAGCGGTGGCCGATGCCAATCCGTACCACGAAAATCGTTTGCATTTGGAAATGAGTGATCGCCCTGGTTGAAGATTTTTTAATCATTTTAACGAGAAAAATCAACATGAAAATCGGATTTATTGGGCTTGGTAATGTCGGCGGCAAGTTGGCAGGTAGTTTGTTACGCAACGGCTTTGACTTGACGGTACGAGATCTAGATGAAGCGGCGGCCAAGTCGCTCCTCGCTGCTGGTGCGCACTGGGGAACATCTCCAAAAGCGATGGCATCAGAGTGTGAGGTGATCATCACATGCTTGCCATCACCTTCGAAAACGGCTGCGGTGATGGAAGCGGAGGATGGTATCTTGGCGGGTATGACGGATGGCACGTCGGGAAAAATTTGGATCGAGATGAGCACCACCGACGAAACCGAAGTACGCCGTCTCGGTGCAAAAGTAGAGGCGTGTGGTGGTCTGCCGATGGATGCGCCAGTGTCAGGCGGGTGCCACCGTGCCGCCAGCGGCAACATTGCCATTTTCGTCGGTGGTGAGCGGGCTTCTTTCGAGAAAGCGATGCCGGTGTTCACTGCCATGGGGAGGCATATTTTGCATACCGGTCTGCTCGGCTCCGCTTCGATTCTAAAAGTAGTGACCAACTATCTGGCGACCGCAAACTTGGTCGCACTGTGTGAAGCATTGGTTACTTCGAAAATGGCCGGTATGGATCTTAATGTTGCCTACGAAGCCATTCGGATGTCATCGGGAAACTCGTTCGTGCATGAAACCGAGAGCAAAGTCATTTTGAACGGTAGCCGGAACATCAACTTCACTATGGATTTGGTGTGTAAGGATATTGGGTTGTTCGCCGCTATCGCCGAACGCAACGAGGTGCCGTTGGAGCTGGCACCGCTATTAGTAGAAATTTTCAAAGATGGAGGAAAAAAATACGGTATGCGTGAGTGGTCGCCAAATATTATCAAACGGCTGGAAGAAGCGTGCAATTTGGACATCCGAGCACCCCATTTCCCAGCGGAGATCGTCGACGATGAGCCCGAAGTACCGGGCTATGAAGTCAAAATTCAGCAGTAGCCGGCTGAATATATCCACCCGGTAACGCCAGCGTGTTGGCTAAGCCCCACGATTTGGCTTCACCACTATCCATAGTGAGAGCAATGCGAGTAGCAATAGCCACACTAAGCTCCAGGCAGGCATGCTGAGCCCAAGTAAACGCCATTGTACCTCAGCACATTCTCCGGAGCCACGCAAAACTAACGCTAAAGCATCTCGAAGCGGGAATGCTTCCAGCATGAACGTAAGTCCGGGGCCACATTCGGGCACTTGCCCGGCGGGAAGGTTTTGCAGCCAGACATGGCGGGCAGCAACTGCCGCACCAATGAGTGCCAAAAGTGCCGCCGACACAGCATATACGTGCCGCCTCCAGCCTAACGGGTTATGCAAACCGCCAAGCAACATGATTGCCCCAACGGCAATGAAGGCGATACGTTGCAATATACAAAGTGGGCATGGTTCAAGCCCGGCAATATGCTGGAAATAAAGCGCCACGACAATCAAAGTGGTGCAACACAAAAAACCAAATAGAAAACAGTATCGATGTGTCATGCCAATCGTTAAGATGCCAAAATGTGAATACGGGTGATGAATGGTTGATCGCCCACGACTGAAAAATGCGGTAGCGTAGATAAGTTACGATAATACCGGAATATGCACGCTGACGGTTATTCAATCGATCGCCAATCGGTGTACTAAAAGCGATGCTTGATGATCGCCACTTGCTAACGGTACACTTCACCTGTTACTATACATTATATCCAAATAGGTAGGCTATGCCCATGATACGACTGCTCTCTGGCAATCCTGCCGCTATCGTACACAGATGTTTGCAAATTTTCACTGCATGGTTGTTTGTAGCGTCGCTGGTGTTGGCTAGCGGTTGTGCAAGTGCCCCCGATCTGTCGGGCGAGGATTCCACCGCTGAAAAACAGTACGATGGCGATCCGTTTGAAACAGTGAACCGTAAAATCTTTGCTTTCAATCTGAAAGCTGACAAATATGTACTTCGCCCAGTTGCGAAAGTCTATGTTAAAGCGCCTCTTCCAGTGCGCAATGGGATTGGCAATTTCTTCTCTAACTTGAATACAATCCCTACCATTTTGTATAACGTACTGCAAGGCGAGTTTGCCGACGCTGGTCGCAATACCAGCCGCTTCATGATCAATACCCTGATAGGTGCCGGTGGGCTAATGGATGCGGCAACGTCGTTCGGCCTACCTGAACAACGCGAAGATTTTGGGAAAACATTGAGGGCTTGGGGGGTTCCACCGGGTCCTTTTTTGATGTTGCCAGTACTAGGGCCGAGTACTCTGCGCGATGTTATCGACATATTTCCTCCAGTTAACCAAACCAATCCACTGAATCATCTCGAGTCACCAGAAGAGTGGTATGCTCATTTTTTATCTGGAGTCCACAGCCGGTCCGGGTTGCTTGGTACGGATAAAATTCTCGAAGAGCAGCTGGATCCATACTCGTCTCTGCGCGTGTTTTACCTACAATCGCGCACCCAAGATATTACTAACAATGAGGCTGCCAACGAAAAAAACGAAGCGGAATTGATTGACCAATTACTAGAAGAAGAATAGCCTAAGGCGCATTACGGTACGATGGCTATTTATGCAATTGGTGATGTGCAAGGATGTGTGACGCCGTTACAAAAAATGCTCGATACGCTTTCCTTTGATCCGAGCCAAGATCGATTGTGGCTCTCTGGTGATTTAGTCAATCGCGGGCCACACTCGCTCGAAACTCTTCGCTTGATAAAAGGATTAGGAGATAGTGCGGTTGCGGTATTGGGCAACCACGATTTGCATTTACTTGCGGTTGCCGCCGGTATAAAAAAGTGCCGCTCTGGCGACACACTGCAAGCCATTCTCGATGCGCCCGATCGCGATGAACTCATCGAGTGGTTACGTCGTCGTCCATTAGTACACTGCGACGACCAAGCCGAGTCGGGGGAGAAGACCTTGATGTTGCATGCCGGTATCTATCCGGGGTGGGATGAAAAAGAAGTTCTCGAACATGCCGGCGAAATCGAAACGATTCTACGTGGGGCGGTATATCGGCAATGTTTGGAGGACATGTATGGGCACGAAAAAGTGCATTGGGATGGCCATATAAGCGTACAGCAACGCCTGCAATTTATCATCAATGCATTTACCCGAATGCGCTATTGTACCCTCGATGGTGATCTTGATTTTACGCATAGCGGGACACCGGGGAGCCAGCCGCATGGTTTGGTTCCATGGTTCGATCATCCTAATTTGAAATGCAAGCGTTGGCGGATCGTGTTTGGTCACTGGTCATCGTTGGGCTTCATGCAACGAGATAACTTACTTGGACTCGACAGCGGCTGCGGTTGGGGTGGGATGTTAACGGCCGTTCGCTTGGACGGAGATGACGCTGGAAAATCGTGGCAAGTACAGTGTGGGCACCATGCTTAATTGATACCGAACTAACCTCTTATCCATACAATGATAAAACCAAAGATGATCGAATCACTGATCGAATTTCTAAATACATCTCCCACGCCATTTCATGCCGTTGCCAATGTTGCAGCCCGCTTGTGTGAAAACGGCTATGACGAAATTGATGAAAGCACACCATGGGAGAGTGCGTCTTTCGGCAAGTATTATTTCACCCGAAACGATTCGTCGATAGTGGCAGCCAATTTCAATCGCCAGCCCGCAGAACATGGTTTTCGCATGGTCGGTGGGCACACCGACAGCCCATGCCTGAAAGTCAAACCTCATGCGATTACCCACCACAGCGGTTACGCTAAACTTGGCGTGGAAGTATATGGAGGGGCATTACTAAATCCATGGTTTGATCGAGATCTTGGGCTCGCCGGAAGAGTTACCTACCGAACCCTCGGGGGTACACAGAAAAGTAGATTGATCAACATCGACCGCGCGATCGCATTTATCCCCAGCCTTGCTATTCACCTCGAACGTGGTGTCAACAAAAACCGTAGCATCAACGAACAAACCGAATTACCAGCGGTGTTATGTCGGGTTTCGGTAGCCGATCATCGCCATGCAAATGCGCTTCCTGACTTTGACCGGTTGTTAGAAGAACAACTTGAGCGACAGTATCGTGATTGTTCTATTGAGAAAATTCTTGCGCATGAGCTCTGCTTATACGATCGTCAACCAGCAGCAATCATCGGGCTAGAAAACGAATTCATCGCCTCTGCTCGACTCGACAATCTATTGAGTTGTTATGCGGGCATGGAAGCGTTATTAGCGGCCGGCGACAGCGGTAATCATGTGCTCGTGCTAAATGACCATGAAGAAGTCGGTAGCGTGTCGGAAAGCGGTGCTGAGGGACCATTTTTGCAATCAGTGATTCAACGGCTATGTGGTGATCAAGCAAGCTTCAGCCGGGCGTTGCGCCGTTCGATGTTGATATCGGCGGACAATGCACATGGCGTACACCCCAACTACCCGGATAAACACGACCCCAATCACCGCCCCTTGCTCAATCAAGGCCCGGTCATTAAGTTCAACAGCAATCAACGCTACGCCACCAACAGTGAAACTGCGGCTTTATTTCAGCAGGTCTGCGAACAGAATAACCTCCCTTTCCAAACTATTGTGGCCCGTTCCGACATGGCATGTGGATCGACCATCGGGCCAATTACCGCCACTAAATTGGGAGTGAGAACAGTGGACATTGGTGTGCCTCAACTTGGCATGCACTCGATTCGAGAACTGGCCGGGGTTACCGATCAACACACGCTAATAATGGCATTGAAAGGGTTCTATGATGCCAGTGATTTGCTATTCTGATGTAATCTATGGCAGATGTAATCTATAAACAGTAAGCGCACAATGTAAATCGAATCACTGTACTGAATCGATCGATGACTCGGTATTTTGGTCGATGATCGTCAGAACCAATTGGCTGAAGGCAGTAGCGGTAGGTCGAATCTCAAGGTAGTGGGTAGGAACGCCGAAACTGACCAACTGATTGTGTAAGTCGATAGCCCAAAGCCGGCTCGATGCATTCGCAAAATGTTGGATGGTGATGCGAACGCCTCTTTTTTCTTTGAAACGGGTCAACACATTATAAACGGCGGGTAAAGCGAGTACCGAATGGCCATTGGCGTATTTAGGCCATTCGGGACGGGTGATTGTGTACGAAACAATGTCGGCGGTGACATAGCCAGTCAGCAACATAGTCAGTAGCGTGGTCAGCAGAACTAGGCGTGCAGACCAATAATGTGGGCACTGGTTTGCAGTCTTTAGATATCGACAATCTGCCGACCCAGATTTTAGCGAAGCACATTTCATGATATCTCGCAACCCTTGACTACTCCACATCGAGTTTTTACATCCATTATCTTACTTTAGTTCAGTGCTGATTTGTTGTCGCACGGTGGCTATGCTTATGCCGAAATTATCGATACCGTTAGTGTGAATCTTGGTGTGATCCAAATCATGTGGCTTGTATGATTGCAAACCACTCTCAATATTTCGCGTGTGTTGTCGTATTAGTGCATTATAAAGTCAGGGTGCGATATAGGCGGCGGCGTAAGTATTCGTTTGTCAATATTGTTGGCGGTCAATTTTTTATTGATTGACAGTAGTGCTCGAGTGCGGGCGTTCAATACATAATTGATTGTGTCGATTCATGTTTTTGCATGGCACTGTTGGGCTATGCCAAAATAACGGTTAATTTAGCAATCAAACATTATTGGTATCCACCGCAAGACAAAACTTGCTCCTGCTAATGAAGAGTAAAAAATCAATGGAGCGGATATTTAACTTTGGTAAATGTGATATGGGGACATAAACGATAAGTTCCCATTTTTCACGGTTCGAATTCTCGTAACAGTTGCCTAGTTTCCCATAGTGGAAGTCCGACTACACCGCTATAACTACCGCTGATGTGTTTGACAAATGCGCCGGCCACTCCTTGTATTCCATAGGCGCCGGCCTTATCAAAGGGTTCGGCGGTGTTGCAGTAGCGTTCGATTTGTTGTTGATCGATTCGATCAAAAGTCACTTTGGTGGTGCTAATGCAGGATGTGCGATGCCCGCCAGCAACCAGTGCAACCGCCGAGAAGACGGTATGTGTATCCCCTGACAATCGGCGCAATATGGTGATCGCATGCTCGCGATCGCGTGGTTTACCAAACACCTCGCTACCGATAGCGACGACGGTATCGCCAGCCAGCACCGGATTCCCATCACCGCGTGCGGATATATAATCGAACACAGTTTGCGCTTTGAATAGTGCCAGGCGTACGCTCATGTCGTGTGGGGATTCGCCAGCATGGCGGCTTTCGTCGACATCGACACTCTCAATTTGGAACTGCAAGCCGAGTAACGCTAACATTTCCCGGCGACGGGGGGAGGTGGAAGCAAGGATGAGCATATCAGCGGTGATATGAGAGATTTTCAATCAACGAATAGCAACGGTAAATTTGCTCGGCCACAAGTACGCGTGCCAATGGATGGGCAAAGGTCAGCTCGGACAACGACCAAATCTCATCGGTGGCTTCCAATAATTGCGGGCAAAGCCCCTCAGCACTACCAATTAGCAACGCTACGCATTCTCCTTGCTGCATCCATTCGGTCATGCGGTTTACTATTTGGAGTGTCGACTGGGATTGCCCACCGCGATCGAGCGCAATGATACGGTTTCCAGCCGGAATCGCGCGGAGTAATCGGTCACGTTCCCGGTTCATAACTTTGGTTATATCAAAATTTTTGCCACGCCGCTCAGCGGCTACTTCGATGAGTTGGAGCGCGCATTTCCCATGTATTCTTTTGGCGTATTCGTGATAGCCTTGCTGCACCCAAGCAGGCATTTGTTTTCCGATGGCAACGATGGTGATCGTTAGCATGGCGGCATTCAACCGGCCATGTTGTCGATGGTGGGGCTATCCTGGGGTGGTTCATTACTGAGGGTAATATCCCACAGACTTTCCAGATCATAGTACTTACGCGCACGGTCGCGCATGATGTGAACGACCACATCGACAAAATCCACGAGCACCCAATCGGGCGCATCCAAGCCCTCGATACCCAAGTGTTTCCACCCGGCTAACTCCATTCGTTCCAATACGCGCTCGGCAAGCGTTTTGACATGGCGATCGGAAGTGCCAGTGATGACTAGGATGTAATCAGTGATGTCGGTCAGCTTGCGTACATCGATCAAGCACGGCTGTTCACCTTTTGCATCTTCAAGTGCGAGTAGCGCGACTTCACACATTTGCGCTACTTTGGATTTAGGGTCGAGTGATTTCATTAGTTTTAAAGTGGGCAGTTGTATAGGCGGTGTGTGCGGATATAACTCCAGACCCCGGGTGGCAACAGTAGCGAAACCGGATTACCGTCGCGAATGTTGTTGCGTATCCGACTCGCCGAGAGTTCTGCGTACAGCGGCGGTGGTGTCGATTCGACGAAAAAAATTTTCCCGGGTTCGGCGCGGAATAATTCGGTCAGCGATGTGACGCGAGCGGTGTTCCACCATGTTGGTAATGGTTGTGGTAATTGCCATCCGGGTCGTGCCATAGCGATGATGTGCGTGTTTTGTTGTAGTGTCTTCCACTGATGCCATGTCTCTAAATTGAGCAAAACATCGATCCCGACAATCAGCACGTAACGCCGATCCGGCTGTTGTTCGAGAAGCAACCGCAGTGTGTCGATCGTGTACGATGGGCCCGATCGTTCCATCTCGATATCGTCGACTAAAAAATCCGGCTCGCTGGCAAGCGCGATTTTCGTCATGGCTAGGCGGTGTTTGGCGGTGGCTTCGGGTGCACAGCGGTGAGCAGGTTGAGAAGTGGGGATGTACACCACCTTGGCCAGCACGGTAGATTGAAACAATTCTTTGACCGGGGCAAGATGGCCGTAATGAAAAGGGTCAAAAGTGCCACCAAAGAGGCCGTAGAGTTCGCGTATAGGCATAAAATATCGATATTAATTTCGCGTTTCAATAACTTTGTATTGCCAACGGATAGTGTTGCTTGGCGTAGCCCTTTCGAAAAACATATTCACGGAAATGTCGCGCGCCTGATGCGCCGGTATTTTAACGTTAATGCGTTCGGCACTCTGCCCGATTACCATGCAATTATTTTCACCACCATTCGGGCAGTCGAGCATTGTGATGCTGAGTACCGATTCTTTGAGTGTAACCGATACATGGTTATTCACTAATCGTGCATTCAATTGATAGCTCCCCCCATATGCCGGGGTAATCACCGCATTTTCAATTTGGACATCGGACACCAGCAATCGTTGTCCACTGAGAAAACCATTTTCGCGGGCGCCGTAAAAGAAGATAACAGCGGCAATCGTAAGCGCCCCGAGAACCGAAAACGCAACTTTAGGGTATATTGATGACATCACCAATAAGGAGATCACGATGACGCCGATTAAAATCCACTGCATGGTAGCTCATTTGTCGAGACAATATTCTCCAGTAAGGATAGTCGATTGCAGGTACGCTTTCAACGCCTTTGAATTAATGCAATAATATGCGTATCATTAATACAAGGCTGTCCCTGGAATTGTTGCATGGAAAATTTATCGCAATATCACGAAACTGTCCCGCAATCCCGCCAAGCGAACATCAAGGCATTAGTCGGCCAAGCTTGGGCGGTCGAGTCTTTGGAGTTGAGCCTGACTGATCAAGATGCGCTAAAAGCATCAATTTCAGACAAGCTCAAACAGCAAGATGCGGTTTTGGTCGCACACTATTATGTCGCTGACGTGTTGCAGGAGTTGGCCGATGAAACCGGCGGATGTGTTGCCGATTCGTTGGAGATGGCGCGTTTCGGTTTTCAGCATTCGGCGAATACAGTGGTCGTTGCTGGGGTGCGTTTCATGGGCGAGACGGCAAAAATACTGAGCCCAGAAAAACGGATTTTGATGGTTAAAAAGCAAGCGGAATGTTCCCTCGACCTCGCCTGTCCGGCGGCCGAGTTTGCTGCATTTTGTGATGCCAATGCGGATCGCACGGTGGTGGTGTACGCCAATACCAGTGCAGCGGTTAAGGCGCGTGCAGATTGGGTTGTGACATCATCGATCGCACTTAAAGTAGTCTCGTATCTGCATTCAAAAGGCGAGTCAATTTTGTGGGCGCCGGACAAATATCTTGGTGATTACATTCAGCGAGAAACCGGTGCAGACATGTTGCTTTGGCAAGGGTCTTGTGTTGTGCACGAAGAATTTAAGGCCGACGCATTAATGGGCTTGATGAAACAACACCCGACCGCCAAAGTACTGGTGCACCCTGAATCACCGAAAGGAGTGATCGATCTTGCCGACCGAGTCGGTTCCACCAGTCAAATTATTGCTGCGGCTAAGGAATTGGACGCGCCTAAATTTATTGTCGCCACCGAATCCGGTATTTTTCACAAGCTAAAACAAGCGGCACCGGACAAGCAATTCTTCGAAGCCCCAACCGCTGGTGAAGGGGCGACCTGTGAAAGTTGTGCAATGTGCCCATGGATGAAAATGAACGATCTGCAATGCTTGGATCAGGTATTGTCGGAAGGTAAAGACAGCGAAATTGTGATCCCCTTTGAGATCAGAGAAAATGCACGGCGGTCCATTCAGCGGATGGTTGAATTTGGTAGCAAACGTTAATGAAAAACGAGTTATCCACCCATAGCGGTGCGGACTACCGGAAGAACGCTCTCTAATGCCTCCAATCACTATCTACTCATTTTATTGCTTTACGCCATTAAAGCACCTGCATCGTTTGCGCTTGCAGACATTGACGGAGATGCAGGTGAACGACGTGCTCGGTACAGTACTCCTTGCCACCGAAGGAATTAACGGCACGATTGCAGGTTGTCATTCTGGTGTCGATGCTGTGTTGGCTTGGCTTATGGAGCAACCGAGCTTGGATGGCATCGTGCTGAATGAGTCGCGTGCTGAAACGATTCCATTCAAACGCGCTAAAGTCAAAATTAAACAGGAGATTGTGACGATGGGCATGGATGATATCGATCCAACAGAGGGTGGTATGCACGTCGCTCCGGATGATTGGAATATGCTCATTGGTGCGGATGATGTGTTGCTCATCGATAGCCGCAACGAATACGAAGTCAACGTTGGGGCATTCAAAAATTCGATTCATCCGCATACGACTACTTTCCGCGAGTTTCCCGCTTTCGTCGACCGACATTTGGATCCGAACAAGCATCAAAAAGTCGCGTTGTATTGCACCGGCGGGATCCGTTGTGAAAAAGCAACCACATATTTAAAGCAGTGCGGTTTCGAGAAAATATTTCAACTGAAAGGCGGGATATTAAATTACTTAGCGAAAATACCCGAAGCCGAGTCGAAATGGTCTGGCGAGTGTTTTGTGTTTGATGATCGCGTGACCGTTGATCATCAACTTCGATCAGGAAACTATGATCAATGTCATGCCTGCCGCTTACCGGTTTCCGCTGCAGATAAGCAGAGCGAAAAATATGAGCTCGGGCAGAGTTGTCCCGCTTGCCATGATCGCACTTCTTCTAGTGATAAGCTTCGTTTTGGGCAGCGTGAAAAACAGGTGGCACTCGCCGCTGCTTTCGGGGTTGCCCATTTGGGACCGCAAGCAATGGTAAATAAAGAAGCAGGGTAAGGTGGAGTTAGATGCCGCTGATTATGATTGTTTCTTCGGTAGTAGTATGAAGGCTACACCCAGCAAAATAAAAGCACCGCCATAAAATGATTGAGCCGGTGGAATTTCGTTTAACCAAAACCAAGCGATGATGATCACAAATATAGGCTGTAGAAATAAAAAGCTGGTCACTGATCCTGCTGGTAGTTTCGATAACGCATATGCCCATAATACAAAGGCGATACCGCTTGAAAAAATGCCCATTATACCAATTGATAATAGAGCACTGGGCGGTGCTTGCAAAGCGGCTTCCAGCGTTTGTGGTATTAGATAGATGAAGGGCAGGGTTCCGGTAAAACAGGTATAGGCAGTTATCGCTAACGGTGTGTAGCGGGTAAAGAATCGTTTTTGGTAGACAAAATAGATCGAAATGGATAGAACCGCTACCATCATCATCAGATAGCCGATTAGCTCACCTTGAGTACCTTTGCTTAGTGAGATGATGGTAACGCCGAAAAAACTGACGACGATGCCAACCCATGCGATTTTTTGCAGTTTTTCTTTCAGCAGCACATAGGCTAACAAAGCTGAAAATACCGGGGCGAGACACACGATCATCGCCGCAGCACCGGAAGTAACGCGCCCTACGCTACCGATAAATAACAGTTGGTATATAGTAACGCTAAGCACTCCCAAGATAAGAAATGCTGGCATATCGCGCCATTTTGGCCACGGAAAGTAGCCGGCGATGAATAAAACCAAATAGAAGAAGCAAGCAACTAGGTAGCGTAATAGTACAATCTGCTCAGCACTGAAATAAGCAAGAACTACTTTGCTGGCTGGGAATGTATACGACCATAATAAAATAGTGGCCAATGCGGCTAAGAGTGGTTTGTGGCGTGGAGTGGTCATATATTAAAAGGATGCTGTGTAGTATAGCCACTTATTGGGTGCGCAGACGCTTAACTGAAAGTTTTGGTATTTGATTGACGACAGAGAAACTAGCAGTTCCACATGTTAGGCTACGCTAAGATGATTGCGCAAAACAAAATCACGAAGATGATGTGTTAATTGGCGCGCAGAAATGCGATTAACGGCGTTGGGTATG
>WASV01171748.1_pt1 | contig 26330 bp, 34 predicted proteins | sample 5698531 | NCBI WGS metagenome assembly WASV01 (sample SAMN11175559, study PRJNA528189) | sponge metagenome | isolation source: marine sponge | host: Myxilla | place: Antarctica: Western Antarctic Peninsula, King George Island | collected 2013-01 | reverse complement strand
ATACGCGAAGGCGGCCGCACGGTCGGTGCTGGCGTAGTTTCTAAAGTTCTGAAGTAATCATTTAATCAGTTCTAAACCTAGTCAAGAAATATATGAGAATCCACTCGTGAAAGTCGGCAACCAAAAAATTCGCATCAGCCTCAAAGCATATGATCACAAAACGATCGATCGCTCGGCTGTGGAAATCGTCGAGACCGCACGCCGCACCGGTGCATTGGTGATGGGCCCGATTCCATTGCCCACCAGAATTGAAAAATACACCCTGTTGCGCTCCCCGCATGTCGATAAAAAAGCGCGCGACCAGTTCGAGATTAGAACTCACAAGCGTATTCTTGATATCGTCGAACCGACCGATAAAACCGTGGACGCACTGATGAAGTTGGATCTGGCTGCTGGTGTGGATGTTGAGATTAAACTCAACTAAACGACAGCGAAACAGACAAAGAGACAAACAGAGAGAATGACCAAATGACGCTCGGACTGATTGGCAAAAAAATAGGTATGACGCGGGTCTTCACCGATCAAGGTGAGTCGCAGCCGGTGACCGTGGTGGAGGCAACTCCCAACCGCATCACGCAAATTAAAACCGTGCCAGTAGATGGTTATTACGGGGTGCAAGTGACCGTCGGCGAACGCCGCCCAAACCGAGTGAGCAAGGCGATGCAAGGACATTTCGCCAAAGCTGGTGCTGAACCGGGCCGCGGGGTTTGGGAGTTTCGACTTACGCAGCCTTTTGAGCAACCTGTTGCGCCGCAAGCAAAGACTGATTCAGATGCTGAAACCGAAACTGAAGCTGAAACTGATACTAAAGCCGAAACTACAACCGACGCTGAAACTGCAACCGATACCAAAACCGAAACTACAACCGACGCCAAGCCCGCAACCGAAACTGTAAGCGCAACCGAGCTCACCGTAGACATGTTTAGCCAAGGGCAAAAAGTAGATGTCACCGGTCGCAGTATCGGCAAAGGTTTTGCCGGCGTGGTGAAACGTTACGGATTCAAAGGCGGACGCGCTTCTCACGGCACCTCCAAAGCACATCGTTCCGGCGGCTCAATTGGTAACGCACAAGACCCTGGGCGCGTTTTCAAAGGTAAGAAAATGGCAGGGCACATGGGTGACCGTCGGCGAGTTCAACAAGGTTTGGAAGTGATTCGCGTGGACAGCGCGCGTAATTTGCTATTAATCAGCGGCGCAATCCCCGGTGCTAAAGGCGGCAATGTAATCATTCAACCGTCGGTTAAAACGAAAAACTCAAGCCCGGCAAAAGGCAAGTCATAAAAGGCAAGCATAATGACGCTTCAACTTCCTATCAATCAATCCGCTGGCGGCCAACCAGGCATGCTGGATGTGTCCGAAAGTACTTTCGGCGAAAAATTCAACGAGCCGTTGGTGCATCAAGTGGTGGTTGCGTATCACGCTGGCCGTCGGGCGGGTACTCGTGCGCAGAAAAACCGTGCGGCGGTGAGCGGCGGTGGCGCCAAACCATGGCGTCAAAAAGGCACTGGCCGAGCGCGCGCTGGCACTATTCGTAGCCCGATTTTTCGCGGCGGCGGCGTCGTTTTTCCAGCCACCACTAAAGATTTCTCGCAAAAGGTCAATCGCAAAATGTACCGTGCGGCGATGCGCTCCATCCTCTCCGAACTACACCGCCAAGAGCGGTTGATCGTGATTGATGGGCTAACCATGGAGCGACCAAGCACTAAATCGCTTGTCGCCACGCTGGAAGCACTGAATGCCACGAAGGCGTTGTTAGTGTTGGCGGAAACGGATGAAAACATTCAACTTTCGGCGCGCAACCTCACAGCAGTTGCGGTGTGCCTTGGCGAACGCATTGATCCGGTCGCCCTGATCAGCTACGACAAAGTGGTGGTCACGGTGGAAGCAGTGCGGAAAATTGACGAGGCACTGCAATGAACGCGGCGGCAAATATGACGACAAACACGGCGAGCAAGGCTGCCAGCAATACCGCAACAAGTGCGGTGGCAAACGCAACAACAAGCGGTGAACGCCTATATCAGATTATCTTGAAGCCGGTGATTTCCGAAAAAACCACCCGAATTGCTGACAAGCATAGACAAATCGTTTTTCAGGTGCTGCCCGATGCCAAAAAGGATGAAATCAAGCGGGCGGTGGAGAAGTTATTTGAGGTCAAGGTGCGCAGCGTTCAAGTTGCTAACATGCGCGGCAAAATTAAACGCTTTGGCAAAACGCCAGGCAAACGCAACAACTGGAAAAAAGCATATGTGCGCCTGCACGAGGGCCACGACATTGATTTCCTCGGCATGGCCGGGGCATGACAGCGGACAATATAGCGAGCGAATGACGACATGGCATTAGTGAAATCAGCAATGAAATCGGTACTGGTAAAACAGCGACCGACTACGCCGGGACGCCGTGGCATGATCAAGGTGGTAACGCCCGGATTGCACAAAGGCAAGCCATACGCGCCGTTATTGCGACCCAAAACCGCCATTGATGGGCGCAATAACCAAGGGCGCATCAGCGTGCGTCATCGTGGCGGCGGGCATAAACGACACTACCGAATAATTGATTTTAAGCGTACCAAAGATGGAATTCCGGCGATCGTCAAGCGCATTGAATACGACCCTAACCGCAGCGCGCATATCGCCTTGCTGGTATACAAGGATGGCGAGCATCGATATATCATCGCCGCACGCGGCATGGCAGCCGGCGATAACGTGGTGTCCGGCGTCGGTTCGGCGTTCAATCCCGGCAACAGCATGCCGCTGCGAAATGTTCCAGTGGGTGCGGTGGTGCACTGCGTTGAACTCAAGCCCGGCAAGGGCGCGCAACTGGCGCGTTCGGCTGGCGCATCGGTTCAATATGTCGGCCGGGAAGGCACATATGCTCAAGTGCGGCTTCGCTCTGGCGAGATGCGCCGGGTGCATATTGATTGCCGCGCTACCATCGGCCAAGTCGGGCATTCCGAACACAGCCTGGGCAAGCTGGGCAAAGCTGGCGCGAATCGCTGGCGTGGTATTCGCCCGACCGTTCGCGGTGTTGCCATGAATCCGGTTGACCATCCGCACGGCGGCGGCGAAGGTCGTACTTCCGGCGGACGCCATCCGGTTTCACCATGGGGCGTCCCGACTAAAGGTTATCGCACGCGTTCTAACAAACGCACCTCTAACATGATTATTCGCCGACGGAAGAAATAACTATGCCACGTTCGGTTAAAAAAGGTCCTTTTGTTGACCATCATTTGTGGGCCAAGGTTGAAAGGGCGCAAGCGGAGAAATCGCGCAAGCCCATCAAGACCTGGTCGCGACGTTCAATGGTCATGCCTGAATTCGTTGGCTTGACCATCGCCGTCCATAATGGCCGTCAACACATGCCGGTGTTTATCTCGGAGAACATGGTGGGCCACAAACTCGGCGAATTTGCGCCGACCCGAACCTATCGCGGCCATACCGCCGCCAAGAAGGTCAAGTAGACATTAAATAACCATGCGCGTCACATCAACAGCAAAATACATTCGCCTGTCGCCGCAGAAATGCCGGCTGGTGATTGACCAAATTCGCACTCAACCCGTTGAGCGGGCGTTGGAGATTCTTAATTTCAGCCCCAAAAAAGGTGCTGTGCCGATTAAGAAAGTGCTGGATTCCGCCATCGCCAACGCCGAACACAACGAAGGCGCGGATATTGATGAATTGTGGATTGACCGAGCGGTAGTTGATGAAGCACCGATGTTGAAACGTTTTCGACCACGCGCTAAGGGGCGTGGCGCACGCATATTAAAACGCAACTGCCATATCACCGTGAGCGTGAGCGATGAACCACGCGCACGGCGCACCAAACAAAACGCCGAGTCGGAATAAAAACGGCATACAGACGAGATATATAGCATGGGCCAAAAAGTACATCCAAACGGCATTCGCCTCGGCATCATTCGGGAATGGAGTGCCAAGTGGTATGCCGGCAAGAATAAATATGCCGAGACGCTGGCGTCGGATCTCAAGATTCGTGCGTTCATCACTCAGCGGCTGGCGAATGCGGCGTTGAGCCGGATTGTCATTGACCGACCGTCGCAAAATCTCAACATCACCATATTCACCGCCCGCCCGGGTATCGTCATCGGCAAGAAAGGCGAAGACATTGAACGCCTGCGCCATCAACTGGTGCGCATGAACGGTGCGCCAGTACAAGTGGCGGTGGAAGAAATTCGCAAGCCGGAAATGGACGCCAAACTGGTGGCGGAAAATATCTGCCAGCAACTGGAAAAACGAATTATGTTTCGTCGCGCCATGAAACGTGCGGTGCAGAATTCCATGCGTCTCGGTGCCAAAGGCGTCAAGGTGATGCTCGCTGGACGCTTGAACGGTGCTGAAATCGCTCGCACCGAATGGTATCGGGAAGGACGCGTGCCACTGCATACCTTGCGCGCCGACATTGATTATGGCGTTCACGAAGCGCATACGACATATGGGATTATCGGCGTGAAAGTGTGGATTTTCAAAGGTGAAATATTCGCACCGGAGAAGATTGAAGCAGTAGCACCGATTGAAGTTGCAGCGGAAACAGCCGAATCGGCAGTACCAATTGCAGCCGCGCCGGAGAATTCTGCATCCGAAAAACCGGCGTCCGAAACACCCGCGCCGCAAAAATTTGCACCCGAAGTGCCTGCAGAAGATGCACCTGGGGAAAACCAAGATCAACCTCAACCTGGAGCCGACGCGGTCTAGTCGCCGGTAATAATCATGCTTCAGCCGAAACGAACCAAATTCCGCAAACAGCAGAAGGGCCGCAACCGCGGTCTTGCGACCCGCGGCAACCGCGTCAGTTTCGGTGAATTCGGGCTGCAGTCGGCCGGTCGTGGACGCCTGACGGCGCGTCAAATTGAAGCCGCACGACGCGCCATCACCCGCCATGTCAAACGCGGCGGACGCGTCTGGATTCGAATATTCCCCGACAAGCCAGTGTCTAAAAAGCCTCTGGAAGTGCGCATGGGCAAAGGCAAGGGCAATCCGGAATTCTGGGTGGCGTTGATCAAGCCGGGCACGATGCTTTATGAAATAGAAGGCATCCCCGAAGATTTGGCGCGCCGGGCATTTCAACTCGCGAGTGCCAAATTACCGCTGCGAACGACTTTTGCGCGCCGACAAATAGGGTGATGAAATGAAACCTACTGAATTACGCGCCAAAAACGCGGACGAACTCAACAACGAACTGCTGGGGCTACGGCACGAACAGTTCAACCTGCGGATGCAACGCGGTGCCGGGCAGTTAGCCAATCCGATGCGCTTCAACGCGGTGCGCAAAGACATCGCCCGCATCAAAACCATCTTGACCGAGAAGGCGATGGGTCATACCGTCGGCAAATCAGGCAAGCAAGTCACCACAAAGTTAAAAGTTAAAAAAACGGAATCTAAATAATGACTACCGAAAAGCCCGAAAGTACTGAAAGCACCGAAAAGCCGGTGATTCCGCAAACGCCGGCATCTACGCCTACGCCATCGTCCACACCGACGCCAGCACCGACACGCGCCGCGCATTCATTGCAAGGTAGCGTGGTTAGCGCGGCCGCCGATAAGACCATCACCGTTCTCATAGAGCGCAAGATTAAGCACCCGCTGTATAAAAAATATATTCGCCGGTCAACCAAAGTGCATGCCCACGATGAGAATAACCAATGCCACCCGGGCGACACCGTGATTATCCAATCGTGCCGCCCGCTGTCTAAACTGAAAAGTTGGCGGTTGGTGGAAGTAATTAGCCAGGCCGCGTAGGCAAGTATTAGGAGATATGAAATCATGATTCAAATGCAGACAGTGCTTTTCGTTGCCGATAACAGCGGCGCGAAGCGGGTAATGTGCATCAAGGTGCTGGGCGGCTCCAAGCGTCGCTACGCCGGCATCGGGGACATCATCAAGATATCTATCAAAGAAGCGTTGCCCAATAGCCGCGTCAAAAAAGGCGATGTCTATGATGCCGTAGTCGTTCGCACTCGTAGCGGAGTGCGCCGCCCGGATGGCTCGCTGATTCGTTTTGATCGTAACTCGGCGGTGCTACTGAATGCTAACCACCAGCCGATTGGCACACGTATTTTCGGTCCGGTGACACGCGAATTGCGTTCGGAAAAATTCATGCGCATCATCTCATTAGCACCGGAAGTGCTTTAATTGGCGACCGAATCGGGAGACGAACGAACATGCAACGAATCAAAAAAGGCGATGATGTAATGGTCCTCGCCGGACGCGACAAAGGCAAGCGCGGCAATGTGCTAAAGGTTCTCAATGGCCGGCAAGGCGTCAGCCGTGCGTTGGTGGATAACATCAACTTGGTCAAGCGGCATACCCGCGGCAATCCCAGTAGCGGCGAGAGCGGCGGCATCATTGAAAAAGAAGCACCCATCCACCTATCCAATCTGGCGATTTATAACCCAGCAAGCGGTAAGGGCGAGCGGGTCGGCGTGAAGACCTTGGAAGACGGGCGCAAGGTTAGGTATTTCCTTTCCAATGGCGAAGTCATAGACTTGGCGTAACTTGATATAGGGCAACAACGAGCAATCATCATGGCAAGATTACAACAGCAATTCAGAGATCAAATTGAAGCGGAGTTGCGCAAGTCACTGGGCTTGCGCAGCGCCATGCAAACGCCGCGCCTCAGCAAAATCACCTTGAACATGGGTCTTGGCGAGGCGGTTACCAATAAGAACGTGCTGAAAACCGCGGCGGGAGACCTTGAGCGTATCTGCGGGCAGAAGCCGGTGATTACCAATGCGAAAAAATCCGAAGCAGCGTTTAAAATTCGTCAAGGCTGGCCGGTCGGTGCTAAGGTTACGCTGCGGCGCGATCGCATGTATGAATTTTTTGATCGCCTAATCAATGTGGCGATACCGCGTATCCGCGATTTTCGTGGGCTACCCGATAAATCTTTTGACGGCCGCGGCAATTATTCGTTCGGTATTAAGGAGCAGATCGTGTTTCCCGAGATTGATTACGATAGCGTTGATGCGATACGCGGAATGGATATTTGTATCACCACCACGGCGCGCACCGACGCGCACGCCAAAGCGCTGTTGAAGGCTTTTAATTTTCCAATAAAGAACTAAAACCATGGCAAAAAAATCTATAGTGGCGCGGGAAGTCCGACGCCGACAGCTCGCCGCAAAACACGCGACGCGACGCGCTGAACTAACCAAGATCATCGCAAGCTCGCAAAGCGACGTGCAAGAACAGTGGGAAGCGATGCTGGCATTGCAGAAACTACCGCGCGATTCAAGCCAGTCACGACAGCGAAATCGGTGCGTCCTAACCGGGCGCGCGCACGGCTTTTATCGGAAGTTCGGCTTGTGCCGTAACAAATTGCGGGAAGTAATCATGCGCGGCGAAGCACCCGGCGCAGTCAAGTCAAGTTGGTAGCAGGAGATTTAATTATGAGTATGTCCGACCCCATCGCCGATATGTTGACGCGCATTCGCAACGGCTCGCGCGCCAATAAGGAAAGCGTATCCATGCCGGCCTCGGTGCGCAAAACGGCCATTGCCGAAGTATTGCGCGCCGAAGGCTATATCAAGGGATATGAGGTGCTTGGCGAAGGTGCCAGCAAAAATTTGGAAGTGCGTCTTAAGTACTATCAAGGTAATCCGGTGATTGAAGAAATCATCCGCATCAGCAAGCCGGGTTGTCGCATTTATGCGCGCAACGATGCTTTGCCATCGGTGCGCAATGGCCTCGGCGTCGCCCTGATATCAACCTCCAAAGGAGTGATGACCGATAAATCCGCACGTCAAGAGAAAGTCGGCGGCGAAGTGCTGTGCACGGTTTTTTAAGCGCATTTAGCATTCTTTTAAATCGGCATCTAACTCGACAAACAACCACTTATTGTATTCATTAAACATGTCACGCATCGCAAAAACCCCCATTGAAGTGCCCGGCGGCGTTGAAGTCCGCATTGTTAATTCGGGCACCGACCGCACGATCATCGCTAAGGGACCCAAGGGCGAGAACAGCTTTGGTCTGTTGCCGGGTATTGATGTCGTGGAAGCGGATGGCATCATCAATATCAGTATCACCAACGAACGCGATCAATCCGACCGGAAAATCGTCTCATTATCGGGTACCGTGCGCGCCATGGTGTATAACCTGATTCACGGCGTGAACGAGGGGTTCGAGAAAAACTTGAGCATCGTTGGAGTCGGCTATCGCGCTAACGCGCAAGGCAAGAACCTCAATCTCAGCCTCGGCTTTTCCCATCCGGTGGTATATCAGCCGCCCGTCGGGGTCACTGTGGAGACGCCGAGCCAGACCGAAATCATTGTGCGCGGCACGAATAAACAGCAGGTCGGTCAGACCGCCGCCGAAATCCGCGCGTATCGCCCACCCGAACCTTATAAAGGTAAGGGGATTCGGTATCGCGATGAACATGTCAGACGCAAGCAAGCGAAGAAGAAGTAACTGTACATAAACAGCAGAACACGCAGCTATAACCAAGCAACGACGAATACCCATGAGCACATTATCATGATCGCTAAAAAACGCGCCCGAATTAGACGCGCCAACAAAGTGCGTGGCCACATCGCCAGACTGAAAGCGGTGCGCTTATCGGTGCATCGCACGCCCCGGCATTTTTATGCACAACTGATTGATTGTACCGGGCAGAATGTGCTGGCGGCGGTATCCACTTTGGATGCGAAGGTGCGTAAGCAACTAAAATATAGTGGAAACGCAGAAGCCGCCAGCGCGCTCGGTGCGTTGATGGCGGACAAAGCAAAAGCGGCCGGCGTTGAGCGCGTTGCTTTTGACCGTTCCGGATTTCGCTATCACGGGCGAATCAAGGCATTCGCCGATGCGGCGCGCGCCGGCGGGTTGAAATTTTAATGTGCGATCAATATCTAACGCAACAGGTCACCATGATTATTAGAGGTTCATTAGATGGCTAAGCCAAGAGAGCGCAGTGGCGCTGGCACTCGCAAGGATAATTTTCAAGAACAATTGATTAATGTCCGGCGAGTTTCCAAAGTGGTCAAGGGCGGGCGGGTTTTCGGATTTTCCGCCCTCACCGTAGTCGGCGATGGCCATGGCCGGGTCGGTATGGGTCGCGGCAAGGCGCGTGAAGTGCCGGTGGCGGTGCAAAAAGCCATGGACGACGCTCGGCGCAATATGTTCAAGGCGCATCTGAAAGGCGCGACCCTCCAATATCCGATGAATGGCCGTCACGGCGCCGCACGAGTCATGCTGCGCCCAGCATCCGAAGGCACTGGCATCATCGCCGGCGGCACTATGCGTGCGGTGTTTGAAGTGCTGGGTGTGCAAAATGTGCTTGCCAAGGTAATCGGCACCACCAATCCGGTCAATGTAACCCGCGCTACGATTCAAGCGTTGCGTAGTATGCGCGCCGCCAGTTATGTGGCGAGCAAACGCGGCAAGACGGTTGAGGAGATTCGAGCATGACGGACGCAAAAAAATCTGCAAACGCAGCGGCAAAAACAGTGCGCGTAACTTTGGTGCGCAGCCTACATGGCCGCTTGAAAAATCATCGCGCCTGCGCGCGCGGCTTGGGTCTTCGCCGTATGCATCAGACTGTTGAAGTGTTAGACACGCCAGAAAACCGCGGAATGATCACCAAAATCTCTTACATGCTCAAGTGTGATCCGGCATGACTTCGGAAGAACCAAAAATGACCATGCGACTCAATACACTCAAACCCGCAGTCGGTTCAAATGTCGATCGCAAGCGCGTCGGACGCGGACGCGGCTCGGGCAAAGGCGGCACTGCCGGGCGCGGCACCAAAGGGCAGAAATCACGTTCTGGCGGCTATCACAAAGTCGGCTTTGAGGGCGGGCAGATGCCGTTGCAACGACGCCTGCCAAAACGCGGCTTTCGCTCTATGGTGAATAAGCATACCGCCGAAATCCGGCTGCATGAATTGGCTAAAGTGGAAGGCGATGTGGTGGATTTGGCATCGCTACAAAAAGCCGGCGTCATCGGCCGACACATCACGCGCGCCAAGGCGATTTTGTCCGGCGAGATTGGTCGAGCGGTGATTTTGCGCGGAGTATCCGCGACCATCGGTGCGCGCCGTGCCATAGAAAAAGCCGGCGGTACGCTGGAAGATGCCGATATCCCACCGTTGAAACCGTTGAAAAAACTGGTGAAAAAAGAAAGAAACCAATCAGCTGCTGATAAGGTTACCAAACCAGTTGCTAATAAAGTTGCTGAAAAGGTCGCTAAAAAGACCGCCGAAAACGCCAGCGACACCCCCGCCGATGCTAAAGAATCATCAACCAAAGTGGCCGACTGATGGCGCGCACTGGTCTCACATCACCTGGAATGTTCGGCAATCTTTCCGAGCTGAAGCAGCGCATATTATTTGTGTTGGGTGCCATGGTGGTATTTCGCATCGGCACTCATATACCAGTGCCGGGGGTTGACCCGAGCGCCATCGCTGCGTTGTTTGAGCAGACCAAAGGCTCCATCGTTCAGGTATTTAACATGTTCTCCGGCGGTGCCTTGAGCCGTTTGTCTATCCTCGCCCTCGGTGTCATGCCCTATATTTCAGCATCCATCATCATGCAGATGATGACCGCAGTAATGCCGCGGCTTGAGCAGTTAAAGAAAGAAGGCGAGGCCGGGCGGCGAAAAATCACTCAATACACCCGCTATTTCACCGTGGTGCTGGCACTGTTTCAGGGTTTCGGCATCGCCGTTGCCATTGAAAGCCAGCAAATCGGCGGTAGCCCAGTAATTCTTATTCCGGGGCTCGGCTTTAAGATTACCACCGCTGCGTCTTTGGTAGCCGGCACTATGTTTCTGGTATGGCTGGGCGAGCAGATTTCCGAGCGCGGCATCGGCAACGGCATCTCCTTAATTATTTTCGGCTCTATCGTCGCTGGGCTTCCGTCAGCGGTCGCCGGCACACTGGAATTGACGCGCACCGGCGCGTTTTCCCCGCTCGGCGTGCTCGCTTTGTTTATCGGTGCGATGGCGGTTACTTATTTCGTGGTATTCGTTGAACGCGGGCAACGTCGCATTACAGTGAACTACGCCAAACGCCAGCAAGGGCGAAAAATGCTCGCCGGGCAAAGCAGCCATCTGCCGCTCAAACTCAACATGGCGGGTGTGATTCCGCCGATTTTCGCGTCTAGTTTGATTTTATTTCCCGCCAGCCTCGGTAGTTGGTTCGGGCAAGCCGAAGGCATGGGCTGGTTGCGCGACATCGCCACCACGCTACAACCCGGGCAGCCGGTCTATACACTGTTATATGGCGGCATGATTGTCTTTTTCTGCTTTTTCTACACCGCCATGGTATTCAACCCAACCGAAATCGCCGACAATCTGAAACGTTCTGGTGCCTTTGTGCCGGGCATCCGACCGGGCGTGCAAAGTGCCAAATACATTGACGGTGTGGTATCAAAACTGACCCTCGTCGGTGCCGTCTACATCACTTTTGTCTGCTTGATACCAGAATTTTTAATCGTCAAGTGGAGCGTCCCATTTTATTTCGGCGGCACTTCGCTTTTGATTATCGTAGTTGTGACGATGGACTTGATTTCCCAAGTGCAGTCCCATCTGATGTCGCGGCAGTATGAGAGCATTCTGAAAAAATCTTCGTTAACCCGACCCCAAGGCATCCGTTGACGGTTGCCCGGGGATTTTATGAGGCAGTGAAATGAAAGTACGAGCATCGGTTAAGAAAATGTGCAGGAACTGCAAAATCGTCCGGCGCAACCGGGTGGTGCGGGTAATTTGCATCGACCCGAGACACAAGCAACGCCAAGGTTGATTGGCATGCCTGATTAACTTGCACTAACAGAGCAAAACCCAAGCATGTACGGATTGAAGATTGCGAGCATTTTTGCTATAATTCGCGCCCTTGAAAATCCGCAATCAAACGAATAGTACCGAATAAGTATTAATATACTCAGATGATAATGCGAATCCCAACACAGCCCACAGTGGAGACCGGAAAGTGGCACGAATTGCTGGCATAAACCTGCCGAACCATAAGCACATTGAGATCGGCTTGACCGTAATCTACGGCATCGGCCGGCCGACTGCGCGCAAGATATGCACTGCGGTTGGCATTGATTTCAGCACCAAAGTCCAAGATCTCAGCGACCCACAAGCGGAGAGACTTCGCACCGAAATTGCCCGTCATGAAGTGGAAGGCGATTTGCGTCGGGCGGTGTCCATGAACATCAAACGCCTGATGGATCTCGGTGCCTATCGCGGAATACGGCATCGCCGTGGGTTGCCGGTCAACGGGCAACGCACCAAAACCAACGCACGCACCCGCAAAGGTCCGCGTCGCGCTGTGAAGAAATAGCACGAAATTACATAGGCATAATATTATGGCAAAAGGCACACCCGGCAAGACCAAGGCGAAAGCCAGGGTCAGGAAAAATGTCACGGAAGGCGTGGCACACATCCACGCCACCTTCAATAACACCATCGTCACCATCTCGGATCGTCACGGCGATACCTTGTGCTGGGCATCGGCTGGCAACTCCGGATTCAAGGGTTCGCGAAAAAGCACGCCGTTTGCCGCCCAGATGGCGGCCGAAAGTTGCGGCAAACGCGCCCAAGAAATCGGTATCAAACAACTGGAAGTGAAAATCAAGGGACCGGGTCCGGGGCGCGAATCGGCGGTGCGTTCGCTTAATGCCTTGGGGTTTGAAATTCACTCCATTTCTGACATCACTCCGATTCCTCACAACGGCTGCCGGCCGCCCAAACGGCGGCGTGTGTAATGTTAAATGTGTCGCTAATGTGTCATCCATATGTCACGAAATACATAATCGATTTTTGCGAAGGTAACCAATAATGGCAAGATATATAGGCCCCACCTGCAAGCTGGCGCGTCGCGAGGGAACTGATTTATTCCTCAAGAGCCCGGCGCGTAGCATTGATTCCAAGTGCAAGTTTGACCGTCCGCCGGGGGTCAAACCCGGTGGCGGTCGTCGCCCACGCACCACGGTATACGGCGCACAACTGCGCGAAAAACAGAAGTTGCGTCGTATGTATGGCGTGCTGGAGAAACAGTTTCGCGGTTACTACAAGCAAGCCGCGCGAGTATCCGGTTCCACCGGTCTCAACCTACTGCAGTTGCTGGAGACACGCCTAGATAATGTAGTCTATCGCATGGGCTTTGGCGTCACCCGCGCCGAATCGCGCCAGTTGGTGAGCCATAAATCGGTGATGGTCAACAACCGCAAGGTTAATGTCGCATCCTATCAAGTCAAGCCTGGCGACGAAATTGAGGTGGTCGAAAAAAGCAAAACGCAGTTGCGGATTAAAGCGGCGCTTGAAATCGGCGAGCAAGTTGGATTTGTTCCATGGGTTGATGTGGATTTAAAATCGGTCAAAGGCAAGTTCATTGCTTTGCCCGAACGCACTGATCTTGCACCAGACATCAACGAAGCCCTGGTGGTCGCGCTCTATTCCAAATAGTTCGCAGCCATTTTTTTACTCATTAGATTACCAAGAGGATCATAGATGCAGGACCCCACTGTCGAATTTCTCAGGCCGCGCCTGGTAGAAGCAAAAAGCATCGATGACAAGCATTCGCGCATAACCATTGAGCCCCTCGAGCGGGGCTTCGGCTATACGCTGGGCAATGCGCTTCGCCGCATTCTGCTTTCATCCATGCCCGGTTGCGCGGTTACCGATGTCCGCATTGAGGGCGTTTTGCACGAATACTCGGCACTTGAAGGCGTGCAGGAGGATGTTATTGACATTCTTATGAATCTAAAGAGTATGGCGTTGAAAATGCACACTCGCAATGAAGCGGTTTTGTCACTCAAAAAGACCGGCCCCGGCGAGGTTACAGCCGCCGACATTGAGTTAATAGACGACATTGAGGTGGTTGACCCCGATCATCATATCGCCACCTTGTCCAAGAACGCCAAACTGGATATAGAATTGACCGTGCGCCGTGGCCGCGGTTACGAGACCGCCGAGAGTCGCTTGCGGGATGAAGATGAGACGCGCGCGGTTGGGATGATTCAGTTGGATGCGTCGTTTAGTCCGGTCAACAAGATTTCCTATTTGGTGGAAGACGCGCGGGTTGAGCAACGCACAGATCTTGATAGGTTGGTGATTAAAATTGAAACCAACGGCTCCATTGACCCGGAAACCGCGGTGCGTCGCGCCGCAACTATTTTGCACGACCAGATTTCGGTGTTCGTCAATTTGGATGAATCTATGGTGCAAAGCCAAGCCGAGGCACAACCGGAAATTGACCCGGTGTTGCTAAAGCCCGTGGACGACCTGGAATTGACCGTGCGTTCGGCAAATTGCCTCAAGGCGGAAAGCATTTATTATATCGGCGACTTGGTGCGGCGCACCGAAACCGAATTGCTCAGAACCCCCAACTTGGGCAAAAAATCGCTGACCGAAATCAAGAGTGTGCTGGCAGATCGCGAATTGTCGCTGGGAATTAAACTTGAAAACTGGCCGCCGGCGGCACTCATAAAAGACGACAAAAGCACTGGTAGCGGCTTGGGGTTCAGTACCCTCAGCGGCTTGGGCATAGGAAACTAATCATGCGCCATAGAAATGCCGGACGTCGCCTCAACCGCAACGCCTCCCATAGAAAAGCCATGTTTAGCAACATGGCAGCGTCGCTGTTTCGCCATGAACAAATCAAGACCACGCTGCCCAAAGCCAAAGAGTTGCGGCGGATTGCTGAGCCGCTGATTACGCTGGCAAAAACCGCCACCGTCGCCAATCGCCGCATCGCGTTTGCGCGCCTTCGTGAACGCGACATGGTCTGCAAACTTTTTGATGATCTGGGTCCCCACTTCGCCGCCCGCCCGGGTGGCTATCTGCGTATCCTCAAATGTGGCAATCGCGCCGGCGATAACGCACCGATGGCTTATATCCAATTGGTGGATCGCGACATCGGCGGTGAAGCGCAGCAAGACGGTGCTAAAACGGATGCTAAAACGAACGCCCAAAGCGATGCCCAACCCACGCCAGAATCTGACCAAAAAGTAGTCCGCGGATAATATTTAATCCACGTTTCACCCGCGTGCCACCCGCCGAAGAGCAACCATCGCGCTTCAAAGGGCAAATCGCCACCCGCTTGATCGCACCGATTTCCATGCCCGTGCGGCGACCAACGCCGCACAATGTAAAAATGCATAACCGCACGAACGGCTATAATGCCGACACTCATCAACGGATTTCCGCCTGGGAGCCGTTTTGGTATGCCGCAGCCTTTCCCCCTGGATTCTCTGCCGAACGAGCTGGCGCAATTATTTACGCGCGCGTGGCAGCGATTTGAACAATCTTGCACCGAGCAAGGCGAAACTGCTCTAACGACCGCAGTTGTTGCTCGTGCTGCCCTTGGTCATACTGAATTACCAGCAGTCTGGATTGCCAGCGACTTTGTCGCCACGGCATGCATCCGCAACCCGCGATTATTGGCCGAGTTGCTCGCATCCAACCAACTTGACCAGCGTGTCACTGCGCAAGAATTAACCGCGCGGGTGGAGGCTGCGCTGGCTGATTGTCCGAATCAAGCGCAACTGGATACGCGACTCCGGCAGATTCGGCGGCGCGAAATGGTTCGGCTGGCGTGGCGCGATTTATCAGTTGCCAGTGGCCGGCTGGAGGAGACCATGGAAGGCGTGTCCGCGTTGGCGGAGGCATGCCTTGAAGGCGCCTTGCGACATCATCACGATTGGCTCAGCGCGCGCTTCGGCGTGCCGCGGGATGAGCAAGGCGAAGCGGTTGGCATGGTGGTGCTTGGACTTGGTAAGTTAGGCGGTCGCGAGCTCAACTATTCTTCCGACATTGATTTGATATTCGCCTATGACGGTGCTGGGGAAACCGACGGCGAACGGGTCATCAATAACCAAGAATACTTCCTCAAACTCGGGCGCAAGTTGATCGACTCGCTGAATCAAGTGACCACCGATGGGTTTGTTTTCAGGACCGACATGCGCCTACGACCGAACGGCGATAGTGGCCCGCTGGTGCTGTCGTTTGCGGCGATGGAACATTATTATCAAGTCCACGGGCGCGATTGGGAGCGGTATGCGCATATCAAGGCGCGCATCGTGGCCGGCGACCGCTGCGCTGGCGAGCGTTTGCAGCAGATGTTGATGCCGTTCGTATACCGCAGATACTTGGACTTCGGCGCGTTTGATTCCATCCGTGAAATGCGCGAATTGATTGAACGCCAATTGAAGAAGAAAGGCATGGGCGATGATATCAAATTAGGGCGCGGCGGCATCCGCGAGGTGGAATTTTTGGTGCAGTGTCATCAACTAATCCGTGGTGGGCGCGACCGCGCGTTGCGCATGCAATCGTTGCATCTGGCGATGCAAGGGCTAGTTGATGCTGAAGTATTCACCGAAGTCGTGCGCGCAAATCTCTTGGAAGATTATTCCTTTTTGCGCAACACCGAACACCGCCTGCAAATGGTCGACGACCGTCAGACTCAGCAGTTGCCGGAGTCCGGCGAATATCGCTTGCGACTCGCTTGGAGCATGGGGTTTGATTGCTGGGAACAATATCTGCAGCAACTTGACCATCACCGCGAGCGAGTCCACTCGGCGTTCCAAAGCCTCGTCGGGCTATCCGCCGGTGCGTTAAATGACAGCGGCAACCCGCAACCCGATAACCCGCATCCGAACCACGCTGCCCAGCGTGCGTTGCTGGAGTTGAGTGATTTGTGGCATGGCGTGTTGGACGAGCGCGTCGCCGACCGTGCCTTGACAGCCGCCGGATTTTCTGATACGCAATCGGTGTCGTCCTTGCTTGGGGAATTCCGCAATGGCCGGCTGTATCAACGTTTCTCCGGGGTTGACTGCGACCGCGTTGATCGGCTTATTCCGCTGGCACTGCGCGAAGCGGGCGGTGGCGATGATCCGGGGCGGTCGATGGCTGCGTTTATCTCGGTGATTGAATCCATCGGCCGGCGCTCGGCGTATCTTAGTTTGCTCATTGAAAACCCGCAAGCACTCAAGCAGATGCTGGCGTTGTGCGCCGCAAGCCCGTGGATTTCTCGACATATTGGCATGCATCCGGTGGTTCTCGATGAACTGCTCAGCCCGTCGGCCGATGTGCGCGCCCGCGATGATGAAGAAGTTGCCGGGGAAATGGCGCATCGCCTTGTGCAGTGCGATGAAGATGATGCGGAAGCGTATCTCAACGCCATGCGAGAATTCACTCACGCGCAAGTGCTTCGGGTGGCCGCCGCCGATGTGCTTGGCGCGTTGGATGCCGATGAAATAGGCCAAGCACTCAGCCGATTGGCGCGGGTTGTCCTCACCCAAGTGTTTGAAGACGCGCTCGCTTCGGTCAAAGATAAATTGGGTACCCCGCCGGCGCGCGCCGCCGGGGTAATCGCCTACGGCAAGTTTGCCGGCAACGAGTTGGGCTATCATTCCGATCTAGATATCGTGGTTTGCTATGATGCCGGTCAGCACTCGGCACGCGGCGGCGAATTGGAATATTACTACAGCCGTATATGCCAGCGTTTGATTCACTTGCTCACCGTCCGCACCCGCGCCGGACAATTATATGAACTGGACATGCGCCTGCGCCCCAGTGGCAATAGCGGCACTTTGGTTACTTCTTTGGATGGATTTGCCGAATACCAATTGAGCGGTGCATGGACTTGGGAACACCAAGCACTGGTGCGCGCTCGGGCGGTGGTGGGCGGCGACGATTTCATCGCTCGTTTTGAGCAAGTTCGGCAACGAGTGTTGTGTTGCCGGCGTGACGCGGCAACGCTCAAGAGCGATATTGTGACGATGAAAAATAAGATGATGGTGGCAAACTGCAGTTCCGATGGAGAGTGGTGCGACCTCAAACTGGGTTGGGGCGGCATCGTTGATATAGAATTTTTGCTTCAATATCTGGTATTGCGGGAAGCGCACGAGCACCCCGAAATCATCGGTCCGCGGCGCACCTGCGAGACCATCGTCGCGTTGCAACACGCCAAAATTATTTCCGAAGACGCCAGCCGCCGACTGCAAGAAATCTATCAAACTTACCTGCGAAAATCCCTAGACCTCAAATTGATGGGCCGTCCGCTACGCGTGGCTTGCGATGAGCTCGTCGAGCAACGCGAAACCGTGCAAGCGTTGTGGGCAGAGTTTTTGCGGGCATGATTCCGCCAGCACCTTGACAAGATGCCCATACCCTTGATAGCGTAAATGGTTGTTGTTGTGAAAATTTAAGGTGCGGAGTGTGTCACAATTTTTATGCTAGATAAACCAAAATTTCAATTAAACGAACGCGCCCGGCAGGTGTTGAAAGGACTGGTTAGTCTTTACATCAGCGACGGTAGCCCGGTCGGTTCGCGGACGCTTTCCAAAGAATCTGGATTGGAATTAAGCCCGGCAACCATTCGCAATGTCATGGCTGACTTGGAAGAATATGGTCTCATTGAAGCACCCCATACTTCCGCCGGACGCATTCCCACGCAGAAAGGATACCGCTTTTTTATCAACGGCTTGTTAAATGTAGGACCGATAGACCAACGTGCGCTTAGTGAAATCAAGGAGCGAATTCACGGTGTCACTGACCCCAAAAGTATTTTGACCGGAGCTGCCGAGATGCTTTCCCAGATTACCTCGTTTGCGGGAATTGTATCGGTGCCGGGTAAGAGTTATGCGAACATTCGCCAGATTGAATTTTTGCGTTTGTCGCGGCAACGGGTGTTGGCGATTTTGATTACCGAAGACGGACAAGTGCAGAATCGGATTTTGTCCACCCATCGCCAGTACAATGAATCGGAGCTGGTGGAGGCTGCCAACTATTTCAACGCTCTATACAGTAGCCGTACGTTGCGCGGCGTGCGCGCCGAATTGTTGGTGCACATGCGCCGCGACCGACGTAGTATGCAACGGGAAATGCGCACCGCTTTAAGCATCGCGCAAGGACTTTTTGAGGATGAAGATTTGGATGACAGCGCGGAGAATGTGTTGGTGAGCGGGGAGAATAATTTGCTTTCTATTCCGGATTTTGGCGAGTTGGAAAAATTAAAACAACTGTTTGATACTTTCAAGACCAAGCAAGTGTTATTTGACCTACTGCAAAAAAGCATGTTTGCCGACGGTGTCAATATTTTCATCGGCGAGGAATCGGGTTACCGCATGTTTCGCGAGTGCAGCGTGATTGCCGCGCCATATAAAGTGGACAATCAGAAAGTGGGCGTGCTCGGCGTCATTGGACCCACCCGAATGAACTACGACGAAGTCATCTCGGCGGTGGATGTAACCGCCAAACTCCTCGGCAGCGCGTTGAGCGCGGCCGCCCGCCAACACTGAGCGACACCGAACTGGCGATTCGCCTGGTCGCAATGGATTGAGTCGCCCCCATGGTAGAGATTAAGCAATCTTTTGCGCAGTTATTTGATCAACTGCAAGGCGCTCAACTGCATGGATTCAAAACACCGCCGATAGCACAATGGCATCCGCGCAAGACGCAAGACATTGATATGCGCATTGCTGCCGATGGGCGATGGTATTACCAAGGCACGGTGATTGAGCGGTCGCGCATGGTTAAACTTTTTGGCGCACTGTTGCGTTTGGAGTCCGATGGCATTCATTACTTGGTGACCCCGCATGTTAAATATCCGATTGCGGTTGATGATGCACCTTTTCAAGCGGTGGAATTAAATCGGCAAGGCTTAGGGCAGGCGCAGAATTTGATTTTCAGAACTAATGTTGATGATGTAGTCGTAGCGGATGCCGTGCATCCGATTTGCATCATTACTTCCACTGGCGGACAACCGTCGCCGTATATTGAAGTGCGAAATGGGTTGCGCGCAAAAATTAGTCGTGCGGTTTATTATGAACTCGCGCACATGATACAACCCGCCGAATGGGAATCTGATAGGGAAAACAATGCCGCTGAAAATCATGCCGTTGGAAATAATTCCGCCAAAGATAATTTCACCGAAGACAACGCAGAAGTCCTCGGCGTATACAGTGCCGGCGTATTTTTTCCGTTTGGTTGTACGCAATAACGGCGGCGGTTATTTCAATCCTTTGTATCGGCTGCGGTTTGGTTTTGGCGCGTTGCCGCCCTGGTTAGAATGTGCGTGTCCATGCTGGATTTTGCGTTCGCGTTCATAGTCGCTGTAGTTTCCTTCCAACCACACCGCATCGGAATCGCCTTCCAAAGCGAGGATGTGCGTGGCGACGCGGTCCAGAAACCATCGGTCATGAGAGATAATTACCGCACAACCCGGAAAATTTAATAACGCTTCTTCCAATGCCCGCAAAGTTTCCACATCAAGGTCGTTAGTCGGCTCATCCAATAACAGCAAGTTGCCGCCGGCGCTCAAAAGTTTGGCGAGATGCACGCGGTTGCGTTCGCCGCCGGATAGTTCGCCGACGCGCTTTTGCTGGTCGTTGCGCTTGAAGTTAAATCGGCCGAGGTAGCGCCGTGATTGCACTTCATAGCCGTTGACTACCATTACATCCTGCCCGCCGGAAATTTCCTCCCACACCGTTTTGGCCGGGTCTAACGCATCGCGCGATTGATTAACATATGCGATTTTCACGCTGTCACCAATTCGCAATTGACCGCCGGATGGCTCATCTTCGCCGCTCATCATCCGAAACAACGTGGTCTTGCCGACGCCGTTGGGGCCGATGACGCCGACGATGCCGCCCTTCGGCAGGCTGAAATTCAAGTTTTCATAGAGCAATCTATCGCCGAAAGATTTGGAGAGGTTATTCGCTTCCAATACCAAATCGCCCAGCCGCGGACCTGGCGGAATATAAATCTCGTTGGTCTCAGCGCGTTGCTGATGTTCGCGTGAACTCAATTCGTCAAAGCGTTTCAGACGCGCCTTGTTTTTAGTGTGCCGCCCTTTGGGATTGGTGCGCACCCATTCCAATTCCATTTTTATACTTTTAAGGTGCGCCACTTCGGAACGCTGCTCCAGCTCCAGCCGCTTTTCTTTTTGCGCGAGCCACGATGAATAATTGCCTTCCCAAGGAATGCCGTGCCCGCGGTCCAGTTCCAGTATCCAGCCGGCGACATTGTCGAGAAAATATCGGTCGTGGGTAACCGCGACGACCGTGCCGGCGAATTCATGCAAAAAACTCTCCAGCCAAGCGACCGACTCGGCGTCCAAGTGGTTGGTGGGTTCATCCAGAATGAGCATGTCCGGGCTTGATAACAATAATCGGCATAACGCAACCCGCCGTTTTTCGCCGCCAGAAAGCGTGTCAATGGCAGCATCCCATGGTGGCAAGCGCAACGCATCGGCGGCGATTTCTAATTTGTGTTCAAGGTTGTGGGCGTCGGCCGCTTGAAGGACGCCTTCTAATTTCGCTTGCTCGCTCGCTAACGCGTCAAAATCTGCATCCGCTTCGGCGTATTCGGCGTAGATTTCTTCCAATCGTGAATGCGCTTGCTTGATGACTTTGATGCCGTCTTCCACATTGCCGCGCACATCTTTTGTTTCATCCAATTGTGGTTCTTGGGGAAGATAGCCGATGCTGAGGTCGGGTTGCGGGCGCGCTTCGCCGATAATATCGGTGTCAATACCCGCCATGATTTTCAGCAAAGTGGATTTGCCGGCGCCGTTGTATCCGAGCACGCCAATCTTCGCTCCGGGGAAAAAATTAAGCGAAATATCCTTGAGGATTGTTTGGTTGGGCGGCACCACTTTGCCCACGCCGTTCATGGTGAAAACGTATTGTGCCATCGTGTTTTGTGCTCGTTAGTTTTGCGTGCGTGGGTGATTTAAAGATTCAACGGCCGCCTCGTGCAGTCGCTGGTTTGCTGTCGCAAGTACTTTGCCATCGGAAGTTATCGCCAATGGCGCGCCCTGCCAATCGCTGATGATGCCGCCGGCGCCTTCAATTACCGGAACCAATGCCAAATAGTCATGCGCTTTCATCTGCGCCTCGCATACCGCTTCGGTAAAACCGGATGCCAGCAAACCATAACCATAACAATCGCCGCCGAATACGCGATACTGAAAAGCAGTGGACAAACGATTGAACTGCGCGAGCGATTCACCGGCGAACATATCTAAAGTAGTGGTGTAAATAGAACCACGGCTAAGTTGCGCGACTTCGCTTGCGTTGCATGGCGCGCCGTTGTGCGTGGTCGGATGGCCGGCGATTCCGATCCAGCGTTCATCCAGCACCGCGTGATCAATGATGCCGATTACCGGGGATGCGTGATGCAGTAGCGCGATTAGCGTGCCGAAGGTTGGGTTGCCGGTGGCGAAAGATTTGGTGCCGTCAATCGGGTCAATTACCCAACGCCATTCCTCGTCGTTATCAATTGCACCGCCCTCTTCTCCGAGGAAACTATGGCTGGGATGGCGCGCAAGAATCAGCTCTTTGATGCATTGCTCGGTCTCGCGGTCGGCTATGGTCACCGGCGTGCGATCCTCCTTGCTGGTAACTGCAAGTCCGGTGCGAAAGTGCCGGGTGGTAATCACCCGCGCTGCATTCGCGGCGGCGATGGCGGTTTCTATATAGGTATCAAGAGGGGATTTCATCATGTTTGCTACACGCCGCATAGTATCAAATCCCGCTCTACAATCGGGGTTTGACAGATAATTTCCGTTGTTAATTTCCGTTATAATTAGTTGTCCCGTTTGGGTAACATTAGCGGTAAAATCGCCCGTTAGTTTTAGTTCACTTAATCCTTAGAGGATACTCCAGACCGATGAAAATTCTGGTTCCAGTCAAGCGCGTAATAGATGCCAATATCCGCGTGCGGGTCAAAGCCGATCAGAGCGGCGTTGAGACCGCGAATGTCAAAATGGCGATGAACCCGTTTTGCGAAATCGCCGTAGAAGAAGCGTTACGCATCAAGGAGGCGGGCGACGCCGACGAGGTAATTCTTTTTTCCGCCGGCGCTGATAAATCTCAAGAGACGATTCGCACCGGCCTCGCCATGGGTGCCGACCGCGGCATTCATGTCAACACCGACGAACGCTTGGAGCCGTTGATGATCGCCAAAATGATCGCACAGGTGGCGATGCGAGAAGGTGCTGATTTAGTCATCCTCGGCAAGCAATCAATTGACGACGATAATAACCAGACTGGCCAGATGGTGGCGGCGATTATGGGTCGGTCGCTGGGCGGTTATATCTCCGAGATCAAAAAAAATGACGGCGGTTTCGTCATTATCCGCGAAATAGATGCTGGACTTGAGAAACTGCAAATCGCAAGCCCAGCGGTGGTCACCACCGATTTGCGATTGAACGAGCCGCGCTATGCTTCGTTGCCGAATATTATGAAAGCGAAGAAAAAACCCATTGACGCGCTGACTCCAGCCGACCTCGGCGTGGCGATTGCGCATCGCACTGAAATCTTGAAAGTAGTGGAGCCGCCGGCGCGCGAAGCTGGAGTAATGGTGAAAAGTGCCGCCGAACTGGTGGATAAACTCAAAAACGAAGCGAAGGTGATTGGATGAGTATTTTAGTGATTGCCGAACACGACCATTCGGCACTATATCCGGGGACGTTGAACACGATTACCGCCGCCGCCGCGTTGCCTGGTGATATCCATGTTTTGCTGGCGGGCGAAGGTGTTGGCGAGATTGCTAAATCCTGCGCGGCTGCCGCTGGCGTAGCCTTAGTGTTGGTCGCCGACGATAAAACTTACGCCCACGCCAGCACTGAAGATATGGCGGAATTGGTAGCAGCGCAAGTCAAAAACGATTCTGCAAGCCATACGCATGTCCTCGCCCCGGCCTCTACTTTCGGCAAAGCGTTGATTCCGTACGCAGCCGCGCTCTGCGATTTTCAATCCATCTCCGACATCAGCGAAGTGGTATCCGAAGATACTTTCGTGCGACCGATATACGCCGGCAACGCGATGGCTACGGTGAAATCAATTGACCCAGTGAAAATGCTCACCGTGCGCACCACCGCGTTTGAATTGGCAAAGAGCGGCGATGGCAATGCACCAATTGAAAACATTCCCCCGGCAAAAATCACTGGACGAGTGAAATTTATAGAACAAACCTTGAGCCGAAGCGAGCGCCCGGAATTGACCTCGGCGCGCGTGGTGGTATCCGGCGGGCGCGGTATGCAAAACGGCGATAACTTTGCCATGTTAGAAAAATTGGCGGACAAACTCGGCGGTGCAGTCGGCGCATCGCGCGCCGCGGTGGATGCCGGCTTCGTTCCCAACGATTACCAAGTCGGGCAAACCGGCAAGGTGGTCGCGCCAGATTTGTATATGGCAGTCGGCATCTCCGGCGCCATCCAACATCTCGCCGGCATGAAAGATTCCAAATGCATCGTCGCCATCAACAACGACGAAGAAGCCCCCATATTCCAAATCGCAGATTATTCATGGAACGAAGATTTGTTTGTGGCAGTGCCAGCGTTGCAGGTGGAATTGGAGAAGTGAGTATTTACATTTTGTCTTTTTGCGTACGCGGGAATTGGGTGTGACTATTAATTCCCTAACTGGTTATTAATAAATAGCCCGCCATTCCAGTACAACATGCGCAGCTTGTCGCTTCTTTTCCTCCCCCTGATAAGGGGGATTGAGGGGGTTTGCTTTTTTGGATTGAGGGAGATTTTAGAATGGTTTATTAATTCCAGCACATAACCCCCTCGGTCCCCCTTATCAGGGGGAAGTGTACGCTCAGCGGCTTCGCGCTTAATAACGAACTAAAAAATCACAACTACCAACCCCCATCACTCAAAAACAATCACATTCCGCAGCACTTTATCCTGTCGCACATCGTCAATTGCTCGGTTGATGTCTATTAGTGGGTAGCGATTGGAAATTAATTCATCTAGTTTTAATCGGCCGTTTTGATAGAGGGCGATGAGTTTGGGGATGTCTACGCGTAGTCGGGTTGAGCCCATTTTGCTGCCGAGGATGCGTTGACCGGCACCGGCCATGTTGGTGGCATCAAAGGATACTAAATCGCCGCTGGCGGGCATGCCGATGATGGTTAGGGTACCGCCGGGTGCGAGTAATGTGATGCCTTGTTCAATCGCTTTGGGGTTGCCGACGGCGGTGAATACATAATCCAAGCCGCGCTTGCCGGTGATTTTATGGACAGCATCGCGGGCGTCGGTTTTGGCGGAGTTTATGCAATGGGTTGCGCCGAAGGCTTCGGCGGTCTCTAACTTGTGGTCAATTAAATCAATCGCAACCAACGGATGCGCGCCTGCGTGTGCCGCGCCTTGCACTGCGTTTAGCCCGACGCCGCCGCAGCCGATTACGCCGATGGCGGCATTGGCTGGCACGCGTGCGGTATTGACCACCGCTCCGAAGCCGGTAATCACGCCGCATGACAACAGCGAGGCGGTGGCGAAAGGTAACTCTTCAGGGATTATCGCAACTTGGGATTGGTCAACCACGGTGTATTCGGCGAACGCCGCGGTGCGTAGTCCTTGTTTGATTATTGCGCCCTCGCCGTTATGCATTCGCGCTTCCCGGTCCAACGGAAACTTGGTCTCGCAGATATTCAACCGGCCGTTTTCACAACTGCCACAATAACCGCAGGAACGCAATAAAGTTACCAACACCCGGTCGCCGGTTGCGACGGTGTGCACGCCGGGTCCGGTGGCTTCCACGCTGCCGGCTGCTTCATGCCCGAACACTTGCGGCAATTTACCGCCCCATCCGCCGTCGGCGTAAAGGATATCGGAATGACAAACCGCGCATGCTTTGATGCGAACCATGACCTCGCCGGCTAGCGGTGCTGCCAGCTCAATATCATCAATTACCAAAGGTTTGCCGAATTCATAACAGACTGCTGCTTTCATGTAGATTGCTCGGGTTAATTTCAGGGTTGGCAGTGAATTTCCGATTGCGCAGTTTCGGCGGTTACTGGGGAAAACGCAAGAATTGAAATGGCACTGTTTTTGAGGTGGCTACTCATTCATTAAGCACGCAGTTCCCGCAGAATGTATCTGGAATCTTTCCCCAAGTACGTCGTTCCCGCAGGATGTTAGCAGGAATCTTTCCCCAAGCACTGTCGTTCCCGCAGAATGTTAGCGGGAATCTGATGGTAACTACATCATTATTAACGGCAATACGCAGTGCTTCGCACACATGTTGTACTGAATACCGAATCAAGTCCAGCATGGCGGATTCTGAATTTGATTCGGTATTCAATACAATATAGTGCGGCGTAGTCGTTCTTTATAATCCACATAATAATTCACATAACAATCCACGGCAAAAATGAAAAGTCCCCGATTACTGAACGACCTATTTTCGCGTATCGCCGAAGTCGGGCATTCGTTGGTTTCCGCTCGCCCCTCCAAGCAAACCCTCGGCGATTTGTGCGCGGCGTTGTTGTCTGGGCGTGGTGAGGCAACTGGTTTGGCGTTGGCCGGAGAGATTTTTGCGCGATACGCTGCGCTTTCCACTGCCGGCAAGCACGCATTTTTTC
>WASV01182397.1_pt1 | contig 26622 bp, 22 predicted proteins | sample 5698531 | NCBI WGS metagenome assembly WASV01 (sample SAMN11175559, study PRJNA528189) | sponge metagenome | isolation source: marine sponge | host: Myxilla | place: Antarctica: Western Antarctic Peninsula, King George Island | collected 2013-01 | reverse complement strand
AACCCCGCAGTTGATCCAAACCCCGCAGTTGATCCAAACCCCGCAGTTGATCCAAGCATTAAACGAAATGCTCTCGTTGCTTGAAGGAATCGACCAAAAAAAGCCGATGAGTCATTGGATTGATCGATTCCACACTTGGCTCAAGCGAATTGGTTGGCACGGACAGCGTTCCTTAAACAGCGATGAATTCCAAGTTGCACAAGCATTCCATGATCAACTCAGGCAACTCGCCACGCTCGATTTGAGTGCATCACCGATGACTGCTGCCACTGCTTTGACATGGCTTCACCGTAGGTTAAGTGAACAATCGTTCCAAGTCGAATCACACGATGCACCGGTGCAGGTGTTGGATGTTATCGAAGCTGCTGGACAACGTTTCGACGCAATATGGTTCGGCGGATTGGTGGAGATGGATTGGCCCCCCACGGTGCACCCCAACCCATTCATTCCGGTTCATCTGCAACGTGCCGCTGGTGTCTTTTCTGCTGCTATCGATCATAACTATGTATATGCTGAAAAGTTACAACAGCAGCTCATCGAATCCAGCATGGAAGTCATCATGTCATGCGTGCAGGTGGAAGACGATATTCCAATCCAACCTAGCCCGCTATTGGTCGGTTTCGAAGCATTCGACCGATCCGATGTTTCTCGCCTATTATTCGATACCCCAGTAAACAGGATGCATGCACATCGGCCGGAACTCGAATCTTTTATCGATACCAACGGTGGTGCATTTGCAGAAATCGCGGACGCCAAAGGAGGTGTCTCGGTCATCGAAGATCAAGCACGATGTCCGTTTCGGTCGTTTGCAATCCACCACCTCGGGGCACGCGATAGCGAAGAAAAACAACAAGGATTATCGGCGCACGAACGTGGTTCATTGATTCACCATGCTCTATATCTAGTTTGGCGGGAGATTGGTGACTCGAAACAATTAAACGCGCTGGACAATAGCCAACTTGAGACAATTATTTGCAAAGCTGCGGAGCAAGCAGATAATCGTTATCGCTTTTTAAGCGGCTGTGGTGAACATTTTCATGCAGCACAACGGCAATGGGTCTTTGAAACTGTGCACCAATGGATGACGCTGGAAAAATCCAACTGCGACGAGTTTGTTGTTGCTGCTTTAGAAGAAAAGATAAACTTTAACTTGGGAGGGCTTGAACTGACCTTCAGAATCGATCGCATCGATGAAATCGGGAGCGGTGAAAATAAACGATTCAGGATCATCGATTACAAAACCGGCCTCCCACAAGGGCTTAGCGACTGGAGCAAAGAACGCCCATACTCGCTGCAATTACCACTCTACGCGACTGCTATTACCGAGCAAGGTACCGTCGAAGCAGTTGCCTATGCACACATCAAAAAGGGCCAATGCAAATTTTTTGGTGTCTGCCGAAACGTGCCAGAGGAAAACGCCAACGGCGGATTTCCCAACCGTATTCCAGTGCTTGAAGAGCATCGTGCTTTGAGAAGCGAGTTTATCAACTGGGAGACCATGCTCCAACAATGGCATACCGTATTATTAAACCTTGCTCAAGAAGTTCTTAAAGGCGAAGCGCGCGTCGCTCCACTCGATCAAGCATGCATGTATTGCAATCTAGCCACGCTGTGTCGAATCAACAAGCCCATTCCGAAGCGCCCATAATGTCTGATCCCGTTGACCAAGGAGCACGCCAACGCGCCCTTGATACCCGTCAATCGTTCATCGTGCAAGCCCCGGCGGGATCTGGAAAGACTGAATTGTTGGTGCGCCGTTATCTAGCACTACTTGCGCAAGTCGATGATCCGGGACAGGTGTTGGCAATTACCTTCACCAAAAAAGCCACCGCCGAAATGCGTGTTCGGATCATCCAGGCGTTGCGGCAAGTGACCGAGAAAGGCGTGCCGGAAGATAACCCGGTACTCCTTGCTCTTGCTAAGGCAGCGCGCGCCAATGATGCAAAGCACAACTGGCGATTGTCCGAAAACACGCGGCGCCTTCGTATTCAAACTATCGATTCATTTTGCAATGAGCTGGTGCGCTTGATGCCATGGTCGGCGAGATTTGGTGCTCCACCCGAGATTGACGGTGACGCCACTGAGCGCTATCTGGAAGCGGCAAAACGAACCCTCGAGCATATCGAGCACACATCGAAGTGGAGGAAACCATGCCGACAACTGCTTGATTTGGTCGATGCGGATTGGGATAAAGCACAAAACTTGCTTGCTGACATGTTGAAAAAACGTGACAAATGGATGCGTATATTGGGAACCAATAATATCGACTGCGAGCACATCGAGCAGATGTGGCAACAGCACATTGATGAAGAATTGCAAAAAGCAGCAACGCAAATACCCAAGGAAAAACAAATAGAATTGGCCGAACTCGGCGCGTTTGCTGCGTTCACTTTACGCAAATCTAGCAACACATCGACTATTGTGTTGGATGGCATATCCAAGTTCCCCGCCGCAAACCATCAGTATGTCGACCAATGGAAAGCATTTACCGAACTTTTGTTGACAGCAAAAGGCACTGCGCGTAACGCTCGCGGTATTACCAAGCGACAAGGTTTCCCTCCGAAAACCGTTGAGAAAGAAAGGATGAGCACGTTGTTGGAGTGGTTGGTGGAGCAACCCGCCATCATCGAAACGCTATGCATAATTCGCATGCTACCGCCGGCACAATTCACCGAGGCACAGCGGTACTCACTCGATGCGTTGATACAATTATTACCGCTCGCCGCTGCCGAGTTGCGATTGTTGTTCAAAGAACAAAATCAGGCGGATTATATCGAACTCACACAGCGCGCCGAGATGGCTCTCAGCCAGCTGGATAACCAGGATAATCCATCGGACTTGGTGTTGGCATTTGATTGCCAGTTGACGCATCTGTTGATGGATGAGTTTCAAGATACATCGACGGCACATATCGATCTTTTAGCCAAATTGATCGCTGGTTGGCAATCAGGTGATGGGCGCACGTTGTTTTTTGTTGGCGACCCGATGCAATCAATTTACCGTTTTCGTGAAGCCGAAGTCGGCAATTTTCTGCAAGTGTGGCAGGATCAACAGTTCGGTGATATATCCATCGAACCGCTTGCCTTAAAAGCAAACTTTCGCTCTGCAGATGTTCTTGTAACATGGTTCAACGACACATTTCAAAAAGTGTTGCCGGTGACCAACGATATGACAAAAAGCGCGGTATGTTATTCGCCTGCGTATCCCCATGTGGGTGATCGGCAAAATAGCAGTTTTCATTTCCATCCGAATAGTAACCAAACGCTCGAACAACAAGCAGACGACATCGCTACGCTCATCGCACAAGCACAACGGCAAACGCTCGATGAATCGATCGCGGTATTAGGGCGCACGCGTACCCATCTGAATGAAATCGCTACTGCACTGCGGCGGCACGCTATTTCGTTTCAAGCGATCGATCTGGAAAAACTCAGCGACCGCCCGGCTATCCGAGATTTGATCACCATCACCCGTGTGCTTGTGCAGCCGGCCGATCGTATCGCGTGGCTCAGCTTGGTGCGTGCTCCATGGTGCGGCATGCGGTTGAACGACATCGCTGTTCTTGCTGGGTCGGACTATAGCCGTACTTTGACGGAAGTAATCAAAGGTGAGGTCGCTCTATCTGAACACGGGAAGGCCGCGCTTGAAAAATTGCGCGATGTGCTCACTGTTCCCCTTGCACAGCGCGGGCGCATTCCTATCCGGCAAAATGTCGAAGCGGCGTGGCTGATGCTTGGCGGTGCAGCCACAGTGGAATCGACGGATTTAGACAACTGTCATCGGTATCTCGATTTGCTCGACCAAATGGAAGAGGATCGTGTTGAAATTAATGCCGATACGCTGAAAAAATGTGCCGAAAATCTGTGGGCACAAGGCGGAGATGCACAGGTTCAATTGCTGACGATTCACAAAGCCAAAGGATTGGAGTTTGACACTGTCTTTTTGCCGGGGTTGGGCCGGGGAACATACCGAGGGGATAAAACATTATTGCGATGGTGCAATCTGTTACGTCAATTGTTAATTGCGCCACTACCGGCGAGTGGCAATTCTGATGACGCGTTTTATCAATATCTCAAGCAGGTCGATGAAATCCACGAGCGAAACGAAGCCGGTCGTTTGCTGTATGTCGCTTGCACGCGTGCTCGCAAAAACTTACATTTGTTCGGCAATGTTCAGATTAAAGACAGTGAGCCGAAAGAACCGAACAAAAAGTCATTGTTGTCTCTGTTATGGCCGGTGGTAGCAGAGCGATATGAAGCAATCACGGATGTTGAGACCGCTGATGTAGCGGATGAAAACGAAATTGGAGCCGAGCCACCACAGACCCTTCAAAGACTCCCGCTCAGTTGGACGCCCCCCATTTTGCCGGACGGAATTCCGGTTGCATCGCGTAAGGCGGATGCTATCGATCCGATCGAATTTTCGTGGGCAGGTGAAACTGCACGTATTGTCGGCATCGTTATCCATCGAATTTTGCAACATGTGGATGAAATCGGTTGGCAGCGATTGACCGTCGATACTAGGCAAAAAGCACTATGGCGCAATCAGTTGGTGGAAAATGGCATTGCTAGTGCGTACCTTGAAACTGCAGTTGAGCAGGTTGCGAATGCCATCGACAACATGCGACAAGACCCGCGCGCAGAGTGGATTTTTTCTAATGCACATTGCCAGATCAAAACCGAATGGCCACTTGCCGGATTGGTCGATGGAAAGGTGAAGCATGTCGTGATCGACCGGAGTTTCATCGACCAAGAAGATGTTTTTTGGATTATCGACTTCAAATCAAGCCATCATCAAGGTGCCGATGTCGAGGAGTTTTTAGCGAGTGAGGAACAACGCTACAGTAGGCAGATGGTGAAATACGCTGAAATTATCCGCCAACTACAACCGCTCAAAATTCGGTTGGGTTTGTATTTTCCAGTATTGCGTGGTTGGCGCGAATGGGAGGCATAATTTGCCGGAAATTCTGATATGGTAATACGCTTGCAAAGTGGTCAATATACCAATCAGGGAGAGCATCTTACGGAGCCATCGATTTGAACTCACACCAGTTGCAGGTGTGCTTTGTCATACCAACTTATTGTGCTTTGTCATACCAACTTATAATGAATCTCTCAATATAACGCGTTTGTTGCAGTGCGTCACGGCGTTGCATCCTGATGCACACACCGCATTTTTGATCGTCGACGACAACAGCCCAGACGGGACCGCGAAATTGGTGCAGGAGTTTGCTGTTGGCAACCCTCGTGTGCATTTATTGGAGGGGCAACGGCGTGGGTTAGGGGGCGCATATGTGCGCGGTATGACGCATGCGATCAATGCGTTGGGGGCAGAAATCATCGTGCAGATGGACGCTGACTTTTCGCATGACCCCACCGATGCGCGCAAACTGCTGGCACACATCAAAGCGGGTGCTGATGTTGCTATTGGTAGCCGCTATGTCACTGGCGGTGCCATCGATGAACGCTGGGCAGTGGCGCGGCGGTTATTATCACGGTGGGGTAATCATCTGGCACGGTGGATTGCTGGGCTAGCGAAAGTGCGTGATTGCACTGCCGGGTTTCGCGCGATCAAAGTGAGTGCATTGCGTGCCGCAAAAGTGGAAAAAATTCGTGTACAAGGGTACGCGTTCCAAATCGTACTCTTGCACCGCTTGTTGCTGAGCGGAGCGCATGTCGTCGAGGAGCCGGTTTATTTTCGTGACCGCGAACACGGACAGACCAAATTAGGAGCAAAAGACTTATTCGAGTTTTTCTATAATGTCTGGTGGTTACGGTTGACCAGCCACTGGACCTTTATCAAATTTGGGCTGGTCGGGTTGAGCGGCGTGCTGATTAATCTGGGATCATTCCAAATTTTATTTGAAATGGGGGCACATAAATTCGTGGCATCGCCGATCGCTATCCAACTGTCGATTGTGTGGAATTTCTTTATTCATAATTACTGGACTTTTGCGGACCGTGTCATGCCTGGTCGGAAGCGCATACGTGGTTTGAAATATAATCTTGTTTCGTTGATCACATTAACATTGAGCTATGCAACTTTTATTGGGCTATCGGTGCTGTTTGTGGAAACTCCACCGGTGTTATTGCAATGTTTCAGCATCATTCCGGCTATGTTCATCAACTACTTTCTAAATTCATATTGGATTTTTTCTGCACAGCCAAACTCTTCTGATTGAATAAATTATTAGGTCTCATCAAATCAAACTCGCCCAGTTTAATATCAAACTCAAAACAGTTTCTTGACGGATACAGACCATCAAGGTTAGCAACAAAGTACACCACTTCAACCCTCGAATTTTGCTGATATTCTCAGTGCTTGAGTATCTGTAGTACGATGACTAAAAATTTGCGCTAATGAGCTATTGTGATGACCAGATTGTGATGACCAGAGGTTTTGTTTCATCAGGTATGGCATTCCTCAATTATTTGCTTTCTCTTTTTGTATATGGTCACGTTGTAAATGGTCACGTAAGATATCACGATTAGTACGTGCATTTTCCAATGTAGAATCCAATTCAATTGCAACTTCAAAGTATTGCAACGCCTCTTCATAGCGATTTAATTTCGTTAACATCTCGGCAGCACCAACATGGGCGGGCGCATCTTTAGGGTTAATCTTGAGCACGCCTTGATACAGTTTCAATGCCTCGTCATATTTCTCTTCTTTGTTCAGGTGGTTTCCGAGGTCGTTATGGGCACCACGGGCATTGGGGTTGATCGAGATGATGTGGTTGAAAAAAGTACCGTCATTCTTATAGATGCTGGCTGGATTCCAGCAAAGGACTCCTAATATGGTCAATAATGTCGCCGCCAGAGACCGATCAAATGTTGAATCGGCTTGGCTTTGGTGATTACTTCGCCATCCCAGACAAAGCCTGCCATAAATGCAGGAAAATATGCGATTGGGATCAGTAGAACCAATAATAATAAAGCAGGGCTGAATAAACCCCTGAATTGGTGGTGTTCGATGTAGGAATTTTCAGGTGTAATTCTCTATAATATTCTCGTATGAAGAAAACTTTTGCCAAGCCGCTGTCGATAACTAAAAAATTGAAACAAGGTTGCCGAGATTTTGCTCTGCCGGCAGAACTCGTGTTGGCAAACGGAGAAACTCTACTCTGTAGCCAATTACTTCGAGTGCTCCCGGCTAAACGGGCAGTCCTGAAAGCACGGTGGAGAGGAAAAACAGTGTTGGTTAAATTGATCCTGAACACTCGATTTTACCAACGGAATGTGCAGTCGGAGTTAGCCGGCTATGAGCGGCTGAAAGTAGCCAAGATAATGACCCCGAGGTTGATATTAACTGCCCAATGTGCTGATCAAGGGAGTGTATTGATATTCGATTTCTTGGAAGGAGCGCAAAGCCTCGAGCAGGTATGGAAAAATAGAGAGGGTTATCGAACGACGATTGCCTGCGATTGTATGCGGCTGATTGCCAAGTTGCATCGCGGAAGATGTCAGCACGTCGACCTCCACACGGATAATTTTTTGGTGGTAGGTAATACGCTTTATCTCATCGATGTTGCTGCCGTAAAACAGCTGAAAAATCATGCTTATGGTACGCAGCAGCGCAAAAACTTGGCACTTTTTTTAGCACAGTTTGCACCGCTACAACGTCAGATACTGCTAGCCACGCTTGCGGATTGCTATCCCGCATCTGCAGTTGACCGAAAACTTGAGCGAGCCATTGAGCGCAGTTGGAAACGTCGTAAATCAAACTACCTGAAAAAATGTTTTCGCGAATGTAGTGAGTTTTCGATACGCAAGAACTGGTATCAAAAAGCGGTCTGGAAGCGCGAAGCGTATTGCGACGATCTGATTTCTTTTCTGCAGCATCCCGATGCTTGGGTTGCGAGCGGGAAGCCACTTAAAGAAGGCAACTCAGCTACGGTCGTTTGTACGCAAATGGGTGAGCGTAGGGTAGTCATTAAACGTAACAATATAAAGAAAAAAAACGTTATTCACCAATTAAAATGCCACCTGTTTGCCACCCGCAGTCATTCCAATTGGCATTATGCACACGTATTAAAAATTAATGATATTGCTACTCCCGATCCTATTGCTTTTGTCGAAATTCGTCGCGGGCCATTGCGCTTGAAGGGATACTATGTTTCTGCTTTCGAGGACTCACCAACGGCGGCGGAAAAATATGCAGCGCAATTTCCCACCCAAGAAGACATCACAAAATTTAGGCTCTTATTCAAAGCAATGTATCTGGCGAAGTTGTATCACGGCGACCTTAAATCTTCTAACCTGTTAGTGACTGAGCACGGTATTGCCCTGATTGACCTTGATTATATGAAAGAATGTTGGGGTAAATTAAACGATATGTTTGCGCAAAAAGCTCGTAGACGCTTTTTGCGCAATTGGGAGAATACCCCTAAATTATTGCAATTATTTTCTCAAATTTTTTGAGTTTGTTTTTAAGCATTACTCGATCGGCATCACTGCGTCATGCCCAAACTCGCGTTGGTAAAAACGCTGTGTCCGATGTGATACCTTCGACCAAAAAACCCGTTCGGTCATCAGCTGCCTAACATTTTTACGACGGTATACTTTCATAAACCGGAAAACATCGCGAGAGGTCAGCCCAATATCCAGCGCGGAGAAATAGAGGCCGGCTAAATCCTTGATAATCCATCGAATCGGTGTCTTTTTGCGTATTTGTGCACGGTGGAGGTCAATCACATATACGCGAAAATTTTCAGCAGTCATGTTCTCTAACCCGGTCGATACATCGATGAGAAGATGACATAAATAAAAGTCACGATGATTGATATTGTTTTCATGCAGCTTGCGAGCGATGTTGGCGGCTTCGGTAATCAATGCGTGTTTGAGAGAAAACTTAACTGGTCGGTGTTTCCAGTTGACGCATAAATCTTCGAGGCTGCACATGTCGGCCAGTTCATGGGTCACCAAAAAGGAAAACTGTTTCGCTGGGTTGAAGCCACGCTGACCGTAACCCGCGATAGTCATGGTGTGAATCCCTAACTGTGTTAGCCGTTGGATGGCGCGCCACTCGTTTTTGGCTCCCAGCACGGGTAAGCGGAGGTGCGATAAGTTTTTGAGAATCTCACCCCATCCGATACCCGTATGCAATTTCAGGAAGTAGGATTTTCCACCTGCAGAGAAACGCAACGTGCAACGCCCTTTTACCGTACGAAAAAATTCGCCTGTTTGTTGTTCAGCACGGACAAATGGATCATCGCCCGCCCAATCATCCGCTAGGCTCTTTTCAAGATGCAGAATCATCGTATTGCAGTAAGCAATTGGCTTTTCGGGTTGCAAAGATTTTTTCAAACTGATGGCACGCATGCAGTGGCAGATCATAGATGTCCGCTTTTCTCGCAAAATTATACCCGCGTGTACGCCAGTTATTCGTGCCTGCCTCGAGCATCGATAGTAAAGATTGATTTAAGGAAAATTGGGTAAAAGGTGAAGCGAGTACTTCGCCCATTTTTTCGTCACGGATGTAGTGTGCATGCCCGCACACATCAGTGGTGATCACCGGTAAGCCGGCTACCATCGCTTCGAGCAACACCATGCCAGCGGCTTCTCGGTATGCCGGATGAATGAATAAGTCCGCGCCTAATAGAAACGCCGGCACATCATCTCGGCCGCGCAGAAATTGCACGCGGGAACGGATGCCTAATCGCTTCGATATTCTTTCAAAGGGGGCTACTTTATCTTCCCCAAGAACGAACAATTTGGTTTTACTTGCCCAATGTGGAGGTAACGATGCAAGTGCTTTCAATGTTCGATCCAAGCCTTTGGTATGAAATCCTGATCCGATGGAGAGTAGCAAAATGTCATGGTCTTTTAGTTGCCAATGTGCGCGGAAATTTTTTCGAAGTTCAGGTGCGTTGTCGCTTGCGATTCGGTCGCGAGAAATACCCGGCGGCAACAAAGTCATACGGCTTTCCGGGAGGCGGTACAAGTTGCAATAAGTGAGCATTTGAGGTTTAGAAATCAGCAAAATATCGGTACAAGACTGGCGCGAAAAAACAGCTTTTTCGAAAGCAAGAAACTGTCGATAACGTGGTGTCATTTGATACCACCAGCCATGATTACGACTTTTCTCTGCGAAGCAATTATCGGCAGCATAGTATACATCCAATCCTGGCATCTTGTTAAAGCCGACCAACAAATCCGGCAAAAACTCTGCAACTGTGCTTTTCAAGCGTTCAGCAAACTTGCGGGCTTTGGTATGGTTAGTACGGGCTTTAACCGGCAAAAACTGCACTTCGATACCCGCTTCCCGAATGCTGTTCAGCCTATGTTCGCCACGACACGCTTCGGCATATACGCGAACTTGATGTCCACGCAGCCGACAAACTTGGGCGATGGCAGTCATGTCACGAGTCAACCCCCCATACGGGAAATAAACGAATAATGCGAATGCAAGTTTCATCGATATTTTTTTCAATCGGTTTTATAACGTAAAAACTATTATAGAGGCTAATGAAATGATTCTTATGCTTGGAAACTATCTTAATTTAGGCTATTACCAGACCATCGCATACTCAATGCCATGGGTTATGGCTGCTTTAAAAATGCGAAGGGGTTTTGATTATCGCAACAAAAAATCCCGATAAAGTGCTATCGGCGGTACTGAAAAGTAACCTGGGTCGCCGCTATTATGTATCCGATAAATTTCCATGTTAAAACTGCAGCGCTTGTGTAGAAGAGATAAAAAATGGATTCAAGCGATTTTGTTCGTGGGGGTATGCGCATGCGCGAGAAAACCGCCGGATTGGTGCGCCCATAAGTTAGCGTACAAGCCACCTTTTTGCATGAGTTGGTGATGGCTCCCTTGTTCCACGATTGTTCCGTCGTCCATGACAACCAATCGATCCATGGCGGCAATAGTGGATAAGCGATGGGCGATGGCAATTACCGTTTTCCCTTCCATTAGGCTGTATAAACTCTCTTGGATTGCCGCTTCGACTTCAGAATCGAGAGCATTGGTTGCTTCATCAAGGACTAAAATCGGCGCATTTTTCAATAGAACCCGAGCAATTGCGATGCGCTGGCGTTGACCGCCGGACAGCTGGACTCCGCGTTCGCCGACATAAGCGTGGTAGCCGTTGTGTCCGTGCGAGTCGACAAGATCGACGATGAAGTCATGCGCGTGTGCTTTGCGCGCGGCGGCAACCACTTGCTCATCGGTAGCGGTGGAATTGCCATAACGAATGTTATCCAAGATTGAACGATGCAACAGCGAGGTATCTTGCGTGACCATGCCGATATTTGAGCGCAAACTATCTTGTGTGATCTGGGAAATATCTTGTCCGTCGATCAAAATTTTGCCTTGCTCGAGATCATAAAATCGAAGCAATAAGTTTACCAATGTCGATTTACCCGCTCCAGAACGACCAACTAATCCGACTTTTTCAGCAGCACCGATGGACAACGACATTTCTTGAATCACATTTCCAGAACGGTTGATTTTCCCGTAGTTGAAGTGAATTCGCTGATATTCGATCGCCCCACCGGACACCACCAATTTTTTCGCATCATGGAGGTCGGTAATGGTGAATTCTTGCGAGATAGTATTGATACCATCTTGAACAATACCCAAATTTTCAAATAAACCGGCGATCTCCCAAAGAATCCATTGCGACATACCTTGCAAACGTAACACCAAGCCAATCGCAAATGCGATTTCCCCTGTGGTGATCGCCCCTACTTGCCATAACGAAATTGAAGTGGCAGCAATCAGGAACAACAGTATAGCGTTCATGCAGTTAAGCACAGCGGTCAACAGCGTTACAAGCCGCATTTGCACATGGACGGTATCAAGAAAAGTCTCCATGCTGTCGTACGCATACCGATACTCGTGTTCGGTGTGAGCAAACATTTTTACCGTGGCAATATTAGTATAACTATCGACCACACGACCAGTGACTACCGAACGTGCTTCCGCCTGTGCCATCGCGGAAAGCCGCAAGCGTGGCACAAAATAGCGTACCGCGAGCAAATAGCCGATTAACCACACCACCATCGGCGCAGTCAAGCGGAGATCGCTGGCTGCAAATAAAACCACCGCACCGGTAAAGTAGACCGCAACATACAACAAGACTTCGACCAGTTTGAGAACCGAATCGCGCACCCCAAGTGAAGTCTGCATCATTTTGGTAGCGATGCGCCCAGCAAAATCATTGTTGAAAAAACCAATGCTTTGGCGAAGCAAGTAGCGATGCGTTTGCCATCGGGTTCTCATCGCAAAGTTGCCCAGCATGCCTTGATGAACAACACATTCGTAACAGAATTTAAGTAGTGGCAGAATTATTAGCACCACCAGACTGATGCCGATTAACGGTAAGCGGTGGGTTTGCCAGAAAGCCGTTTGCTCGGATGCTGATAGCCAATCGACTAAATTACCGACGAATGCGAATAGAGATACTTCGATCAGTGCGATGAGCGTCGACAGGAGTGTACTGATGAGTAGCAACAGCCGAAATGGTTTGGCATAATGCCACACGAAGCCAGTCAAGGAGCGCGGAGGTAGCGTGGGAGGTTGCGGCGGAAAAGCGGCGCACAGCTTTTCAACCCACTGAAAAAGCGATTGGAAAAACAATATTAAAAACCTGGGTTAGGGAAGGATATTCCAAGCCTGTGGTATGTCACACCCGGCATCATTGTTGTAATATCAATATCGGACTTTTTTTCAACACGCGGCGATTGCTTATCACACCGACCCAGCCAATGAGCACCGCACAAAGCGGCGGAATTAGCAACCATGCCCACCATACTGGAGCATACTCAATTTCAAATACCCAGCGATACAGTATTGCATTGATGATCTCAGCACCCAATAGACCGAACCAACCGGATAAGAACCCCATGCCAGCGAATTCGCTCCACTGGCTTTGGCGAATTAGCGTCCGGCTAGCACCGAGTGTACGTAGCAATGCGCCTTCGCGCATGCGTTCGCGCATGCTTGTGGCAATTGCGGCGAGGGTAACCACGATACCGGCCGCTAACACAAAACCCAAGATGGCTTCGATGGCAAGTGTGACTTGATCAATAATATCCAACACTTGCTTGAAAATCGCGTCCATTTCCAGCAAGGTGATCGATGGAAATTGTTTGACCAACCCGATCAGCTTACTCTTATCTTTGCTGTCGATGTGGAAACTGTTGATCCAAGTGGTAGGCAAGCCTGATAGCGCACGGCGGTTGAAAACCATGTAGAAATTCGGCTTGAAGTTATTCCACGTGACGGTGCGTATATTGCTAACTCGTGCTTGCCATTCCTGCTCGCCAGTAAAAAAGGTGGCGATATCCCCTAGTTGGATATTCAACTCTTCCGCCAATTCAGATTCGACCGATACCAATGCTTCATCATCATCGTCCGACCACCATCGCCCCGCAGTCACTTCATTATCCGGTGGTGGAGAATTCGCCCAAGTCAGATTGAGATCACGCTGCAAACTTTCTGCTTGTTGCCCATCCTTGCTCACATACTCGGTCATTGGGTTGCCGTTTAATCTTGTCAACCGTCCGCGTACTACTGGATACAATGCGCCGCTACGAAATTGGTTCGCTTGCAGATATTCACGATAGGAATCGGTGTCGTCCGGTTGAATATTTAGCACAAAATGGTTCGGGGCATCGTCGGGGATGGTATTTTGCCAGGCATCAACGAGCTCGGTTCGAATGAACACGACAACTAACATCGCCATGATAGTCAAACCAAACGCCATGGTTTGCACTGTCGCATTGCGTCGTCGCCTGAGCAGGTTGCGAATACCAGCACGAATTTTGACTGGAAATCTAGGTAGCAGTTTGTTGAGTAGCATAAACAACAAACCAATCAAGATAGTGGAAGCTACAAGCAATGTGATCGTGCCGCCAATCATACCTAACGTCACTACCAAATTGCCGGAGTAATACCACATCATCATCGCTACTAATCCAGCGGTGCTACCGACTACTAACCATGCCGATGTGGGCAACGGCGTCAGATCTTGATTCAAGACGCGTTGCGGTGCCACTGATTTGAGGCGCAGTATCGATGGTAGAGTAAAACCGATGAGCACTATAAACGCCAACAACATGCCGGAGTAAAAAGTTTCCCACTGGGTCGGCACAAGATTCTCAGGCAACAAAGTAGATACCATGGCTAACAGCCCAGCCTGTGCCAACCAACCTAATGCATTGCCGAGTAATCCACCTACTATCGCCAGTGCGCCTAACTGAATTAGATAAATCGATAGAATATCGCGTTGGCTACACCCCATGCAACGCAATAGTGCGCTGGTGTCATAATGCCGTTCACTATAATGTTGTCCGCCAGTAGCGATAGCGATTGATGCCAATAATAGAGCTACCAAACTGGCGAGCCCGATGTATTGTTGTGCTTTGTCAAGGGCCGCGGCGACTCCTGGGCGTTCTGCATCCAAACTGTGTATATGTTGCCCGGGTAACAGATGCGGTGTGACCCATTCACGGTACTGTGCGATCGTTCGTTCGGGACCTGCAAACATTTGCGCATACCATACTCGACTACCTGGTTGTAAGATGCCCGCTTCCGCGAGGTCGCGTTCGTTGATTAATACACGTGGCGTAAAACTGTAGAAATTTCGGCCACGGTCCGGTTCAAACGCAAGAATTCGGCTGACTACAAATTGACTATTGCCAAGCGTAATCGTATCGTTGATTTCGATCTGTAATGCCTGCATTACACGTGCTTCCACCCACGCTTCACCGACTGGTGGGCCCGAATAACTTACTTCCGTTTTGCCATAAAGAGCGAGGCTGGTTTTGAGGTTGCCCTTCAACGGATAAGCTTCATCGACTGCTTTTACGCCGACCAACAGTATGTCATCGTTGCTACTGACGACACTCGAAAAACTCACCGTCCGCGCGTATTCCAACTGCAATTCTCTGGCTTTTTCGATGGCCATAGGTGCTATCGGGCGATGACCAGCCAACACCAAATCACCGCCGATAAGGGTTTTAGTGTTGGCTACCATGGTGGTACTGACACGCCCGGTGAAGTGCAGGATGGTAGTATGGCTGGCGATCGCAATGATGATCGCCAATAGTAAAACCGTCAGTTCCCCGGCTTTCCATTCGCGCACTAGTTGGCGCATGGCAAAACGAAATTGTTGAAGCAGCCCCATGGCTAATCGATAATTGTGCCGTTTTCCATTCGAACAATCCGATCACAGTGGTCTGCAAGGCTCTGGTTGTGGGTTACTAAAACCAATGTGGTTTGGTTTTCTTCATTCATCCCAAAAAGTAGGTTGGCAATGTGATCGCCAGTTTTTTTATCGAGGTTGCCGGTTGGCTCATCGGCAAACAAAATGTCTGGATTGGTCACAAATGCACGCGCCAATGCTACACGTTGCTGCTCGCCACCGGACAGTTGTGTGGGATAATGCGTCGCTCGTTCTACCAAGTCCACGCGAGCAAGCGCGGATTGCGCGGTAGCGGCAACCATGTCGCGTCCCAATATTTCTAGTGGTATCATGACATTTTCTAATGCGGTGAGGTTGCGCATCAGTTGGAATGATTGAAAAACAAAGCCCACATGGTCGGCGCGAACCTTGGCACGTTGATCTTCATCCAGCTCGGTAATGGTATGATCTGCGAGACGAATCACGCCGACTGAAGGCAGGTCGAGCCCGGCGAGTAACCCAAGAAGAGTTGATTTGCCGGCTCCAGAGACACCGACAATCGCAACGGTTTCTCCGCGGGTGATTTTCATGTCGATGCCATTTAGGATTTTCAACGTCTGCCCATTGATTTCGACTATTTTTTTTACGCCGACGGTTTCAATGATGTTTTCCATTTGCTTGAGGAATGTGTACTTGAAAAAAACGAATTAAACTCCATGATAATACAAAAATTTGCCGTTGCTAGATTATTTTACGATGCTCGATTAATTTCGCCCATAAACTCATGAATAAACATCGATTCATCCGCTGCATAGCCATTTTGTTAGCGACAGTATCCATATCGTGCCACGCTGTCGAAAAAATAACTATATTAGTTGTTGGCGACAGCTTGAGCTCGGAACACGGACTCGAATCCGGGCAAGGCTGGGTGCTCCTTATGGAGCGCGAGATGACGCACCGTGGGCGACATGTTGATGTGGTCAATGACAGCATCAGCGGCGATACTACGGCCGGTGGGGTAGCGCGTTTACCTGCAGCCTTGCAACGGGTGCAGCCGGATTGGGTCATTATTGAACTTGGCGGTAATGATGGATTACGCGGCAATTCACTGAAAGCGATGGAGGAAAATTTGTTTGAAATGGTACGTCTAAGCCATGCCAATGGAACAAAGCCGATTCTGCTTGGTATGCGACTGCCGCCGAACTATGGGCACAAGTACACCACCGGTTTTGAGCAAACTTATCAACGAGTGGCAGATGCGACCAATACACCGTTGTTGCCGTTTTTTATTGGTGGCATCGAAACTGATCTCAAATTTTTCCAAGCGGATAGGATTCATCCGACCGCTGAAGCACAACCGATCATCGCACAAAATGTACGGGAGTTTTTGAGCGCATTGTGGTAGCGGGCATCATTCATTCGCGCGAAGAGTTTTGATCTGCACAACGGATAGCACAAGTAAAACGGTAATTGCCATCAAGGCAATGATGGTGCTTCCGACCGGCCAAGCACTACCATCGTGTAGCACACTGACCGCTCCTGCGGCTAAACCGCCGATCAACATTTCAATAGCACCGAGCATGGCTGCGGCCGCCCCGGCCCCGGTGTTTTGGCTGGCCGCCAGCATTGCTTTGGATGGTGCTACCGCAAATACTGGGCCGAGTCCCAGTGTCATCAACGCAAAAGCAGCGGTAAAGGATGTTGGGGTAATCCAGCCCATCACTATCAACACGATGAAAGTACCACCGCCAAATAGTACAACACTCAAACCGATGTCGAGCAATTTATCGGTCGTCATCTGATTGACTGCACGGGTGGCAATCAGACTACCGATGAAAAATGTAACCACGATGGCAGCTTGGTAGTAGCCAAAATGTTTGATCGGTATATCCAGTTGATCGACCAGAATAAAGGGAGCCCCGGTGACAAAGGTGTAGATAATTCCCATGCCGATGCCTGCTATGCAGGCATAAGTGATAAACTGTCTGTTGATCAGTAGTGCGCGATAGTTACCAAGCACCTTTGCTGGTTGCAATGCGTTTCGATCCGGTGAAGATGACTCGGGTAACTGCCACCCAATCAACCAGGTAGTGATGAAGCCGAGTATTCCAATCAAGTAAAAGTTAAACTGCCAGCCGAGCCAGACATGCACATATCCACCGATAATTGGCCCCAGAGCCGGTGCTAATGCAACCGCCATGCCAAAAATCGCAAGCGCACGTACTTGCTGTTTTTCATCAAACAAATCTTTGAAAATCGCCAAGCAGATAACCGCTTCGGCGGAACCCATGAAACCTTGCAATATGCGTGCCACGATTAACTGTTCGATGCTTTGGGCAAACGCGCAAGCAAAACTGCTGATGCTGAATAGCAAAATTGCATTCAGCAATATCGGTTTTCGACCAAAACGATCGGATAATGGTCCGAGAATTATTTGTCCCATGCCAAACATCAAGATGTTGAGGCTGATAGTGAGTTTGACTATGCTCGGAGTGCTACCAAAAAATGCTGGCAAATCGGGTAGACTTGGTGCGTAAATATCCGTCGACATAATGCTAGTTGAGCTGGCAAGCACTAAAATACTGAGAATCAATATAAATTTTGGATGTTCTGATGACTTCACGGATGCTCGAATGGCGAGAGTTGGGGATGAAAAAAATAATATGATCGTAGCACGTTGCATAAACCTAATATAATGAAAGTTTTACTTAGCAATGACGACGGTTATCAGGCACAAGGGCTTACGACATTAGCGCGGGCTTTAGCGGCGGTCGTCGAGATTACGGTAGTTGCGCCCGAACAAAATTCTAGCGGTACCAGCAACTCGCTATCATTGCGCAAGCCGTTGTACGTGCGGCGCGCTCCGAATGACTTTTATTATGTCGATGGCACCCCAGCCGATTGCGTCCACCTCGCGATCACGGGTATGCTAGATTTTCAACTGGATATGGTAATTGCTGGCATTAATCACGGTGCTAATCTTGGCGATGATGTGATCTATTCGGGGACGGTGGCGGCTGCCATTGAAGGTCGTTTCCTCGGCTTGCCGGCGATAGCGGTTTCGTTAGCAGGTTCGCAACATTATAAAACCGCCGCTGCTGTGGTGTTAAATATACTGGAAAATTTACGCGCCCACCCTTTACCGAGAGATACGATATTGAATATTAATGTGCCCGATGTACCAATCGATCAATTGCGTGGTATCCGCGCAACCCGATTGGGGGCACGGCACCAGTCGAGGCCGATTATTAAGGAGCCCGGTAAGGGCAATTCAACAGGCTTCGAGCAACATTGCTATCGAATTGGCCCAATTGGTGATAGTGCGGATGCTGGATTGGGGACGGACTTCGATGCGATACATACTAAAATGGTATCCGTTACCCCATTGCAGATCGATATGACTTGCCACCAAGCACTCGAAAATATTGCCGACTGGCTAGGCGATATGACTCCACTTGACACACCCGATGTCACCGCATAGTAGTACTCGGGCAAACGGGGTCGGTATGACATCATTGCGGACCCGGCGTCGCCTTATCGACCGTCTACGTTCGCAAGGTATCCGAGATGAGACTGTTCTCAATATCATGGAAAACACACCACGTCATTTATTCCTCGACGAAGCACTTGCACACAAAGCATATGAAGATACTGCATTACCAATCGGGAAAAATCAAACCATCTCACAACCATTTGTTGTTGCGCGGATGACTGAGATGCTACTTGATGGCAATATCGAGATGAAAAAAGTACTCGAAGTGGGGACCGGTTGCGGCTACCAGACGGCAATTCTCTCACGGGTGGTGAACTGGGTGTTTACTATCGAGCGAATTAACTCATTGCAACAACAAGCCAAAATATTATTGCCGCAACTTGGTTATCACAATATCAGTTATTTTAATGGTGATGGCTTCAACGGTTGGGAGAGCAATCAACCGTTTGACGGAATTTTGGCGACAGCTGCCCCGCGTGAAGTGCCTACACAATTGGTCGAACAACTAGTGCTTGGCGGGCGCTTGGTCATACCAGTCGGCGACACCGATGTGCAACGGATTTGCATTATCACGCGTACCGAGGGTGGCTACGACGAACAGTTAGGAAACGCGGTGCGGTTTGTACCGATGTTGCATGGTTGCACACGGTGATTGCCCCATGAAAGTTTTTGCGTCGCTGTATCACACCGTACTGACCTGGTCACGTCATCCGCACGCTGAACGGTATTTGCTCGGGGTCTCTTTTATCGAGTCGTCGATTTTCCCGGTGCCTACTGCCGTCATGTTGGCGCCGATGGTCATAGCAAACCGCGCGCGTGCTTGGCGGCTAGCGACATTGGCAACGCTCGCTTCGGTGCTTGGCGGCGTATTTGGTTACTGGCTCGGGCATTCCTTTTTCGAACAAATAGGGCAACCGATCATCAACTTTTACCATGCCAGTGAGCAGTTTGAGAGCATGCAAGGATGGTTTAGGCAATACGGCGTGTGGCTAGTCTTGCTTGCCGGAGTAACTCCAATACCGTATAAAATTTTCACTATTGCCTCCGGGCTACTCGGTTTGCCAATCGTAGGGTTTATCATCGCATCGCTTATCGGGCGTGCCATTCAGTTTTTTTTAATCGCCTGGCTACTATGGAAGTGTGGAGAAAATATCGATCGCTGGCTAGAAAAATGGATGGAACGGGTGGGTTGGGGGTTGGTTGCACTTGTCGTTGCAGGATATTTGTTATGGCGTTAAACTACGAATAGTCTGCTTGCACATCATGAATATCAAACTATTTCTCATCGCCACCACTTTTAGTATGCTGTTGACTGCATGCACATCGGGTGGATTATCGCCAGTCATCAACAAATCGCCGGGGCGGATCATTCCCGCCAAAACCTTGGTACTGGAAGACGATTCGGTATATAGCGTCGCCTGGCGCTTTGGGCTGGACTATCAAGATATTGTCAAATGGAACGGTCTCGTTAAACCATATGTGGTCATCCCTGGGCAACAACTTCGCCTATATTCGTTTGGCACGCCGGCTCCACGAGAAGTAACAATTCGGATCACACCGCCGCCCAAACCGGTCCCCAAGCCATCCGTAAAGCCGAAGCCGCTTGAGCCGCCGCAACCTGCACCGTCGCGTGTAACCGCCACTACTTCGCAGAAGTGGGTCTGGCCGGCGAAAGGGAAGTTAATCGAAAAATTTTCACGTGGCAAAGGGCAAAACGGTATCCGCATAGTCGGTACCGCTGGTAGCCCCATCCGTGCGACCACTGCAGGTATGGTTGTTTATGTGGGAGAAGGTCTGCGCGGGTATGGCAAATTGATTATTATCAAACATTCGGAGGTGTACTTGACCGCTTATGCGCACAACCGTAAAATTCTGGTTGCGGAAGGTGCGCACATTCGAACCGGGCAGCAAATCGCACAAATGGGTAGTACTGACAGCAATCGTACTATGCTGTATTTTGAAACTCGTAAAAACGGTAAGCCAGTGGACCCGTTGATGTTTCTGAATTGAGAGGGTTGTGTTGCATTGGCAGAATGCATCAAACGCGGGGACGAGCCCGACCGGGCGCAACCAGAGGCATATTGGTTTATGTTCTAACGTATCTGCAATGCGGCCGGCAACTCCCGCCAGCACCTGCCCGGAAATTGGCTTCGTATAAGACTTAAACCGGGCTGGATAAAGAAATAAGCACGATGTGAGTATGGCAAAAAGCATGGACATATATGAAACCACGTTAAACAACCTCGCTCAATTCTCGCGCGTCACGCTTTCGCAAACCCCGACCCCGCTGGAGAAATTGACGCATTTGTCAGAGGACTTCGTGCCCTATACGTTATATGTCAAGCGAGACGATTGCACCGGTCTTGCGATGGGCGGCAATAAAGCGCGACAATTGGAATTTTATCTGGGTGAAGCGATTGCCGCCGGTTGCGATAGCGTAGTTGGTACCGGTGCCGTGCAATCCAATCAAATTCGAATGCTGGCTGCTGCTGCGGCCAAATTGGAACTCGAATGCCATGTCCAAATCGAAGCATGTGTAGATAATTACTCGGCTGATTATCAGCATGGTGGTAACGTATTGCTCGGTCAACTGTTTGGCACGCATGTGCATCGCTATCTGGGCGGCAATGACGAAGACAGTATCGATCAATCGCTAATTCGGCGAGCGGAACTGCTTACCAAGCAAGGTAAGAAACCGTACATTATTCCTTTTGGTAGTGCTCACAACCCGATTGGTGCACTCGGCTATGTTGCGGCGGCGATCGAATTGGCTCAGCAAATCGAACACGCCGAGCTTTCCATCGACATGATCGCAATCGGCTCAGGTTCCGGCATTAGCCATGCCGGATTGCTAACTGGTTTGAGAATGTTGGGGGTGAATATCCCGGTATTGGGGGTTTGCGTAAAACGCACCGCCGACTTGCAACACCTGCGCGTTTTACGGCACTGTCAAAAGCTAGCGGATATGTTGGGGAACTCACAAGTGGTCACGGCCGCCGAAGTACAGGTGGATGACGCTACGCTTGTGCCTGGATATGGTCGTGCTTCGAGACAAGTTATGCGTGACTTACATCTTTTGGCGCGGCGTGAAGGATTATTGGCTGATCCCACCTATTCGGGCAAAACCTTCTCTTGCGTATTCGACCGAATTCGAAAAGGAGGGTGCGAAAAAAACATCATCATTGTCCACACTGGCGGTATCCCCGGGTTGTTTGCACATCGAAACGAAGTTTTGGATGAGAATAATTGAGTGATTTTTAAGATAAAATTAATACTTACCATTAACGGCTGAGAGATTATGGGTACGAATTGGATCAAACAAACTCGAAGATATTGAAATGGACTTACCTACAGCAACTCGTCGACTAGCCGCCGGCAACGATCTGAAATGTGCTGAAATGCAATCGGTGATGCGCCTCATCATGAACGGTGAGGCGACACCTGCGCAGATCGGTGGGTTTTTAACCGCGCTTACGATAAAAGGCGAAACTGTCGACGAAATTGTTGGTGCCGCGACTATTATGCGCGAGTTAGCGGCGCGCGTCGAAGTGTGTACCGAGAAAGTGGTCGATTCGGTCGGCACGGGCGGCGATGTTGCCAATTTGTTTAATGTATCGACCGCCGCTGCCTTGGTTGCTACCGCCGCTGGAGCGATCGTAGCGAAACACGGTAATCGTGCTGCAACCGGCAATTCCGGCAGTGCCGATGTACTCGAAGCAGCGGGTGTCAACATTGCCCTCAACCCGCAACAAGTTGGGCAATGCGTCGCCGAATGTGGCATTGGTTTCATGTTTGCCCCGACGCACCATGCGGCAACCCGTCATGTCATCGCGCCGCGCCGCGAAATTGGCATACGCACGATTTTTAATCTGCTCGGACCACTGACGAATCCAGCATATGCGAAATATCAATTGGTTGGAGTGTTCGCGCAACATTGGGTTCGCCCGTTGGCAGAAGTGTTCGCCAAGATGGGGAGCGTGCACACGTTGGTGGTTTGCTCCGATGACGGACTGGATGAAATATCGATCGCCGCTGGTACGCAAGTGGCGGAATACCGAGATGGTACAATTTGTGAATATCGTATCGAACCGGCACAATTTGGTATCACGGAAACTTCATTGAACCCACTTGTGGTTGCTAATCCTAATGAAAGTTTGGACATCATTCGAACGACCTTAGCAGGTGGCAAAGGACCTGCATTTGATATGGTTGCACTCAACGGTGGCGCGACGATCTACGCGGCAGATTTAAGTGATTCGCTTGTTGCCGGTGTGGAACGTGCGCGCGCAATCCTTGAAAGTGGTGACGCACTTGCAAAACTGGAGCAACTTGCGGCATTTTCGTCCTCGCTTTCTACCGAAAAATAACCGCGCATCATTTCCGCCGTGCCACCCCCGACTGCACAAAATAAATTCCAGCGAGTACTAACCCGAGCGCGATCAACATGCGAAAGTGCAACAACTCATCCAACAGGATAACTCCCCAGATGCTACCGAGAATAGGAATTAAATAATTCAATTGAGAAGAAGTGGTAGCACCAAGGCTGTGGATTAATCGAAAGTAAATCAATGCGGCAAACGCGGTCGAGAAAGCACCGAGGAGAAACATTGAAAGTAGCCCCTCTGCGGTTGGCATCATCGTCCATGGGTCTTCGAATAAAAACGCCAGCGGTAAACTGGTGAGTAGGCCGACCAACATTGAGCCGGCCGCCATTTGAGTTTTTGGGAAAGCGGGTTGTGTGCGTACGAACACCGCGTTAATGCCATAAAAAATAGCACCGCCTAGCACGGCCAGTTGCCCCCACACATGGTTGCCGATTCCACCGAGTGCGGATAGCCCGACCAACACGATTAACCCACCGAGGCCGAGAGTGATGCCGAACAAGCCACGCGTAGTCATTGGCTCATCGGGCACAAAATAATGTGACAGCAAAAAAGCAGTAATTGGCATGATGCCCATCATAATTGCCGCTTGCGAACTATCGATATACACCTCGCCCCAACTAATAAGAATGAATGGCAATGTATTGCCAAGGAAACCGACTACTAGATACAGTAGCAAGGCGCGTCGATGAAGTGGCAGCTTTGTGCGGGTAATTACAAGCCACAAACCTAATAGTGCGGCGGCGATGAGCATGCGCCCAGCGGTCAAAGTATATGGTCCGATACTCGCAACGCCCACTTTAATCAGCAGAAACGATATGCTCCAAATTAGCGAGAGCAATAGCAATAACAGATAGTCTACAATGGGTTTTTTTGTCTTCATTTCCTTTAATTTTATACTGTCCTGAATACGCATCGTTGTTATTTTTGTTCTGGGTAGCGGTAGAATAGATAGTTGGAACAGTTAATGCATTAGAATAATATGGCGTTACTCAAAGAGACTTTAAAGAGTCATGAACGGTTTAGAGAGATATATTTTGGGCAAGATGAATCAATGAGTAAGAAGCCAAATGTTCGCTAACACCATAGACAAAAATTCGCCCTCACAACCTTCGCAGAAGCCTACGATTTATAGGCACCCAGTGAAGTGGTCGACGGCTGTCCGCTAAACTGGAGCTGAATACGGCGTATTTGAAGGGATGACTACGGCACGCTATTCGGATGTTAGTACGTAACTGATATTTGCCACGATTCGCAAAAATGAAAAGCCTAATAAATAGCAACGAACCTGAACTATTTGATGCCATCAACTTGCCAGGTGCCGCGCCGTTGATCATTTGTTGTGACCACGCTGGGAGGCACATCCCAGCCGCTCTCGAGCTTGGCATCACAGTGGATATTTTAGATTTGCATATCGCCTATGATATTGGTGCCAGGCAAGTGGCAAAGTTGTTGGCGAAGAAAATGAACGCGCCGTTGCTACTTGCAAATTATTCGCGTCTAGTCATCGATCTTAATCGCCATGTGGATGACGCAATGCTAATACCCGCCATCAGCGACAACATAAAAATACCGGGCAACACTAATTTGACCGAGGCCGATCGACGACAACGAATTGAGCAGATGTTTATCCCCTATCATAAACGTTATGGCGAGATGGTGGACTACTTGCAAGCCACATATAGCAAACCAATTATTGTATCAGTGCATAGTTTTACACCGGTAATGCAAGCGAAAAAACGACCATGGAATATCGGGGTACTATGGGAGGACGACCATGAACTTGCGCAATCTCTGATTACCAATTTCAGCAAAAACGAAAGCCTTGTCATCGGTCAAAATCAACCCTATCACGCTAGCAATCCGCGCGGCTATGCGATGAACGTGCATGCGGCATCGCGTGGCGTCGAGATGGCATTCATCGAAATTCGCCAAGATCATATCGCAGACAACCATGGGCAAAGGTGGGCGGCCGATCTATTATACCGAGCGGTGTCACCATTATTGGATACTTCAAGAGTGTAGAGGGTTACTTTTCCTTGTTCAAGTTTGGTTTTTCCAAGAAGAAACTAGCCATTGATGTGCTCGTAAAGATCGGGGCTTTAAGTACCATTTCATGTTCGCGGGAGCACTAATTTAGTGTGATACAATGATGACAGGAGCACGCCATGTCTGGTAATACATTCGGCCAACAATTCACCCTCACCACCTTCGGCGAAAGCCATGGCGTGGCACTCGGCGGAGTAATCGATGGTTGCCCGCCGGGGTTGCCACTGAGTGCGGAGGATTTACAAAAAGACCTCGACCGCCGTAAGCCGGGGCAGTCAAAATACACCACGCAGCGCAAAGAATCCGATCGTGTGGAAATTTTATCGGGCGTATATGACGGTGTAACCACCGGCACGCCAATCGGATTATTGGTCTTCAACGAAGATGCGCGCGTGCGCGATTATGAAAAAATCAAAGACCGCTTTCGCCCCGGACACGCCGATTACACCTACCACAAAAAATATGGCAGGCGCGATCACCGTGGCGGCGGCCGAGCATCGGCGCGAGAAACGACCATGCGTGTGGCGGCCGGCGGCATCGCACGAAAATATCTGGCGGAACAATACGGCGTCGTCATTCGCGCTTGCGTCTATCAAATTGGCGACATTCACATCGAGTGCAAAAACTGGGATGACGTTGACACTAATCCGTTCTTCGTAGGGGACCGCTCGGTCGTCGATCAACTCGGCGCTCTCATCGATCAAATTCGTAAAGAAGGCGACTCGATTGGGGCTGCGATCTATGTCGAAGCAAGTGGTGTTCCGGTTGGTTGGGGGGAGCCGGTATTTGACCGTCTTGACGCCGATATCGCCAAGGCGATGATCAGCATCAACGCTGCCAAAGGCGTCGAAATTGGTGCCGGTTTCGGTGCCGCGAAACAACGTGGCTCCCAGCATCGCGACCTCATGCGCACGCACGGTTTTTTAAGTAACCACGCGGGTGGTATATTAGGCGGTATCTCCAGCGGGCAGAATGTCGAAGTCAAAATTGCATTCAAACCTACTTCGAGTATCACTATTCCTGGGCAAACTGTAAACCTTGAAAATGAAAATGTCGAAGCGAGTACTACCGGTAGGCACGACCCGTGTGTTGGTATTCGTGCTGTGCCGATTGCGGAAGCCATGTTGGCATTAGTATTAATCGACCATGCTCTGCGCGACCGCGCGCAAAACCCGAAATGAAAATGACCATAAAAACTGAAAGCAAAGCGCAAACTCTGTACGATAAAATTTGGCAGCAGCATGTCGTCCATAGCGATGACGACGGGGTTGTCATGCTTTATATCGACCGCCACTTAATTCACGAAGTTACCTCGCCGCAAGCGTTTGAGGGATTGCATTTGGCGGGGCGCAAGCCGTGGCGCACCTCCACCATCCTCGCCGTGCCGGATCACAATGTGCCGACCACCACCGACAGTGCGGGCATAGATGATCCGATTTCGCGGTTGCAAGTGACCACGCTGGCGCAAAACTGCGAGCACTTTGGGATTACCGAATTCGGCATGGGCGATCCGCGCCAAGGCATCGTGCATGTCATCGGACCCGAACACGGCATGACATTGCCCG
>WASV01022706.1_pt1 | contig 26648 bp, 26 predicted proteins | sample 5698531 | NCBI WGS metagenome assembly WASV01 (sample SAMN11175559, study PRJNA528189) | sponge metagenome | isolation source: marine sponge | host: Myxilla | place: Antarctica: Western Antarctic Peninsula, King George Island | collected 2013-01 | reverse complement strand
TCCGTGAGTGCCTCGCGCCGCTTTTTCCCACTCCGCTTCCGTCAAAAGCCGCTTACTGGCCCAAGTGCAGTAGTTGACCGCATCGTGCCAGGAAACCCCGACGACCGCATGACTGGGAACCTTCATCACATCACTGTTCCCTTCAAAAAACGGAACCGAAGGTTCCACGTATTTAGCCAACTTGCGATACTTGTTGTACTCCTCCACGCTCACCTCAAACTTATCCACATAAAAAGCATCGAGATAAATTTCCTGCATAGGTTTTTCGTCAAAGCCTCCGGAATCTGACCCGCGGGAGAAAATACCTTCCGGCACTAAAACCATTTCTCGTCCGTCCTCCCCAACAAGGGTTTCATAGATACTAAAATCCCGGTTGTCAGCCACTTCCACATCGTTGGCTTTTTTGGATATTTGTTGTACTCTTTCATCGTGGTCAATAGATTTTTTTATTTCCCAAACGATGACCCCCAAAAATATAACGGTGATCGCGAAACAACTTATAATCGCAATCATTAGATTCTTGTCACGCATGTTTTTTGATCCTGGGAATATAAAGCGGTGAATTTTTCAAAGAGATGATTATAATTTAAACAGTGATTAAAGCAACGTTATTTTCCCTGCCCTCTAGTACGGAAGGCTGTGATATTCCCTTCCATAAATTTCATGCCCCTGAGGGGTAAATGAGCAATGGCTCGTTAAGCCGAGAAAAATGTTTGCCCCATGATAAAGCTATTGCAAGTTACTTGCTGAGATACTCTGCCCCTTACTTGGAAGTTTTCTTAGCCATAAGGTCATTACAACCATGAATTTACTGGAAGTTAAAGATGCGGCATTGTCCTTCATGAAACCCGCAAAGACAGAAGTTTTAAAGTGGTATCGTGGGCAGTTTTCGGTCGATCTCAAAGAGGACCAGAGTCCTGTTACCATCGCGGACCGCAAGGCCGAAGAAATTCTGCGTAAAAAAATTTCCCAGCACTTTCCCGAACACGGGATCATCGGCGAGGAGTTCGGTAACCACAACCCTGATGCCGAATGGGTCTGGACCATTGACCCTATAGACGGAACCCGATCATTCGTGAGAGGACTGCCCCTCTTCTCCTCAATGATTGCCCTCCTGCACAAGGGGGAACCGGTGCTCGGCATCATCGAACTACCCGCTCTGGGTGAAACCGCCTGGGCCGTAAAAGGAAAAGGTGCCTTCGCAAATGGAAAACCTCTCAAGGTTTCTTCGCAACCTCGTCTGAAAGGAGCTTTTGTCGCAGTCGCAGACCATTATTGTTTTCGCAGTGAAAAATGCACTTTCCTCTACAACCGGCTGAACCAGGAAGCAGGGATCGTCAGGACCTACCCGGATGCCTTTGGCCACTTAATGGCAATACGCGGTGTCGTGGATGTGATGGTCGACCCTCTCGCCAAAATATGGGACTACGCCCCCTGTAAAATACTGGTTCAGGAAGCTGGCGGTCGATTCGTAAATTTCTCTGGCAACAAAGCCAGCATTGAAGAAGGAACCGCTGTGGTGGGAAATTCTAAAATTGTCCAGCAGGTTAGAAAAATTTTCGCAGAGAAGCTCCAGAGGAAATAAAACAGAACTTCTTAAGACGAAACAACTTTTTGTTCGCCAACAAGAGCTATTACTCATTGGCTGCACACACCGCCACTAGCTGCGGAGGCAAATAGCGATGGCTTATTGAGCCGAAAAGAACGTTTGCCGCCAAAAAAAAAGTTATTGCTCATTTAGTCCAGCGTCACGGAGTCCAGCGTCACACTGGACTAAATAGGCTGACGTCCAGCAAACCCACCATCCATACCGTGCCAGAAGCGGATCTCTTTTTCGGGCATCCTCCAGCAAAGATAAACTTCACGGCCTTCCCTGATAGAGGGGAAATCCACTAAGCCTTCGCGAATCCCCTTGATCTCACAGCCAATCAATTCGATTTCCCTGATCAAATGGTTATATTTCAAAACCACATTCAGGTAACCTGTCCCTTCCGCACTTCCGCCATCCCACTTGGCCTTTTCCTGTGCGTTGCGGATATCGGGGAAATCTCGAGTCATTGAACTGGATAATTTTTGAATTTCAGGAACCCAGTCCAACAGTTGCGGAACAAGAGCGTTGGCTTCTTCCAACGTAAAAAGTTTTTTTGAAGTCATGAAAAAGTTTTTAATTAGTTAGTCAGTCGTTGCGTCACTTTTTTCATTATACGAATTTAAAACCATTAATCCAGTTTTCCATTGGATCAAGAAAAACCACCACAAGTCCCGTACCCCAATAAAGCAAAACTAAAATCCGATTATTTCAAAGAACAAAACAACAAGAAGCGAAAGTCTTTAAAAACCTTTAAATTCAATATATTACTAGCGAAAAAATCCCCATTTCATAGCTACATCAAGAGAGGTTTAATCCTGTTTGCAAGAAGGGTCGATTTTCTATTGACAAACGGGCCGCAAGGTTATAGATTCTGACAATCAGTAAGGTTTTATCCTATTTTGATAGTAGGATATAACCCGTAGTTACAGGATTTTCTGAATTTGTTTATCCATGGTTTCTTACGAAAGGAACCAGCTCGTTTTGTTTGACAGTGTTGTTTAGTGGTTTTATTTCCAATCATCAGTTGGGAGGCAAGTAATGAAAAAGGCAATTGTTTTCGTAACAGTAAGCGCATTTGTAGGGTTTATGGCAATGGGTTCCATTGCTGTAGCCGATGACGTAGTTCCTGGATCTTATGGACAAACTAACCAGAACGTTATGGGTGTTGGACAAACCATAATGCAAATGGGATCCGGTGCCAGAACTCTGACCAATGCCGTTAACCTGGCTTCTGGAGCCGGCAAGTCAAGAGCTAACTCAAATACCGGATCTTCCGGTGGTGACTATCAATTCGGCTCTTCTCAGTACGAGCAAAGCTGGAAAGCCGCTAAAACGGTTGAAGAAGCTGAAGTTCACGGATTGGTTCCAGGCGACTGCCAGGGCGAAAACTCTGACGATATGTATCGCAGGCAAATGAACCAGAACCGCAATGGTTTCATGAAAGAGGTTTTGGTTTCTAACGCTCAATGCGCTACTAATCACCCTACTTTAAAATAGTCACCAAGTCTCAAGATTAAACTAAACCCCCTTTATGGGGTGAAGAGCCGGTAAGGCAAATGCCTTACCGGCTTTTTTTTTGCATTTTAACTGCTGATTCGATTAGAATTTGGGGTCACTACCATTCCGGCCCCTCCTATGCCAAATAAAAGTAGACCCCTCCCGCTAAAACTAACCCTCATCATCATTTGTTTGTTGCCCACTTTACTCAACATATTTCCGTCCAGCTTATCAGCCTTTGAAAGGGCTTCTTTTAAAGCCCACTCTGAGACCGGGGTCGTCGTTTCCAACCCCATGGAAATCGCAAAACTCCCAGAGAGGAAAACCTGTCAGGTCAACCACGAGGCATTTACCCTGCAGTTTTTTTTCAACGAGAAGGACATATTCGGCATTATCCTTAAACGAGACAATAGGCGTCCCATCCATTTCCGCTGGTGCTTGTTCAGAACCTGCGAGGAAAGCCAGCATGATTATAAAAAAGTGATCGCTGAGGCCTTTAACTCTCCTTTCGAGCAAGGCTTCTTCTCAATTCCCTACCCTTTCTATCTGCCTTATGGCTTTCAGGGAATAGAATTCTCCTCCCCTGACTAACCAGCAAAACCAAATATTCGGGTTTTAGACTATAGTTCTAGTAATCAACAGTTCTAGTAATCAACAGTTCTAGTAATCAACTTCTATGGTGACCGGTGAGGTAAAAAGCCGATAGAACAAAGTTCTATCGGCTTTTTTTATGATTGCGCCCCCTCCAAAAAAAGAAGCCCTATCTCTGCCAAAACGGAATTCTGTTATAATAGTTCTACAACGATCATAAACTTTCACGAGGCTCACCATGTCCAGATTCATAGACAATGGAAACGATACCATCACTGATAATCAAACCGGCCTGACCTGGTTTAAAAAAGACTCGCGGCAGATGATAGGAAAATGGATTCATCTGGAAAAAGCAATGAAATTTGCCGAGGAAAAAAATGCAGAAAACTTCGGTGGTTTTAACGACTGGAGGGTTCCGAAACTAGAAGATATTAAAACTGTTTTCGACAAAAGTTTCAGCCAGCAGGATTTTGGGAATAATAAAATTCATATCCCCGCCGAATTCGAGCCCAAAGGCGCTGATTGTACCTGGACTGACACCGTGAATGGCGATCGTGCCATGATGTTCAGCTTGGTCAAAGGCCGTTCCAGTTGGATCAACAAATTCGGGGAAGGCCCCTTTGCCGTCCGGCTGGTACGCGGTTCTTGATCTATCCTTTAGAGGTGGTGAAGGTGCTGGCAAAAAGCCAGACCGCCGTGATCACCAAAAGCACGGAAAATATACGTTTGTAATTCTGATCGGACAGGTGTTGCAACAAGTGCGGCCCGATTTGCGCGCCGATAACACCGCCCAAAGCCATAACCAGTCCTGTTTTAATGTCGATATTTCCTAATCTGTAATGCGCTAGAACAGAAGATATCGCCACTATTAAAATAAAAACAAAGGATGTGCCTACCGCCAGTTTAGCCTCCCTGCCTAGAAAAATCAGCAGAGGAACCACCAGAAAACCCCCGCCCAGCCCGGATCCCGAAGAAAGGATACCAACGATGACTCCCATCAACGCCAGTGTGATCAAGTCTTTTCTCTTCCATCTACCCACTTTTCTTCCAAGGTATCTACCACGCTGGCACCAATAGAGTCACCCCAAACATTAATAGTGGTTCGGCAACGATCCAGAAACCAGTCCACTGAAAGAAGCATGCCGATCCCCTCAAGGGGAAGCCCGACAGACTGAAGTACCATCACCATAGTGACCAGTCCAGCTTCAGGAATTCCCGCAGCTCCAATAGCAGCCAGTGTTGCCGTAAGAAATACGATCATCTGATCTCCCAGTCCAAGTTGAATCCCCAACATTTGCGCTATGAACAAGGCAGCAACCGATTCATAAAGAGCCGTACCATCCATATTCACCGTAGCACCCAACGGCAGGATAAAAAGACAGGATTTCCGGGAAACCCGATTGTTTTCCTCAGTACATTCAATGGTGACCGGTAAGGTGGCGGCACTGCTGGCCGTTGAAAAAGCCGTGGTGAGTGCACTCGCCATATTTTTAAAATAAGCGACAGGATTTCTTCGGGTTATTACATAAAGGATAACTGGCAAGACCACAAGTCCATGAATCAAAAGCGCGGAGATGACGGTTGTGGCATATTTCCCGATTTTTGCCAACTCAGCCAAAAATAGGTCTCCCCCTCCAGCAGCACCTAGTTTGGATGCTATCAATGCGAAGACCCCGATCGGGGCAAGATACATCAGCAGATGGACGATCTTCATAATCGAAGCGTTGACCGTATCAAAAAAATCGATCACCCGTTTGCCCGATTCACCCAGCGTGGTCAAAATCCCACCAAACACCAAGGAAAATATGATAAGTGGAAGAATTTCCATATTCGCCATCGAGTGCACCAGGTTGGGAGAAATAAAACTTTTAAGAATATCGGTGACACCAACAGATTCCTTGCCCACAACCTTCTCAGGAACTCCTTCCACCGTCATCTCAACCGCAACCCCCGGTTCGATAATGTTGACCATCGCCAATCCGATCACTACGGCAATGGAAGTGGTAAGCATGAAATACCCGAGTGCAATCATGCCGGTTTTCCCAACTTTCCTGATATCCCCCAAGCCCGCAATACCAACGATCATCGAAGAAATGATTAAAGGCACCACCAACATTTTAAGGGCATCCAGAAACATCTCGCCAATCCACTCCACCGCCAGCATTGTGGTTCCGTACATCCATCCAGAAAAAATTCCCAGAACAATGCCAGCAATCATCATATATAACAGTCTGTTGCTCTTCATATCGAATCACCTAATTAAAAAAACAAAAATTCCGTCAAACAGACAAACGGGGTTTATAATACATGGGTAGCAATAACTTTACAATTCATAATCTATAAGCCCCTGAACCCGGTCTAAGTGGAGGAAAACCATGGCGGAAACTGTCAAACTCACCTATGAGGGAAAAACTTATGAGTTCCCTGTTCTGGAAGGGACTTGCGGAGAAAAAGCCATAGATATTTCCACTCTGAGGAATACCACAGGGCTGATCACTTTTGATCCGGGGTTTATGAGTACCGGTTCATGCCAGAGCCAGATCACCTATCTCGATGGTGAGAAAGGGGTTCTGTTATACAGAGGCTATCCCATCGAACAGATCGCCGAGAAAAGTTCCTTTATCGAAACCGCTTGTCTACTCATATATGGTGATCTCCCAACCCGCGAGCAACTTGACTACTTCCAATACCACCTGGTACACCATTCCATGGTTCATGAGTCTATTAAGAATCTATACGATGGATTTCCCAACAACCCGCATCCAATGGCAGTGTGCAGTGCAGTCGTCGGTTCCCTGGCAACGTTTTACCAGAATGAACTGGACGTAAGAAACGAGCGGGAGGTGGAAATCGCCATACACAGACTGATGGCAAAACTTCCTACTATTGCCGCATACAGTTATAAAAAATCCATTGGCCAGCCCTTTCAATATCCTGATAATACTCTGGGTTATTCCGCAAACTTTCTGAAAATGATGTTTTCCATTCCTTGCGAACCCTATGAAATTGATGAAGACGCTGCAAAGGTTCTGGATATTTTATTGATTCTGCACGCCGACCATGAGCAAAACTGCTCCACTAGCACCGTCCGCATGGTAGGAAGTTCGATGTGCAACCTGTTTGCATCCGTGTCTTCTGCTATTTATGCCTTGTGGGGACCCCTTCACGGTGGTGCTAACCAGGCCGTTATTGAAATGCTGCAAAGCATCCATGATGATGGTGGAGATGTTAACAAGTACGTGCAAAAGGCCAAAGATACCAACGATTCTTTTCGGTTGATGGGATTCGGGCACCGGGTTTATAAAAACTTTGACCCTCGTAGTCGAATAATCAAAAAACTGGCCGATAAAGTTCTTAGCAAACAGGGAGCTAATGAGCCGCTTCTTGAAATCGCACTAAAACTGGAAGAGATCGCCATCAAGGACGATTACTTTATCGAGAAAAAACTATACCCAAATGTTGATTTTTATTCAGGCTTGATTTATAGAGCCCTGAATATTCCTCTCAATATGTTTCCGGTGATGTTCGCTATGGGACGCTTACCAGGTTGGATTGCACAATGGAAAGAGCTTCATGAAGACAAGCAGTTCAGGATTAGCCGTCCGCGACAGGTGTATACAGGTTCCGCTGAAAGGAATTATGTTCCTATGGAAAAAAGAAACGGGTAAAACGGAGACGCCTTGATCAGACAGGTTCAATGGTGCATGTGAAAGGAAATTCTTCCATCGCGGCCGCAGTGTGCACTTGCTCCACTTTAAACTCAGCCTGTTCCAGAGGCAAGGTGGCAACATGACCAGCACCTTGAAGATGAATTTCATACATCAATTTTTCTGCGGCCGAATAATCTTTGCTAAATAATTTGACCAGAACCCGAATGACGAATTCCATGGTCGTGACGTTATCGTCCCACATTATAATCTTATATAATGGGAGATAGGCCTGACGGGTTTCCCGTTCAGATTCATCGATAACTCCCGGCGACAAAGGTAATGTTTCTACTGGCATAATGATAAAATCGCCCCAAAAGGGCTAGTGGTTTGAAAAACTAATCATCTATAATATTAAAATAATATCTAAAAAAAAACAATTTTTTTCATTTTTTGTCATAAATCTATGAGTTTCAAGTACATGCAGTCTCAGCCTCTTCTGCTGATTTTCATTGTCGGCCTGATATTCCTTTCCCTCACCGTCCACGCCGTGGAAACAGAATTAGCAGAACCGACAACACTGGGCGAATACAATAACTTCATCCCAACAGGAAAAATAACCCGATTTTCAGGAGAAGCCCTGTATTACGACATCAGTTTCCTGTGGTTTGATAACGCCGCCTCGGCAAAAGTGAGCTTTTTTGAGGAGCATGGAAAGTATTTTTCAGTTCTGGAAGCCAGCACCAAAGGCTTTGTCGGTTTTTTCACTGCGTACCGCAAACACTTTTATAAGACAGAATTCGAAATCATTGGTAACGGCAAAAAACTCCGACCCAAAACCTTCCTGCGGCGGGTGACGATTGCAGGCAACACGGAAATCACCCTGCACAAATTCGATTATTCCAGTCGATCACGCACATGGGAAAAATTCCTGAACGATGAAAAAATCGAATCAGGACAAGGGGAAATTCCTGCTGACGGTGCTTTCAATGACATTCTCACCTCTTTCTACAATCTACGAAATAGCGTTTACGGAAAACTGGAAAAAGGAAAGAAATTCATAATCCGCACCATCCCTCAAAAGGGACATGATGAAATTTTCGTTCACATCTGGTCGGAAAAGGATCAGGAACGTTTCAGAGTCGAAGAGGGACGGAAAAAAAGAGACGGGATATTACTCAACATCATTGTGCCAAAAGAAATTTTCAAAACTGAAACCGGAGAACTGATGGTCTGGTCCTCCAAACACTATATTCCGCTTGAAACCACTATCAAAGATTATATTTTACTGGGCGATCTGCACGCCCGTTTCACCCACAGGGAAACGGGTCAACCCGCTCCATAGGGATACAGCGAGCCATTTTTTACCCCTACCAGACGGCAAAACCAGGGAAAATTAAACAGCTACTAGCGCCTCACGCCCAGTCGTTTTAAACATCAAAAGCCAGAACAGGCGGATCCTGCCAGATATTCACTTCTGTCGCCCCATCCAAAGTGATCGCACCAAAATTGACCGTGTAAGGTTTCTCATTTTCACAATCATACTCGACGGTAATTTTTTCAATCTCCCACTTTCCGGACCCAGGCCCAACCAGAGTTAAACTATGGGCAAAACTATTCACCTCAAAGTTCCCCTCAAAAGTTTTTCCGGACTCCGCAGACCCCACAACATTTTCAAATGGTAGTTTATGATTATTGAAATTGAAATGGACAGGTTCAGACATCCCCTGCTGACCAGTTTGCACTTTGACTTTAAACGTGTTGACTTTCGGCATGCTTCACCTCAGGAAAAAAACGGATTTAAACCCGCTGTATGGTCGGTTTCATCGAAGATTGCACCCACCTTGGGTACGGCCTTCCTGAACGAAGTATGAATTCCCTGCTTGAGGGTCAAATCAGCGGCACTGCACCCTTGGCACCCTCCCCCCATTTGTATGGTGACCGAATTTCCTCTAACGGCCATCAGCGTGATGTTACCGCCATGCCCGGCTACTCCAGGGTTCACTTCTACATCAATCACTTTTTGAATGCCCTCACGAATTTCATCCTCTGATGGGAGGTCTGCAATAATTTTTTCAGCGATAAGGCTTTCACCCGCCTCTAACACCCTTCGAATCGCCGCACCAACTTCCTTAGCCAGAGGAACCCAGTCAACCAGGGTTTTATCTTTGCGGGTGACTGTTATGGTGTATTCACACACCAGCACGGTTTCGACATCTTCCAGGCAAAAAAGGCCTTCTGCAAGGGGCGACCCCTCAGCACTTTCAAAATCTGAAAAAAACCAGGAGTTCCCGCTCATCAAGGGGCGGTTAGCTGTGAAAAGACATTGATCCCCCGTTGACGAAGGTTGCGCCTTGATTAAAACTGCATCGGAGTTTTCAGGAAAAACACTTTCCGAAATAGCCGAAATCTGGAGAACACTGCGAACATCAGGAAAACTCGGCGCAGGCTCCGGTTCAGGAGCCTCTTCTACCACAGGAGCGTCTTCTACCAATGGATTCTCAGCTTCTTCCGCCACTGGACTATCTACCATCACAACAGGTGTATCGTCTTCCTGTTTTAGTCCTGTAAATAAACGCTTTATAAAGTTCAATGGATTATCTCCTATCCAAGCCGGTTGTTTTGCTCATATAACGATAACGCTCTATTCTTCATATAGATGCTAGAATTACCAAAAAGTTGCAGATTCTGCGGCCAATTTTTCTCTGAATTTGCTAGCCCGCTCTTTAACCTTGTTTCCTCTTTCTTTAAAAAGGCTATCGTGGCAGACTCGCCTTCCTGTCCAGATTTTAATCGTTCCTTAGTCATTACCCATTTCCTCCACGGCTAACCCAACGTTGTTGGCAGTCGCGTGTTTATACCCTCTCGCTAGCCTTCATGCCCATGAGAGGTATCCGCATTGCCACCGGCATCTGGCCGGTTAGTGGGCGGTATTCCAATTTTCTCCCCACCCCATATCCACAACCAGAGGAACTTTAAGGGGAACCACCTCTTCCATTTCTTTTTTAACCAAGGCCCGCATTTCCTGCTCCTCTTCTTCCGGACATTCAAACACCAGTTCATCATGGACTTGCAGGATCATGCGAGATTTTAATTTTTTCTTGCTGATTTTTTTCGCTAATTGGATCATCGCCAGCTTGATCAGGTCTGCCGCACTTCCCTGGACCGGCGAGTTAATCGCAACCCTCTCTGCCGACTCACGCACCTGCCGGTTCTGGCTTTTAAGGTCCGGCAGATAGCGTTTCCGGTTCATCAGGGTCATTGTGTAACCGACTTCTCTGGCTTGCTTCACGGTCTCTTCCATATAAACTTTGACGTTTTTATAAAGCGCGAAGTATTGATCGATGAATTTCTTAGCGTCCTTGGGAAAGATTTTCAACTGCCTGGATAAACCGAAAGCACTCAAGCCATAAACGATACCAAAGTTCACCGCTTTGGCCATTCTTCGGGCTTCCGCATCCAGACGATCAGGGGAAGTCCCGAATATTTCGCAAGCTGTACGGGTGTGAATATCTTCACCCATTTGAAACGCATCCATCAAAGCCTCATCCTCGGAAAGGTGGGCAAGAACCCGCAACTCCACCTGCGAATAGTCGGCCGAAAGCAGGTGGTTATTGCCTTCGGCGGTGAACGCCTTCCTTATTTCACGTCCCATTTCGGTACGAATCGGAATGTTCTGCAGGTTGGGGTTACTGCTACTCAACCTGCCCGTCGCCGCTACCGTCTGGTTGAATGAAGTATGAACCCTTCCTGTTTTGCTAAATATTTCCTCCTGTAAAGCATCGGCGTAAGTGGACTTCAGCTTGCCCAATTGCCGATAGGTCAGTATCACATCAGGAAGATCGTGATCCTGCGCCAATTGTTCCAACACTGAAACATCGGTAGAATAACCGCTCTTGGTTTTCTTGACAGTCGGCAACCCCAGCTTTTCGAACAGAATCACCGAAAGCTGTTTAGGGGAGTTAATATTAAATTCTTCCCCCGCCAGGGAATAGATTTTCTTTTTATGCTCCTCAATCTTTTTCTGTATAGCTTCGGAAAGCTTTTGCAGATGCTTTTGGTCGAGTTTCATCCCATGTATTTCCATCTCTGCCAAGACTTCTATAAGAGGCAACTCCAAGTCCAGAAAAAGCTTCAGGTCACTGCCCTTTAAAAGAGGTGAAAGTTTTTCATACAAACGCCAGGTGATATCCGCGTCCTCCGCCGCGTACTCGGTGGCGCGCTCAACATCCACTTCATCAAACCCGATTTCTTTGGATGCGGTGCCCACCACTTCTTTATATTTGATGGTGGTGTGGCCCAAATAATCCCGGGCCAAGTCGTCCATATTGTGCCTTCTACCGGAAGGATTCAAAATATAGGAGGCCAGCATGGTGTCGAAGACAACTCCTTGCAGAATGATCCCTTCATTCCTCAGCACAATTAAATCGTATTTGATATTCTGACCCACTTTTTTAAGTTTTGGGTCTTCGAGCAAAGGTTTGAGTTCCTTAAAAACCCAATCATGGCTCAACTGATCAGGAACGCCCAGATAGCGGTGCGCTAATGGAATGTAGCAGGCCACCCCTTCTTCACAGGATAACGAGATTCCCACGACCCGAGCCTGTACTGGATGCAGGCTGGTGGTTTCCAGGTCGAGCGCGAAAACTTTTAATTCCTTTAATTGTTTGATCCATCTCTCAAAATCAGCCTCAGTGAGAATAGTTTCATAACGGCTCTCAATCTTTGGCGAACTCTCGCCAGGGTCAGAGCTATCTCTCAAACCCTCGATTAAGGAGGAAAACTCAAACTCAGAAAACAATTTTCTCAGTGCCACATTATTGGAGGGCCTGACTTTAAGGTCCTCAATTTCACCTTCCAGTTCCATCGACGTATCAATGGTCACCAGCTGGCGACTGAGCAAAGCCATCTCCTTGTCCTGAACCAGCTTGTCCTTGAGGTTTATCTTGTCCACTTCATCGATCCGCTCATACAATTCCCTGATCGAGCCGAATTTACGGATGAGCTCCGAGGCGGTTTTGGGTCCGACCCCTTTAACCCCTGGAATATGGTCGCTGGAGTCGCCCATCAACCCCATCACATCGATCACCTGCTCTGGACCCACTCCAAATTTTTCCTCCACTTCTTCCACGCCAAACCATTTATTTTTCATGGTATCGAGCATACGGATATCAGGACCGATCAACTGCATCATATCCTTATCCCCACTGACAATGACCACCCGAAAGCCCGCCTTCGCCGACTTTTTTGCCAATGTTCCGATGATATCATCGGCTTCATAACCGGGAACCCTGACGCCATGAATGTTATAGGCTTGTACCAGAGGTTCAAAATAAGGAAATTGTTTTACCAAGTCTTCAGGAGGTGCTTCCCGGTTGGCCTTGTAATCCGCATACATCTTGTGACGGAACGTCTTTTCCTTACTGTCGAAAGCCACCGCCAGATAGTCCGGCTGCTCGTCCTTCACCACCTTCTGCAACATATTGATGAACCCGTACAGGGCATTAGTGGGAAACCCTTTCGATGTGGACAAAAATTGCCGGATGCCAAAATAGGCCCGAAAAATGTAGGAAGAACCGTCTATCAGATAGAGGGATTTAGCTTTGCTCATAACGACCTCTTAAGTGTAAAAATACTGACCAAGTATAAAGTCGCAGCTTTGCCGTGTCTAATTAATTGTGGTATCATGAAACTCCACTCTGATTATGAACTAATTGAATTAAAAGGCTTAAGTTGGAGTCCTCCACAAAAATGCGCGCCATTAAAGGTTCTACAGAAAAGCAGGATGCCCAAACCCTGTCGATCATTGAAACCGCCCGCAAGGTTCTGAACATCGAAAGCCAGGCTGTAGCTAGGTTGGAAAGCCGGATAGATTCCCAATTCGTCGATGTCGTGCACCACCTCAACAAGTGCAAGCATCTTGTTGTTACAGGGGTTGGAAAATCAGGGCTGATCGGAAAAAAAATTGCATCCACGTTTTCAAGTATCGGACTGCCATCTCTTTTCCTGCACGCGGCCGAAGCCAGCCACGGAGACTTGGGAATGATTTCTGAAGGGGATACAGTGATTGCCATCTCCAACAGCGGGGAAACCGAAGAGATCGTTAAACTGCTCCCGATTTTTAATCGAATCCATTGCACGCTGGTGGCGATGACCGGCAACAAACAATCCAGTCTAGCTAAAAGAAGCGATTATGTTCTCGACGTCAGCGTTGCAGAAGAAGCCTGCTCTAAAGACCTTGTTCCCACAGCCAGCACAACGGCCACCCTGGCGATGGGTGACGCACTTGCCATGGCATTTATGGAACTTAGCGGGGTGCAGGAAGAAGATTTCGCGCTCAACCACCCAGGAGGCAGCCTCGGCCGAAAACTGCTCACCTTGGTTAGTGACCTGATGCATTCTGGAGAAAATATCCCCAGAATAAAAGAAAATGCCGACATCTACCAGGTGCTCGAAGAGACATCACAAAAAAGATTGGGAATGACACTGGTGGTCGGGGATCAGGACCAGCTTCTTGGCATCATCACCGATGGAGATTTAAGGCGCCTGATTGAAAAGCAAAAAGACATTTCTCAAACTTGCGCTAAGGATATGATGGGCAGCCACCCTAAAACTATTACAGGGGATACTCTGGCGGCAAAAGCAGTTAGAATGATGCAGGACCACTCCATCACCTCTCTGGCAGTGCTCAGCGATGACCAGAAAATAGAAGGAATCATCCACCTGCAAGATATTCTCAAGGCAGGGGTCGTTTAACCCCGATTACTCCCAATTGAAATTATGACCGGCGACGAACTTAGAAAAAAATTCCTGCAATATTTTGAAGACCAGGGACACACGGTCGTGTCCAGTTATCCTCTGGTTCCAAAAAATGATCCAACTCTTATGTTCACTAACGCTGGAATGGTGCAGTTTAAAGACGTTTTCCTCGGGGAAGAGAAAAGAAGCTATAACCGCGCCGTGTCGGTGCAAAAATGTGTTCGCGCCGGTGGAAAACACAACGATCTGGAAATGGTAGGGCGCACGGCCCGGCACCACACTTTTTTTGAGATGATGGGCAACTTTTCGTTCGGCGATTATTTCAAAAAAGAAGCCATTCAGTTTGGTTGGGAATTCTTAACCGATGTGATTGGCCTGCCCCGGGACCGTCTATACATTACTGTCTACGAGAAGGATGACGAAGCTTTCAATCTGTGGGTCGATGAGGTGAAAATGCCGCGCGAGCGGATATACAAGATGGGAGAAAAGGACAACTTCTGGGCCATGGGACCCACCGGCCCCTGCGGCCCCTGCTCGGAAATATTTATCGATCAAGGTAAAACAGTCGGTTGCGGGAAACCTTCCTGCGAGGTCGGTTGCGATTGTGACCGGTTCCTGGAGATTTGGAATCTGGTTTTCATGCAGTATGACCGTGATGCCAAAGGCAAACTCACTCCGCTTCCCAACCCCTGCATTGATACTGGTATGGGACTAGAAAGGCTGGCCGCAGTCGTTCAAGGGCGCACCACCAATTACGACACTGACCTTATGATGTCCATCATCACTGAGGCGGCCCACATCACGGGTAAAGAATATGGCAGGCAGGATAAGGTGGATGTCTCTCTTCGAGTGCTGACCGACCATGCCCGTGCCTCGGTATTCCTGATCAGCGATGGCATCATTCCCTCCAACGAGGGCCGGGGTTATGTCTTGCGGAAAATCATGCGGCGGGCTCTTCGCCACGGAAAACTTCTTGAACAGAAAGGTCCTTTCTTTCACCGTATCACCAGCAAGGTGGTCGACAATTTTAAAGAAACCTACCCTGAGTTATTCACCAACAAGGACTTCATTCAAAAAGTTGTCCTCAATGAAGAAGAAAATTTCAGCAACACCCTGCATTATGGTACTCAGCACCTGGAAGAAATTCTGAAAAAGGTACGCAAGGAAAAACTCACCACCATACCCGGAGAAGAAATTTTCAAACTCTATGACACCTACGGTTTTCCCACCGATCTGGTAGAAGAAACCGCCAAGGAGACCGGGCTGACTCTCGACATGGAAGGTTACACCCGCGCTATGGACGAGCAGAAAACCAAAGCCACGGCCTCCTGGAAAGGATCGGGAGAAAAAGAAGTCGCACCCTTTTATAAAGAGTTTTTGCAATCCTCATCTCCCACTGTCTTTGAGGGTTATGGAACCACTCAGGGCGAGGGCCAGGTATTGGCTATTTTAAAGGACCAGACCCCTGTTAATTCCGCCGAGGCAGGGGACGAGATAGAATTCTTAACCGACAAGACCCCTTTTTATGGAGAGTCTGGAGGACAGGTCGGTGACTCCGGACGGGCTTTTAATAAAAATGTTCAACTGGAACTTGGTGACACGATCAAGCCCCTGCCCGGGCTGATCGTTCATAAAGCAAAAATTATTCAGGGAACCCTGAAGACCAGGGATAGCCTGGCTTTAGAAGTGAGCACCAAAACCCGGAGTGACACCGCTCTCAATCATTCTGCCACCCATCTTTTGCATGCAGCACTCACGGAAGTTCTGGGCGAACACATCAAACAGGCGGGCTCGCTGGTGGCACCCGACCGGTTGCGTTTTGATTACACGAACTTTTCACCCTTAACGAATAAAGAAAGAATCCGAATAGAATCGCGTGTGAATGAAAAAATCCGCGATAATATCCAGGTCGCAACACAGGAAATGGACATCGACACCGCCATCAAAGAAGGTGCGGTGGCCCTGTTTGGGGAAAAATATGGCGACACAGTTCGTGTTGTCAATGTACCCGGTTTCAGCAAGGAATTATGCGGCGGCACTCATGTTACCGCGACCGGCGATATCGGCTTGTTTCGCATTACGTCTGAAGGAGGCATCGCATCTGGCGTACGGCGCATCGAGGCTGTAACCGGCGCAATGGCTTATGACTCTGTCCGAGCCGAGCAGGAATCTTTATCCAAACTACGCGAACTGTTAAAAGCTCCGGCCAACGAAGAAGTTGCCAAACTGAAAAAACTGTTGGCAAAAAACCGGCAGATGGAAAAAGAGATCACCCTGCTCAAAGAAAAAATGGTCAGCGGTCAGGAGTCTTCCGGCATCGACGAGGTGCAAAAAGTCGGCGAGGTTTCATTGTTGATTAAAAAACTGGAAGGCATGGATGCAAAAACTCTGCGTACTTTTATCGACAATGCCAAGAACCAGTTACGATCCGGGATCGTAGTCGTGGGCTCCGTTGCCGATGGAAAAGTTTCCATGGCGGCAGGTGTCACCAAAGACCTGACCGATAAATACCACGCTGGAAATATCATCAAGAGTATAGCGGTGATCGTGGGAGGAAGCGGTGGCGGCCGACCAGACATGGCACAGGCCGGTGGTCCCCAGATAGACAAACTTGATGAAGCCCTCAAAAAAGCCGAAGAATTGATCCGCTCTACCTGATACCCCCTGTATTTTAAAGTTCTATAGAAATGGGTCGGGAAATCCTGTATTATCGCCTATCATCCATTAAGTTAGCCTGTTGAAATTTTTCGGAAAGGGCCATATATGAGCGAAATACTGGGTTCTACGGGTACCACTTCCCCGATTAATCCCATCAGAAAAAAAGAATTAGATGACAATTGGCAGGCCGTCGCAGCGAAAGCGGTCACCGATGAATCATTCAAAAAAATCCTGGCCGCAGACCCCATTAAAGTTCTGGAAGAACATGGGTTGAAAGTGGCTGCAGAAATAAAAATCAATTTTGATGAAACTAACAAGGAATATAACTTCAACATTCCTAAAGACGCCTCGGATGAAACACAAGCAGAAGCCCAGTGGTGGACCTGGCGTTTAAAGATGATTAAAGAGTTCGCTCAGGAATTGAGTCGCCAAGTGGGGAACGTAACGGGCTTCGATGGTAGCTACTGAGATAAAAAGTATGCGCCCGTAGCTCAGCTGGATAGAGTATCGGTTTCCGGTACCGAGGGTCGGAGGTTCGAATCCTCTCGGGCGTACCATTATAAAGAGGCACTTGGCTAACACTGGGCGAAGTGCTTCTTTGTTTATAACCCTGGTTTTGTTACCTGTGTGGCAGTGAACAATACCGCATAAAAACAACTCCGCAGGGGCAATCGGGCTTAAAAATGTTTGCATCTGGAAAATAAGCTCGGAGAGTGCTATGCTAGGCCAATGTCAAAATATGAAGTCTACCTGTAACCTGAATACTGAATAAAAAGGAGGAGGAGGAGGATGAACAATAAGATGAGGTTAATTTTAATGGTTTTCGCAGTTTCTTTTCTAACTTCTTGCGCCTCTAATAGCGGTGTTTTACAAAACATAAGTCCCGGGGCCGAAAAAAACCTTACAGTCACTAATGATGCAGGGACAGTAGAAATTACAGGCCAGGACATGACAACCGAGTCCACGCACTGGCTATATGTCGAATGCGACCACTGGAGTGGCTGTTATATGCGTTGCCAGGGAAAAATAAATTCATGCAAAAAGGTAACTACGAATTATAAGCTTGATGTGGATTATACTTTTTCTCAAGTTGGACCGCAGAAGTAGCTGAGTTTTTATTAGCCTGCTGCTTTTTAGCTCCATACAGCATCGGCAACTTTAAGTTCCCTTTTGGCAATAGTTCAAAAGTTTAAAAATCGCTCATGCTCTGGAATGCGGGTTGCGTGGTGGGTTTAACGGGGAAGCCCATGCGCCGTAGACAATTCCCTGCGAAGGAGGTGATCCCATGCTATCTGACAGTACCTGGGGAGCCGAAGTAATTTGTTAACCCAAAGTTAACGGAAGCTCCTGTGCTTTTATAACGCCCCGCTTTTAAAGCGGGGCGTTTTTTATACTTCTTTAAAGAATTAATTCAAACCACTTTTCATACAAAGCTCATTATTAAGTTCTCTCTTGCAATTATTTTACCTCATGCAGCCAAAGAGATTGCAAAAATCAGAATTAATAATCACCGCCGCAGAATTTAATATTCCTTAAACCCTTGAATATGATACTTTCAGCATCAGCGATGATTTCAAGAGAAATAAACGAATGGCGTATTTCAAACAATTGTTAGCCCAGGAAAACACATACATAATACAGGCATTTCTGGTCATATTCATGGCGTTACTTGTGGATTTGTGCCAGAAGAAAATACTTGGAACCTTATTAAAAAAAGCAGAACGAACCAGAAATAAGTGGGATGACGCATTCCTGCTATCCCTTCCCCGTCCGCTAAGTCTCATCATCTGGACAACGGGCATCGCCTTCGCCGGTGAAATCATTCAAAAGACCACCGGAGCTGTGATTCTGGAAGTCTTCACGCCCCTACGCAATGCAGTCATTATTGCCGCCCTGGCCTGGTTTTTAGTTCTTTCCATCCGCAATGCCGAAGCCAGTTATCTCACCACCGACAAAGATATCGACCCAACCACCCTGGATGCCATATCAAAGCTGACTCGCATATCTGTCGCTATCACAGCCATCTTAATGATATTGCAAACGCTCGGGTTCAGCATTTCCGGTGTTCTGGCTTTTGGGGGGGTGGGTGGTATAGCCGTGGGCTTTGCGGCCAAAGACCTGCTTTCTAATTTCTTCGGGGGCCTCTTCATATATCTGGACCGGCCTTTTGCAGTGGGAGACTGGGTCCGCTCTCCCGATAGGCAAATTGAAGGGGTTGTCGAAAAAATTGGCTGGAGGGTCACTTTGATACGAACCTTTGACAAGCGGCCTTTGTATGTTCCCAATGGAATTTTTTCGCAAATCGCATTGGAAAATCCTTCCCGTATGGAAAACAGAAGAATCAAGGAAACCATCGGAATTCGTTATGACGATGCGGACAAAATGGAAACGATCACGAGCCAGGTTGAGAAAATGCTACAAGGTCATCCTGAAATCGACGCCAGTAAAACCTTGATGGTCAACTTCAATAGTTTTGCCCCTTCCTCGCTTGACTTTTTCATCTACACTTTCACCAGAACGACAAATTGGGAAAAGTACCACACCATCAAACAGGACATTCTTTTAAAGGTTCTAAAAGTTGTTGAAGACAATGGAGCAGAAGTGGCATTTCCCACTTCAACCATTCACTTGGCCCAGCAGGAAGCAATGAACAACCCTGACGCTCAACACTGATTTTTTATGAACCCACGCTATTTTTTTCCAAAAACCCCATTACTTCTTTGTTTAATCGCAATACTTTCATTGCTACTTATGAGTTGTGCAAACCTGGGCCCAACAACTTTGAAAAGTGAAAGAAGCAACTACAACATGGCGGTTCAAAAAACCAACGATGAACAACTTTTGCTCAACCTGGTCCGGCTTAAATACAGGGACACACCTTTTTTCATGGAAGTGAGCAGTGTGGCATCCCAATTCACTCTGTCGACCAGTGCTAATGCCAGTGCCACTTTGCAGGAAGGCGTCAAAGGACTGTTTGGTTTAGGGGGAAGTGTAGGATTAACTGAAAGACCAACCGTGACCTATTCTCCTCTACAGGGAGACCAGTTCATCCAGCGTGTGCTATCTCCCCTTCCCCTGCAGACTATCGTTCTTCTATTTCATTCCGGCTGGAGCATTGAGAGAATTTTCCGGTTATGTTTTCAACGGATGAACCATCTTAAAAATGCTCCGGGCGCATCGGGGCCCACCCCCAGTCTTGCCCCGAAATTCAAGGAATACAATTCTGCAATAAAATTTTTAAGAGATTTGCAGATTCAAGATGCCATAAACCTTTCTTATAGTGAGGTGAATGGAATGCCTGAATTGATTCTGCATATAAATGAAGAGTATAGAGAGCGGGAGGAGGCAAAACAGTTTGCCCTTGCTATGAATATCCAACCTGGGAGAGCCCAATATGTACTGACTTCTTCACATAGAAAGAAAGACCAGATCGAGGTCGTCACCCGTTCGCTTTTGGGCATCATGTTCTATATTTCCCAGGCGGTAGAAGTCCCAAGAGAAGATGTTTTAAAAGGAAAGGTTACTCAGACCAAAACACCCGATGGAAATGCTTTTAATTGGAAGGAAGTGACGGGCGATCTGTTGAGGATTCGTTCTCATTCCGAAAACCCCCAAGCCGGATTCATGACTATTTTCTACCGCAGAACATGGTTTTATATTGACGATTCGGATTTATCCTCCAAATCCACATTCTCTCTTCTGGCCCAGATTTTTTCATTGCAGGCAGGCAAGATTACAAATAACGCCCCGCTCCTCACACTTCCCGTAGGCCAATAAAATTAAATCTCTTTTTGCTCTGCTGATATTTTTTTAAATCAGTTGGAAAGTTTGATCCTTTTGTTCAAAGCATTTCGCCTGCTGACCAACCGGTCCAGAAACAGCTTTCCATCCAAATGGTCAATCTCGTGCTGAACTGCACGGGCTTCGTAACCCGACATGTGAAACTGACGCTTTTCACCATTCTCATTCCAGGCTTCCAGGACGATAGATTTTGCCCTCTCTACTTTGCCGGTAAAATCCGGCACTGAGAGGCAACCTTCCCTTCCTGAACTGTTTCCCTCACAAAACGTGATTTCAGGGTTTATCAAGACCAAAAACCCATGATTCTCATGCTGAGGCTTATGGGAAATATCCACAAGAACAATTCTTTTAAATTTGCCCACCTGCGGAGCCGCAATCCCGACGCATCCGGGAAAAGAGCGAAAGGTTTCTTCAAGATCCCGGATAAACTTCCTTATTTTTTCAGAAAATTCTTCCACAGGCTGGGAGATTTGCTTCAGCCTTTCATCAGGATAAACCAGAACATTCAGGAGGGCCATGGCGCTCTATCCCACCATGGTATCAATGGGAGTCATACGGGCTACCACATCATTTTCGCGGGCCAGTTTTTGCAGGGCCTTGTCCACAGTTTTCAGACCTTTTTCGGCAACCCCTTCGATATGCATGACATAAACAGGGCTGTCCTGGTTACCTCCTACATCCGACTCAAGATTGAGGATATTTAACCCCGCTTTGTTCAGCGCGTCGGTGGCACGGGCAACGATACCCGCCTGATCTGCACCGTGAATACTGATTCGCACATCCGGTTCGATATGCTGGTGCAGGCCCGCATCTATCTCATCCAGATGAAAAAACAATTCCAACTTATCGCATACCGGTCGAAGCTTTTTCTGTACAGCGGTTTTCTTTTCCGGAATGCAAACCATAAGCATGATGGTAAAGTTACCACCAAGGCGGGTCATCGATGCTTCCCCCAGGTTCCCCTTAAGATCAAACAACGCATGGGTGATTTCAGCAACGATTCCGGGTCGGTCTTTACCCACCAAGGTTAGCATCAACCAGTTTCCCATCTCATTATCTCCCATTGATCAAGCTTTCTGATCCAGCCACTGTTGAAACAACGCCAGGGCTTCTTTATAACGGCCAGCAACAAACTGTTTGTCTATGGGGGGAGGCAAGCCATTGTCTTTTGAAATTACAATATACTTTTCGGTGATGCTTTCATTTTGCATAAAAATCGAAGCACCGGTTCCCATCACATAACCCGTGCCGCGAAAAAGTTCTTCATGAATCGCTTTGGGATTATTGGAAACGGACAAGCCGTTTTTATTGATTAGACTCGTCATATTAAAAAAAATATCTTCCTATCAATTTGAATCAAACTGGATTCCCAAATATTGCCATACGAAAAATCAGGGTGCTAGTTGTTGACAACGCAGTAGTTGTCAGGAAAGTTGTTACCGACACACTAAGTGGCGGTCCGGCATATCAGAACATTAGATTCTAATATGCACCCCCCACCTGCAATTCCTCAACCTTCTCATAAAGCGTATCCCGCTCTACGGGTTTTCTTCCGGATTCTCTAATCATGTGAATGATCTGATCCTTGTGAAAAACCTGATCTGTTGCCGCTCCAGCAGCATGAATGATCTTCTCTTCAACAACCGTTCCATCCATATCATCGGCACCAAAAGATTGGGCAAGCTGGGCAATTTTAGGCGTGATCATGATCCAGAATGCTTTCACATGCGGGAAATTATCCAGCATCAATCTCGAAACCGCCAGAGCTCTGAGATCCAATTGTCCCGGAGTGGTTTTCAAAAAGTCCAACACGGTATTTTCCGGATGAAACGATAACGGAATAAACGTGACAAACCCATGAGTCTGATCCTGTAATTCCCTGAGGCGCACCAAGTGATCCGATCTTTCTTCCTCAGTTTCCAAATGCCCATAAAGCAAAGTGGCGTTACTTTTTAACCCAACAAGATGGGCTTTTTCATGAACATCTAACCACTCTTCACCAGTAATCTTGTCTCCGCAAATTTTTCGGCGCACCCTTTTCGCAAAAACTTCTGCGCCACCGCCAGGAATGGAGCCTAAACCGGCCTCCTTTAAAACTTCCAGCGTTTCTTTTAAAGAAAGACCCCCCAGGCGAGAAAGGTATTCCACCTCCACTGCTGTGTATGCTTGGATATGAACCAACGGAAAGCGTTTCTTCAATCCTTTCAACAGGGCGATGTAATATTCAAACGGGTAATCAGGATGAAGACCACCAACAATATGAAACTCGCTGACATCTCCCCCGTTATATTCTTCAGCATCCGAAAAAATTTCTTCCAGCGACTTCTCATAAGCGTGAGGATGATCGGCTTTAACCCCAAAGGCACAAAATTGGCAACTCAAAACACAAACATTTGTCGGATTAATATGCCGGTTGTGAATAAAATAGGTCTTATCGCCATTCAACCTTTCTCTCACTATGTTGGCCATATACCCCACGCCGAGCAGGTCGTGGGTTTTCCAAAGGGTCACCCCATCCTCAAAGGAAAGGCGGACCTCTGCCATTACTTTTTCATAAATGGGTTGCAACGTCGAATCTTCAAATTCAAAAAGCATCGCGTAAAACTCCAATAATCAAAAAAACAGGAAACATATGTATTATAACCTATCCCATCTCGAACAGTTATGGCAAGGTTTATGCTCAACCCGTCAAAAAATTTAACCTATTGAATATACAGGATTAATACAGTTCTACGGGTAAATGTTCGACAGAGTTTTGCATATTTATTTTCGGAATTTCCTATAATGGGCAGTCTCTATTTAATAACCTTCATCAGCCCATAGATCTGAATTTTCTTTTCCGGGTTCTTCTTGCTTATCCTTTTCGAGAACAAGAGGGTTGGGAAAGATTTTTGTAAATTGTTTTTGAAAACTCTCCAGTTAGATGAGATTCGCTTTATTTTTACCGGCCCAATATGACGGACAAATTATTTTTTTACACCCAAACGCAATCGACGATAACGAAAGCCATGAGGCCAATGCTTATGATGCCGTTCACATTGAAGAAGGCCATGTTCATTTTTGACAAATCATCTTTTTTGACTAGCGAATGTTCATAAACCAGAAGACTGGCAACCAAGACCACCCCGGCCAGATAAACCCATCCCAAGAGAACTGTGGGTTCCAATAATACCAGCAGGAGCACCACCATCACCGCATGCGAAGCAAAGGCCATCTTTAAGGCCGTCTCAACCCCGAACCGCTCGGGGATAGAGTGCAACCGATTCACCCTGTCCGACTCAACATCCATACATGAATAAAGAATGTCGAATCCGACCAGCCAGAAAATCACCGCCGCGCCCAACAAAAGCGAGGTGAAAGAAATTTCTTCGCGGATGGCGACCCAGGCTCCGACCGGCGCAATAGAGATGGCAAGCCCCAGCCAGAAATGTGAAAACGCTGTGAAGCGTTTGGTCAAAGAATAAAAAAACACGATGATCAAAGCCACAGGGGAAAGGTAAAGAGCCAACTGGTTCAGCATCCACGCAGAAAAAATGAACAGGGCAGAAGACGCGATCAGAAAGACCCAGTAACTGCCCATGCTGACCAGTCCGGAAGGCAGAGCCCGATCCCGGGTGCGCGGGTTTTCCTTGTCAAACCGGGAATCGACAATGCGATTAAAAGCCATCGCCGCACTTCTCGCCCCCAGCATGCAGACCACGATCCAAACCAGTTTTTCCGTTTCTGGCATTCCGCCTGCAGCCAGAAATGCGCTCATCACCGCAAACGGCAAGGCAAACACCGTATGCTGAATCTTGATATCTGAAAAAATAATGGCTAGTTTGACAGGCACAACACTTCTCTCTCTCCATGGGAACATAAAAGTTTCTAAAAAAAAATTATGTTACAGTATTCCAATTCTAACGCAAAAACTTTACGTTCATGACGGGTTATAGAAGACTTCTGGAATTACTTTCGCCTTACAAAAAGGCATTGATCCTGGGCGCGATTTTCATGGTCATAGCATCCCTGACCAATCTGGCCGTGCCTCTCTATTTCAAGAAGCTGGTCGATGTGGTTATGGTTGAAAAAAATATGGGACTGATGAACAGTCTCACGTTCAGCATCGCCGGACTGTTCCTGATCCAGCTCGTCTTTTCCACCGCCCATAATTACCTGTTTGATCTGACCGAAAAACGCATCATCACTGATTTCCGTATCAAGCTGTTTAAGCATTTACACACACTTTCGCTCAGTTTTTTTGTCAAACGCCGAACCGGTGAAATCGTCTCGCGCATGACCAACGACATCACCACGATCGAGAACATCGTCACCGACCTGCCGGCCACCCTCCTTCAGCAATCCATCCGTCTGTTCGGCGGCATCATCATAATCACTTATATGAACTGGAGACTAACCGGACTGATACTGGTGCTAGCTCCGGTTCTGGTATTGTTCGCCCGCACCTTCGGACGCAAGCTGAAAAAACTCTCGACCGAAATTCAGGACAAGCTGGCCGTGTCCACAACCATTCTGGAAGAAAATATTTCATGCATCCAGATCGTAAAATCCTTTGTCCGGGAAAAACTGGAAAACGAACGTTTCGGCACAGCCATGGAAGGCAGTTTCCAATCCGCTAAAAAACGCGTCATCATCTCTTCGTTTTTTGGGCCCAGCATTGGCTTCATCGCCTTTTCCACCTCGCTCATCCTTCTTTGGTATGGCGGGCGGGAAGTGATTCTGGGAGCCATCAGTCCCGGTGATCTCGTCGCCTTCATTCTATACGCCACCATCATAGCCGGGCCAATGGGAAGTTTCGCTCGCCTGTACGCGCGTGTGCAGGAAGGCATTGGTGCCAGCAAACGCGTCTTTGAAATCCTGGACATGAAAGGGGAAGTCAGCGACATCACCAACGCCAAACCCCTGCCCCATATAGAGGGCAAAGTTGAATTCAACAATGTGCATTTCCATTACCGTGAAGATCAGGAAATCATCAAGGACGTTAGCTTTACCGTAGAACCAGGGCAAACCGTGGCTTTGGTCGGTCCCAGCGGTGCCGGTAAAACCACACTGGTCCAACTCCTGCACCGGTTTTATGATCCAATATCCGGAGAAATCCGGGTGGACGGCATTGCGCTCAAAACCGTGCAACTGAACAGCTATTGGAGTCAAATCGGCATCGTGCCACAAGAAACCATCCTGTTTGGCGGCAGCATCTTAGCTAACATTGAATACGCAAAACCTGGTGTGACAAGAGAAGAACTCGTGCAAGCAGCGAAAGATGCCAACGCCCACAACTTCATCATGGAATGTCCAGACGGTTATGAAACGGTCGTAGGTGAAAAAGGCATCCGCCTGTCGGCAGGGCAAAGGCAACGCATCGCCATTGCCAGGGCGATTCTAAAAGACCCGCGCATCCTGATTCTGGATGAAGCCACCTCGGCACTCGATAACGAATCTGAATTGCTGATCCAGGACGCGCTGGAGCAGTTGATGAAAGGCAGGACATCATTCATCATAGCGCACCGGTTATCGACCATTCACAATGCCGAGCGAATTATAGTATTAGATAAAGGAAAGCTGGTCGAAAGCGGTAACCATGCCCAACTTATGGATAAAGAAGGCCTTTATCACAAGCTCTATACTCTAAAAAGTTTACAAATGATCGAGGAAACCGAAGTCCCCAGCAAATAACCCCGTCTTTAAGTTTGCCTGGCTCCAAGTCTCCAGGCAGTTGGACAACCTTGCAGTCCCAGAAGTTTTATTGCCGGAACCGGTTCCGTACCAGGTGTTGATTTTGGGCAAAGTTGGTTAGACACAGGCTATCCACAACTTAAAAACCTGTTTTTCGGAAAAAAGTTAAAAAAAACGTAATTTTCTTTATAATAGTCCTTGCTTTTAGGGTTTGAAGGCTTTATTATTACCGGACTGACGAAATTGCCTGAAGATCTTTATCTGAAAGTTTTTTCTGGACATGGTTTTGGAAAAGGTTTTCAAATAGAGGTTTCTTGCCTTTTTTTCAGAAAACAAATTAATTAAAATACTGTCTGAGCTGCGTAAACTATTACGTTTTTTGGACTTTGCTCTTTGAAAATTGAATAGGTGTCAAAAGATGTTGCGGGTCT
>WASV01164393.1_pt1 | contig 26870 bp, 35 predicted proteins | sample 5698531 | NCBI WGS metagenome assembly WASV01 (sample SAMN11175559, study PRJNA528189) | sponge metagenome | isolation source: marine sponge | host: Myxilla | place: Antarctica: Western Antarctic Peninsula, King George Island | collected 2013-01 | reverse complement strand
ATACTAAATTAATATTCATTAGATATGTAATTAATACTAGGTTAATATTAAAAAAAGTATTAATATAATATTTATTAAATATGTATTTGATATTAAATATAATATTTGTTATAATAAGTTTTTCTTATTCAATAAGCGTTTTAAAAATGTCAAAAATAATTAGTTTAGGTGGTCTCAAAGGCGGAACAGGAAAAACATCTATTGTAATCCATATAGCAAATGTCTTAATTAAGTTTGGCTATACAGTCAAACTATTTGATTTAGATGAAAATACAAAAAACCTAAGTTCTTGGTATTTATTTAATGAGAAAAACAAAAATATGAGCTGCGAACAACTTTTTAATTCTAGTCAACAAGCAGCAGTTAAAATTAAAGAATGCACTCAGGATTTTATTTTATTAGATTGTCCTGGAATGTTAGGCAAAGAATTAAGAATGGCTTTGAGTATATCAGATGTCTTTATTGCCCCATTAGAACCCAGTCAATTTAGCATTGAAACAATGCCAAAAATGGAAAAATTAATTGAAAGTGTAGAATTTATTAACAGTAAGTTATTGCATTATTATCTTATTTCTCGTGCAACAACTAATATTTTTGTTACTAAGAACCAAGTATTTTCTGAATTAATTAAAGAGGGGGGATACCCTCTATTGAAAAACTTTTTTTTAGAGCGCGGTATTTATAAAAAATCAGTTGACACTGCTATTAGTATATATGACAGTGTACCTCTCTATAACCAAAATTCATCTATAAAACCTACCTCAAATCTAAGCAGTGATCAAAAAGCAATTATTGAAATTGAAGAATTAACCAAAGAAATTATAAATAATATAAACAAAAACCAACCCACACAATAAAACATTATGAATAATAACGAGAAAAATAATTATCCCAACCTTCCACAAAATAGCAAAAAACCTACAATACCCGCTAAAAGTACACGAGGTTTAAAGTCAAAAGATGAAGTAACTATAAAAAAATTTATAGAAGGTAAGCCTGACGATTTTGCTAATAAAAAAAAGCATTATATACAGATAGAATTTAGTAATGAAGAATGGGCGGAAATCCAAAAAGCATTTAGTGAAATAAACTTAACTAAAAAAGTTGTAATAAGACAAATTATTATAAAAAGTTTGAGAATAATTGCAGAATCATCAAATCCCATGAAAGAAGCATTACGGCGAATGACTTAAATAAATTGAAAATGGTAAATAAACAAATAATTGTTCCTATTTCAGGCGGTAAAGACAGCCAAGAAAGGAGATATAAAAATGCAAAATATCATATTTAAGTTTAAATTCATCTTTGCTTTTCTTTTTTTAGCCTATTAATTAATGTATAAAATGATTAATATGATAAAAAAAGACAATAATCCCAATCCTAAAAAACATACAAACATTTACCTCACAACAAATGGTAGTTTTGCTTTTGATGTAAAAAAAGGCAGGTTGGATTTACCAGATTTTAATCAAAAAGAACTATTCAAAAAATGGGGTATAGAATCTTCTAAGTCTAATAAAAGTCAAGATTTTACTTCTGTAATCAATAATGATCGCTATCGCGTTCACTTGTTTCATGGTTATCATGGATGGAGTGCTGCACTTCGTTTAATGCCTGATAAGATATTAGATTTAATACAACTTGGCATTAAAGATATAGAACAAGTCATTAGTATAGCTTGTGGAACAGGGCTAACTTTGTTTTGTGGTGCAATAGGCAGTGGCAAATCAACAACCATGAACTCGGTTATCTCTCACTTATTAAAGATCGGTGATCTTGGTGTTACTGTTACAATTGAAGATCCAATTGAATATTTACATACACAAGATATAATATTTCAAAGAGAGGTAGGTAAAGATATTAATAGCTTTTCAGCAGGTCTTGTAGATGCTATGCGTGTTAATCCTCAAACTATTGTTATTGGTGAGATAAGGGATAGTGAAACAGCCTTGCGCGCAGTTCAAGCTGGTGCTAATGGACACCGTGTTTTAGCAACCATACATGCAGATTCTATTGCTGGTGCAATCACTCGTATGTGGTCTTTATTGGATGATCAAGGGGACGAACAACTGATTTATGTTTTGCAAGGCATTATGGCTCAACATTTAATGCCTTATAATCAAGCACAAAATATTTTTTATGAAACACTAAAAATAAACGATACTGTGCGTAATTTATTATCACAAATTAAAAACGATAAGCTTAATATCAATGCCTTAAATCAACAATTTTATCAGCAGCAAAGAACTAGTCTTAAAGAGCAAAAAGACAAACTTATAAATCAAGGGATGGATAAAAATAAAATAAAATTTTAAATGGCCCTAATTCAGATTATAAGTTTTTGAATTATATCTCTTAGCACTAAAATCTTTTTACATTTTAAGTTTTTGTCTATTATTTTTTCCAATAATGCGATCAATTTCTTGAATTATTGAATCGTTACCATTATCTATTTTGGAGATTCTTGAGTATTATTACTCTTAATGGATTTCATAGAGTGTTGCTCTGGCATATTTTCAAAAAATCTACGCCCTTTTTGGGTTAAAAACAAGGCCATGTCTTCTGAGTGTACTTGAATATAATTGTGTTTGTTATCATGGATAGTCATAATTTGGTTGATAGACTGGTTGTCATAATAAGACTGTTGAAACGATAAATCTTGTAGTCACATAAGATTTTCTGGTATTTTTTATTTTATTTTTTCGTCAAAAACCAAAGTTTTACAGATAACCAGCGGTTTGTTCACTAATTATATTAGCGTTAGAACGATGGTAGGTCATCAATCCATCTGTAAAAGCGCCTTGCAGATCTTGATAAATATTAGCTATTGTCATTTTTGAAGTTATAATTTTGATTGTTCATATTTATAAAGTTTCCAATTACATTTTTGATGTTTTAGCTTGTCTGGCTTCTTCTCTTTGTTTGGTTTTAATTTGAGAGAGGGTTTTGCCTATTTTTGAACTTTCATCTAAACCAACCTCATGGGTATAAGTATTAAAATTAGTTGGAATTACCTTAGTTACAGAATGTTTATTTGTTTCAATGCCAACAAAACTTTGTCGTCCTCCACTAATAGTCCATGGTATATCAGCGCCATTGCAATCTTTGGTTATTTTGTCAGTGATTAAAAAATAGTTTGCATAGTTGGTCGCATTAGATAAAGCAGACAGGTTCTGTGCTGTCCATACGCCTAGATAATGTTTGACTGCTGGCATAACCTCAAGTATAACGCTCTCACTTTTATCAATAAAGGCTTTTATTGAATCTATCATTTTGCTGTAATGATTTGCCTTGTTTGGGATTTCTTTGAGTTCATCCCATTTTAATGATTTGTAATCTTGATTTTTATCTTGGATGGTGGAAAATTGAAAAGTTTTCCAATCTCCTTTTGTATTAAAAATTCTAATAAAACCAGTAATAATCCCAGTATTTAGTGGATTATTATCAATCATTAATTTCAAAGAATCTTTAACACCCTCAACACAATTTAATTGGTGTTTAAATTGTGGAAAAGTAGTTAAAACATAAGGTTTTGTTTTAGTAACTATTGCATCACCTTTATTTACCATAATTGGTTTTAGCTTGCCAGAGGATGCCTCTAATGCTGTTTCAGGTTCAAAAATATAAGCAACCCCAGATAAAATAGTTGATTTATAATCTCTTGAAACTTGATTAATCCAACCACAACTAACATTATCTTGTGTATCTTTTGAAACTCTATCTAAAATAAACGCTGTTCTGCCTGCCTCTGCTGAAGTACATTTTATTTTGATGCTTGCTGCACCAGAGGGTGAATTTTTATCCAAAACAACCTTAAATCTAGGTATTTCTTTTGAAACCGAACCGCAATCTGAAATAGCATAACACAGCATTGATTCAGGTTCAGTCTTACTTGCTGGTCTATATTCATCAAACATCACAGCCATAGACTCAAAACTATTTAGTTTATTTTTTTCAAAATAAGTTGCACTAAAATGCATTGCTTCATGCATTGCTAAGTTTTTATTTGTATCGTTTTCTTGTTCCATAGTTAGTTGTGCCATAAGTTGTTACTCCTTGTGTTTATAATTTTATAAAAAATTACCAGTTCCCATACCAGGTTCAAAAATAGATAAATGCTTACCCTCTACTCCCATAAAGACTAAAGCCTTATACATATCTTTTACGATGTAATTTGGCGTAAAAAAGGCATTAGCTGCAGAATCTCTAGCTAGTTTATATTCTTGCTCTGATAACAAATCATACAATTGCTTGGCTTGTTGTTCCCAGCCATTTGTTGTTGTTTTAGGCTCTATAGTTTTAAAAAAAGCTTGAGTACAACCCCTAAATCCTTGATAACAAGATAAGATAGATTTTTCCTCATCGGTAGCTAATCTGTCCTTGCTTTCAATATCTTTTAGGACTCTAATTGCATCTAAATTTAATTCAAATATTTTGCTAGCAAATGACACTTTATAAAGCCTTACAATCTTATGTAATAATAAATGTCAATATACCAAAATACAAAATTATATTTGTTATATTTTTATATTATGTAGCAAAATAATCTTAAAACATTTAACAGAAAAAACTAAATCTTTTGGCCTGAAACAATACAATAAATCAAGGCGACATTTCTAGGTCTAGTTTCGCCTGTTCCTTGAGATAAAATATCTAAACCTTTATTTCTGGCTCTATTTTCATTTACTGAACCATCGCCCCTGCCATCAAATGCGTATTGTGTAGATGTCCAGCTTGGGGTATTTTTTAGTCTAATTCTAAAATCTTGTGAACCTTGATTATCAAATGCTGCGAATAAATTCTCAACACTATCCGCCTGAATACTACCTAATATCCTATTTCTATCAACTCCACGACCTAGATCCCAACCCCTTATAAACTCACCTCTTAAATCAGGGACAGGATTGCCTCCGCTTATTAAAGCAGCAAGTTCGGGGTAACTACTTGTTGATTGACCATTTGCCTTAATAGTCCCATCAGGACAACCGTTATAAGCACTTGTGATAATAGAACCTATAGGTAGTACTTCACCCTTTGAATTTGGTTCTACAACAAAAGATTGTTGGAGTGGTATATCACCAGCATCTTCATTGATATAGCTTGCTAATACTTGATTAACGCCAAACATTGGCATTACTAATACTGTAATTAATATTAAATTAAATAACAAAGTGTTATTTTGGGGATTGTTTACTAAATTTATTTTTTGCATAATATTTTTGATTCCAGCACCATTTTATTTTGTACACAAAATAATGGCCTGAATGTAGGTACCTACTGCTGCCTTTACTGGACCATCTTCGGTAAAAACATCCAGTCTAATATTCCAAGCACTGCCTCTACTAAGCCTCGGATTAATATAAGGCGGGTTGGCAAATGGATTTTTATTGCCAAGTGCAACAATACCTACAACAGATAGATGAATAGCTGGATTTGGCGTTGGTTCAAAACATATTGGCTTATCGACATATCCTTCATTTACGATAATAGCTACTCCATATTCTGTCGCAGTCCTACCAATTATCCTTAAAGTTTGAATATCTTGAAGTATAACATTGCCAAAAAGATTACTAAGTTTGTCCCCATTCTCCAAAATAACATCTTGTGCGCCTATAATATTTTGGTCTGCTAGTGTTAGTGTACCCAACATTTGATTTGAGCCATCTATTCTTAAAAATTGCCCCAAAGTAAGAGACGAACCACCAGGGAATGAATGACTGACTATAACACCATCCCTCAAAGGAGGGATTGTGCTAGTACTTAATACGGTTAAGGTTGAGTTAGCAATATGATTAACCATATACTGCGCATAATCTACATTAATAGCTGGCGAACCTAGTGCTATCGCTACTGTTATGCTGAGATTGCGATTTGGTTCTGGGCAACTAATTGTATAACCGGTCCCCATAGGCGTTGTATTGTCCATATATAATAAATATCTACTGTTTATAATGTCACTAGCAGAACCAGTCAAAACATGCATTGCATTAGCACAATCATTTTCTTGATCTGGCCACTTGTCTAAGGCTGTTAAATAGGCATTAGAGGCATTAAAAATTTGTTCTATCTCATCTATGGTTAAATCAATTTTATTATTATACGAACTAATGGTGTTTTTATAAGTCAATTCTTTTGCTGCATACACTACAACAACAGACGCTAAACTTAACACAACTAAAAATTCAATCAGCGTGAAGCCCCTACTTTTATTATTGGGATTATTCTTGGATTTGCTAAATCTTGATGAGTAAAATGTTTTTAATTTTTTAATCATTGCAGCAATATGCTATAAATAGAGCCAAGACCAGAAAGAATAATAAAAAGCGTTATTAATAAAAAAATCATACCTATAAATTTTAATAAGCCAGCAATTTTCTTGCCTTGTCTTGCTATATCAACTTTAATTATGTCTACTAGTCTATTTCCTGCCTCATGTTTTAATCCTAAGTCTTCAATGCTTATTATCTTAGCTATGGGAGACGAGTATGACATAGTGGATCCCTCAAGTGCGTCTTGAATGGATAAGTTGTTATGATCAATACCAAATAAAATTTGGCTACCTATTAGATGATTAATATTCTTAAAGCGAATGGCAATTTTCCTATCTGTAATCCCGATCTTACTAAGCGTTAAATACAGAGGTAAAAACACTAAAGTCAATTTTAGTGCATTTAGGCGATCAAAAATATTAATGGGCCATACGCCAGTTAATTTTTTATAAATGTTGTTGTTTCTTAACAGCAAAACAACAACAACAAAGATTGTAAAGATTAATATAATAATATTTACAAAATTGTGACTAATATACAATATAAAATCTATTGCAATATTTGTTTCAATAGTCTTGGCTGAATTTGTAATAATGTCTTGGATGCCTGGTGCTAAAATATTAGGTACGCCAAGACTAAGGCTTAATGCAAATATTATATTAAAAATAGATGCCAATATGCCTGTTTTACTGGCCTTATCTGTCTCTATTTTTGTTTGAATATAATTTGCTGCCTCTCTTATGGTTATAGCTGAGTTGCCTGTATCTTCTCCGACTTTGATGATATCAACCAAGACTTTATTAAAACAAAGAATTTTTAATACCCCAGAAAATAGCTTGCCATTCGCTTTAAAGTGTGCAATCTTACGCTTAAGTAATCTTCCTGGAAACAACTGTTCTAAAGAATCCCCAAGTGAGTTAAGAATAGTGGTGCCAAAAGAAACGGATGAATAGACACTCATCAATATTAAAAAATAATCTTCTTCTTTTATAAAGTGCGAAGGTTTGCCAATTTGGCGTTCACACTTTATAATATCATCGGTATTTATCTTTAATTCATCAGCAAAATACTCCTCTTTGTTGAGGTACTTGTTTTTAAATATACTAACATCTAGCGTTAAAATATCAAAGGTCTTGCTGTCATTAATATGCCAATAAACTTTATAAATTAACATTTTAAATTTTATCTATATCTACTAATTACCTAAAAAGTAAACCCTGATGCTTTTTTATTTTTCATAATATTTCTTTGGATTTATTTTTAATCTACCAATTACCTAGAGTAAGTAATTGTAAGACTTTCATCCCCTTGGTTATAAGTCACCATATCTGTCTTGGGCAATGCATTTAAAATTTCTTCCATGTCCGCACCAAAATCATCTATAGTGGCTAAATCACTACATGAGTCAAGAGGATAAGTAACAACAATTATAGTATCTGAAGCGGCATTAATAGCAACACTCCAATCATCACCACACGGTGTTACTGTTGAGCCTAGCGGTGACATAGATGGCAGCACAATCTTTGCTTCAGTACACTGGTCTAAACTATTTGTAGCACTTCTTTCTAAACAGTTTTTAACGGCCTCTGGAAAAGAAACCATTAAATCTGTTCTAATATTTGCAAAACTTAATTTTGTATTGGCTGAAGTGTTAAAATTTATTACGCCAGCGATGATAATTGCGCCTATTGCCAAAGCACCTAAAATCTCAATAAAAGTAAATCCTGATGCTTTTTTATTTTTTATATTATTCATAATATTTCCTTATTTTGTTTATATGTATGACACTCTTTATTAGGCAACAAGTGACAATTATTTTTTACTGCTTTAAAACCTAAATCTGATTAACTTCTTTTAAATTAAGGCGATCCCCCATGGTCAAAATGAGGGGGTAAGGTTCGCTCTAATTCCTCAATGGTTGTTTTCATGTTAAATAAAATCCTCATGCCGTGCCTCCAAATTGTTGGATGTCCGCCCTTTGCTGCATGCTGTTCAACTTCATTGGTCCTATCTGTCTTTATTAATTTTTCAAAATTATTATCAACAGGAAACACTTCTGCGACCAAAAGTCTTTTGTTTAAATAGCCATTTTTACACTTGCTACATCCTGTAGAATTAGCTATAAATATATATTTTTCTTGTCTTTCAAAATTAAGTAAATTTGCGTATTTTGCGTACCTATTATGATCAACAAGTTTTATTTTTTTAGCGCAATTACTACAAACTTGTCTAACTAATCTTGTTGAAGATACAAGACTTAAACTGTCAATAAATTCATTTGAAAGCGCTGAATCAGATGATAATCTACTTTTCATCAGTGTAATAATTGACATGGTTGTTCTGGCATGCACAGTACACAATACTAAGTGTCCGCTTAATACCAATTCTACAATTCCTAGTGCTGTTTCATCATCTCTAATCTCTCCTACCAAAACAACATCTACATCAGATCTTAATACTTGTCTTAAAACTGGCCCAAATAAAGGCTTGTCATTTTCGACTGATCTTTCAAGACTAATTCTTTTGACACCATCAATCTTACCCTCTACTGGATCCTCAATAGTTTGTATCATTCTTTCAGAATTTTTTGAGATTTCATTAAGTAGTGCATAAAGTGTTGATGTTTTTGCAGAACCAGTAGGCCCTGAAACAATAATAAGACCTTGATTAAGATTGCCAAAAGCCTTAAACATCTTCACTTGTTCAGGTAGTAAACCAATATCATTTAAGCCTTGTGCTTTGATATTATTTTTTGATAATCTTAATACAAAAGATGGACTGGGTATTCCCCCATTATTAAGTTTGTAAAAACTCTCATAGTTTTTTTGCAATCTAACATAAAGATAATTATTTCCAGAAACCTTAACTTTAAAATAACCTTGAGAAAATCCTTTAAAATCACCGCCATTCAACCCAGCCTGAGTTAATAGCCTATTAGCAAAATCTTCATATTCACTATTTGCAAAATTAATATCATTGACATTGGACTCTGTTATAACCCCAGCCATACGAAATTTTATATACACAGTATTTTCGTTTCTTGGTGAGATGTGTATATCGCTTACATCGTTGAGATAGGCCAGGTTCCACATTTTTTTAAACATAGAGCCTAAATTATTATTTTTTGCAGGTAATTGGTTTGTTGGCTTTGTGTCTATACCTACTCCAGCTGCTAATAAAGAGGTTTGATCTATAAAGCCAAGTGTGTGATTGCCTGTTTTAAATTCATTTTTAAGCAGCATGGCCTTGTGTGCCGAGGCTTCAGATAATGGATTTTGAAAGAAAATTATAACCTCACCTGTAAAAGGATCTATTTTGTTTATAAGAACCTTATCAGTACTGTAAACAATATCATTTTGTTCATTTGGATTATAAATAGGAATAATTTTTATTTTTTCTAATACTTCAAGTATTATTTCCTCACCAAAAGATTTAATTAGGTAGGGTAATAATTTATCTTTATTTTTTAAGCTACTAGGGGTTAAAGTTGAAGTATTAAGATTTTTTAGCTTTAACTCTAGTAAAATTATTTCCCATAAATCCATTATTTTTTACCTATATTTAAAATCGTTTATAATTAAAGAACAATCCATTTAATTATTTCTTTATTGTCTGTTGTATTAACAATAATAACTTGTTTACCCGTTATCTTTTTTAATGCCCAATTACCAATAACAATATCCCCAATCTTAAAATTACCAAGTCCATTAAATCCGACTACATTATTAGCAATAAATTTGATGTTTATACTATTTATTTCCTGTTCATTTTTTTGTTTTGTGGTTAGCGCCTCAGTTTTATTTGTGGCATTTATTAAAATATTTTGTTGTTGATTAGTAGGTCTGCCTTGCTCTTGCTGATTAATGCGCTCTTGGGCTAATAATTTTTGGGCTTGTTGTTGTTTGTAAAAAGAACTATCCTTGCAATCACCCAAATTCACACACTCTATAATTGCTTTTTGTAACGATGTTTTAGCTTTTACTCTTTCTATTTCTCTATTATTATTTGCCAAAAAATCATTGTGCCTTTTAATGGTTTTCAACTTTTTTTTAGTAATTTCTTGCTCTGATAATTTGACTTTATCAGCAAGTGGAGGCTCTTGAGGTGGTGCTATCTTCTGGGATAATACTTGTGTGTTTACAAGTAAAATAATTAATGTTAGTATTGTTTTTAAAGTTATTGTTGTTTTTAAAAAATTCATAAATATTCTCCGTATATTTTAATTGTTAGCCCCATCTGTTCTGATGTAAACCCCATATCTCTAACATATATTTTATGTTTTGCATTTTTGATGGCATTTATTAAAAAAAATTGGCTCACTATATCTGATTTAACAAATAATACTAACCCGCTGTCTTTTTGGTTAATCTTTTTTATATCAAAGTTTTTATTCTTTTCTATGCTTTTTACAAGACCTAAAAACTCTTTATAGCCCTTATTAGCGCTGTAATGTTCAAACATGGTATTGCTAGATATAGCTTTAATTTGTTTGATAATTTCTTTTGTGCTGTTATTTAACTTATTTAATTCAACAATAGATGTTGTTATTTGTTTCTTATACTGCTCTACTTTAGTTGCATGATAATTATAATAAAAACCAGCTAAAACCCCCAAAATTAAAATAATCAAAATTCTTAGTTTTTTAAACTTAATTTGTTCTTTTTCAAAATGTGTGCCTGATAATTTCATTAGTTTTAGCTGGTTTTTATGATCAACACCTCTATATTATTATTAATAAAATTTGATTTAATCATCAATTTTATGGGCTCCTCGTCTGTATGATACTTAGCAACAGTAAATCTAATGAAATCTTCATTGTCTTTTGAGCTTGTAAAACTAATTGTCTTTTTTGTATGAATATATTTACCATTAACAATGTCTTTAACGCCATGGCTAATTTCAAAAATTAATTTCAATAAAGAACTATCCGTGCTATGCACATCTGTCATTGCCTTTTTTTGTTTTTGTTTTTGCATTGCCCTATACTTTATAAGGCTTATGTTTTTTTCTTGTATTTCATTTTTAATTTTTACTAATTTTTCACTTTTAGCAAAATTTGGATACTCTACAACAATAATAGATAAAACTGCCAAAAAGACTGCCGCACCAATCAATACTATTTTTTTAAAGAAAAACACCTTATCAGTAGCGACCTTGCTTTTAATTGACCTAAGTATGGGTTTATTTAATATTGAATCTATATCTAAATCTTCATATTCTTTTATTTCTGTATAACCAGCATCCACAGATGCCTTTAAATGTTTATCTTCTGCTTTAAAAATCAACCAATATACTTGCTCTTTTGCTGTTAATTTATAATTAAAATCTTTAGTAAAATCTAAGTCTATATTCAATAAAATTGTGTGCCAAAAACCTATACATTCAATCGTTTTTTCTTTACTGTCTGGACTGTTTTTACTATTTTTACTACCTGTGTCTTTAAAATCTATTTGATCTTTTTCATAAGTAAAAAAAGCATCAAGACTTGGTATTTTGTCAAAAAATACACTGTCTTTAAAATTTACCTCTTGTTCAATTTTATCTAGCACAACAAGGTATTCTTTAGAGCGAACGACAATAGTTTGCCCTGGTGCAAACTCATTCTTTATTTCTAGTTCACTCTCTTCATCTGACATCTAATACTACCTCTGTTGCTGTTACTAAAATAATAATCTCTCTATTTTCTTCTGCGGCAACATTAGAACCAAAAATATTATTTAACCAAGCACCGCCTGATGATGCACCTACTCCTTTGTTATCTTGGCTTATTTTTTTGGCAATTAGTCCACCTAAGTGAGCTGTTCCTCCATTTTTTACAATAACCTGAGTACTAAGTTGTTGTAGTGCCACATTAGGCGTTCTAAATTCTTGATTGTGCCCAGAGGATAATGTTGTAAAAGACTTAACAGATGAGACAATAGGAACAATGCTAAGAATAATTAATCCATTCTCTAGGATTTTAGGGGCAACTTTCATTTCTACACCCACTTTTGTTCTTGCGACTACTGATGTTGTAATAACATTACCATTCAAATCTGGGACTGATTCTAAAGAAGCAACATAACTAAATTCATCCCCTGTAGAAATGAAGGCTTCTTGACCATTAACGACTGTAACAATCGGCTGATTGGTAACTTTAACCTTGCCTTGTTTTTCTAAAAACTGCAACATAAACTCAAGGGTAATGTTTTTTCCTAAATCAATAGCACCACCGCCTAATGTACCTATTGATATACCGCCAGCAATGCCATCATTATCAACACCTACATTAACACTCTCAATACCCCCTTTTGAGCTTTGGTTAGAAATCAAACTCCAATCTATACCATTGCCTTTTTGATCATCAACAGTAACATCAATAATCTGCACCCTTAACTCAACTAGCCTACTAGATGATTTTTTAATTGCCTGAATGTAATAATCAGCCTCATTAATTTTTTTAACTGATGCTATTGCTGTTACTATTCCAGTTCTTTTGTCTGAGACCAAAACAGAATCTTTTCCTATAATTTTTTCAATATTTTCAATAATAGCCTTCCAATGGTCTTCTGACTTTGCTAGAGAAATTCTGTCACCTTTGACTGAGTCGCTTTCCACAGATAATGCTGTTAAGTGCCAAATCTTTTTTAGTTTGGAATAAATTGTTAGACTGTCACCCTCTAATACTAGGTTATATCCTGTTAATCCAGATAAATATTTAAGAAAACCACTAAAACTGTTTTTAGGATAATTAACTGTAATTTTTTTATCAAGATCAACCTCGGGATCACCAGAAAATACTTGAATTTTTTCGCCTACCAACATAATCGCTTCTGCTAGGGTAATTTTTTTTGCAAATAAAGTTACTTCTTTTAATAGACTAGGATCTTGAGCCACAGGTGGCTTATCAACCTCTATAATAAAATTTTGCCTAATACTTTTTATTTTTTTTATTGCCTTTATAGAAAAATCTTGATTTTTGAATAGCGTTGTTTTTTTTGATGCACAAGAAGAGAGTGCTGTGGTTGTTGCTAATAAAATAATAGCCATGAAAAAAGATATTAAATAATTTTTCATATTATTTATTTAGCGAAGTAAAATATATTTGTTTATCTACATCATAAAAAACAACGGATATTCGCACATTAAGTTTTTTATTTATATTGTTGACAATATAGGTTAATATCTCTTTTGATTCGATCAGGTGTATGTCATCAAAATCTTTATATTTTGGCAAAAACAATATTTTGGTTTTAAGAAAATTTGATGCTGAATAGTCAAAAACAGTCCAGTCTTTGAATAAATTACTAATTAGATGGGTTAGGGTTATTTTTTTTGATACTTTAGAGGGATCCTGTATCGGCATTATTGGTACTACTATTGGGTTTGTCTTATTATTGGTTATTTTATAGGGCTTATTATTCAAACCATTTAAAACAGTGTTAGAAAGACTATTGTCTGAATTATCGGGGTCTTTATTGCCTAATGTAGCACTACAACATGCCTCATTTTTAGGGGCATTGGGCTTGTTTTGCTCATCTACAAAAACATAGGCTGAAACAAAAAGGTTTAAAACCATTAATAATGCTACTGATATTGGTTTAAAAGTGGTTAAATATTTTTCATTCATGGTTATAGTATATTATAACAATTATAATATACTATAAATTATTTTTAACTTAGTTCTTTAAATATAATTAGTGAAAATCCTAAGATTGGTTCTTCACTAATGCCTATATTTTTTTCTACTTCATAATGATTAATTACTGCAATAGATTCAACCCAAGAGGTCTCTCTTCCTAGTGAATTCAAGGCATAAAAAAGCGTTCTATCACTGGGTTTAAGCCAAATAAATTCAGAGGTTACTAATTTACCAGACTTGTTTCTAGCCTTATCTAAAAAAGCCAATATTAAAACATTAATATAGCAATGTTTTAATAGCAGGTTATTAATTTCTGCTATTATGCGCTTATCTAAAAATAAAGTATCTGCTAGTTCTATTGCTTCTATTGAATACAAAAAATACAACCCTTATCATCTGTTCTTGCCCTCCAACCATCTGCAACTGTGTCCATTAACTCATTAGATTTTATAATGCCCTTGGATTCGCCAACAGTTGGGACTGCTATCCTATTATTTAATCTTATTGCATCGGTGGCTAAAAACGCATATTTATCTTTTAAAAACTGCAAAAGATAATCATAGTTTGTTGTGTATATTAGATCTAAAAAATTGATTACAAAACCTGGTAAATTATTATCCAAATAATAATTTATTTTAGCAAGCAGAACGCCTAATACAATTGGAGAAAAATAAACAACTGCAAAACAAAATACAATAAATACGATGAATAGAATTAGTTTATATTCCTCTTGGTTGCTGCTTTTTTTATTTTGACCTATTGTTTTTTTTGTTTTGACTCATTATATTTATTGTATTTTGGGCTTTAATTTATTTAGGTTTAAATCCACATAAAAAATAAACTTCAACAAGACACTAGCGCTTGTAATTCTAAGCTTGTAGCCTTTTGTCTCAAATACAATGTTGACAATTTTGCCAAGCCGATATTTATCTTCTTCGGCCACTCTAAATCCAACTATTTTTTTATCTTCTGCTTTTTTATCTTTCTTTTTAATTGTTTTTTCATCAGCTAACTTTTTTCTAAATGCAACAAAACAATCAAAAATACTTTGTTCGCTAGATTCTTCTAATTTAATCAAAACTTTTTTGATTAAAAACCTAAGCGCCTCTGTTTTAGAAGGATAAGGATCCCCAATTGGCTTTACTATTTTTCGTCTAGTTTTTTCAATGTGTTCTCTAAGTTTTACCTCTAAAACACTTTGTACTGTATCTGAAATCCATACATTGTATTGATCACTGCTTTGTTCATTATATTCCATGCGAATCCTCACCCTTATTTAGTAAAATACTTGTTTTTTTAGTCAAATTTATTATCTCATCTAGGTTGCCAGATTGAAATAAAAACAACTCTGCATCTGCTGATGTTTTAACTTCTTTATCAAAAGAAATTTTTTTTCGTTTTTTAAGTCAAGGCTTTGAAGTGGTGAGACTAACCCTGTTGCATTTGATATATTTAGTATATTTGCTCTTAGTGTTGCTAGTGTTACCTCTCCACCACGCCCTAAAGGAACTCGTATTGCCACCCTACCATGCCCATAAGCAAACACCCAAAACCTATCTTCTGAAAAATTTTCAAACTCTCCTGCTGTTATTGCTTTAATAGCAAATGTCATACTGGCTAATTTAAGTTCTTCTAATAAAAATGCTGCTTGGGTAGAATACATTTTAACTGAATCTACAAAATATTTTTGCGTTAAAGCGTGATAAATATGACACTTAATAAAGCCATTCAACCAAGATATTTTCCAACCAGAGCCTTTGATTGACATTGTTTGCCATTTACCCGATGGAATTTTTGCCTTAATTAATTGGTCAAAAGGCCCAATTTTATGCACCCAAAAAGTAAAGCCTTTTAATTTAACCTCTGATGAACTAGGTTGCTCAGGGGATATTTCAATAGGTGTCCATAATTTAGCTAAGGCAGCCTGAATAGCCTGTAATAACAAACCATTCTCTGGATTGGTTACAATGCCTGATAACTCTGCTTTTATTTCTGGTACTGTTTTATGTAATGCAGATAAATGGATTGCCTTTGCAAAGGAGTTTTTTAACTCAAATCCAGTTCTATTAATCCAAAAAAGACAATTTCCAGCAAGGATTTCTTCCGTACCAGAAATCACCTGAGCCTCTTTGTTGTCAAACATCAAATAACCTGAATTATTACCATCAATTAAAACAACACCATATTTTACTTCATTATCATTCATCCATTAAAACCCCGCTTCATTCTTTTGATTTATAAGCTCTGATGTGGCTGTGTTTACACTAAATATTGTTTCTTGTGTTAAACCAATAAAAGTACCTAAACTTATTAAAATAACCCCTAGTATCAATTTCTTTGCACCATTCATTTTAGAATCTGGCTCATTTCTTTGTGCCTCAGATCCTGAAAATAATTTTAAAGATCCCACATAAGAAAAATACACACCTACAAGCACTGCTACTGCTAAAATAAGCGTTGTAATTATGGGCAGTTGTTTCCCTATCCTTTCAAAAATACAAGTATTGACATGGTGAGTATTTTTATTTTTGCCTTGCACAATGTTTCTCGTTATTGCTTTATGGGTTGTATATAATATTTGTTATAGATTATAACAAATATTATATACAAAAAAATTTAGTTAATAAAATTAACTAAAAAAACAGGTAAATGACCTATAACCTCTTTTAACGGTATTTTTTCTTTTTGAGTAATTCCCAAGTTTTAGCGCTTCTAACCGACTGATATACAATTTTGCATATCCAGGAGGACTAATCCCAGACAAAACATCTAATAAGCCTGTGTCTTCAAACATTTGGTGATCGTTTTTCTTTTTTGTTTGTTAAGGCCATCTTGTATCTCTGTAGGACTAAGGTCGGAGATAACCACAAAATACCTATCGTAAGAAATTGAGTGGTCTTTAACGGTAAAAACAATCGATAATGGAGAATCTGCCCCCTTTAAATAAATAATTTTATTAACTCTACCAAATTTTTTAGGCGAAATAAGAATATTATTACTGCCACTATCGCTGTCAGATGCTTTAAATTGGGTGATTGATATAGTTTTAGCACCCCCTTTAAAACAACATCTACAGGCCATGAATTACCCGACTTATCTAAAAACTCTATTGAAACATCATAACCTAGTTGTAAATTAATTAGCATAGATTTTGCACCTGACAAGGTGCTTGCATAAAGCATTTTTGATTTCATTACTTTGTCCGTGCATTATCTTTGATTTTATAAAAAAGTAAAAAAAGCTCATTGATTTGTTTTTAATTTTTAAATAAATTGCTAATGCTAGGCATGGAACAATCCAAATGAAAAAAACATATATCCCAACCTACTGACAAATATTATCGGCAATAAAGTTATTACCAGCAATAGCGCAGATGTGCCTAAAATCCTTATCTCTTTACTTGTATGCTGCTAATAATGATAGCGCATAGTTATTTACTCAACATTACAAGGGTTTTATCATCAATAATATTATTGTCTTTTAGTTGTTGAGCATGCTGTTTTAATGGAATGCCGTCCTCTATCATAATATTTTTTAAAACAAGATCAATATTTTTCCCATTATTAACCTCTAACAAAGCCTTTTCTACATTTTGCTCATTTAATATCACTAATTCTTGAGCCGCTACTAAGCCTCCCCCTACTTTTGGAACTAAAGTTTGATACAAGATAAACTTAACACAGTTAAGTAGTTGTTGATTTGCATAAGAGACATGACCCATACCATCACTTAAAAAAACTTTTGACATTCGCGATATTGCTGTATAGGCATTATTGGTGTACGTAGTCGTGTAAACCCCGTGTCCAGTATTGCTTGCGGTTATTACGCCATTAATCGTCTCCTTATCACAGCTTTCACCAATTAATATAATATTAGGCTGCCTTCTAAGTGCATTGCGAACTGCTGCTGGATAGCTCGGTAAATGCCTTGGTATCTCACTTTGTGATACTAGACCTCTTTGATTTAACACTTTGCTAAAGTTAAACTCAATAGGGCTCTCATAAGTTACTATGTGTAGATTTTCTTGAACAAGTCTCTCTCGTATAACTGATGCTAACAGTGTTGATTTACCACTGCCTGTTGCACCACAAATAAGACCAACACCCTTTTTAATTGCCAATAAAGTCTTTGAGATCTCTTTATCAACATTTAGGTCGCTTAAACTAGGTGGAATATCTGGCAATAAACGCATAACAATAGCAAGTCCGGTGCTTCCTGCCATAGAATTAATACCACAAGCGTTGACTCTAAATCCTATACTGGTTTTTCTATCCACTCTAACGCTATAAAAATAATCTAAATCCTTACCTTGTTTTAAATTAACGGTTGCTGATGGCATATAAGTTTCGTTTAAAAACAAACTTAAAGCACCCTCTGTAATATTTGTGGACAGTTTATCTTTAACTAATTTACCATCTAGGATCAGTGAAAATTTGTCATCTGACTTTAAAATAATGTCAGAAACTCCTGATAAATTACTAACATGAATAAGCAGATTATTAATATTATCTTTTGAATAATTAACAACCGGTGCTGGAAATATTTTATCTACCATGGTTAATATTTTTTTGCACCTGTTGTTGCATTTTTTAATTTTAAAAGTTTTTCTAGGTATTTCTTGACTGAGAAACTAGGTTCAAGTATGGCGTAAATTTCATCCCCTATTCTTAGCTCATCTTTAGAAACAACATAGTCTTTATTTAATTCTTTATTTAATTTAACAGGGGTAATCAACCCCTGATCTTGCAATATATAAAACAATAAATAGCCCTCAAAATCTCTGTTAAGTCTATTTAAAGAGGCTTCAAAATTATGCCTTGCAAAATTTACACCGCTTGCATAGCCTTTTGTAATAAAGGTCAACCATAAATCAAACTCTTGTGTACTAATGGGGCTGTTAGCTTGATTAATTAAGCTCTTATATTCTGGTCTATCCGACCCGATCAATAAAAAATAACTCTGCCAAGTTGGGTTTGCTAAAACCGTTCTTGCTGGTAATATTTTTGTAAAAATAAATTTCGTTTTTCTTAATCTTTGCTTGGCCTGGTTTGTAGTCAAAGTGTTTTCTTTGTAATCAATAATCGGGGGTAAAAAGTTTGTTTTAAACACAAATTTATGCATTGGAAAAGCAGCATCCATAGATTTTCGCACTTTAATGTTGTCTAAATACTCAGACAAGACTCCGTTGTATTGATAACGACCAATTTTTAAACCAATATTAAGGGTAGCCCTACTAATAAGTTTATGCCTATACTTAATTTCTTTAACTTCAAGTTTTTTGTCATCTGTGTCAGACAGACTTAATGATTCATCTTTACTAGTATTCTTTAAGTTTTTTTTTAGTTCTGCTTGTAAAAAATAGTGAAGTTCACGAAAAACAGAAAAAACAGTTACAAAAATTAGTGATATTTTGTTTATTAACATTATTTTAATACTTATCATAAATTTTAGAAATCACTATTTTATAACTATTTTATAATAATTATAATAATTATAATATTTTTTATTTAAAATGTGTTCTTTTACCTTTTTAAGCATTCCTTTTCAGGTAAAGTCAACTAAGAGTGGATTAAAATAATGATTTCTAAAATTTATTACATTCCAAAGGCGTAATGACCAAAGAACGCTAATTTAATAGGTTCTTTACTAAAATGAATGAGGGGAGTTATAGCTTGTAAGAAAGTTATTTTTTAAAAAAGGAACACAAAATAAAAATATAGGATTGGGATTATTATAAGAAAATATTGAAGTGCAAGGGAGGGAGGTTAATTTAATAATTAAGTGTTTATTTTATTAAAAAAATATTATTATGGAATAAAGTAAGATTTATAAAGAAAGGTTTACTTCATTAGAAAAAAGTGTCTGGTCATTCTCAATACAAATTTGGCACAGTATGTTCTTTAGAGGGTGAGGCAAAGAGAATTATCAACAGAACCTTTCCAATTAAGTGGCAAAAATTTACAAGACAACAGTTTATGACAAGTTAGTTTTTTTGATTTGTCTTTAAAGTAAGAGAGAAACAAACCAATTTAATAAAAAATCATTCTTGTATAGAACGCCTAACAAAATCAAAGTAATCAAAATCTGTCATTAATTCTTCAGAAAACCATACTAAATCCAAGGTGCTTTTACTGTATATTTTTTCACTTATATGCTGTTCAAACTCCGAAAAAACCGTGTCTTTTTCCCACTTAGTTGCCGCAATACCATAATCATCATCAAACTTTGCTATTGCATTATTTAATTGTTTTGCAATGTATTTTATTGGATTATCTCTAATCTTGGTTTTTATCAGGTGGCTGTTTTCTATTTGTAGTTTTCTCATTTTATTGTTTCCTTTGGTCTATTGACTACCCCCTTTGGTTTCTATATATGATAATTCTTGATAATCGTGGGTATTTGGCTAGTATCTCTTTGTGCATTGTTTTGCTTATTATTCTTAAATCAACCAAAACTATTAAATTATTTATGTGTCTATTTATTTCGATACTTACTACATCATCACCATAACCCTTTAATCCTTTTTTGACATCGAAAGAAATATACTTTTTGGATCGTTCTAAAATAAATAATAGATCATTTAAAGATTTTTTGGAAACCATTTCACAAACTTTTGGTTTAATTTTCATTGTTATATTCATAATTTTTATCCCCTCAATCGTTGTCTTTATCTATAAATATATATATATTAATCTGTGCAATTACAGGGAATAGCACTTTCTAGTTCCAACAATTCTTTATCAACTGTTTCGCCATTGTCTGCTTGGTTTTTAATACCTTCAAAGACTAATTTTTTAGTTGGGTCGAAAAATCCTACAAACTGAGGAGATTTTTCTGAGCTTATGGCTCTTTTTTTGCTATTAAATCACGACTATATATATTTTCTATATTTATCCACCAGTCTATATTTTTAGGCGTTAATTCTGTTGACTTGTTGTCCAATTTTTCTACAGTAATTTGTAATAATAAGTGTCAATATACCAAAATATAAAATTATATTTGTTATATTTTTTTGTTATATTAAAAAATTAATTGCTAAGCTTTAAACCTTTTTTACGATGAATTGCCATGTAATTTTCAGCCTATAAAACCGTTTTATCTAAAATTTGATAAGTTTCAATCTCGTTAGTATTTTTAGCCTTATCTGATTTTTGACACCAATTATCAATATACTCAAAAGTAGAATTGTTTGTCTTTTTGTTAAGTGCAAGTTGCAAAATACTGTTTTGTTATAGACCTATCCCTCTCTCTGGTCTGATATACTTACAGAATCGTGCAGCCCTTTAGATATAAGGGTTGTGGGGTTTTGTTTTTATTGGTCAACTTATTAGAAGCGTTGTATTTGATGCTGCAAAATTTGGTCAACTACTAAAAATATCTTTTATTGATATTGCAAAATCACCATCTGGAATAATTCCATTCTTAAAAAAACTCACTCCTTCGTGATGCAGCAGATGATGTTGAGTATGCAAAATTAACAACTGGTGGACACGAATATATTAACCCACTAGATACCTTACTAGGTGTAAGGGTGGCTAGTTTAGAGCAAATTAATAGCATAACACTTTTATGCTGCTTGTTCTGTGTTGACAATGTCGGGGATAAAATACCCGATGTAAAGGGTTTGATAACAATGTGCATAAAAGAGGCTTATTTACAGTTTTCTGATGACATAGAGCCAAAACTATACAATAAAAATCTTAATTAAAGGGGTTTTAGTGTACGTTTTGTGGTGGACTATTAACCAAGCTAATAAATGAGTTAGAAAACAATAATCTTTTATAGAATTTTTATCTAATAAGTATTATATCTATACTTTTTTAATATTAAGTTAGTATCAAATACATATCTAATAAGTATTATATTTATACTTTTTTTAATATTAAGTTAGTATCAAATACATATCTAATAAGTATTATACTAATAAATAAACACAATCACTTAAAAAATTAAATAATTGGATTAAATATATCAGCAATATTAAGTATTTTAGTTTTTAACTCCTTGTTAAAATTTTGACCAGCAGCTATTACATCACTAACATTAATCTCTTGTTTAAAGGTATCTAGTATATTATTATCTTGATAATAATCAAGATTACTAAAACACGCAAATTCTTTTTGAAAAGACAAAGACACTGTACCAATCGGGCCATTACGGTTTTTGGCAAGTTTAATATCAGCCTTACCTATCTCATCAGGGTTACTATAACCATCATCATGATAAACCTCATCGCGATAAATAAAGGCAATCATATCGGCATCTTGTTCAATCGCACCTGATTCACGCAGGTCAGCCATTTGTGGTGTGCGACCTTTATTGGTTTTTGGTCTACCCTCAACCGCTCGATTAAGTTGAGATAACGCCACAATTGGCACATTAAGCTCTCTAGCTAAGCCTTTTAAAGCGCGCGATATTTGTGAAAGTTCTTGAGTTCTATTTTCACTACTGCCTCCAACATTCATTAACTGTAAATAATCAATCATCACTAAAGCAAGGTCAGGAAATTGACGCTTAATTCGCCGACATTTTGCTCGAATCTCAAGCGGAGTAATTGCAGCAGTTTCATCAATAATGATATTACCCTTGTCTAATTCTAAAACCGTATGGTTAAATAATTCCCACTCTTTATCATCTAATGTGCCGTTTTTAATTTTTTGGGCATCAATCTTGCCATAAGAAGAAACCATACGGGTTAATATCTGTTCAGCAGACATCTCTAAACTAAAAACAGCGACTGATTTTTTATTGCTGGCGTGAATGGCGATATTTTCAATCATATTCATTGAAAAAGCTGTTTTCCCCATACTAGGGCGACCTGCTACCACGATTAAATCACCTGCATGCAAACCTGAAGTTAGTTTATCTAATTCTTTAAACCCTGTTTTAGTGGAGACAATACCATGTTGTGCAGCATGTTGTGCCTTATCAACTACTAGGCGTAACCCTTGCTTAATATGAACACTGGTGCTTTGATTTTTAGCAATTTTTTCAGCAATTTGGAAGATGTTTTGTTCAGCAAAATCTAAAATTTCAGCAGAAGAAGTGCCATCATGGCTGTGGACTTTACTAACTATATCCGTTGCACTATTAAGCAATGCACGCTTAATTGAGGCTTCTCTAATTTGTAAGGCGTATGCTTTGATATTACCTACACTTGGAGTACTCATACTAATAGTAACTAGATAATCAAATCCACCAACATCATCTAACTGGGCTCGCCCTAATAGATAAGTTTTTAAAGTGATAACATCAGCAGGTTTATTACTTTCTATTAAATCTAAAATGCCTGCAAAAATTAATTGATGAGCAGGGTGGTAAAAATCTGCCTTATTAATAACATCTGCCACCTCATCCCAAGCACGGTTATCCATTAGCAATCCACCTAATAATGATTGTTCTGACTCTAGGGACTGAGGTGGTGTTTCGGTGTTGGAATATTCCATGATTTAATTATATAGACCTTTGCATAAATATGAATAATTTTAGTATGCTATATGTTACTTGAATGTTTAAAGAATGATTGAAATTTAACCCATAAAAAAAGCATCCTTTCAGATGCTTTTTTTATGGGTTAATTTAGCAGGTGTTATTTATTCAGCAACGATATTAACTTTGATGGTAATGGTAATATCGTTATGTAAAGCAACATCTACTTCATACTCACCCACATGACGAATTAAACCATTAGGCATTTTAATATCGCGTTTTTGGATAGTGTGTCCCATTATCTCTAAAGCTTTGACGATATTTTGTGTACCAACAGAGCCAAATAATTTGCCTTCATCGCCTACTTTAGTACTAATAACGCAAACTAAATCAGCCATTTTTTCAGCTTGTTGTCTAGCTTTATCTAAGACATTGCCTGCTTTGGCGATTAACTCATCTTTTTGTTTTTCAAACAATTCTAAATTAACTTTTGAGGCAAATTTTGCTTTGTTCTGAGGGAGTAAAAAATTACGCGCATACCCTGCTTTAACATTAACAATAGACCCTAAATCACCTAAATTTTTATCACTTTCTAATAAAATTACTTGCATAATAACTCCTATTTTTTATGTTTATCAGTATAAGGAATCAAGGCCAAAAACCTTGCACGCTTAACTGCAACAGTTAGTTGTCTTTGAAAATGTGTCTTAGTGCCTGTGAGGCGAGAAGGGGTGATTTTGCCACTTTCATCAATGTTTTTTAACATGATTGGAAGGTCTTTATAATCTACTTCCTTAACACCTGCAACGGTGAAACGACAAAAGCCATTAACAAACTGTATTGGCTTACGCTTTTTGTGTTTAACTTGTTTTGCCATGGTCTTATCCTCGTTTTTTGTCTTTTTCTCTGTCTTTTTCCATTTGCACTAACATAGCAGATGGTTGCGTAACCTTGTCTTTCATAGAAACAACTAAGTTTCTTAAGATTACATCATTAAAGCGAAAGTTGTAATTTAGTTTATCAAGCACTGCTTGTGAACATTCAATATTCATCAAGGCATAATGAGCCTTGTAAACTTTGTTAATTGGGTAAGCAAGGGCTTTTCTACCCCAGTCTTCTAAACGATGAATAATACCACCATCTTTTGTAATGGTGTCTTGATATTTTTTAAGAATATCGTTCATTTTCCCGCTTTGGTTTGGGTGTACGATAATAACGATTTCGTAGTGTCGCATGCATTTCTCCTAATGGTTGTTTGCTGATACTATTAAATTATTTCAGTTAAGGTATCTTGCAGATAAAAAAACAGCTTGCCACTTATGCGTTGGTGATCAAGCTAGGAACTGGTTATTATTTATAAACATAAAACCAACAATGATTATACCTTTAGTTTGCTTAATATTTTAGTCTTTTAGTGTTGATTTTATAAAAAAGCGATAATCTCTTTTAGTGAAAAGTTTGTCAAGTTAGACTCAATGGTATTCGTTGCTAGGCACTTTAAGACTAATGCATTAGTCTGGTGTGACTTAGGGAATACGCAGAATAGTGCGTTTTTGGATAAAAAATACTGTTTTATGGGTGACTCATTCAAACTCTAAATACCTTTTGGCTAATCGACAGAGTGCTATATACATAATGTGAAATTAAGAGATTATCTTTAGGTGTCAGTTTTAAAGCGTATATTCTATGCTTTTAACACGGCTTACAATAATACATTTTAGTGATCTAAGGTCGTGTCGGTAGCCTCATAATGTAGCAACACTCAAACGATAAATTGTCAACAAGACTAGTTTATACCGCTACAAGAGCAAACAACTTACCCCTCAATTAAGGTGGATATAATATCCTTAAATCTAGTTAACTTAAATAGGTTAAACAAAGGTTTTAATTTTTTAATAATGGAGAAAAAAATGAACATAAATAATAGTCCAATCAAAACATTAATGTATGACAAGGCGTTTAGACAAAAAATAGCAAATGATGTTGATGCTTACGCCGAGCAATTAGGGTATGTTAAATCTGAGGGTGTTGAGTTTAAGTTAGTCACAAACACAGCAAATACTTTCTACACTGTTTTTCCTCATATGTCTGCTGAGTTGTCAGAGAACTTGGGTAAAATTAACGCAACAGGTGCATTTACTGTGAGCACAGCAGGAAGTGCTGGTTGTCTTTGCTCTACAGTCAGTACTCTAGGTTCAGCAGGTACGGCTTTAGTAATTAACGGTAAAACATATTAATTAAATACTTATAAGGAGAATATAATGAATACAATAACTGCAAAAAATATAACAGATAAAATATATAACAAAGAGTTTCGTCAAAAACTATTATCAGATAACCCTAGTGCTTCAACACTAGAGGAAATAGGTTATCACCACTCTGAAGGCGTGGAGGTCAAAATTGTTGAATCAACTAAAGACACTTTATATATTGCCATGCCAAGTCAAGCCATTGACTTAGATCAAGTATCAGCAGGCGTTACTGTTGGATTAGGTAGTGCAGGCACTGTAAGTACTTTTACTAGCACTATTAGTAGTACAAGTACAGCAGGTTGTGCAATTCTTACCTAAGTTTTGATAACAAAAAATTCAGTTGCTTAGATGAATTATCTAAATCCATCCTAGGCACTGAAATTTTTTCATTAACAAGGAGATATACTAATGAGCAAAATGACTAGAAGTGAATTAATAAATAACCCTAATGAGGTACTTGGAATAAGTAAAGACATAGCGATAACAGTTAAGTGCAATACTGCAGATACCTATTATATGGTTATGCCAGATGCACCTGGTTTTTCAGATGTTAATTTAGCAGACATTCAAGCAGCTGGTCAGCTTGAACAAGGCTTGGCTTGGGGGTTTAATATTTTTGGTCTTGGACCAGTTTTTCTATTAAATAAAGGTAAACTTAATGATCCTGATTTTTTAGCATTATTTTATTCCTAACCAATACCATCCCATAAAAGCAAGGCTACTGTATTTAGTACAGTAGCCTTAATTTAATTTCCATCAAAGTAAATAATTTTCTAGTTTCATAATAACCGATTTAATAATTGATTATTTCTTATTTATACAAAGTCCAAGCATTAAAAGTAATTTATAGAGATATTTTTAAGGCAATGTATGGCACAAGATTAAATAGGATGACAATAATCTCATAAAAGCCCATAAAAAAATAATTAGTTTTATTAAAACTGGCGATTTCCATCTTAAAAAAATAGTTGGTTAGTTGATAATACCAATTATTGGCAAAGAAAAATATTAAAAACCAAAGTATTAAAATACTGTAATTGATAACACTCATCCAGCCTAATAGCGTGGTTAATAAGGTTAGATCCATTTTTTCACTCCTTTTATTTAGACAGCATAAAGTTATTGTAGCAAATTAATATTACTTTTTGAAGTTTAATATCATAAGACCTTTACATAAATATAGAGGATTAGAAAAAGGTGAGATTTTGCTTAGTTGTTGATTTTGACTTTTATACCACCACCACCAAACTCAATAACAATAAACACCACAGATACCCCAGTCACCCCCACGCACTATCG
>WASV01072561.1_pt1 | contig 26974 bp, 23 predicted proteins | sample 5698531 | NCBI WGS metagenome assembly WASV01 (sample SAMN11175559, study PRJNA528189) | sponge metagenome | isolation source: marine sponge | host: Myxilla | place: Antarctica: Western Antarctic Peninsula, King George Island | collected 2013-01 | reverse complement strand
AAACTACCCGATTTTTTATCTTCTTAATGGTCGCAGATGTGTGTGAGCATGGACAACATTAAGTGCCCCAGAATTGGCAAATACGCCTCCCACCAAAAAACCAATTTCGGTCACTTCATAGCCACCAGTGGTGAAAGCGCTGGCATCTCTACTGTTATTCAAGGTCCCGCCACTGTTTCCAACAAACGTGTCGGCCTCAGAAGTAATACGTCCAAATCGTGCTAACGACCACTTCCTGCACAAAAGCAGGCGCATTGGCGAGGGTTCGTGGCGGCTAATGCGATGAATGGAAGTGAAAAAAGACTGATAATACAGCGAGTTAGGCAAGATTTTTGTGTGGGGGGAGGCATGGTGAGTATTCCGCTGGTTGATTTTTAGGGGTGTGAATGATGAGTATTTAGGCGGTCAAGGTGTGGCAAGCAATTTTGACAGCATAACGGAATATAAAAAAAGCGGTGGGGATGTCAATATGGATTGTATGGGTATGGTAGTACCCCCCCCTACTAACCACAACCATCCCCCCACGACTACGCCAACCTCCCGCTTCCATTCCAACGGATACTGGAATGGCAATAATATTTTCACTCCAACGGCAATTGCCGAATTCGCAAATACACCGGAAATCTCGGATTGCCCTTATTGGTCAAACCATAATATTTGAAAGTAATTAAACTACCAATAGGCGGTGGTTGGGCGCGGATTTTGTCGGTGAAACCAGTGCCGATTTTGATTGGACGCCCGCTTGCCATGCGACATTTCAACGCACCCATTTTGCCGCTATATTTGCCCTTGCCGAGCAATATCGCTTGCACCACGCATTCAGTATCTTGATAACTTTTGACTTTCAACGCCGAAGATAACCGCCCAGTTCGATACGGCGTATTCGGATCGCGCACGACCACGCCTTCACCGCCACCAGCATTTATGCGCACCAAATAATCACCGAGTTCGGTGTTGGCGGTAATTTTGCGTTGCGGGATAATGATTAGATAATCGCTGGGATGCGCCGCCAAATAATCCCGCAAAACCGCCAATCGTTGCATCAAACCACCCGCCTGATTCGGCACTTCAAAAATATGATAACGCACCTGCGACCAACGCGCATCCGGCTTTTTACGCCGCACGATAGAAATCACATTGGCAAAATTCGCCCGCTTCGTCCATAACTCGCCATCCAACGCAAACGGCGGGAAATCTTGGGTAAACCAATCTGGTGCGTGCACTATGTTGCCGTTGCGCGTGCGTAATTTCTCGCCATCCCAAACACCTCGCACCCCATCCAACTTTTCACTCATCATCCAACCGATTACATTTTTGGATGAGTCGTAGGTGTTGAGTAGGAATATTTCGGGTGGGGCAGCGGAGGTGGGTGTGGTTATGGATACAGCAATCAGCAAGCACAGCGTGAATCGGGTGATTAAGTTTTTCGTTGGATTTTTCATTTTGACCATCCTTGAGTTTAGTAATCGTCCTCCATGTACATCATGGTGTACACATGATGCGCGAAATGATAACCGCACAAGCTAACAGTTATTATGCCACTATTTCTCCGTGCACTGGAATAGAAGTAATATTTTCACTGAAATAGTCACGCATTCCCCGTATTGAAAAACCGCCGCAACTTGGGCTACACTGCCAGCGTTTATTTCCCCCGGAGTGCGTGGATGCCCGATCAAAAGCCATTGACAGATAATGACGCCACCGAGACTGGTGAGTGGCTGGATGCGTTGAATTCGGTTATTGAGCGGGAAGGCAATGAGCGTGCGCATTTTTTGATAGAGCAGCTCATTGATCACGCGCGGCGTTCCGGTGTGCATATTCCCTATCAAGGCAATACCGCTTATCTCAACACCATTCCCACGCATCTGGAAAAACGCAGCGACGGCGATCATGCGTTGGAGCGACGCATTCGCGCATTGATTCGCTGGAACGCACTGGCGATGGTGGTGCGGGCTAATCGGATTTCCAGCGAATTGGGCGGGCACATCGCCAGTTTTGCTTCGGCGGCGACTTTATATGATGTCGGCTTCAATCATTTCTGGCGGGCTTCAAGCGATGAGCAAGCGGGCGACATGCTGTTTATTCAAGGGCATTCCGCGCCCGGTATTTATGCGCGCGCTTATCTGGAACGCCGTTTGAATAAAGAGGATTTGCGCAATTTCCGCCAAGAAGTGGATGGCAACGGTATTTCTTCTTATCCGCATCCATGGCTGATGCCGGATTTCTGGCAATTCCCGACCGTGTCCATGGGATTGGGGCCAATCATGGCGATTTATCAAGCGCGGTTTATGCAATATATGCACGACCGCGGTTTGATTGACGCTGGCGACCGCAAAGTATGGGCGTTTTTAGGCGACGGCGAGATGGATGAACCCGAATCCAAGGGCGCGCTATCCATGGCCGGCAGGGAGAATTTGGATAACTTGATTTTTGTGGTGAATTGCAACTTGCAACGGCTAGATGGTCCAGTGCGCGGCAATGGCAAAATCATTCAAGAATTGGAGAGCGAATTCCGCGGTGCCGGCTGGAATGTTATCAAAGTCATCTGGGGCTCGTATTGGGACCCGCTATTGATGCGCGACGATAATGGCTACCTCAAACAACGCATGGAAGAAGCGGTGGACGGCGAATATCAAGCATTCAAATCCAAAGACGGCGCGTACGTGCGCGAGAAATTCTTCGGCAGCCGCCCCGAATTGCGCGAAATGGTATCCAACATGACCGATGAAGATATCTGGCGGCTCAATCGCGGTGGGCACGACCCGCATAAACTCTACGCCGCCTACACCGCCGCCATCGCCCATCGCGGGCAGCCGACGGTAATTTTAGCCAAGACGGTAAAAGGGTATGGCATGGGCGAAGCCGGTGAAGGACAAAATACTACGCATCAACAAAAAAAAATGGGCGAGGAAGCGATGTTAGCGTTCCGCGACCGATTCAACATTCCGCTGACCGATGAAGAAGTCGCATTAGCCCCCTTTTATCGCCCGCCCGAGGATTCCGATGAAACGCGCTATTTGCTGGAGCGACGCCACGCATTAGGCGGTTTCCTACCGGCCCGGCGGACCATGAGCGAGCCACCATTCAAACTACCGGCGTTGAGTTTATTTCAATCGCAAATAGACGGCAGCGGCGCGCGCGAAATTTCCACCACCATGGCGTTCGTGCGTATCTTGTCGTCACTAGTACGCGACCCTGAACTCAAAAAATACATCGTGCCGATTATTCCGGATGAATCGCGCACTTTCGGCATGGAAGGAATGTTCCGCCAACTCGGTATTTATTCCCCCAAAGGGCAATTATACGAGCCAGAAGACGCCGACCAATTAATGTTTTATCGCGAGAGCAAAGAAGGGCAAGTGTTGCAGGAAGGCATCAACGAAGCTGGCGCGATGTCATCATGGATCGCCGCCGGCACCGCCTACAGCAATCATAATATTTGCGTAATCCCGTTTTTTATTTTGTATTCAATGTTCGGCTTCCAACGCATCGGCGATTTATGCTGGGCAGCTGGCGATAGCCGCGCGCGTGGTTTCATCTTAGGCGGCACCGCCGGGCGCACCACCCTCGCCGGCGAAGGATTGCAACACCAAGACGGGCATAGTTTAATATTAGCCGGCACCGTACCCAATTGCGTATCCTACGACCCAACTTACGGTTATGAACTCGCGGTCATCATCCACGACGGCTTGCGGCGCATGTATCAGCAGCAAGAGAGCATTTATTATTACATCACGGTGATGAACGAAAACTATGTTCATCCGGTCATGCCAAAAGGCGTAACGGAAGGTATTTTGCGTGGGATGTATTTATTACGGTCTACTGGGGTTGAGAAAAAAGGCAGTGGTAAAAAAGTCGAGGGTAAAAAAGCTGACCGCATCAAAGTGCAATTGCTTGGTAGCGGTACGATTTTGCGCGAGGTGGAAGCGGCCGCCGAGATATTAGATAAAGAACACAATATCAGCGCGGCTATTTGGAGCGTCACGAGTTTCAACGAATTAGCCCGCGACGGTGCTGACACCGAACGCCATAATCGCCTGCATCCGCAAGCAGAAATACGCAAAAATTATGTGGAAATGTGTTTAGAAAACGCCAGCGGTCCGGTCATCGCCGCCAGCGATTATGTACGTTTATACGCCGAACAAATTCGCGCCTTCGTGCCACAAAAATATTATGTGCTCGGCACCGATGGATTTGGCCGATCCGATACGCGCGTACAACTTCGCAAATTCTTTGAAGTGGATCGCTGGCATGTAGTGGTCAGCACGCTCCACGCATTAATGGAAGCCGAACTGGTCTCACCGCAACAATGCAGCGCCGCCATTAAAAAATACGGCATCAATCCCGATAAACCTAATCCGGCTAGAGATTAATTGCGCATGGCAAATCGCGTGGAAATTACGGTGCCGGATATCGGCGATTTTGATGAAGTAGAAATCATTGAGATTTTGGTCGCTGAGGGGCAATCAGTCGCGGCGGAAGATCCGTTGATTTCGTTGGAAAGCGATAAAGCGACGATGGATATACCGGCACCGGCAGACGGCACGGTGGCTAAAGTGTTGGTGAAAGTCGGGCAGATGGTCGCGCAAGGTACGCCGATTGTTTTGCTTAACGCAGGCGATGAGGTTGCAGTGGCGGAAGAAAAAAATGCGCCAGCAAAAGACACACAAAAAATTATTAAGGAAAATGTTGCACCTAAACCAGCATCTAAACCAGCATCTAAACCTGATGCTGAAACAAAACAAACCGATCAACCAACCCCTTCACACGCTAACGATAATAACGCGCCGCCGGTTGTAGCCAATTCAACACAACCAAATTCAACACAACATAAAGATACCGCGCGCGCGCATGCCAGCCCAGCAATTCGCCGATTCGCCCGCGAACTCGGTGCTGACCTTGCGCAAATTTCCGGCGGCGGACCAAAGGGGCGAATATTAAAAGCGGATGTTAAAGCATGGATTAAAGCACGCCTAAATACACCCGCAAGCGCACCCTCTTCCGCGCAACCGCATGCGGCAAACGGCATTCCACCGATTCCCGAAATTGACTTCAGTAAATTCGGCACAATAGAAGTACTACCCTTATCGCGCATCCAAAAAATATCCGGACAACATTTGCAACGCGCATGGCTCAATATTCCGCATGTAACCCATCACGACGAAGCCGACATCACCGAATTAGAAGCGTTTCGCCAATCGCTAAAAGCCGAAGCCGCAAAAGACGGCATTCGCATCACCCTACTCGGCTTCGTGATTAAAATCCTTGCCAGCGCGCTCAAAAAATTTCCCACCTTCAACGCTTCGTTGCATGCCGACGGCGTGAGTTTGGTGATCAAAAAATATTACAACATCGGCATCGCCGTGGATACGCCGCACGGATTAGTGGTACCGGTGATTAGAGAAGTTGAACGAAAATCTATTTCTGACTTAGCCAAAGAGATGGGCGAATTGAGCCTACGTGCGCGCCAAGGCAAACTAAAACCAGACGACCTGCAAGGCGGTTGCATGAGCATCTCCAGCCTCGGCGGCATCGGCGGCAGCGCATTCACCCCCATCGTCAACGCCCCCGAAGTCGCCATCTTAGGACTAACCCGCGCGCGCATGATGCCGCGATGGGACGGCACAAATTTCCAACCGCGATTAATGCTACCGCTCGATCTTTCCTATAACCACCGCGCCATAGACGGCGCCGAAGCGGCGCGTTTCGTTGCATTTTTAGTGGAGTCATTCGGCGATGTGCGGCGATTGGCATTGTGAGAAATACATGTTTGAAATTCATAATGAAGATTGCCTGCTTGAACTCAACCGCGCACCAGACGCAATCTTTAATTTAATCATCGCGGACTGCCCTATTGTCGCGGCAAGATTATGGCAACGATTCGGATAAAATGAACGCAAGCGATTTTTTATGGTCAATTACACGGCTGCATAAAATACACGCCGAACGCGAAAACCATCCCACCCAAAACCGCTTGCGTTGATGGAGCGAATGATTAAATCATCGTGTTCAGAAAACGAGTTGGTATTGGATTCGTTTGCGAGAAGCGGCACAACGATGGATGCCGCCGTAAAAAATAATCGCCGCGCAATCGGATTGAAGCTCAACCCGGAATATTGTCAACCAATAGAAAAAAGAACGGGGCGCACAACGCACCAGGAGTTAAGCAATGCCACAAACGAATAAAAAAACTGATAAAAAAACCGCTGACAATAGCGAAATCACCGCGCAACTCGTGGTATTAGGTGCCGGTCCCGGCGGCTATACCGCTGCGTTTCGCGCCGCCGACCTCGGTTTGAAAGTGGTGCTGATTGAACGCTATCCAAGCCTCGGCGGGGTGTGCTTGAATGTCGGCTGCATTCCCTCCAAAGCATTGCTGCATGTCGCTGGCGTACTTCACGAATCTGCGCATTCGCATGAAATCGGCGTGCAATTCGGCAAACCAGTCATTGATTTAGCACAAACACGCAGCTGGAAAGCCGGCATCGTCACGCAACTCACCAATGGCTTGGCCGGGCTTGCAAAAAAACGCAAAGTTGAAGTTATCTTCGGAAGCGGAAAATTTATAGCACCGCACCGCCTGCAAGTTACCGCACATAACGACGACGGCAACACGGTCACAACCGTGAACTTCAAACAAGCCATCATCGCCGCCGGCTCGGCACCCATCCACCTTTCCGCTTTGCCAAACTATCCGCAGGCTGATGCGCGAATTATGGATTCCACCGATGCCCTCAAACTGGAAGACATTCCGAAAAAATTATTGGTCATCGGCGGCGGCATCATCGGCTTGGAAATGGCAACGATGTATCACGCATTGGGCAGTCAAATCAGCGTGGTGGAAATGATGGACGGTTTGATGGCGGGCACGGATGCGGATTTGGTGCGACCTTTATTTAGGCGAGTTTCCAAGCAATATGAAAACATCTGGCTCAATACCAAAGTCACGGAAATCAACGCCCTCAAAAACGGCATTCAGGTCAGTTTTGACGGTGCAAAAGCACCGAAAAACATGGTATTTGATAAGGTATTAGTTTCAGTCGGGCGTAGCCCCAACGGTGCGCGCATCGGCGGCGAGGCTGCTGGCATTGAGATCAGCAAGGCGGGATTTATCCCAGTGGACGACCGACAACGCACCAATGTCCCACACATTTTCGCCATCGGCGACCTCACCGGCCAGCCCATGTTGGCGCATAAAGCGGTGCACGAAGGCAAAGTCGCCGCCGAAGTCGCCGCCGATACGCAAGCCGGCATGCCAATCAATCAGCAACGCGGATTTGAAGCGCGCGTAATTCCATCGGTTGCGTATACCGACCCCGAAGTGGCGTGGGTTGGGATTACCGAAATTGAAGCAAAACAAAAAGGTTTGGATTATGGCAAAGGCGTATTTCCATGGGCGGCCAGCGGTCGTGCGCTCAGCCAAAATGCCGCCGAAGGCACCACCAAATTGCTATTTGACCGCGAATCGGAACGCATCATCGGCGCTGGCATCACCGGCCGCCACGCCGGCGACCTCATCAACGAAGCCGCCCTCGCCATTGAGATGAACGCCGACGCCGAAGACATCGCCCTCACCATCCACGCCCACCCAACCCTCGCCGAAACCCTCGGCTTCGCCGCTGAAGTATTTGGCGGCACGATTACCGATTTGTATTTGCCGAAGAAACGTTAGAATGCGCGAATCCGACCATGACAAACGCGCCAATGGGCGATTTTATACGCGTGGCAATCCCTTTTCATTAAAGCCGTTTCGGTCGTGGGCACAACGCGCTAATTTAAAAAACGAATGCGTATTAGAGCCGTTTGCCGGTGCGAATCACCTCATCAAAAGTTTAATTAAGTTGGAACTGTGCAATCAATTTGCATCGTTTGATGTATCACCGAATGACGAAGCGGTAACCTTTCGAGACACCCTAAAAGAATTTCCAAATGGTTACCATGTTTGCGTAACCAATCCGCCATGGCTGGCAAAAAACTCCGCCACCCGCCGCCGCTTGCCCTACCCCGACACGAAGTACGATGATGTGTATAAACATTGTTTGCATTTGTGTTTGCAACATTGCAGTTTTGTTGGCGCGTTAGTTCCGGCGAGTTTTTTGCACAGCGGAATTCTACGCGAGCGGTTATCCACTTACATTTTGTTACACAAGAGTTTATTTAGCGATACCGAAAACCCAGTGTGCCTCGCATTATTTGAAGATAAACCGGCCACGACAACCGCAGTTTATTATGACGATGAACCCATCGGCGATTTGGTGCGCTTAGAAAAACACTTGCCGCAAGTCACGCGTAATAAACAAGTTAAATTCAATAATCCCGAAGGGAATTTAGGTTTTATTTCCTTTGACAACACCCGCCACCCATCCATCCGCTTCTGCCACGCCGATGAAATTAAAACATATAAAATCAAAGAATCCTCCCGCTTCATCACGCGCATCAGCGGAAACTTTAATTGCAACGATAAATTAATCAATCACCTAAATAAAAACATCGATAGATTCCGTGAAAACACAAAAGATATATTCCTGACCCCATTCAAAGGCATCCGCCAAGACGGCTATTACCGCCGCCGAATGGATTTTAATTTAGCCAAGAGATTCATCGCGGCGGATTGATTGAAATACCTCCGCCACTATTCCTTATCGCCATTCCAGTGCACTGGAATGGCGATAAGGAATAGTGGAGTTCAACAACTCTCCTCAACCCTCCCGAACATTATATTTATTCATCTCCAGAATAACCTTGCGCGAACGCAATGCGCGCCCGCCCAATTGGCGATCAATCAAAGTGCGGGTGAGGCGTTGGGCTTCGCGAAGTTCCAACTCCGATGGGAAATTTTCTTCGCGCAACGCGCATAACGTGCGGCCGCTGATGGTGAGGATGTGTTCGCCGAGCGGTGCGGCGGTTGGGGAAACTTGCACTGGACCCTTTTCCAAAAGGTAATGATATTGCTGTTCGGTATTTATTGGTTCACGGGTTTCTACATCGCGGTCCAGCACTGCACCAAAACCAATATCGTTCAATAATTTCTTTTCAAAAATTCGCAACACTCGACGCGGCGAATGCTCCGCTGCCAGTTCACGGATGGCGAGGTCGTAATGCGCAAACAAAGTTTCATGGGAATCGTACCGATGCAGCAAACGAAGTAATAACTCGTTGAGATAAAACCCGCTCGCTAATTGCGCGCCTTTCATTTGGGCGACCGCCGGCGCGCTTTGCTCCACTGCGGTCAGTATCGGCAATTGACCCTTGCCGCTCCAACTCGCCAGCAGTGGCTTGAACGGCAACAGCACGCCGCGCAATCTTCCTCGCGCACGCCGCCGCGCAGTTCCGCCCCCAACCGCACCGCGCGCGCCTTTTGCCATGAGCATCAAACGACCATGTTCGCGGGTAAAAAAATCCACCAGCAAACTGGTTTCGGAATACGGCCGCGCGTGCAGCAGATAGGCCGGCTGTTGTTCCACTTTCATTAGCGCACGTTAGTCCTCCATGTAGCCGAGCAATCGCAGCATGGTCGCGTTATCAGCCCAACCTTTTTTTACCTTGACCCATAATTCAAGATAGACGCGCACGCCAAAAGATTTTTCCATTTCTTTGCGCGCGCGCTCACCGATCGTTTTCAACTGCCGTCCGCCTTGGCCGATGACGATGGATTTCTGGCTACTTTTCTCCACCCAAATAATCATACCGACATGCAGCAGTTTGTCGTCTTTGTATTCAAATCGGGTAACCTCCACCGCGCTGGCGTACGGCAACTCGTTACCGAGCAAGCGGAAAGTTTGCTCGCGCACCAATTCCGAAGCAAAAAATCGCTCGCTGTGATCGGTGTGTTGATCGGCTGGAAATCCCGGCGCGCCTTCCGGCAACGCGGCGATGATGGTTTCTATAAACGCGCGAATATTGCCCGGCTTGCGCGCCGACAACGGAATGATTTCCTTGAACGGATGAATGCGCGCCGATTGTTCAATAAGCGGCAGCAGTCGCTCGCGGTCGCGCAGCCGATCAATTTTATTGATGACTAAAATCACCGGCGTATTTTCATCCGCCACCCGCGCGAATAACTTTTCCAAACCGCTAGTCCAGCCGCGAAAATCAATCATAAAAATAATCAAATCGGCTTCCGACATGCTGTTGATAGCGGTGCGATTGATAACGCGATTGAGGCTGCGATTTTGCTCGCGGTGCATGCCCGGCGTATCGACAAAAACCAACTGCGCATTGGGGAGTGTCTTGATGCCAAGAATGCGATGCCGAGTGGTTTGCGGACGGCGCGACATAATAGAGATTTTTTTACCGACAATGCCGTTCAGCAAAGTTGATTTGCCGGCATTGGGCGGACCGGTTAGCGTGATTACGCCGAAACGATGAGACTCAGACATGAGAATTAAATATGATGATTGGGGATGATAATTAAGGATGATGCTAACGATAAAGTGTAGTGTGAAATTCAACTTAAAAATCAGCCATGCGCATCCAATAACAATAACGCCTTGCGCGCGGCATTCTGCTCGGCGACGCGGCGACTATCGCCATTCGCAACCGCTGGCGTTGTTAGATTATCGGCACGACACGCGATGGTGAAAGTCAGCGCATGAGCTTTTCCGGTTTGCTTAATCATTTCGTATACCGGCAACGGCAATCCGCGTTTTTGTAAGTATTCTTGCAATCTTGTTTTGTAATCTTTTAGATTGCACGGCGAGATTTCGCAAAGTTGTTGCGCAAACAAAACGCGCAACACGGCTTTGACCGTCGGCATATCGCTATCCAAATAAATCGCGCCAATAATCGCTTCCAACGCATCCGCCAAAATAGCACTGCGGTCGCCAGCACCGCTTTTTAATTCGCCACCGCCGAGCAACAAACACTGCTCCATCGCCAGATTACGCGCCTGCATCGCCAATGTCTCCCGCCGCACCAACTGCGCACGCATCTGCGTTAAATTCCCTTCGGCAATCTGCGGAAACTGTTCAAACAACGCCTCCGCCATCACAAACCCAAGAATGCTATCCCCCAGATATTCCAATCGCTCGTTGTTATCGCTGCCATAACTCCGATGCGTCAAGGCGCGTGCAAGCAAACCCTCGTCTTTGAAATGATAACCGAGTCGCAATTGCAACGCTGCGCGATGACTTTCAAGATGATTGTGCGGATTTTTCACTATATTTTACGCAATAAAAAAACAAACCTATCTTGTTAGCCATCGCATTGATGATTTCATGTTGCCGACTCAAAATTATCATTCAATCCCCTTACCAAGCCGGTTCCATTCCACGCCGCCGGCGGATAATCCTTTCCAACTGAACCAAATCAAAAATGCTTTGCCAACTACATTTGCTTCTGGCACAAATCGCCAGTAGCGGCTGTCGTTACTATGGTCGCGGTTATCGCCCATAACGAAATAATTTCCTGCTGGCACGGTGACTTCCATATCGCGCCCACGCAAAGCACGGTCAATGAGGATGGAGTGGGTTGAATCGTCGGTGGTTTCTAAGTATTGATCGGCCGATTTGCCGCGCAGGTTTAATCGGTTGAAATAAAATTCGCCATCCGCGGTGAGTGGAATTGATTCGCCGTTGATGAATAGTTTTTTGTCTTGATAGATGATGGTATCTCCCGGCAAACCGATTACGCGCTTGACGAAATTTACTTTTGGATCGCGCGGATAACGAAACACCATCACATCGCCGCGCGCCGGTTTATCTACTGGGATGATTTTTTGATTAATTACCGGTAAGCGAATGCCGTAGGTATACTTGTTGACGAGAATAAAATCGCCGATGTGCAAACTCGGTAGCATGGAACCGGACGGGATGCGGAACGGTTCAATAACAAACGAGCGCAGCGCGAACACGATTAGCACCACCGGAAATAACGCGCGTGCGTATTCCACCAACAACGGTTTGTTATGCTGCCCCGATGCATCGGTTGGCGCTGCGGTCTCGCCGGCGGTCGCCCGTGGGCGTTCGCACATCAGCCAATATAATAATGACACGAGTCCGGTGATGAGTACAAACACCAAAAGAATTAATGAAAAGTCCACGACTGCTCCACTTAGATTGTAGGTTGGTAAGTTAATCTTGCAAAGTTAATTTAACGAGATTTATTTTAGCGATTGCTGAACCGGAATGGCTTCCAAAGAATTAATGGAAAGCATACAATTTTGCTAACGAATTCCACCGCCATGCCATTCATTCCTGACCAATCCGCAGCACTGACAAAAACGCTTCTTGAGGAATGGACACCGCGCCAATTTGTTTCATGCGTTTTTTGCCGGCTTTTTGTTTTTCTAACAACTTACGCTTACGCGAAATATCGCCGCCATAACATTTAGCGGTTACATTCTTACGCAACGCCCTAACCGATTCGCGGGCGATAATTTTACCGCCGATGGCCGCTTGGATGGCGACATCAAACATCTGGCGGGGGATTAATTTTTGCATGCGGGAAACCAACGCGCGCGCGTGATGCGTACTTTGATCGCGATGCACCAAAACCGCCAGCGGAGCAACCGCATCGCCGTTGATTAGCACATCTACTTTCACCATCGGCGCGACTTGGCTCTCAATAAAATCGTAATCCAGCGAAGCGTATCCGCGGCTCACCGATTTCAGTTTATCAAAAAAATCTAACACCACCTCAACCAGCGGCATCTCAAACTCTATCATCACTTGCCGCCCATGATAACGAATGTCGCGCTGCTTGCCGCGCTTTTCTACGCACAACGATAACACCGCCCCAACCATGCTCTGCGGCGTGAGAATTCGCGCGATGATGCGCGGCTCCTTAATATAGTCAATCTTGGACGGCTCCGGCAACGCCGCTGGATTATCAATCATAATTACTTCGCCGTTTTTCTTGCACACTTCGTATACCACGGTGGGCGCGGTGGCGATTAGCTCCAAATTATATTCGCGCGCCAATCGCTCGCGCACGATTTCCATGTGTAGCAAGCCCAAAAATCCGCAGCGAAAACCAAAGCCTAATGCTTGGGATGATTCGGGTTCAAACGATAGCGATGCATCGTTCAAGCCGAGTTTGCCGAGGGAGGTACGGAAGTTCTCAAAATCAGTATTGTTGAGCGGGTATAAACCGGCGAATACGGTTGGTTTGATTTCCTTGAAGCCCGGCAACGGTGCGTCCGCCGGGGCGCGGCTTAGCGTCACCGTATCGCCGACTCGCGCCGCTTTGACTTCTTTCAAACCAGCGACCATAAAGCCGACCGCGCCGGCTGATAATTCGGTAACCGTGACCGCTTTGGGGGTGAATATACCGACGCGTTCAACGAAATAATCCAAACCGGTGGACATCATGCGAATCCGCGATTTATTGGCGCGCAATCTGCCATCCACCACGCGGATTAACGAGACCACGCCGAGATAATTATCAAACCACGAATCAAGCACCAGCGCGCGCAACGGTTGCTCTGAATCGCCGGTGGGCGGCGGCAGGCAGGTTACGATTTTTTCTAGGACATCTGCGACCCCGGCGCCGGTCTTGGCACTGACCGCCAACGCATCGTCGGTATCAATGCCGATTACCTCTTCTATTTCTCCCTTGACGCGCTCCGCTTGCGATGCCGGCAGGTCTATTTTGTTAAGCACGGGAATGACGGTCAAGCCCAAATCCACCGCCGTATAGCAGTTGGCTACGGTCTGCGCTTCCACGCCTTGAGTGGCGTCCACCACCAAAATCGCGCCTTCGCAAGCATTCAACGAACGCGATACTTCATATGAAAAATCCACATGCCCGGGCGTGTCAATCAAGTTTAATAGATACGCGCAGCCGTCTTTGGCGGTGTAGTTGAGCGCCACGCTTTGTGCTTTAATCGTGATGCCGCGTTCGCGTTCCAAATCCATAGAATCAAGCACTTGCTCCTTCATTTCGCGGGCATCCAAGCCGCCGCATAATTGAATAAAGCGGTCGGCGAGGGTGGATTTGCCGTGGTCCACATGGGCGATGATGGCAAAGTTTCGGATTTTGGATTGGTCGGTAGCGGGCATGCGCGGATTCTACGCTTTCCACCGCCATCTTGCTTGCTTGTTTTGCGTACTACGCGATAAAAAAATACCAACAATACGGGCAAAATAAGGGGCGGACGATTGCCTCGTGGAGTGCTTTGCGTGCGCCGCCTCGTAGTAAAATAACCCGCGCTGGCTATTCTCACATGCGACAACCCGCAAATATTGGATTATGACTCAATCGTGGCTCCTTCGCGCCGTCCCCGCGCTTTTTGTATTTCTATGGAGCACCGGATTTATCGGTGCAAAATACGGAATGAGCAATGCCGAACCACTCACCTTTTTAGCGGTTCGTTTTTTTATCGCCTTTGCTTTAATGGCGCTTTTAATATCGTTGCTACAATCAAAATGGCCCCGCCGAATTATCCAATACTGTCATCTCGCGGTGGTTGGTTTTTTAGTACACTGTCTTTATTTGGGCGGTGTATTTGTCGCTATTTATCACGGATTACCGGCCGGCATATCGGCAATTATCGTTAGCATTCATCCGCTGCTCACCGCTTTTATTGCGGCCAATTATTTAACTGAAAAAATATCAAAAGTAAACTATATTGGATTGGCGTTGGGTTTTATTGGGATTGTATTGGTCATTGGCAGCAGTCAATTGTTATCCGATAACGCCAGCCTATTCGGGGTTTCATTGTGCTTCGCCAGTTTGATAGGAATATCAATCGGCACTTTATATCAAAAGAAATTTTGCGGCGAAATTGAATTGCTCAGCGGCACTTCGGTTCAATATCTGGCTGCGATGATATTTATTGCAGCGCCCGCTTTGTTTTTAGAAGACAACATTATTGTTTGGAGTGTTGATGTGGTTGGCGCATTAATCTGGTTAGTAATTGCGCTTTCAATCATTGCCGTGTTGTTATTAATGTTGATGATAAAAAATGGCGAAGCAAACCGCGTTGCGAGTTTGTTTTATTTAGTACCCGCGCTAACCAGCCTGGAAGCATGGTTTTTATTTGACGAGACGCTATCCATTCGCGCCATCTGTGGAATGATACTGTGCATGATTGGTGTATATCTTGCGCGCATGCAATCTACTACCGCTAAAACATGAAGGTCTATTATGGTGAGTGTTAACAATGAATATTAACGATAAAAATATATCCGCCGCCGTTATCCACGATGCCGCCGGCAACGAGCCTTTGCGACGTGATGTGCGATTGTTGGGCGTGTTGCTTGGCGAGACGATTGCTCGGCAGCATGGCAATGCATTATTTGAGTTGGTGGAAGAAGTACGCACTATCGCCAAGCAAGTGCGCTTGGGAGAAACCGCAGCCACGCGCAAATTAATTGACAAACTGGCTAATCTACCCTCGGCCGAATTATTAAATCTGGCGCGCGCCTTCACGCTGTTTCTTAATCTCGCCAACATCGCCGAGCAGCATGATCAAATCCGCCAGCGGCGGCAACTGGCATTGGCTGAACAAATCGCACCGCATGATCATGTAGATGATCATGCGAATGCTCATACTGATGCTCATGCCGATGCTGCAAACGCGAACACGCATGCGCATCCCGGCGGCTTTGTGGATGCCGAGATGAAAAAATTAACCGAGCGCAAAGTAGATGCGGAAACGCTTTATCAACACACCGCCCGGCTGCGCATTGATCTGGTATTGACCGCTCATCCCACCGAAGTAATGCGCCGTAGCGTATCTTCCAAATTTCTACGCATCGCTGGTTTATTAGCGATGCGCGACCGGCAAGACCTTATCGCATCGGAGCGTGTGCAAATTCGGCGCGGATTGCATCGCGCCATTGCCGAAGTATGGGCGACCGATGAAATTCGGCGGTTGCGCCCGACGCCGGTGGATGAAGCGAAATCCATTTTGGTGACAGTAGAGCATTCATTATGGGCGGTGGTGCCGAAAGTCGTACGCGAATTGGATGATGCACTGCTACACCACACTGGCAAACGCTTGCCGCTGGATGCGTTGCCGATTCGTTTTGGTTCATGGATAGGCGGCGACCGTGATGGCAATCCAAACACCACACCCGAAGTCACGAAACGCGTGTGCGTCCTGTACAAACTCAAAGCGGCGCAGATGTTTTTACGCGATATAGATCAACTGCGGCGCGATTTATCTATGCGCCATTGCAACCCGGCTTTGCGGCAAGCGGTCGGCTTGAATGTCGCCGAGCCATATCGGGCGTTATTGGAAAAGGTTATTCGCAAACTAGAAGCCACGGTGAAACATTATTCGCAGCTGTTCAATGATGCACAACACAATAATACACAGCAGAATAACGCACAGCAGAATAACGCACAGATTAATAACGCACAAAGCACTGTTGCACAAAAAGCGCGGGCGAAAACGGCACCCGGCAATCGCTACCAACAGCGCGCGCAACTGCGAAAACCATTGCTACTTTGTTACGATTCGCTAACCGAATGCGGCGACCAAATGATCGCCGAGGGGCGGCTGACCGACATCTTGCGTAGATTGGATGCGTTCGGGCTAACGCTATTGAAATTGGATATTCGCCAAGAAGCTTCCCGCCACACCGACGCCATGGATGCAATCACACGCTATCTCGGCATCGGCAGTTATGCACAATGGGACGAAGATAAGCGACAGGAATTTTTGATTCAAGAACTAAACAGCAAGCGACCGCTGATCACCTCCTCCTTTCCCGCAGTGGGCGATATTGCCGATGGCAATAACGATGATGATGCCAGCGACGATGCCAGCGGTGAAGTCGCGGAAGTGCTGGCGACTTTTCGCATGATAGCGGCGGAAAATCCGGAATCGTTCGGCGCGTATATCATCTCCATGGCATCCATGCCGTCCGATGTGTTGGCGGTGGAATTATTGCAAAAAGAATGTAGGGTGTTGCAATCGCTGCGAGTGGTGCCGTTGTTTGAACGGCTGGAAGCTTTGCAAGGCGCGCCAGATTGCATGGATAAATTATTCGGCATTGACTGGTATAAAATGCACATCGCCGGGCGGCAGGAAGTCATGATTGGCTATTCCGATTCAGCCAAAGACGCTGGCATCTTGTCGGCCGCGTGGGGGCTATATCAAGCCCAAGCGGATTTGGTGAAAACCTTCGCCAAACATCGCATTGACCTAACCCTATTCCATGGGCGCGGCGGAACCGTGGCGCGTGGCGGCGGTCCGGCAAGCGAAGCGATTCGCGCGCAACCGCCGGGCTCGGTCAACTGTTCAATGCGCGTCACCGAGCAAGGTGAAGTTATTCAAGCCAAATACGGTTTGCCCGGTATGGCAGAGGAGACCATACAAGGGTATATCGGCGCGGTGCTGGAAGCTACCTTGATTCCACCGCCAATGCCGACTAATAATTGGTGCAAACAAATTGAAAAATTATCCGCCGATGCGTTGCAAGAATTTCATGACATCGTACGCCGACACGACGACTTCGCGGCGTATTTTAGTTTGGCAACGCCGCAACAAGAGCTGGGAAAACTAAAAATCGGTAGTCGCCCGGCGCATCGCAGGGTCACCGACGACCCACGCGATAACATTCGTTACTTGCGCGCCATTCCGTGGATATTCGCGTGGACGCAAACGCGGCTGATGCTACCCGCCTGGCTCGGCGTGGGCAATGCGTTGCAACAAGCCGCGGCGCGCGGCGACCGCGAAGTGTTGGGCGAGATGCAACGCAACTGGCCGTTCTTCAAGGCGACTTTGGATTCCATTGAGATGGTGTTTTCCAAAGCCAACCCAAATGTATCGGCGATTTATGACGACCGACTGGTGACCGAATCCCTCAAACCGCTCGGCGCTCAACTGCGGGAGAAATATCGGCAGACCGTAGCGTTGTTATTGGCCGTCACCGGGCATCGCATTCCACTGGAGAACGAGCCGGTGGTGCGACGTTCGGTGGATGTGCGCAATACATATGTTATTCCGCTCAATATTCTGCAAGCGGAGCTTTTGCATCGAGTGCGTAACGATGCGCCGGGGGAAGTGGAGGATGCTTTGTTAATTGCTATTAACGGTATTGCTGCTGGAATGCGCAATACTGGATAACTTAGCTGAATAATTTAATAGTAACGGCGATGAAATTTGTTTTTGCCGAATAAAATCATGCAAGAAAATTATGAATAAGTTATTGAACATCGCTTTGATTGCAATTATCACGCTGTCAGCGATGGTTACATCAGCGAACACTGCGTCGGCCCAAGATGAAAACAAAACGGTGCGGCTGGCGACCACCACCAGCACCGACAACTCCGGCTTATTGGATTACTTACTCCCGCAATTCACCCGCGACAGCGGATATGCCGTGCAAGTGATTTCGGTCGGCACCGGCAAAGCATTGCGACTCGGAATGAACGGGGATGTGGATGTGTTATTGGTGCACGCTCCGCAAAGCGAACGCGATTTTATGGCGCGCGGCTACGGCGTTCACCGCAAAGAGATTATGGCAAATGACTTTGTACTGGTCGGACCAGCAAACGACCCGGCTGGATTGCGCGAAGCCACTTCGGCCGCCGATGCATTCCGCAAAATAGCGCGCATTCAAAAACAACCAACGCATTCATTCATTTCGCGCGGCGACGATTCGGGCACGCATAAAAAAGAAATGAGTATATGGAAGGCTGCCAAAATTAATCATCGCGGTGCGTGGTATTTGGAAGTCGGTCAAGGCATGGGAAAAAGTTTGCAAATCGCCGATGAATTGCAAAGCTACTTACTCATTGACCGCGCAACTTGGATATTCCTGCGCGAAAATACCGCGCTAACATTGCTCTACGCTGGCGATAAATCGTTGCACAATCCGTACGCTGCAATGGCGGTCAATCCGCGGCGCCATCGCACCAACTTTCACGGTGCCATGGTCTTTATTGATTGGCTAACCTCTCCCTCAGGGCAAACCGCGATTCGCGAATACGCGGTGCGCGGCACACGGTTATTCATACCGGCAACCGCCCGCGCCGCCGAAGCAAACGAATGACTTCCCTCGGCGACGCCACCATTCAAGCACTGGTATTGTTGGTACGCATGGACGCCGAATTGTGGGAGATTATATTCATCTCGGCACGCGTATCAACCAGCGCCATCGTCATCGCCATCCCGCCAGCGTTGCTCATCGCATTTTTGTTAGCGCATGTTGAATTTCCCGGGCGGCGCATTTTGATTTCATTGTTTAACACTTTGCTATCTTTGCCGGCGGTTGTCATCGGATTAACCGTATACCTATTACTATCCCGACAAGGACCGCTCGGCGATTGGCGATTGCTATTCACCCAATCCGCGATGATCATCGCGCAAATTTTATTGGCTTTCCCAATTTTAGTTTCCATGAGCCACGCCGCATTTCAAGCCGCCGATCAACGCGCTTGGGAAACCGCCCGCACCCTCGGAATCAGCCCACCGCGCGCTTTTGTCATGGTGGTCAGGGAAGTCAGATTTGGATTATTGGCAGCGATACTGGCGGGCTTCGGGCGCATCATCGCCGAAGTGGGCGCGTCTATGATGGTCGGCGGAAATATCTTACACCACACGCGCAACATTCCCACCGCCATCGCCTTAGAGACCAGCAAAGGCAATTTCGCGCAAGGCATTGCACTCGGTATCGTGTTGTTAGTCATGGCTTTCATCCTCAATCTGGCGTTGCAGTATTTCCAAGGGCGTGGGAAACTTTCGATATGAGTGGCAACATCCAAATTAATTACCGCGATATTCACAAGTTTTTTCAGCGGCGTCATCTGCTTGATGGGCTCTCGTTTTCCCTGCAAGGCGGCACGGCGACCTTGCTCTCCGGCGAAAACGGTTCAGGCAAAACTACGCTATTGCGCATACTCTCCGGCTTGGAAAAACCGGCGCGCTGCACGGTAAATTTTGGCCCCGGTGACATTCCATGGCATGCGTGTCGCCGATTATTATTGCAACAAGTGATGTATCTGCACCAGCAACCGTATCTTTTTGATGGCGATGTAATTTACAACTTGGAATTAGCCTTACCGCGTGGCATGTCTAAATCCATGCGCAACCAAAAAATTCGCCAAGCGTTAGACTGGGCGCAACTCGCTGCCATCGCTGACTCCCGCGCAAAAACATTATCCGGCGGCGAGAAGCAACGCATATCGCTTGCGCGGGCGTGGTTGCGGCAATCCAAAATTTTGCTGCTGGACGAGCCCATCGCCAACATGGATCGTGCATCACGGGCGCGCACTATTGTCTTGCTGAAGCGTCTCAAAGATGCACGCATCGCCTTGATGATCGCCAGCCACAACCACGAAGTTTTTAATGAGCTGATTGACCGCCGCGTACTCCTTGAACGCGGAAAACTGCACGAGTCGCGCATGCCATCGCTGCCCGATAATGTTACGCTGCTGGGGAAAGAAAGTGGATACCAAAAGAAAGGGGTTGGCAATGTTTCGCGTTGAGGATAAATTGATACTCGCATGAATACTGAGCCGAACATCGACACAAATACCGACTTAAGCGCGGTCATTCTGGCCGGCGGACGCGCCACTCGCATGGGTGGCAGCGATAAAGGTTTGATTGAGTTTCTCGGCAGTCCGTTAGTGGTGCGCATCTCAGTAGCGATTGAAGCGCAAGCGGCCGAGTTGATGATCAACGCCAATCGCAATCTTGACCGTTACCAGCAACTCGGTTACCGAGTCATCCAAGATAACCTTGCCGGACACCAAGGGCCCCTCGCCGGCATGCACGCCGCCTTGCGCGCCGCCGCGCATCCGTGGTTGCTGACGATTCCATGCGATGGTCCCTTTGTCGCCGCCGATTACGCCGGCAAAATGTTACACGCCGCCACCGAACAAAAAGTTAAACTCGCAGTCGCCCACGATGGCGTGCGCATGCAACCAGTCTATTCCCTCATTCACCGCGACCTCGCCGATAGCCTTGAACAATTTCTGAGCAACGGTGAACGCAAAATAGATAAATGGCACGCACAACACGATTTCGCCACGGTGGATTTTTCTGCGGAAGCGTCTATGTTCATCAATATCAACACGCCGGCGCAACTGGCGGAGATTGAGAAACAAAACGATGACCTGATAAAAACCGATAACCAACAAGCAATCAAATCATGAACATTCACGAAAAAATAAATTATATTGAATTCCCCGCCAAAAGAATGGATGCCACCAAAGCATTTTTTAAAGCAGTATTTGGCTGGTCTTTTACCGATTACGGTGCCGACTATACGGCTTTCTCCGAAACAGGAATAGATGGCGGTTTTTTTCATTCGGACTTAACCGTATCCACCGCCGCTGGCAGTGCGTTGGTAATTTTTTATAGCGCAAACTTGGCACAAACGCAAACCAAAATAACCAACGCCGGCGGTATCATCATCAAACCAATCTTCGCTTTCCCCGGCGGCCGAAGATTCCATTTCACCGACCCCAACGGAAACGAATACGCTGTTTGGTCGGATGCCAACGCATGATTATTTTATGATTATTTTATATTTATTACTCAGCCACCTACCGCCCGCGCATAAACCATTTATCTATTTCCGCTAACGACACATTCATCCAAGTTGGGCGGCCATGATTGCATTGGCCGGAACGTTCCACTTGCTCCATTTGCCGAAGCAATGCATTCATTTCGGCATGGTTCAGTTTGCGATTGGCGCGCACCGAGCCATGGCAGGCGACGCTGGAGAGAATTTCATGTTGCGCATCGGTGATGCGGTCGGAGCTGCCGTGCTCCAATAAATCCGATAATACATCGCGCACTAATAGCGCGATGTCTGCCTTAACCAACAACTCCGGCACTGCCCGCACTACCAGTTGTTCGTCGCCGATGCGGTCAATATCAAATCCGAGGATGGCGAACACATCGGCGAATTGTTCGGCGGCTTCCACTTCCGCTCGGCTGACGATAATATTAAGCGGCACCAATAACGGCTGGCTACCGGTGGATTTTTCGTCAACTTGTTGCTTGAGGGTCTCGTAAGTGATGCGCTCATGGGCGGCGTGCATGTCCACCATTATCAATCCTTCGTTATTTTCGGCGAGAATATAAACGCCCTTCAATTGCGCTAACGCATAACCCATCGGTGGCATGTGCGACGGCGGTGCGTGCGTTTCATCCGTTGCAACTTGCGTGCCATCGGCGATAGTCGTGCCATCTGCGGCATCGGCGGACGGATGAAGCGCGTTGTAATTTTCCATTTGTTCAGCGACTAACATGCGAATATTGTGTTGCGCCGCAACCGAGCCAGCACCTGGATAAACATTGCCGCGAAATTGATTCGCCGCATTAGGCGTCGGCAACGTAACCGCGCCATCCTTCGGGCTTAAGTTGGCGATGGCGCGGTGTAAAGTACGGTAGAGATAATCATGAATCGCGCGGCTATCGCGAAACCGTACTTCGCTCTTCGCCGGGTGAACATTAACATCCACCAAGTTGGGTTGGATTTGAAAAAACAACACAAACGCCGGATGACGGCCATGGTATAGCACATCATTATAGGCACGCCGAACCGCATGGGCGATTAAGTTATCCCGCACCGCGCGTTGATTGACGAAGAAATATTGCAAGTCCCGCTGGCTACGAGAAAAAGTCGGCAATCCCATCCAGCCGCTTAGTTGCATGGTTTCAACTTCATCTTCAAAATGAACGCTCTGCGTAGCGAACGGTTTGCCACAGATATCGCCGATGCGATTGGCACATTCCGCCGGGGTGTGCGCCGCTACGCTATGAAAAATCTCTTTGCCATCGTGCACAAAATGGATGTCCAAATAAAACCGACTCAGGGCGATGCGGCGAATTACATCGTCCAGATGTTTAAGCTCGGTCTTCTCGGCGCGCAGAAATTTTCGCCGCGCCGGCGTATTATAAAAAAGATCGGCGGCTTCCAGCGTAGTGCCAATTTGATGCGGCGCGGGTTTAGCTTCTGTGATATCCGCACCGCCGTGGCAAGTTATCGAAAACCCTGAATCCGCATCAATCACGCGCGAAGTTAAAGTCAGCCGCGATACCGCCGCGATGCTGGGCAATGCCTCGCCGCGAAAACCAAGCGTATTGACCTTAAATAGATCATCAAATTGGGTCAACTTGCTGGTGGCGTGGCGCGATAATGCGAGATGCACTTGCTCAGCGGGAATGCCGATGCCGTTATCGCGCACTTTGATTTGCTTGAGGCCACCGCGCTCGGCATATACTTCAATTTTCGTAGCGCCAGCATCCACGCTATTTTCCAACAACTCTTTCAACAACGACGCCGGGCGTTCAATCACTTCACCGGCGGCAATCTGATTGATGAGGCGATCATCCAGTTGCACGATGGCGGCGCGATGTTCATCGGTATGAAGTTCAGCGGATGGCATAGCGACTCCTATTTTTTTTCAGATAATTCGATATGCCGGCGGCGATGGCGATGGCGATTCGTTCTTGATGTTTCGGATTCATCAGCAATTTTTCTTCCTGCGGATTAGTGATATACGCGGTTTCCACCAGGATGGAAGGGATGTCCGGCGATTTCAACACCACGAAACCAGCTTGCTCAATTCGCTTGCTGTGCACCTTGCCAATTTTTTTTAATTCGGCGAGCACTTCGCCGCCAAAGCCGATGGATTCGCTGATGGTTTTGCTCATGGATAAATCCAGCAACACGCCAGCGAGTTGATTATCCTTATCCGCCAGACTAACACCGCCGGCAAGGTCCGATGCGTTTTCCTTATTCGCCAGCCACTTGGCAGTTTCGCTGGATGCGCCGCGTTGAGATAATGCATACACCGACGCGCCGCGCGCGGATTTATTTTTGAAAGCGTCGGCGTGAATGGAAACAAATAAATCAGCCTGGCGGCGGCGGGCGATGCGCGTGCGTTTGTGTAGGGCGATGTAATAATCCCCGGTGCGCGTTAATTCGGCGCGTAACTGCGGTTGTTTATTGAGGTGATCTTTTAGTTTTTTGGCGATTTGTAACACCACTTTTTTCTCATGCGTACGCTTACCCACGGCGCCCGCATCTTCCCCGCCGTGTCCCGCGTCCACCAGAATCACTATCTTGGTTTTGGCTCCTTGCGGCGGCGGCGCATCCAATTCCACCACCGCGTCTTTGGGGTAGAAATCAACCACCACGCGATGTTGATACTTGCCGCGCGGCTCCAATCGCTGGATGAAATAGCGAACCGGCATGGCAAGATCAAACACCAATCGCGTGGCGGTTTTTTGTTTACCATATCTAATCTGGCGGATAAATTGCCCGGTGTTATTCGCCGGCGGAATCGCGCTGCGCATTTGCACGCCGAACAAATCAATTACCACCCGCGGCGGGCTATCCAGCGTGAGCACCTCAAATTTAGCCAGCTTATCCATATCAAAAACGATGCGCGAGCGCTGCGGCGCGTGCCACATGCGAATATCTTGGAGGTTCACCGCCTGCGCAACGCCCGATTTCACTACTGGCTTGAACGCACCGCCGCCGCAACCTTGAAGACCTAATGCGAACGCGCATGCGCACGCTAACGCAACTCTGCGGACCAATAATTTTGCTAGACGCTGACCGGCTGGCGTCGGGCGAATTGGCGTTGTCATGGCGTAGGACATGGCAGGGGCGGCGCGCCGTTAGCAACGTGCACTTGCACCCGGCGACCTTTATTCGGGTCATCATTCGGGCAATCAATCTGAATACAAAAATCCGGCTTCGGCACATGCCCGGCGCCTCGTATAGACCATTCCACCAACAAGGTGGCGGCCGAATCCAGCACATCGCGTAGCCCGATCATTTCTAGTTCAGCCGGGTTAGTTAGGCGATATAAATCAATGTGATAGACATCGCCGGCGGGCAACGAATAATGTTCAACCAGCGTATAGGTCGGGCTGGCAACCGCGCCGCAATAGCCCAAGCCACGCAGGATTCCGCGCGCCAGCGTGGTCTTGCCAGCGCCGAGGTCGCCGTCTATAAATACCACGCCGCCCAGCCGACTCGCCCAGCAGTTGCCCAGCTCCAGCATGGCAGATTCGCAAGAGACATCAAAGGATTGCATACTGGATAAAAATACCCCATAAAAAATTGCCAAACCGACCGCGCCACGCTCAATATCGTACTGCTCGTTTGCGCCGTCCCGGGTGGTATTTTAGCACTTCACTGGCTATATGTCCTGTTCTACTTACCGCCTCCACATGCCCAGTACTTACTATGTACAACATGCAGCATTCTGTATCTCCGACTCATCGGCGAATGTATCCACGCTGGCGATGAGTCACGGTGAGTCACGATGCCTCCATTGCTTGGATGACTGGCGCTAAATGATGAATGACATCGCGCGCTAACAAACCGCGTTCGCCAGTATGTTGCACAGCGGTATCGGCGGCGCGCGCATGCATCCACACGCCAGCGGTGGCCGCTGTGATGATGGGCATGCCTTGCCCGAGTAATGCGCCGATAATCCCGGATAACACATCACCCATGCCGGCGGTTGCCATGCCCGGATTTCCTTGGTCGCTTATCCACATCGCTGGGTTGGCACGGTCAGCCTGGTCGGTCCGGTCAGCCCGATCAGCATGAGCTACCAGCGTGCCCGCGCCCTTCAATATGCACACGCCGCCGAATTTTGCGACGATTTCGCGTGCCGCCGCCGGGCGGTCGGCTTGAATTTCGGCGACGGTGCATTGCAATAATCGCGCTGCTTCACCGGGGTGAGGCGTAAGCACCCAATTCGCGCGGCAGTCAGCCGGCTGATGGTTTAACCGCGCCAGAAGGTTGATGGCATCGGCATCCACCACCATCGGCAATTCAATTTCATTGGTAATCGCAATGAAGTGTTGGAACACTTTTTCGCTCCACTCGGATTGCCCAAGCCCGGGACCCAGCACCAGCGCATCGGTGTGCGCGGAGACATCCTGATGAGTAAGCTGAAGCGCATCGGCACTCATCAATTCCGGACAACGCAACGCAGCAAAATCAAGGCGCGCTGCGCCGCTTGCCACGGTCACCAAACCACTACCGCAACGCAACGCGGCTTCACCGGCAAGCAATACCGCGCCAAACATACCGGCATCGCCGCCCACCACCAGGATATTGCCCGCGTCGCCTTTGTGCATTTCAACATCGCGCTTGGCAAGTTGCGGTGGTGAAATGATGCGCGCCGCTGGCGTCGCTGTGCGCTGCGCCTCGTCGGGAATATTTAGATTTGCTACAATAATCCGGCCGGCGTGACTGCGTCCTCGCCCAGTGAGCAAGCCGAATTTGAGGGCGATGAAAGTGATGGTCGTATCCGCTCGCACGCATGGGATAAAAGCAAACCCGCTATCGCTGTGCAATCCGGACGGCATGTCCAGCGATACTATCGGGCAATTCGCATCGTTCATGCGCCGGATTAATTCGGCACCGACGCCTTCGGGGGCGCGATTCAAACCGATACCGAACAACGCATCCACCATCACATCGGCGGTGGCGAGAAGGGCATGATATTGAGGGGCTTGACTGGTCATATCGCTGCTCATGTCGCTGGTCACGCTAACGATTACGCCGCCGTTGTCTTGATATTCTTGCGATGCCGTGGCGGCCTCGTTTGTGCCGGGCTTCGCGGCCGCTAACACGGTTACTGCAATCCCGATTTTACGCGCGCAACGCGCGACCACATAACCATCGCCGCCGTTATTGCCCGCGCCGCACACTATCACCAGATGATTGATGCGGCTGTGGTGTGCCATGATTTGTTGGAATGCGAATTGCCCAGCGCGGCGCATCAAGGCGATGCCGGGTATGCCGTATTGCTCTATGACGATGCGCTCTATCGCCCGCACTTCGCACGCTTGGTACAAATTTTCGCTTCGCATCTCTTCGGGCAGCCTGTTTTCGGGGGATCTATCTTTGCGTTGCATAGAATTATCGTCGCCCGATTAAAAATGTTAACCGTATCCAATACATCACAAACGACATAACAAACGACATGAAAAACGACATGAAAAATTACATCAAGTTGGCACGCAAAAATGCAACGCTACGCGCCCATGCAAGTGCGGCATCCGGTTCGTCATAACGGGAACTGGTTGGGTTGG